>Ga0307517_10007026_pt1 | contig 16519 bp, 22 predicted proteins | sample 23_EM_MG_FD_194515 | JGI IMG/M metagenome (GOLD analysis project Ga0307517, IMG submission 194515) | Populus trichocarpa ectomycorrhiza microbial communities from riparian zone in the Pacific Northwest, United States - 23_EM | ecosystem: Host-associated > Plants > Roots > Unclassified | place... | reverse complement strand
GCAGGACAATCAACAATGTCAAGAACACGAGGAACTCGGCAAGGTTTTTTAGTCAAGAACATCTGTGAAACAATCAACAATATATATAATTCAAGAAACAAGAACCAAAAAAAACCCAACAATAAATATCGCGACCTCGAAAATGACGTCGAAAGAACGACAAGGCAAAGACGGAAGCGAGGGAGCCACGAGAGGAAGATGATAGCAAGAGAACAACAGCGAATAGACTGCAGACAAGGAGCTGACAGACAATGCACACTAGATTGAAAGACCGAGGCCTGATGCGCACAAGACGGAAAGACAAAAAATCGCAGAGGAAAGCGTTCCAATCGACACACAAGATCAGGGACGGACGGTATTCCGTCCACAAACAACACACTATACCACCAAAAAATCAATGAAAACGTAAGCACCAACCAACTTCATGCTCACCAAAGTAACTGCTAACGAAGCAATCGGGTAGATATGACGAATAAGGCGAACGGGATACGACGAGTAAAGCGAACAGGATACGACGAGTGAGGCGAACAGGATACGACGAGTAAGGCGAGCAGGATACGATGAGTAAGGGGAGCAAGATACGACGAGTATAACAAGTAAGGTGAACAGGATACAACGAGCGGTGTGGCTGCGAGAAACTATACAGGATTACTAATGAACGCACATCACGAGAAAGGTATATTATGTAAAGTGAAAGCCGCGCATGGACCACCCGACGAAGAAGAAGCGTTCGAGCCAAAACGACTTTTTTTACCGCACGAAACAGTAGAAAAGGACATGGAAAACATTTGTAAAAAAATTGAAAACATTTCGTCGAAAACTTACGACGCTGCAGCTCGACCTTTTTCCAGAACTTTTTGTATAGATGGGAAAATTTTTGCGAGCCACAACACCCTCTCTTCTCCGTTACTTACGTAACTCCGAGAGTCGGGGATGTAAAGGCAAAACGAAACTGACGAGATTCTATCCGCGTCAGTAACACTTAGCTTGAGGGCCATTGCAGGGCATGGCATTTACGAGTCCAATTTTTTCTATTAATTTTGGATATTGCGGTTACGGCCACTTTTGGATCATGAGGTTGAAGCAATCATGCACTAACTGCGCAAAACTGCTGACAAGAGCAAGCGATTCTACGATAAGGGACAAAAGGAAGCCGAACAAGCACAAAGGGAAGACGGCGACAACTGGAAGAATTGGGACCACTGTCCTTCAGACAGCTGCAGCGACGACGATTGGAAGTAGTCGAGACTGCTGACCATCCGCTGGCCAACAGCGCCGACTTAGCAGATCTCATCTGCATCTAATCATGCCCACGTTTCTAACGTTTGCCTCGACAGCTATCCTCCTCGCCAGCCCGCCTCCTCGCGCTTCTATTTTCTTTGCGCTACCGAGTGAGTCGACGCCGGCATTGATGATGAAACGTGGCGACAGCTACCTGAAGGAGTTGAGGGTGCTGTTCCAACACGACCAAGATTCGGTGCACCAGTTTCCCATCGGAGTCAGCGCACAGGACGGTGAGGCTAATGTTAACAGTTGCTGCCTGCTGAGACAGTCACAGGTGGCCCATCACGGGTTGCGCTGGCGGAACGTTGGGTCGTGACAGTTTATTGGGATGCTACAAACGACGTAAGTCTTGACACAAATGGGAACTCGAACACACCTGAGAATTGCGCCGAATAGGTCTTTGGGGTTCGTCACCTCCCACAACCCCACAACTCCTCTTGCAAGCCTCGTGCATGCTTCGGGTTGTTATCCAAGTGGCGAATGTCATTCCCGCCATCCGAGGGTCTCCATGGAGGTCTGTGAGTCACGCTCAGGTGCTGGCACACTGGAGAGGGTGTGGATGTTCCCCGAGGTCGACGGGAGTCATCGAGGGCAAGACAGGCTAGCGTGGGCTGCGTCTTGCAGCACGATGCAAAACATCAACCGTAGATCGTTTGGAATGACCAGGACAAGGGCAGTGGACCAAAACAGGAAGGTGGGGTACAATGGCAGAGGACCAGTAATGAGCGCCATGGCAGCATTGGAGATGCAGGAATGAACTGGATGGGCATGGGCGGAGAATCGTTGGAGCGGCGAGGATATCACACCTGTGGCAGCAAAGTGGAGCAAGACTGAGGTGGTGAATTCAGGATCACGCTGGGGAGTCGGGCTGTGGGCAGAGAAAATAAGGGCAACAAGAAAATTGATAGACGTTACCAGCATTCAAATTTCATGCAATGGACGGCGTGATAAGAAAAAAAGAGGGGGTACACGACAGGTGAATGAGAGGAAGAACAACAACCGGTGTTTGCCGGCTCGTTGAGCATTACACCTGTGCGACTTTTTGACCGGTTCCAGAACAATAATAAGTATGGCGAGGTAGTGTATACTCGAATTATGAATCTCAGGGGATAATTCCTCCATGGAAAGGGAAATCCAAGAAGTGCCAAAATTCGGTGTATAACGAATATTCCCTTCAATTGATGTTCCCAAAAAATAAATTTGTTGCACTGAAATGCAGCTACAGTGACTGCCAATGCATTGCAAAAGAAATCATGAAAGCACCAGCAGCATGTGTCCAGCCAATAGCGGGAATGGTGGATAAAAGTCAGACGAAACCAGAATTTGATGCGACGCGTCAAGGTCACAAATTATGCGAGCGTCATGTCCTGGTCTCGTTTCATTGAGATTTTTCTCAATTACAATATTTCTCCAAGTTTAATAGCTACGGTGGAGTGTGCTTCAGATGTCAAGCAATACCTGGGTTGATATTTTTTTTGAGAAATAGATATATATTCCTCTTCAACGATACAAAAATGCATGAGATGAAATAATGAAAAGTGGTATTGCCTTTGCTCGACGGCTCGAAAACTTCACTTTGGCCCCTTCCTTTCGAATCTTCACGCATACCGAGTGCAGTATTGCCGTCGTAAAGCCTCTCGTAAGTTGTCGCTGTCCTTTAAATGACATTCCAGCTGGCAGCGCAAGCATGAGTATCATGAGCAAGGCAAGGGCAAGGGAAATGTTGATCTCAGTGAAGAGATGGCAGCGGGGGAAGGGTAAAAGAATGAGGGAAATGTAGAACAGACCCACAATTCTATCGTGGTTTAATTCTCCTAATGCGCCTTTGACCTTCTCTCGTCCCACTGCTCCGACCACAAATCCGACCTCGGATTCCTCGATCATTCTCGATCGTTTTCCCCACACATCATCGCAATATCCAACCCCTCGCGTCATGGATCACTGGTGTGGTAGGGAAAATCCCAATGTCTGACCGAGTTCCAAATTCGCCCACATCGCCCATCCTGACCCTGTGGGATTCCTGGTCGCCATGGTACATTGCGATGCGGAATAGAGAACCCGAATTGTACTATGGTGGAAGGCTAGCTTGCGTGCAAATTGCCGGGATGGTGGGATAGGCCCCAACGTCGAGTGCGTATACTGGTCGATTCAACATCCGCGCATATCCGAGCCCACTTCGCTCAACAGCGTAGATGCATTTCGCATTGCGACCTCTCCCGAATGCTTCACATTGTTTTCGTTCTCCCGCTCTCTCCATTCCTAATTATATACCTCCTCTTCCTCTTCCCTGGAGTGGGTATCGGCTATCCGTACACCCATCAGCACCGGTGTTAGCGATGATGACGCAATTACTTCAGTGCTCTTCATCTCTTCAGTGGCCGGGCATGTGTGTGTGACTGAGAAGGGGCCATGGCATCAGAACGAGGGCGTGCATTTTTGCGTCCGGAGATGATGGCGGAGTGGTGGTTGCAGCTGTGGTTGCATAGCGTACGGCTTGAGGGCGAGGACAAGACCGCCGATATGGGTCACTGCGACACAAACAGATGCGCAGGAAGTGAATTGTCGGGGGCATTGGAAGGAATTTATGAATCGCGGTGCAGAAGTGACCGTGGGGGTAGATTGCTGGCAGTGAAATCTCGGAGCCGCTAGGAGGTGTGTAGGATCGGGTGTAGCCAAGCGTGGGGAAGATGGTCAGGAAGGGGTCATCATCATATGAGGTGGGGTTGAAAGAGACATGTAAGACCGGGCCAATATGGATTATAGAATGGATGGATAGTATCCTGGTCGTATAGGTAGTTGAGGGTTGGCGAATGCAGAGAAACTTTCGAATACTCACATAACTGCATGAGTCAATCGATCGTACTCCGCGGCATGGTCTCGTAGACCTCCCCTTCCATCATGGCTGTGATCTTTCCAACGTATGGCAACGAGAGCAGAATAATCCCCCAATTTGTGGTGGTGTTGGTTGTGTCCTATTACTGTTTGGAATAGATGACCCACACCACACCATGGTGGAAAGATGGTTTGCAGGGCATATGCGTGGTAGTGTTAGGATTCTGGCCCACATCGCTCAACGAGGGAGGGGCACCGGCATGTGAGGGGTCCTAGATGGTTTTGGGTTTAGTAAAGGATCAGACTCGTCACTCGAGGAAAAAATAAATACTTTAAGCGATAGGTTACTTAATGATGGAAATATGAGTGGTGGTTGGATGGTGGCCGTTGAGAACAGCGTCGTCGAGAGCAGAATGATTGTTGTGATTTCCCGATTGGTTGGTCAAACCGGCCCGGGCACCCAGAGCGTCGGGTTTTCTGGACCCTCTCGGGAAGAGGGTCTGGATAGAGGAAGCGGATGATTTATTTATAGATCAACCCGCCTATCGCGGGGATGGGGGGCCTCTTAGGTGGGTTTCCGCCTTACAAGAAAACGGGCCTAACAGGCCCAGTATCTATTTATAAAGTGCTGCCTTAGGTGGGAGTTCCTGGTTTCTGCCGAAATTTGACAATTCTTCCACATCGTATACGGTTTCCAGCTGTTTCGGGTGAATGCATGGACCAATGCGATATCAACCACTTTTCCGGAAGGCAGCCGACATCGTAATAATGAACGGAGACGGGCCACAGAGGTTCCGGGGGTGTCATCATTGATGATGATGCAGTCATATCGCTCGCGCTGATGAAAGTTCGGATTGCAACGCAAAATATCACGGGCCTCTGTCCAGTCCTCCATAGATTGATACGTGACTTTAAGGCATTTAAAAGACTGAACCTGCGAGTATGAGATTTATTCAAGAATAATTCATTAAACCCATTCAAAACCAAGAAGGACGTACATATACTTAGCTTGAGGGCCATTGCCTTGCATGGCGTTTACAAGTCCAATTTTTTTATTATCAACTTTAAATACTGATATAGATTGTTTTATATTTCAAACACAACAAGCTATGTTGATGGTCATGAGGTTAAAGGTACGTATGTATGAACAGTACAGATTTACAGCCGTTTGCAAAAAGGTTGGCACTGCCGAATTCGGAAAGTAAACAAATGAACATAAACCCTAGATTAGCACTTCGTCATTTCAGCACATTGAAATGCCCTAGAAATTTATTTAGACCCTTTATAACATAGAAAGGACTACTCTAGAGTCCTTTGTAAATTTTTGTGACTCAGATCGCACCTGAAGGCAGTGGGAAGCTCATTAACCATGTGGTAGTGACTTTCCAGAATGAATCTAGGGTTAGATGTTAAAACCTACATATTCTGGTGTCTATTGGAGCTCAAATACATCTGAAAGTTGTACTAATAGTGTATTCAACTCATATTGGACACCTCCTATAATGAACAATGGTGTAGTTACTGAGAGATGAGTCCAAGAACGACAAACCCTAAGACTGGGTTTTGATGTGTTCTGTTTATTTCCGAATCTGGCAGTGTCAACCTTTTTGCAATCGGCTGTAATGACGGGTGGGAGTAAATAATGGAGAGGGTTCACGTCTGCCTGCACAAGGAGAAGACAATAACGAGCGGATGGGCTGAGACTGCGCCCATCAGATGGAATAGCAACGACTGGAAATCGTCGAGACTACTGTCCATCCGTTGGCTAACGGCATGAGCTCAGCACTTCTCCACCAGCTGGAAGAGGTGTGAACGACGTGGAAACACCATGAATGTCCCTCTCCGGTTCAATTTGGTATGTGAGGGAGGTGGAGGGGGCATGAAGGGTGTTGAAACCACCTCCGGCTCGCTCTGGCATGCGAGGGAGGTGGAACTGGTGAGAATGGCGTCGAAGAGCCATGAACCCCCACCCCGGCTTGGTCTTGCATGCGAGGGAAGTGGTGGCAAAGCGAATGCTCTTTGGTGGTGGCGCGGACGGCCGGGTGGGGGGTGCATGAGAGGGTGGCGCGTGTCCAAACCTGTTTTCAATGTTAGTATGTAGACAGAATGGAATTTGCTAAAGGTAGGCGAGCCGATTATGGCTCCCTTCCTCACATACCTCGCGGGTCTCCCATACCATGGGTCACCCCATGTGTTTCCTATCTGCTCCCAAACCCACAAGCCCGTCCCAAGATCCATCGACATCAACATTGGGTGGCCTACATCCCTCGTTGGAGGGGAGAGGCCACGTAGCAGCGAGGTTGGGTGCGTGGGGACTTAAAAAAGGATGAAATAAGTCAGAAAATATATAGTAAGAAGGATATAAACGAAGTACTTATTTTTAACGTGTTTTGCCGCGTACGTTGAGGCCAGAGGTGTTCTGTGGGAGGCGAAAAGCGAGATCGACCGTTTGATCACGATTCAAACTCCGATCTGTTAACAACAGATAAGGAGGACCGCGGCGTATCTAAAAGAACGAGGCGACAAGGAGGGACGAGGGACGGCATAGAATGCTGTGAGTGAGAAGGATAGGCAAGGTTGATGTTGAACGTTGACCAACCGAAGGAGGTAAATGGATAAAAATAGAATGCGGCGTTTGCCGGCTCGTTACACCTCAACACCTGGTCGATTTTTGACCAGGTCAAATCCAATAATAGAACGACTCCTATAAATAGGACTCGTAATAAGATCTTCATAGCGAAGGGCTTCTTCAGGAAAGTTATGTACAATGAAAGAGCGGAGGCGCTCGCCGAAGGAAACAAAATCGCGGTTGGTTGGTGCCAAATCCTTCTCAAGCTCTCGAGAGTCCAATCGAGTGCCGCTAGTACGTGAACCAAATGTCCAATGCTGCCCAGGGTGTTGCAATTCTTCGTCGTTTGGTAGTTCGGCTGCACAGTCTTCAATGTCTGCTTGAGCCTGTAAAGTCCGCGCCTTCTCGTCATGATCAATAGCCATGCGGATGAGGGCGATCGCTTCTTGGTTTCCATCAATTCTGACCATCTGTGCCACCTGAGTGAGTGTCTAGTCATTGACGTGGGTGAGTAGTAGGGTTACCTGTTTTTCGGCTTCCTTTTTGCTTGTCTGCTTATATGCTTCGGCGGCCTCTTGTTGGAATCCTTCCCCAGGACGTGTGGATGTGTTATCGGTGGTTCCTTTTTGCTGTATATCCGAAATGACATGTGATACGTAATGCTGCTTGAAGAAGTCGAAGCTTTTCTCATATTCCTTCGATACTTTCTAAAGGTGTAATGGAAGGATGAAAGGGCGCAGAGGAGAAGACAATTCCGACACATACTGAGCAATATCTTTCGTAGTCTTTGATCAGTCCCTCAAGATATTTGAGGCGCCGATCTGTCATGCATCGCAGCCCAATCATTATTCGGTAGCATTGATAGGCTCGAATACAATGTACGAGTGGCGAGTTCCTAGGAAGCAGCTGCACGATGCACGGCAGGATGCACTGAATACGACACAATAATATTAGACTGCTTTGTACAAATGAGGACATGCAATTTACCTTTAAAATGTCGTAAAAGCTTTGTCCATCAGTGAAGGAAATAGTTGAAACGTGGTTAAAGTGCTTTAGGTTATTCCAGGCCGGAAATTTGCGCATGCTAAATTTTCAGCCAGAGAAAATTGGATGATGACTTTCTGTCAATAAAACACTGAGGCTTACTTTGACGTCAATTTTCCTAGGCTCTTTCTGTCCTCCAAAACCTTGAGAACAAGTTCCCATATATGCTTTCCCCATTTCCCGAGATCATCTGAATGTAATGTGTCATATGAAGACGCTAAGTAAGGATCAGAGAACCGAAAATCCCATAAGAAGTGCTAAAGCCTTTTGTTCAAACAAAATAAGGTAGGTTTTTTTTTATGCATCGACTCACTTTAATATCATGTAATCCATGGTCCTGTAGAATTTTTTCCTTCGCCGTCTTCGAAGTTGCCTGAGAGGCACGCTCTACGACAGACCGCATGGACCCCGATGTTCGAGGTTCAAAGGACTTGGTGATGCGGTGAAGTTCCGACTTATATACTAGGCACTTTGGACATGGATAATTTGCAGTCGCAGCTCGGCGAGCACAAAAGTATGAGGCCTCTTCACCATCCTGTGATTCTATAAGGATCCCAGGGTAAAGAATCCGGGTCATTCCATCATTACAGAGGTGGGCTTCTCCACGTCGCGAGCGTCGTCCCAGAGATGCAAAGACTCGGCCAAGAATTTTCTGGTAGACTTCTCGTTTGAATTGGGCAAATTCCAATGTCTCAACTGACCCACGATCACTTGGGTGCGCTGGATCCTCAATCTTCTTGCTTATAAGTATTTATTTTTTGTCTCGATGCTTTCGAACCACTCACAATGGGCATGTAGCCTAACAGAATCCCACCCCCATTGCCAGACGCATTTCGAATGTTTCTTGGAAGCCAGGCTGCACGAAGAATCATTGGGTACTTTTTAACCCGTCGTGTAACCATCCCTTTATCAAGCCAAAAGTGAAGGGGAAGATAGCAGTGTGGATACGGGCCATTATTGGGAAGTGAGGACTGAAACGAGACTATTAGTTCCTATGCAACTCGGAGCTCTTTCTCAGATTGACTACGGCTTACATCAACCTCCCACCAGGTATCCGCCGTATTTGGTTCATCAATAATACGTTCCTCGAGATCCTCCTGGACGCAACAATATATTTTGCGGATGGAGTTCCAGCAGCTGACAGAAGCCAGGGATGTATCATGAATAAGATTGAGGATATACTCCCATGGATCACGGTATTGGAATCCAAATTCTAAGAGCTGCCCACGATACGTTGCAGATACTTTGTCTGATTTAAACTGATGCAATACTTAGCATATGAAGAGGGACTCGAACCAGATCATAGAACAACTTACTTGCACGCCGTACTCTCTTGCTTTTGCAAGAGAATCCTGCATGTCCTTATAGGTACGAAGAGTTAGATGGCTTCCACCGATAGACCACTTCCCATGGAACCCAGCCAATTGTTTATCAACAAGATCTTTCGAAAGGAGACCTTTTACAGCGGTTTCTGTGTATTCGAAATCCGCGAGCGTTCGAAATGGTGCCCAAGGTCGACTTTCAGGAGCTGGAAAATAGGTTTCGGCTGCCTGAGATGAAGAGGTAGATGTATTACTTGATGTAAGAGGAACGATAGTCACATCAGGTTTACTGCTGTGTGGATGAGGGATGATCTTGATGTAAACTTCTGGGAGATGCGGCCCATGGATCTTGTCGGCTGAGCTAGAGGCTAATTAAACATCAGAAAGTGAATCTATACCAAGAATTGAGCTTAATAGTTACATTCCGAGTCTCCCAGAGTCATTTCTGAGTCTCCTCCATCCAAACGTTGAGGAATCAAAATATCGCGATCAACTTGGAGTTCATCCTTTAAAATTTCTGTTAGCTGATGGCAATGTGTCGGATTGTCAAAAAAATTAACCTCAATTGGAACCAACGGATCGACGACCTTCTCAGCTCGCATCTGCTTTTCGCTACAATTCTCCAAAGATAGAGACCTGGCAGGATTTTTTTTCCTACGCTGCAGTTGCCATATTATCTTGCATGCAGCTTGGTGCCTGTCGAACCCACGACCATCGCGGTGCGCATTGCAATAGAGGCAATAGCGGTGCGTATCGCTCAGCTGCTTCTTGACACTTTTTTTAGGGGCTTTAGGCTTAAGAGGCATGTCGACAGTGATTAGTGAGTGTTCTTGAGTGATCAACGTTTCCAAGGATATGACGACGTCTGAGGTGGAGCTATTGAAATGTCGTCATGTGGAGCATTCGTTCAAAGAGGACATATAAAGCTTATGTAAGCCTTCCCTCATTTCTTGTTATATTCCGTACAACATCCCACCCCTGTTCTCATTGTTTCAAGCAAAAATGCCTAGCTCTTCTCAACAAATTAATCGACGTGAAAGTCGAACCCCGTCTCCTGAGATTGTCCTGAGTACCAGAACCAGTCCATCAAAATTGGTCAAGGTAAGCTTTCGGCCTTTCCTTGATGATTGACGCGTCAACTTTTCATCATGTGACCGCGACACACAGGTTGCTCGCCTCTTTGAGCTTGACAAGAACACCGCCGAGGCTGAAGTACGAGAGCTACGACGAAAGCTCGCAGATATTACAAACCAGGAAGAAGACAACGACAATACAGAAGTCCCGCCATCCAAGCGAAGTCGAACAAGCGATGTTGATCGGGATGAACTTCACGACGCCGAGGAAACCCGTGTCATCGATGCAGGTCATCGCTTTGTCATGCTTTACTCCCCGTGGCTTCGAAATGGAGAAGGAACCTTCAAGGTCGAATGCGATTCAGAGTCAGAGGAAGCAGAACGCTTTGAGAATGCCGAGAATAAGATTCAAGGACAAGTCCGGGAGATCAAGATGGTTCTTGGGGCGCAGTTGTCAGGTGAAATATCCTCCGAAGCATGGATTGCGAAGGCGGTGAGTCAATTCTTTGAATAATGCATAGTGCATCAACAAATTTTGACTATAATTATCAGTTTACGGAAGGCATGAAGGCTCAGCGTTCGAATACGGCTACTCGTCTCCGTCGTCACTGCTGCGCTCTTTGGCGTATCTGAGTCCAATATGCTTCAAGCTGATATACGACGGGAGAAATTTCGAGGGCGCATTGGGTGGGTAGATAACGGCCAAGGAGCTGGGTCGTACTCCAGTGTCGATGTGGAAATCCTCCACAAAGATTACTCGGGTTCTTATGATATGGAAACTGCGTTTTTGAATCCCATTCTTGGTGAGTAACATAGCTATTACAACATCTTAAATTTGCTGACTAAGTAATGGTTTTTTAGGTCTTCAACGCCATCATCCGTGGTCCAACCGCAGCCAAGGAGTTGATGAGTGGGATTACGGCGAATCCCAAGACGGACACCATGGCTCGAAAGCATGGTATCCGACACATTACACCAGGAGCTATAGCTGGCACTGTAGTGTTGGTATGTGTTCTCAATTACTTTAAGTTGACGCTTCCGCTTACAAGTTTAATCAGTCTCGCTGGGCCCTTTCTTCTGATGACTTTTTACAAAGTGTGGGTAACAACACCGGCATTTAACTATGGAAAAGACTTTGAAGAATACCTCGAAATATTGATGAAAGGCCTTCGAAAAAAGAAGAAAAGTGTTCTTAACGTCTTCAGGGAGTGGGATCGGGTCATTTTCCCCAACTCGGATTCAAGCTTGGTCGGTGGTGCTAGGCAGGATCAAAATACGAGCAGTGGTTTGAAGACGGCTTTGGATATGCTCGAAGCTGACGAGGTCGAAGAGGAGGACGAACTCCGGGACTAAGAACAGTGAAAGGAAAGACTTTGAAGAAACCCAACAGTTGTTAAATAGTCATAGACCAAATGTACCATAGAATATCTCTACAAACCGCGTAATGTATGAAATTGATCAGAGAGCTTCTGTACGCTTTTCCAGTGTACAATTATTGAAGGCCTTCAAAAAAAGATAGTCACCAATAACAAACATCGAAGCTTAGTCAGTAGTCACGAACGCGTTTTTGTTTCGTCTTCCTAATCCTCTCTACAGAAGTTCAATTTTATCCCTCAGTATCCTCGTATATTCCACGATAGTTTGGCTGATATCATTCGATGGCTTACATCTTCAAACGAGGTCGGTGCCACCTGTCTTTGTTCCGAGCATTCAACTAACGAGCGACGGCTTTGACCAGATGGGCATGTTCTTTGTATTATACACGCGTCCAAGCGTGTCGATAGGTCATTGGAATATTAAACACAAGGTACGCCGTAGATTGTGTCGATGACATCTGAGTGCTCATGGCGAATTGTCTTAGATCACAGCGAATCAGAAGAACAGTGGCTTGGAACGAACCTACATCTCTTCGACCCCTCTCACAAAATGTCCACCATGGTAAGCCTTTCATTTTCAATGCAAATCGTTTCCACGTTCTCATTTATTCTTTTCCAGTTATTTTACCCGGATTGCATGAAGTTCCGGCCCAGCGGCGAGAGGGACCACGACATACTTGAAGATCACAATTGGTGGACAAGATAGGAACCCGACGAGCAGCACAGGGTGCTGCGAAGTGCCACGTATGTCCATTGTTCATTTACTTGACTCTTTCTTTGTTAACCTATCTTCATTTTTTAGTCAGTTTCATCACCCTTTTTCACGGGAATTCGGCCCAGCAGCGAGTGACAGCCACTTGCTGGAACGTTTCGTGTCCCACTGCTCGCGTACGACTGCACTACAAGTTTGCGGGGATCTTTTACATGAGAGGAGACCAGCGTCAGCGCGTTGATCGGCACAGTAAGTCGCCTCATGCTCTCTCTAAAGCAACCTCACCTCATCTCTATTTTCATAGGTTCTATCTCCCGATTTTTCGATAATTGGGCCCTATGGCGAGTGGAACCCAGCCTCCGTGTCTTGTCATTCAGGAATCACGAGTGTAGGATCTTTGGCAGCGAGGAGACGAACGTCGAGGAGAGTTGTGAGTAGTATCCCCTATCATTTGATTTTGAACCTGGACTCAAATTCATCCTTTCAGACCATGATTCCAATTTTTGACATTCTGGCCCCGCGGCGAGTGGTGTGAAGATGATCGTTACCCTCATGAATGTTTGAGTCCGTCTTCGCTGCTGGTTTGTTCATTGGGTATCTCGTCGTTGAATTTCGGCTTATCTCAGCCTTATTTAGCATTGTTTTTCGATTTCCCGACGTTCCAGCCCCGAAGGCGAGGAAGATATGCCCAGCGTGTACAGGTGTAAGCTTCATGGTTTTGTCGTTGTTGACCGTTGCCTTAATGTCTCTACGTCCCCAGATCTTCGCAGTTTTAGGGTTTTGGCCGTGCAGCATGCGCCCTCCTTGTCCAGGACGTCAATCATTTTCACGACGGCATTGAACACGATGCAATTGGAAAGCGACTTAACAAGCTCGAACAAGCTTTCAACTACTCTACCACCTTCTAGCGATATGAAACCGAGCGCTATCGAACAGCTTTCCACGACCACTACCACGGCACCATCCACCGAGAATTCGACCTACTCGTGAATCGAATGCTTCGAACAAGCTTTCAACAACTACTATACAACCTTCGGACAAGTTTTCAACGACAACTCCACCACCCATTCACCGATACAAAACCATCTGCCTGCGCAACACTGAGCGGCTTTTTTTTCAAGCACGTTCTCGTCGTCGTGGATTGCCTACGACTTGGGCTGGAGGGCGAACACATTTTGAAGAGCTGACGTGAGGGATTTGACTCGGTACATTATTTTCCACTCGTTTTCTCACACCCTCGAACTAACTATCTCCTTAGAGACCTTTAATCTTTCACATAGTATCATGAAGAAGTGCGCTGGGAATTGGTAGTGGCCATCCAGGTAAGCATTAATTTGATTTAATTTCCTATTGAATGAGATACTGACTTTCCCATTTTTCAGTCCATTGCGCCATCGGTGGCGTCGCGTGCCACACGGTCGAGTTGTTGTCAACGAACATGCCGAATCTGTGCCAGTTGGACGCCGGCCGTCTACCCCGTTGTATAACCAACCTCTGCTCGTTCAAAACCCGGCGCATCCCTTGACGACCGACGTACGCAGGACCTCTGTCTATTCGTGTTGCCGTCTACCCCCTGTCAACGACCTCTGTAGCTAAGATCTCGTTCGTAAATTTGCGAAACCCTGCAAGTGCATATATGTTCCTACTGGGCATCCAATTCACTGACCCAACGCTACCCCTACCCTTTACTGTAACCTCTGTTCCAATACGCAACTCTGGGGCATACAGCGCCGACGCCTATGGCTTCGACTAGTCAGATTCTTATTCTTGGCAATAATGAATGCTTCGAACATTACACCAGGTTCTTTTTTTCTTTTTTTGTCTCCTTAATTTCAACGTCTGCTAACTATGTTTCTCTAGCAACATTTATATTCGCCGTGTCCTCGCTAGTGAATCCAAGTCGTCTGCCCCTGGCTCCTCCGCGAGCTTGTTGACCTCGGTCTCTGGACAACGCCATGTATCATTCGATGACTTATGTTTTAAGACATAATACGAAATTGTTCGTGATAACGCTGAGACCCTTGACTGTGCTATCGTCTACAACCGCGACTTTAGCTACAATTAGTGGGTCTCATTGCGTTGCATTTTCGTTTCATTCATGCTAATTACCTTTTAGTTTCAGTTTCAGAACTCTCGAACGCTCCTACCTCCTTCGCATCGATGGACACGTCGCTGAACGACCGCAGCGCATGATCATGGGGGCCGTCGTCGGAATCCACGACTGTGACATGGACATGGTTATTGAGACGTACAATCTCATGTCTGAACGTTATTTCACACACACTTCTCCCACTCTTCAATGCCGGTACACCAAACCCCAACGGAGTTCATGCTTCCTCATCGCCATGAAAGACAACTCAATTGAGGGTATTTACGAGACTAGCAAGACCACTGGAGGAATTAGTCTCAAGATCTACTGTATTCGTGCTACAGGGTTGGTGTTCTTTGTTTTTCTTGCTGTATCTCTGTTAAGGACGGTTACTAGATCATACATTGCCGTAACCAATGTTACTCCAACGGAATCGTGCCTATGTTGTGGGCACACAATGCCGGTTGACATATAAAGGTATACAGTCATATCGTTTAATGAATGTACGATTTCTGATCGTCTTCCTGCAGATATGGCGCATACGAAATGCATTTGGTATGATCCATGGGCTACAATTCTCTGCCTTCATCTTCCAATATTATGGTCTCGTACTGGATCTTCTCATTCTTGGTTTACAACGTGCAAGTGAAATGGCCGGTCCCCCACAAATTTCCTCCAATACCGGGATTCGGCAACCGAAACCCGTCACCCAATTCGCTTATATTCTCGTTATGTCGATCGTCTTCACATCCTTTTCCGATTCACGGCAGATGAAGCACGAGACCTGATCCAACGCTATCTTTCCGCCAATCCCGATCCAACCAACAACAATGTCATCGGTTATAACAACAAACGCTGCTGGCCTCGGGACTGTCGTATGAGGTTGATCAAACACGATGTCAATTTAGGCCGTGCCGTCTTTTGGAATATCAAACAACGCTTACCGCGGTCATTGACAACAATTGAGTGGGAAGACACCTTCGTCAGTGTTTACTCCCAGAACAACCCCCAATTGCTCTTTTCTATGTGCGGTTTTGAGATTCGTATTCTTCCAAAGATTAGGACTATGTCCGGGGAGCAATTTTCACTAAAATATGCCATCTGAAATCTCACGAACGAGCAGACAAAGGAGAGAACTGCGCAGGCGTTCCTGAGGGTTTCTGATGAAGGTAATTCAATTTTATTACTACTCTCGAATTTATGCTGAATGATATGTAGGTGTTCAACAATTCAACAATCGCATCTTTGCAGGATTGGGCTTCGTTGAAGGAGCAGATCGCTCGCACTGGTCTTAGGAACTCGCTCTTGGTCGCACTGGTGCCTACGGCTTCAACTAGTCAGATTCTTGGCAACAACGAATGTTTCGAGCCTTACACCAGGTTTATTTTTGTCTTTAATTTCGACGTAACGTATACCAACTACCTTTCCTTAGCAACATTTATACTCATCGTGTTCTTGTCGGCGAATTCCAAATTGTCTGCCCCTGGCTTCTCCGCGACCCTCATCGACTTCGGTCTTTGGCACGACACTATGAACAACATGATCATCACACAACGGCTCCATCCAAAACATCCCCGACGACGTCAAAGCGACGTACAAAACTGTCTGGGAGATCTCACAAAAGAAGGTCCTAGACCTCGCTGTGGACCGTGGCGCCTTCATCTGGCAGAGCCTGAACGTGCACTTGCAAAGACTGTCACTCGGTCAGCTGGCGAGCATGCATTTCTACGAGTGGAAGAAGGGGTTGACGATGGGGATGTATTACCTCCGCATGAGGCCGGGGGTGTAGGCTATTCAGTTCCGTGGTATACAATTGATGGTTCATGGGTTCGGTATTTTGTGATTGGTGGTATGCCAGGACGTGCTGAAGCAGGAGGGAGATCCTGTCAATATCTCTTCGGAGAGAATGAAATGAATGAGGAGCACCAGCTCTGCGGTTTTTGAAATGTCGGGAACTGAGTCTAAGGGGGCAGGACAAGTGGCATGTTCAGAGGGTTGTGGTCCTGCTTGTTGAAAAATTGGTGTACGAAATTTATTACATAAAATCCAGTGTGTCATTACCTAGGGATGCTATAATCAATCAATGAAGTTCAGTAAATCTGGGAATTGGAAAGTGCGGCAATGTGTGCGGCGATCGTGTGCGGCGGCAAAATCCGCCAGGCAATAACGTGACCCATTTCATCAAGTCCCATGACTTGAATTGGACGCGTCTCGCCAA
>Ga0307517_10007025_pt1 | contig 16520 bp, 10 predicted proteins | sample 23_EM_MG_FD_194515 | JGI IMG/M metagenome (GOLD analysis project Ga0307517, IMG submission 194515) | Populus trichocarpa ectomycorrhiza microbial communities from riparian zone in the Pacific Northwest, United States - 23_EM | ecosystem: Host-associated > Plants > Roots > Unclassified | place... | reverse complement strand
GTTCAGCAGGGTCTTGGTGGCGGTGGGCTTGAACGTATTCATAAAATTAAATTTTTGACGTGGATGATTATTTTTTTGATTGCGATGTAAAAGTAGCGGTCGTGGAAGCGTATATTCATGACGTATATCATCGATACACATGATACGGGCGACGCCGGTTCCCGCCTTTCGCCCCGTAGGACCTGACCAGGATCAACGGCTTATATGACGCTCATCATACAGGAAGGAGCAGGAGGCTTCTATATTTGAAAAAACACTATACAGTGGATAGTTCTTCCAATTTATTGCAGAAATACAGCCGGCCCGTGCCCCGGTATACCAGTTACCCGACCGTTCCTTTCTGGAAAGAAAACATCGATGCAGGCTGCTGGAAGGAAGATTTCAAGGAAAGTTTTCATATATGTAACAAGGAGGAAGGGATTAGCCTCTACCTCCATCTGCCTTTCTGCGAATCTTTGTGCATCTATTGCGGATGCAATAAGAAGATCACCCGCAATCATGCAGTAGAAGAGGAATATTTACAGGCCGTCGTCAGAGAATGGCGGCTCTACCTTGGGTTGATGGAACAGGCCCCCCTGATCCGTGAGATCCATCTTGGCGGAGGTACGCCGACCTTTTTTTCTCCCGCCAACCTCGAACGACTGATAGCAGCCATCCTGGAAGATTCATTCGTGCACCGGGATCATTCCTTCAGCCTGGAAGGACATCCCAATAATACCACGCGCGAGCACCTGGACAGACTTTATGCAGTAGGCTTCCGCCGGATCAGCTTAGGCGTCCAGGACCTTAATGAGGAAGTCCAGCAGATCATTCGCCGGATCCAGCCTTTCGAGAACCTGCGCCGGGCAACGGAAGACGCCCGGGCCGCCGGATTCACCGCCATCAATTTCGACCTTATTTATGGCCTGCCCCGGCAAACCCCCGACCGGCTGCGCAACAGCATCCTCCGGTCCGTTAGCCTGCGGCCCGACAGGCTGGCCTTCTATAGCTATGCGCATACGCCACAGTTAATGCCTTCTCAACGTCTCATCGACGATAAGGATCTGCCCTCGGCCAGCGAAAAACTGCAGCTGTACGAATTGGGAAAAGCGCTCCTGGCGGAGCAGGGTTATACCAATATCGGCATGGACCATTTCGCCTTGCCGGGCGATGAACTTTATACAGCATGGCAGGAAGGCAGACTCCACCGCAACTTCATGGGCTATACCACCCGGCAAAGCAGGTTGCTGCTGGGCCTGGGACTTTCTGCCATCAGTGATACCGGGACAGCTTTCGCACAGAACGAAAAGCCGTTGGCGAACTATTACCAAGCCATCGCCCATGAAGAGCTCCCCATCAGCAAAGGCTATTTTCTCACAGCAGAAGATAACGTCTTCCGCCGCCACATCCTGGACATCTCCTGTAACGGGCGCACCCTCTTCGACCCCGCCTGGACTCCCGTATTGGAGCAATGGACCCTTCCTATGCTTCGGGAACTGGAAAAAGACGGCCTCGTAACTCTCGACGCCAAAGGGGTGGCGCTTACGGAAGCAGGAGGGCCCTTCCTTCGTCACTGTTGTAAAGCCTTCGATCTCCATCTGTTAAGGAACGGGCAGGCCGGGGCCGCCGGTGCCATCGGAAACTCCCCTAGAGGCGATACGGCTCCCGGTTCCGGAATGCATCCCCTTTTCAGCAACGCTATCTGATCCAACGCCACCCGCCAGTCTGCGATAAAAAGTCCCCGCTGACCTTTCTCATGTCCCGGGGTGACCCGGATCAGGAAAAAAAGGAAGGGGAATTCGCAATTTTGAGTGAAATCAATAAAACACAGGATTATGAAAAAGAATATGGGTTCTTCCGATAGAATAATCAGGAGCGTGATAGCCATCCTGGTATTCATTTTATATGTAACGAATGTCATCAGCGGTACGCTCGGCCTCGTGCTCACGATAGTCGCCACCGTGTTCCTATTGACCAGCTTTGCCGGCGTCTGTCCTTTGTATTCCCTGTTCTGCATCAGCACCTGTAAGGCAAAAAAGAACGACCTGCAATGAAAACGATCGCCTCCAAGATGATCCTATGGGCTGTCTGCAGCTTTTCCATGCACAGCGCCCCCGCACAGGTGGAATGGCCTCGTTCATTCACCGGCCCGCTGGGCGACAGCCTCCGGATCTACCAGCTTCAGCCCGATTCCATCTGGGACAACCAATTGCTCTTTCATGCCGCTTTCACCCTTACCGGTGAGCATGACCCCGAAACGCAGGTCGGTTCATTCCAGGCCCAGGCAACCATAGAGACGGACCGCGCCGGTCACCGGGTCTGGCTATTGCACAGCAGGCTGCTCCTTTTGCGGATTTCGTCCGCCACATCCTATGACAATGACCTGGAGCTTCTCAAAGCCGCGATTGAAAAAGAGCTCTCGGGTACGGATAGGACACTTTCAATTGATTCTGATCATGATCTACCCCTCGGCATCTTCGGTTAATGAATGGTGTTACTATACTGATGAACGGCATTCATCAACGATAGACCCACCCTCTCCCCGGGGCCAGAAAATCCTGCGGGTACGACAGGAACCCGTCGGGACCTTCTACGACGCCTGGCTTTGAAACAAGAGGCAATCCGGTATTTGGGTGTCCTTTAGGCGCCACCGCTCCCAGTCCGTTGGGAGCAGCCACCCCGCTCTCCGCCCCCAGGAATTCCAGTTCCGCGGCCAGTCTTTCGACAAATAAAGGCCCGGGGTTAATACATTGTCCCGAATGACAAACGATCAACCGGACTTCTCCGCCCTCAAAACCCAGATCGATCAGTTTTTGCGCTAACCGTTCCGGCGTAAAATTTTTACCGTCGATTGTAACGATATTCCCATCTCCATGAGCTTTAATAGTGATACGGTTGACACCTTTAAGATTTTGTCCCTCCAGTTGCGTAGCTACTTTGGAGCCTGTCCGTTCAGCCAGTTCCGCAACGCCCTGTGTATCCGATATCGCCAGCACCAGGGAAGATCCATCCGGTGGCGGATAGGGGCTTTCCTTAGTACCAAATTTGATCTTTGCCGTAGGCTGATCGCTTATCTCGACAGGTATGGGCTCGACAGGAGGTGCGTTTTCTCCCGTAACCCTTACACGGAATCTTGGCTGGTTTTTTTGGAATCTTTGCAAAAGACTTCCGCCGGCAGTAGCCACTGCCGCGGTAGCTCCCCCAAATGCAGCTCCTGTACCGACGGTGATAGCATAATCCCGGGCAGAGCTCAGATGCCCTCTTTTAGCATCTTCATAACCCAGATTACCGCCCGCATTGGTAGCCCCGAAAACGGCTCCGCCGAGCGTATTGGCAATTATTCCTTTTCCCACCACTCCCTCGGCGAATGCAGTCACTCCCGCGCCGGCGCCGGCAGTGATCACCATGATCCCTCCTTTTACCAGCATGTCGGCGTCGGAATGTCTCGGATAGGTTTTACCTGGCGTTATCACTTCGATAACAGGTTGCTTAGCTAAATTTCTTGCCTTCTCCTGATCCATGAACTTCAGGAACTCCTTGGCCTCGGCGCCGGATAGCCTTGTCACTTTATATCCCGGTGCATTGGCAGGTTGCGCATCGTCACACAAAAGAAAAACGGTAGTAGCGATCACGATAAACCATATCAGCGTGCCGGATGGATCATTGGCAATGATCACCCTGTTATCACAATAGGCATATAGATTGATCCCTCCTTTCAGACCGATAGGGTCTGCGTTTAACCATCTCCCCAGCCAGGGCATATAATACCTGGCGCTATGATATTCCAACCCGCTTTCCTCATCCCGCTCCATACCCGTATACCGGTATCGTTTGGCTGCTGCCTGGATAGAGGCATTCATCGACTGATAGGACGTCGTGCCGAAAGGGTGATATTCCTCATAGGAAATGATCGTTCCGTTATCATCCAGTTCCAGCGAAGAAGAACCGAGCTGATTGCTGTACTGATAACGGATCAGTTGCTCCAAGGAGGCGGCTCCGTCTTTGATCGTCTTGGTTTCCACCATGGCGATACGACGATTATCATCCACCACATGAAGGGTTCCCGTTTCTTCCTGTATATTTCCCGCCCCGTCTGTCTTCCGGTATAATTCGACTCCGCCGAGATAGATCCGGTCTTCTTTAATCCCTCCCTGACGTTCGATCACCTTTCGTATACGTTGGCCGCTTCTGTCATATACATAATAGGCCGTTCCCCCGCCTCCGAGATCGATGTTCTGCAACTGGTCTTTATAGTCCCATACCAACCCCTGTACATTCGAAAATGTTTCAGGATTGCCATGTTCGTCATATACATAGCTCTCCGTGATGTTATTGACGGTGTTGCTTTTCAAACGATTGCTGGACACTTCATAATCATAGGTCCGGGTCCAGCTTCCCGCCCCGGCCGCATGGATCATCTGCAGGATGTTCCCCACTCCGTCATATTCATAACTCTGCGTATAGTTACGCAGAGCAGTTCCGTCTCCCGGCAATGGCAGACCGGCCCTGAACTCGTCCAGGGCCGAAGGAGGTTGGTTTTGACCGATATGTTCTCTTCCGCTGGCAGTAATGAGCCGGTAGACAGCATCATATACATACTCACTGGAAGGGTCTACGACGGCGTTATTAAAAAAAATGGTTTGTTGCGCCTGATCCGTAATGGAGGTGATATTACCCGTTGGATCATAGGTATATTGCAGTTTTTGCAAAAGATCCGTTCCATTCTTCCCCGTCGTGGACAATTGGGTCAGGCGGAATGTTTTACTATCATATTCATAGCTGGTCGCCGTATCATTCCCATACACAATACGCTGCCGCTGTCCCTTGGCATCATAATCGATATTTTTTACAAAGGTCTTCTTCCGGCTATCCCCCCTGATCTGGACATCCACTTTATCCAGCATATTCGCTTCGTTGAAAGTCGGGGTAATAATACTTTGATCCGGCGAGGTCACCAGGACAGGGCGGTTCATCGCATCGAATACCGCCGATGACAGATATACCGTTTGTTCCAATGCCGGGTTTACGTTCCAGTCGATATCATTCTTATAATCACTGCACAACTGACGCGATGATTGTAAGGAGTTGCCCTTGAAATCACATAGAAGGTTGGTGATCACGCCGGCTGCATCATAGTGCTGATAGGCGCGCCCACGCAGATTTAATTGTTTGTCATTCACCACTCCTTCTCCATACACCACCATTTCGGTGCATATCTCCGGATGGGTGTCTTTCCGCACAAAATTCTTCACCGGCCGGTGCAAAGCATCGAACTCGGCCCGGAAAATATGACGACGGCTATCCCAGTTATAAACAGGGCGACCCAATACATCGTTGAGCATCCATACCTCTCCGGCATCATTGCCCGAACGATAAAACTGAGCCCCCAGCATATCGAATTTGTATTGCATGACCACATTGCCCCGCGCATCCGTGATGCTACGGACATTGCCTTCGATATCCGTATCGGTGATGGTCTTGTATTTACCTGCACTTCCATTATCCGCTATGGATAAAAAACTCCTTCCCAACGAGTCCAGATAGGCAACGGCAGGAGTTTTGGCATGGGCTGCGGCCTTATTCGCTGCCGCCACTTCCTCGGGCGTGGCGATCGCCGCGACAGGATCCGTGATCCGGTCCTTGTACCACCCGCTTTCCAGGACGGTATCGTTGAGATCGGAAGAGGTCTGCTTCCAGGGGCCGAACTCCGCTTGGGAAAATGTTCCGTTGGGGAGATCCGTCCGGATGACCCTCCCGGTGGGATCATAGGTGATCAATGGGGTTATTCCCCGTTCTACCAGCAGTTTTGATTCTTCGAATTCAAAAGTAGTACTGAAATAGGGTTCATATTGTTTAACGGCTTTACCCTTGTTATTGAATACCGTCCTGCCATTCCCTATCCATCGGAGATTGGGTGTCGTATCCACTTCCGTAGTGGTGCCATCCGGGTTTTCCTGTAAAGCAATGCCTGGCTCGGCCTGCATCTTTTTCATGATCTCCTGTCCCAGCCCATCGGCATAAGCATAACTTATGATCGATTTACCGCGTGTCCCGGCGGGAGTACTATCCCAATAATGCGTTTCGTATACGGTTGACTTTATAAAGATCGGCTTCCCTGTATTTTGGTAATTGAACAGGTCATATTCCATAATAGTACCAGGCTGATCCGTCGCCGATGCAACTACCGAAGAGGTATCCATCAGATCCCCTTTATTTTCCCCTTCTTTACCCATGGAAAAAGTGCTCACTACCATCCCCATTTCATCCATTCTGACACCTGCGCGGTTCCCATTCAGATCGACCATCAAATACGGCGACAAGGTGCGGTAATCGAACCCCAGCACCGAAAAATGATTATCCAGCGCGTCTGTGGTATCCTGGATGAAGATCCGGTATTTTTCATCGTATTGAGCGCTGGCTGTAAACCCGAATGCATCCGTGGTGGTCGTCATCTGATAAAAATTACCGGCGTCCAAAGTCTGTAAGGAAGACGCTATCCAGTAATTCCCATCGTCAAGGTGAACATATTTCCCTTCATTCAACAACAGTTCGTCGCTCACTTTATCGCCAAATATAAAATCACGCAAAGCCGGCGTCATGGATAACTTATAGGATTGATAAGGCAATGCCATCGGTTCCATCACCCCGGGCGCCAGCGGGCCACTCATATCGTCTTTCGACAATACCGTTCTTATCTGTTTTATGAGTCTGCGTTGTTTTAGTCCGGCCGTCGGTGACGCTTCGTAACCGATCAGATCTGATTGATCGAAGGCATCCCGGATATCCCCGATCGAAAAATAGTTTCCCGTATCCGGGATCGTTAATTCAAATGTGCTCGTATCATACCCCAGAGGTAACCGGTAGTCGGTCTGCTCATCGATTTTATTGGTGAACTTGTTTTGAGAGACAACGATATGTGTCTTTCCCTGTTCAGCCTGTTCCGTTAAAGACAGGGAGGCATCGGTCGTTTTTCTTCCATAATGGATACTCGCTGCCAGCAATACGTTGCCAAACTCATCGGTTTCGATGGTCATTCCATGTTCTATACGCGGGTCTGCCGGGTTCCGGTCATAAACATAGGTCAATGATTCGAGTGACTGCGCCATCAGGACCGCGTAAGGGTTTGTCAGTCTTGGTTGCGATAACTGAACGAGGACACTATGCTGTTCCGTCGAGTAGGGGTGTTCTTCTTTATCACTACCATCTTTTGAATATACTTCCGACCGCAGCAACAATCCCTTGCAGGCACGCAGCCCTTCGCGCCATTCATCGATCGTCAGACCGGCCGGCAGCGGAGGTTCTGTCAATGCATTTTCAGGTATAACCGCATTTTGATAGTATTCATGACTAAACTGCCCCAGCACCTTTTCCTTATCCAGAAAAGCCCCCGTATGATACCAGGTCTTTGTCAGGATGGGCGGCTGATGGAATCCTTCATCCACTATTTGCGACGGCCCGCCGGGCTCGGATAGTTTTTGAAAGTTTTCGAAATCCTCGGTATCGGTCTGTTCTATCCGGCCAAAACCACGGAACTCGCTTTCAAAATGATCATAATATCCGTGATGATAAGAATATTGAGTAGTGAATCTTGACTTTCGGGTCTGGTCGGTCAGTACTACTTCACTCACGCATTGCACCGGGAAAGGAAGTTTTGTTATCCAGGGTGTACCAGCCTTTTTATCCTGTAAATAGTAAAAAGTGGAAGGTTGATAAGCTATGCTTACTTCCTTCCCCATATTATTGATATACCCCGTCATCACATAAGGCTTTTTCCCGCCCATCAGGTCAATATATTGCAATGACTGTCCCGGATAGGACAGCAGGGATGACCATACGATAGAGCCTGTCCCATTACCCAGCAGGTCCACGATCGACACATTTGTATACTCATTGATAGAGGGAAAAGGGATCGGGTTTGTCCCGTTTATGACATTGGCCTCGCTCCATCCGTTGCCGCTTTGGTTAAAATATATCTTGAATGAATCGTGTCCGAGATAGACGATATCCGTCGTACCGGATCCGTCGATATCCGCCAGTTTTATATATCGGGGATTGAAATTTTCCGCATTATCGAATACCGGCGCATTGTTCATATTTACTTTCGCGCCAAATCTTCCATACCCCAGGTTAGGCCAATAAGCTACTTCACAATAACGGATCCGGACAATATCGAACAACCCGTCTCCGTTCATATCGGCCAGCACGATCGATTCGGTGCTATCCGAAAAAACCATATTCGGGCCTGTTTCCTCATCGAACACCTTTGATAATTTCTTATAGCTTTCATAACCCTCTTTTCCTTTTGAGGCATACCAGGTGAACACCGAATGCTCGCTGATCAGGATATCCGCCATGCCATCCCCGTTCAGATCGAGCATCCTGAGATTGGGGTCATGCAGATTCACCCGGGGAACGTCTGTAAAATTCTTAAAAGGCAGCCACTCGTTGTCATCGGTCAGTTCAAAATATCCGTTCAGATCGTCGCTCACCAAAAATTGCTGCCCGTTGGCATCTATGTCGGAAAAATGCGTGGTTCCCGCACAGATACATCCCATCGAAGGTTTCAGGGATATCGTGCGGACGCCCTCGAATTCGCCTCCTCCGGCATTACTCTTATAATGCCAGGCGCCTGCCTGTTCGGTCAATATGCCCGAGATCCCTTCTTTATACAGATCCACCCATTGATAATTCTTGTCATCGATCCCCACCGGGAAATTTTCAGCGCTGGCGGAAGACAATGATCTTACGGTGGTGTCCCAGCCCAATTCCTGATAGCTAAACACTGTCTTTGGCAATGACATCATCGAATAAGAACCGTCTGTCTTTCTGATATAGCCTTTTTGGGTAACGCTGCTCAGGAAGCTGAGATCGGCCCCTGCATCGTATTCCATATCCATGGAATTCACCAGACAGGCCGTTACTCCCAATTCGGAAAAATGATGAAACATCAGCAACCGCCTGCACAGACGATAGGTCCTTATTTCAAACCCGGCCCGGTAATCTGAGAACGCATCCGCGCGGCATAACCATCCTTTGTCATCGTCCGGCTGGGGGTTATCCGTATCATGCTCCCCATAATCCAGTACCATTTCCAATAGATATTCTATGCCGTTCAGAAAACTTTCCCAATTTGCCGGGTCGATGCTGCTCCTGGAAAAGTGTACCTTATTGCAGTATTTGATCCTTTTAAGATAGATATTCGTGAATAAGGCAAGGTCATTCAGCCGGTTCTTTTCATGGAGCTGTCCCGGAATATTTATCTTGTCTTCTTTCTTATACTCATATTGAAGACAATTCCCTTTGTCGTCATAGCTGAACTCCAACAGCCATTTGAAGATCCTGGAAGGGTTGGCAGGGTCGTATAGTTGCGACGATTTACTTTTCCCAAAAACCGAAACCACGTTATTACCTCCGGTCACCTTCCAATAGGTGTTTCCATCCGACTCCTCTATTTTCTCTATCCTTAAAAATCCACTATCGATCCTTGGCCGATACCGGGTAATGGTGACCCCGTTGGAAGAGTGACTGTCCTTTACCGGGTTTCCCGAATCGTCTTTGTTATAGACCGGCACCAGGTTCTCCGCTCCCGAAAAAATAAATATATCGGATTCTGTCGCATCGTTGTATTCGGGCAGTTTTTTATCCGTCCTTCTGGTAATAGACGCAGGTGTGGCATTCCAACCCATTCCGAATACGCCATTGCCGCTCCCCGAGTTATACTCGAGCGTCTGGGCCGGGACGAATTCATTACGCGAAGCGGAAAAAGGAAAGGGAATACTGCATCCCGAAGTACCGTTGGATGCATTTACCCGGAACTTCTCATCGATGGACCGGATGGCCCCGCCGCCTTTAGGCAGGCTGATCGGTGGAGGTGAAAATGTACTATACGGCGAGGACTGGCCGGTTGAGTCATCGGAAGGGGATGACGGTTTACCGGAAAGATACGATACGCCTGGCACTGGATTCATAGTTTCTTTTTTGTAGTCCGGTTATAAAGGTTACCGGGTTGGTTCATCAGAAGTAAAGGCAATTAACCAAAAATATTGATCTTTCCAATTGACATCTTCCGAATGGAAAACTACAGCTAAAGAATGGCGTTATATTGCTTACTAACGGCAATCGTATTCTATCGCCCGCTTTTTCACCTGGCCATTCCCATCCCTTACCACTTTTTCCATCCCTTACCAGCTTCATACGCAGCCCCAATATTTACCGGATCTCCCAGCTTCCATTGCTTTTGAAGAACATAGGGAAGGCCGGTGTTCCAACAAATTCCCCAATCGTTCTCCAAATCCGGCCCCTTCGGTCGTTATCCCTCCTGGATTACACATAAGTAACCGGACGACCCCTCCCTGGAAATTGGCCAGCCCAAGCCGTTCTGTCAACAATGCCGGACCATGCTCTACTCCTCCTAGTACGATAGAGTGTCCGCTGCCATGTCCGTTAAGAGTAAGCGTAGTTACATTCGACAGGTTTACTCCATCGAGAGTGGTGATAATGATACCTCCTGTCCGTCGTGAATATTCCAGTAACCCGTTTGCCGTCGGATCGCCTGGCGTCATTCCATTATAAAATAAAATGAGTGGGGTCCGGTGGCGCCCACTCCGGGATAGCCGGGTTTAAATTCAACTGAAAAGTATCGGGCAATGAAGGTATCTCCGGCGCAGAGCCCGGAACGGGAGAAGTGTCACCGGGCGCCGACCGGCTGATCGGATCGATCGGTGCGCCGTGCTGGGTCTCTATGGTGCCATGCGCCGACTCACCTCCTCCTCCTTCACCCCCTCCCTCACCGCCTCCACCGGCGCTGTTGATAATATTGAATACCAACATGGATCTCATACCGGAGGCGGCGGCTTTGGCATCTGCATTAGCCTTATGCTGAGCGTGGTTCCCCAACGCGGGATAAGATTGCGTATACTGCAGGGCGGATCCTGCGCCCGTCGTAAATGGAGCGTCTCCTCCCAGACTAATGGCGGTATCCAACATATGCTGATGAATAGCATCGCCTCGTCTGGCCGCTGAGGCAAATTCTTTTTCCAGTCCCAATTCACTGGCGACAATGGCCGCGCCTGCATTAAAATCGACCATATCATCGATTTTTTTCGAACAGTCACCCAGCGCATCGGCTCCCATCCGTACAAAAGATTGGTAGAGCGGGTTACCGGCCACCTTATCTTGCCGCTAGACGTGCCCGGACCGGGACGAAAATAGTCCCCCGTTCCACCGTTTGTATGCAGACAAAAAAGGCAATATATATCGCAGGGAAGTTGGCGACGAGTGGCAGATCCTTGAGGGTAAAGAATGGAAGGATCTATTGGAGAAAGATAGGGCCCTTTCGGGCCGCCTCGACAGGGAGGAATACCTGGATCGTCGCGGTGAGACCCGGACCACAGCTTTCAAACATTCAAGACAGGCCATAAAAGAAAAAGGTGAGCGGCAGGAACCTGATTTATAATCCTCTCAGACGGCTTATTATACTTATGAAGGAGCACTACTATTGATGACGATGGACCTCGTCCCGCCCGCTCATCGCAGGATCCCGTACTACGGGAGCAGGAAGGGTGATCATGACGATCGTACCCTTTCCCGCCTCGCTGCTGACGTCGATTTGCCCGCCCATCAACTCCAGGTGTCTTTTGACGATACTCAGGCCCAGGCCGGTGCCGGAAATGCCGGAGGTGTTGCTGGCCCTGAAAAAACGTTCGAAAAGATGCTTCTGTTCTTCAGGGGGGATGCCGATCCCCCCGTCTGACACAGTAAATTTCAAAGTGCCCGTGTGGAACTCAATGAGGAACCTGATGGGTGTGCACTCGGGAGAATATTTGACGGCATTCGATAGCAGGTTGTTTAAGATATTACGTAATAGGTTCTCGTCCAGGGCTACTATTTGTGGCTCGCCGCTCATTTTCAGGTCTATCATTTGCCCGGGCTTGCCTGCTTCCTGGATATCCAGAATGATCTCCTCCGCCAGCGCGACGACGTTGGTAGCCGATGGATTGTTCCTGACCACTCCTTCTTCCAGCTTCTCCAGAGAGAGAAAATCGCCGAGTATCTGCCGGAGGTTCTTAACATTGGATTTGATCCGTTGAATATGCCTCATCCGCTTGTCTTCCTGGTCGGAAGCGCTGTACCTTTCAATAAGGGATGTGGATGAAAGTATTACACTTAACGGCGTCTTGAACTCGTGCGAAGCAAGGGTAACAAAGCGGGACTTCATCTCGTTCAGCTCTTTCTCCCGTCTAAGCGAAAGCTTCATTTCTTCTTCCGACTTCATTTGATCGCTGATGTCCTTGGTGATCTTGACATAACCGGTGATGTCCCCATTGTCATTATGAATGCAGGTAAATACGACATCGGCATAAAAAAGGGTCCCATCCTTTTTTTTCCGCAAGCCGACGATCTCATAACTGCCCATTTCAGCGGCCTTTTGCAGGTTATCCTCAGGCTCATGCCTTTGTATTTCCTCTTCTGTGTAAAAGATGGAAATATGCTTTCCTATGATCTCCTGCGCCTTGTATCCCTTGATCCGTTCCGCACCCTTGTTCCAGTTCATCACCCGCCCTTCCGGATCTACCATGAATATGGCATAATCCTTTACATATTGCATGAACAGCCTGAACTGGTGCTCCGACTCCGCCAGCCCTTTCTCCGCCTTTCTGCGGCGGTTAAAATTATACGCTATCAAAAAGGAGGCGATGGACAAAAGCGCAAAGATCCCCGTAAGCAATCCCAATATGGCATTTCTCAACAATTTCCTGCTTTTCGAATTGGCAGCCTCTCTTAATGCCAGTAGCCTGTTCTCCTCGCCCTGCATTCGCAGCAGGATGGACCTTAATATATGGCTGGATTGGGCGCTGGCGGGAACTGCATCGGGGGAGAAAGCCTGGATATAAGAAAGTAGCGAGTCCACGCGTTGCTGTTGCAGGGGATTGTCGGCTGTAAGCCTTCCAAGAAGCCGGACATGGTATGTTACGGCATCGGGAGTTTGCGCCCCGTCGTCCTGGAGCACGACAGAAAGTGCCTGCTGGGTCTCATCCAGGACCTCCAGCGTATGTTGCACCTCCGCGGAAGCGTCTGTAAAAGCCCTATTGTATCTTGCCGTCATGACCACCAATCCGATGAGACCACCGGCAATGAAACAGCCCAATAAAATAGATGTTGCCCTTACTGCTGTCATAAAAGATATATTGCACTGCGGCATAGAAAACAGGATAAGGCCAAAAGAACACGCACATTACAGGGGAGGTAAATTCGAATCCAATCACTAAGGTAGTCATATCGATCAATACCGGGAAATAATCGTTTATCCATCAAGAACAAACACCTAATCACCCGGTTCTTATCACTGCATCCCTCCTTGCAACGGCTTCAACATGCCCAACAAACTGATATCCAGCATGAAGCGATAGCCATGTCATGCGTGCACCAACCTGTAAGATGCTATCCGCGTTCATGATAGGCTGACGGCGCTCATCCTTTTTACTAACAAATATCACGGGATGAATAAATAGAGGTCATAAGACCCGCGCTGTGGTCGTCATAGCTTTGTTTAGAACATTTCCTCCACCAATAAATCTTAATAAAATGGATCCACATAAAATACTGCAGAGTAATTTCCTGGATATCGTATTCGAAGGCAGGAATAAAGAATATGGTGCATACGAATTGCGCAAACATTACAACAGGCGACTTGCGCTCTCGCTCGCCGGAATGATCGGCGTTACCATGCTGTTGTTTGTCTTATTCTTCCTCGGGCAACGCGGCGAAGGGGTAAAAAAACAAGACATGCTGGTCAAGGACGTGCAGTTGGAACAGGTGGTGCAGGAAAAGAAAAACGAGCCTGTTCTTCCGCCTCCCCCGCCGCCTAAGGCGCCGCTCCAGAAAGTGGAGATCACGAAGTTTACGCCTCCCCGCATTGTAGCGGACAACGAAGTTAAAGAGGAAGACAAACCGCCGGTTCAGGAAAAGCTGGAAGACACCCGCATAGGCACTTTCAACCAGGAAGGGGTCAAAGATGCGGGGATCATCGCGCCCCCCGTGTCCGACGCGGGAAAAGGGGTAGTCGAAGGCCCGGGAGGCAGAGGAAAAGACGATTATGACAAGACCTTCGTAAAGGTGGAGATCGAATCCGAATATCCGGGTGGTCCTGCTGCCTGGTTGCGTTATCTGAATAAGAACTTCCGTTATCCCGAGGAGGGTCTTGCCAATGAGATACAAGGGATGGTGGTCGTGCAGTTTATCGTGGATAAGCAAGGCGGCATCAGTGACGTGCAAGTGGTCAGCGGACCCGTTCAGGGTGGCCTGCGTGAAGAAGCAATGCGTGTCATCAGCAAAAGCGGATTATGGATACCCGCCATACAGAACGGACGGCAGGTGAAATCCTATAAACGTCAACCCGTTATTTTTAAGCTTGCTAATGGATAGGGCTGGTCAACCCGTTATCCGATACAGGTTTGTGTCGGAAGCATCGGTGAAACGAGGGTGGTGCTTCTAATTCGCCAGGCTCACCGGATAATCGGTCAAATGGGCTATTCGGTAATGCTTCTCATTTCTCACCAGGTTAATAAACTTAAAAACTTCTGTACGAAAAGCTGCATCTTCGAATTCCTCGTCATGAAAAAGGATGACAATATAACCAGGCCTGAAAGTCCATCCGTTCAGGACCATTTTATCCAGCCTGCCAATCATTTCCAGACAGGTATTGTTGTGCAGCGAATCACGCCTCCATTCCATATCCCACCCGAATACTTGGTAGCCGCGAGCCGCCAGCGAGTCGGCAGTTTCCTTTCCATTGGCAATATCATCGGCGATTCGCCATCCCAGGCGCCAGTAATTTCTGCCCGGCAGCCGGGCGATGTGATTATCCAGCCCCAAGGCATCCCTATTGCGGTCGAAATCCTCCAGCACCGAACCCGGATCGCTGTAATATCTTTTATAATGCCCGCCCGCATGACTATAGCTATGATTGCCAAATAGCAGGAATGTATCATTCCGGTGATACTGGAATATTTGGTATATACTGTCTTCCCGCAATGCCCGGCTGCCAATTACAAAAAGATTGATCTTTACTTTCAGGCTGTCCGCCAAGCGATATACCTGGGGACTGCCAGGACCCGGACCATCGTCGAATGTAAGATACACGTTTACCGGCGGCTGCTTAAGGCCAAAAGAAAAAAGTGCCACCATCAAAATAATTTGTAACATGCTCCAATGTAAAGATTGAGGGCTATATCTGCCATGACAGGCATCCTTTGTCCGGCTGACATTCATCATAGGACCAGGCTTGTCTCCAATTAGCTGAATCCCACCCTGGAGATCCTAATGATGCGGCAGCTCAAAGCGCCGATTTTCAACCAGTATATTCAATTTAATAAAACGGCAGGCTTTTCAGCCTGCCGAACCGATAGCTTATGTCTTTTACAACGTGCATTCTACCGGCAATTCGGTAATAACATGACGGAAAGCCTGGCCCGGAACACTGACAATTTTTTCCATAACTTTAAACTTTATGAAAGATAAGATCTATCCTTCAAAAAAATCTTGACTGTTGTCACGATCACCTTGATTGTAGTCATTAGAATACAGTATGAACAGTCCCATCTATTATATTATCAATGGCATAACGCTTTATCGTATTGTAACAGCGCCCGTGTTGCTACTCCTACTGTGGCATCACGAGTTGCAATGGTTTAAATGGATGTTGGCCGCCAGTTTTTTTACAGATGCGATCAACGGTTATATCGCCCGAAGATATAAGGTCACAAGTATCGCGGGAGCAAGACTCGACTCCATTGGCGACGACCTTACGGTGCTGGTGGCAATCATCGGCATGACAGTGCTTAAAATGGAATTTATAAGGCGGGAAATTGTCCCATTATCGATACTGTGCTTGCTATTTGTCATTCAGACGATCCTGGCCGTGACGAAGTACGGCAAACAAAGCAGCTTCCACACATTGCTTGCAAAGATGGCCGCTATTGCCCAGGGGGGCTTTCTGCTGCTGCTGTTCTTCCTGCACGATCCGGTATACCTCCTGTTTTATATCATGGTCGTGGCAACAGCCCTGGACCTGGTGGAAGAGATCATACTTGTATTGTTATTACCCCAATGGCAGGCAAATGTAAAAGGATTGTATTGGGTCCTTAGGAAAGGATGACAAAAGAAAGGCCCCTGAGACCTTGACCGGCCTCCGGAGGCAGCAGTTCATATCTTCCCATGGCGACCGGGTGTTACTCATCTTCCTTTGCGGGAATGGCCAGCAACGGCACTTTTGTATGATAGCTCATCCTTTTCGTTTGACTGGGATGGAACAATTTGCCCCAGAAGCCTCTTTTGTAGGTGACCATGACCAGTACATCGATGTGTTCCTTCTCAATATGCTTCTGCAGGGACTTTCCCAGGTCATTGCCGGAAAGCTGAACGATATCAAGACCTTGTTCGCCATACGTCTTTGTGAGCATTTCCTGGTAGTAAGGCATCCCGCGGCCATGTTCCAGGTAAATTGCAGCTTCGGCCTTTTCCTCCGTAAAGACGGCCACGTC
>Ga0307517_10007024_pt1 | contig 16521 bp, 16 predicted proteins | sample 23_EM_MG_FD_194515 | JGI IMG/M metagenome (GOLD analysis project Ga0307517, IMG submission 194515) | Populus trichocarpa ectomycorrhiza microbial communities from riparian zone in the Pacific Northwest, United States - 23_EM | ecosystem: Host-associated > Plants > Roots > Unclassified | place... | reverse complement strand
ACAAATTTACCACACTGGCCTAAAGAATAATAAGGGACCCCTTTTCTAATAAAAAAGAAATAAATACAGTGCTTGAAATAGGGCATAGAACAAGGGACAAGAACACGTTATCAATCCCAATAGGGATAACGAGTAACTTGACCCCTGATGCATCTTACCACACAATCACCGATAAACATAAGAAATGGCAAGACAGTGCCAGAAAAGGAACTATAATTTACAGTGCGGCTGGGGAAAAGATTACTATTCACAGATTCTGGGGCGCGGCCCTTGGGAGAAGTGCCAGGATGTCGAAGCTGAGCTAGCAAGAAAATATAATCATGGAATCTCATTCTGCACGTTGTAACAAGAATGAAAAACCTGAGTTTTCACGGATTAGAGGTGGAGGGTCAATATCAGAAGCTTCAACTTTTTGCATTGACTTCGAAATGTCATCCACTGTGAATGGAATGCTGCACAAGAGAATGACGTTTTTTGTTTAGCTGCAGAAAAACACGTATCAAAATTAAAGCCAAAGGCGTATGGTTACCAAAATTTATTACCTTGAGTCATCGTCCAATAAGAAAGAACTGCTCAAAGCATTGTTTGAGTCCTCCGTCATCATAACTCTCATGCTTGAAATTACCTAAATATGGGAGAAGTCTTAATCAGTGATACTTTGGATATTTAGTTTTGTAAGTGAAAGAAAATGAGGGGCATGGATACAAAGACTGGTCATAGTAAAAGAAGTGAATAAATTCGGTATCAAGTTGGGTGGTTGAAGTTACTGACATTTTAATGAAAAAAACAAGAAACATCCAAAAAGGATGGGGCTCAGAGGGAAACCAAACCATTCGCATGAGTTATGCAAAACAAAGGGGCCACAGCAGATTCCATATTAACGCTTGGGAATTGGGAGGGAGAAAGAAAAGGGGGGAAGGGGATTCAAATTACACGAGTGTGCCTAAACCTTGCACATAAAACCTTTAATGTTTGGTTTTCCATCAGTTGGTGTCTGCAGAAAGTCTCAAAATAGAAATGAAAGTGACTTAAAAGTGAGAAGAATTTGACTTGCATCTGAAGATACACTATGCGTGCCATATTTGTCATCCCAGTACATAGTGCTGATCCTGTATAACTGCTGTATGCTAAGCACCTGAAAGGAGAAGCACAAAAAAATTGAGAGAGAGCCACCAGGGGAGGTGGGGTGGGGTGGGGTGGGGTGGGGGTGGGGTGTTACTCACCGGGCAAAGATCATTAGTTATTTCTTTGAGAGTCTTTTTGGGCTTCTGATGTATAACCTGAATAACCAAAATAAAACAAATGGAAGGAGAAGAAATAATAAGTAAAAGTTGTTAACTCTGATACAGAGAGAGAGAGAGAGGATGTATAAACAAACCAGAAAGCCAACAGCTTGTCTAATGTGCTTCAATTCATCCCATGCTGAGCCTGCAAACTGGATGGCGGGGAGACGCTAAATTTAGTCTTCCAAAAGATGTGAAGAATGAAGGATTACCAATTGTTAAGACATGTTACCTCCTCTGTTGCATCGTGGCACCACTGTTCCAACTCAGCTAACCCTGCTTTTACATATTCCCCGTTGCTGAATGAGCAGCATTCGCGCCGCAAAAGAAGGCTGCGTAATTGAAATATTAGTTAGTAATATCATGTCGTCAAAGAAAATTAGCTACATAACAAATTTGAGTTGATTGCAATTACCTGTTAAATAATTGAACATTGATAAATGAAAATATCTGAGTAAACACTTTCTTGACTACAAATGGGGGAACCTGTACAGACAACACAACTATGATAATGCAATTTAAACAGGAAATAAAATTGTTGATCATCTTCGTTATACAAACTTCCCACTCACATAGTTGGCTCTCATAGTCTTTAGGCAATTATTTAGACTTTTTACTATGCTTTGCCAGTGTGCAATCAGAGCTTGTTGAGCTACAGCATTGGCTTGAGAGCGCCCCTTGACTAAACTTGCTCGTGACGTCCGGGGAGCCTGCGTTTAATATTTCAAACATGATTAGGGAGAAGAAACATGCTGGATGCCATAACAAATCAGGATCACACAACCAGGGAAAGCGATAATGAATGCTATGCAATCACAACAACTTAAAAGAGTTCAATCCAATTTTATAACGTACTTTGAAGTACAAACAATTTTAAGAAAAATAACATGCAGTGATTACCTGGATACACAATCCAAGCAAAGGGGAAATCTCTTTCTTTAAGTTATCTCTAATCATCCCATATATCTTTTCAAGGAAAGCTGTTAATTGCTGTTTGAAAAGCAAAGCAGGATATTTAGCCTCAACTTGTCGCAATTCATCCAGTCCACTAAGCACCCGACCATTAAGGAATGAGAACCCAGCATTTTGTGGTGAACCACGAAGCCCCTAATATTTTATTGAGATTCAAAAACAAAATTCATTATGAACTGCAAGGCAAGACAAATGAAAAGTATTTTCCCAAAAAAAATTGATAGAGAAGAGAGAGTTGTTCTCACTTGGGACATCCTTCCAAACAATGAAGCTGATGTTGATCTTCGCCTTTGTGGAGTTAAGCTTGCTGCTCCACTTGCTTTTAGGGTGCGTTGTAGTAGCAATAATAGTGTGGATGAATTTGATAACCAATATGACAATACATCATTGTTTTCTTGGACCTAAGCAAATGATAAAGGGTATATTCTATGAATATAAAAGCAAAACTAATATTTCTAGATTCCAGGGACTGATTAAAAACAAACTGGGACATAGACTCAGCAAAGAAGTGAGATTGATTTATTTCGTACCATTAAAGATACGGTCAATGAGAATGTGTATATTCTAATATGTAACAATATTATGTTATGCCATAAATGAGAATATAGGCTAGATCACCTCAATTGCTGAACCTATTGTTCGAATGATACTGTCAAAAATACTTGTTCTTTCAACTTCAAATGACCTCCACTGAATAAGGCATCTGTATATCATACAAGCAGCAACAGGTTTGCCCCCACTGAATCCTAAATCTTGTGACACGCATTTAATTAGCAGGTCTTGGTTCTCCTGCACCACAGAAGACGACATGTCATGACAAAGCATAGCAAGAAAAAAAATGTCTGGGAACCAAAAAAAAAATAGCATTCATAACTTTATGCCATCACAATTATGCCTCCAAAATTTCCAAAAAGGAAAACTGTAGGAAGGCAATTGAATTTGAAAATTGAGTGTACTCCTATCAATGTGAGTGGCTAATACTAGGGCTGGAATAGGGCTGATTTGGAGCCAGAGCAGAGCTGAATTGAAACTCAGTAAGGCCTTTCTTGTGAAGAAGAGCAATTTTAATGGAGTTTCACCACCAATAAAACGCAAACTTGCAATAAAACAAAAAAAAAATCCAAGGTCATCTATCTAAGTAGATTTTGCAACACTCAAGACTCATAGAAATCTTAATTAGAAAGGATAATCTGAAACCTATAATGAAAAGCAAGAGAGCTTATAAATCCAAAAGGCAAAAAACTTCGAAAAGGTAAATGTCCCGAAAAACATTACGGTTGACTAATAACCTAATTCCTGACAAGGCTTAAGTGCAAAATTACAGAAACTCCCCCGCTAAAAGGACTCTTCTCCATCACAGACTACTTACCTGCTGTTTCTCATTAAGAGATTTCTGGGGCCTATCCTCATTTTCAGCTTCCCGAGAATTAGATCGGGCAAGTATTGAATCCTGAGACATTCAGAAAATGGTGTATAGAGTCATGTGAATTTTTTCTACATTAGCATGAACCAGATGCAACAACATATATTCATACCGCTGCTTTCTTCGCATCTCCATCTTGAACATTACCATTCTCTGGGGTCCTCTGCATTCAGGATTCAACAATAAGTAAAACATTTCCATCAATATGCAAGTGTTCATCCAAATGAAAGGTAGGGCATGCATTCTTTACCTGGATGATTGTTGTCTTAGGTCTTGCAGTTAAAGCTTTGGCAGTTGGTGATATAGCAAGTGCTTGTTGACGAAGTACTTGATTCTCTGATTCTAAATTAGACACCTTGTCTTCTAATCTGCAAGAAGAGGACAGAATTGCAAATAGGTGCAACAATTTTGTAACATCAAAACCCAATTTGTATGTTTGATAACACCCCCCCCCCCCACCCAAAAAAAAAGAGAGAGAGAGCACCCCAAAGGCTTCAACAAGCAGACTTGTTACAAACCTCTGAACTGAATCTTGGAGTTGATCCACTTTCTTCTCAGCATCTTCAAGCTTCTTGGTTAGTTGCTCATTTGTGGCCTGAGCAACAACATAAGCTTGTTTTTCATTGTCAGCAATTTGTGTTTCTGAGAGCAACTGTGCCTGTACAAGCAAAAATTTTCATCAGATGCAGCCTGCATCTTCAACAATTGTTCTTGTTTCATATTGTCAGGTATAAACCACAACTAAGTACATATAAAAACTAAAGAATTATTAAGTTTACTCAAAAGATTAGTACCCAATGCCTCAATGCAAGAGTTAACACCCAAATCAAATATTTTTCTTTCACTTTTGGGTAAATTGATCATACTTATTTCAACACTTGAAGTCAAACAACAATAACAAAACCTCAATCCCAAACTAGTTGGGGTCGACTACATGGATCCTGTCGAGCCTGATCATAAACCGAATCCATTTACACTCAAAATCAAACATGCACACCTATGCAGTTATCATTTTTTATCAAGAACAGCAGGGACGTTGAAAGTTCGATTTTGTAGTTGGAGATCATCACATAGCTTTGCAAGTATATTATATTCCTTCCATGTCATATACAGAAACATTTACCTAGCATACTTCCACAATTTCACCATATGAAGATTAAATTCAACATCAATCAAAAAAAAGAAATGCAATATTTCTGCAGACAATGGTGCTCATTGGAGCAAGGAAACAATAATGCATAACACAGAAACCAAAAGAATCTGAAAGTGATGCTAAAACATAGCATACATACCCTCAACTTTTCAACTTCAGCTGACAATGAATTGATTTTTTCTGTGTCTTGAACCATGACAGGCGTTCCCTTAATGACTGGAGGTGCTTCTTCAATGGCTTTTCGAGCTGCCTCTCGTTCTTTAACAACCATAGACTTTGCTTCTTCTACCTGTACTTGCATGGCATGCAATGCATCCTGCAACTTGGCAAATTCTTGGGCTTTTGCCTCCTCAAGATCAATCTGTATTCAGAATAAAAAATCAGCATTGAAGTCATCACATTAAAGTGAGCACAAAATAAGTTGTGAGGTTAGAAATCAACTTCATTACCCTTAATCGCTTTTCCAATTGCAAACGCCATGTAAGTTCTTCTACACGCTTTTCCAGCTTATCCTTTGCTTCTTTAAGTGCCCCGGTCTCTCTAGCAGCCTAAATAAATTTCAAAAGCAAAAATTTAGCACGAGCTCTTTATACAGATCTGCATATTGCTGAAGTTATATGGTGTTAAAAGCTGACCATTTTGAGCATTCTGAGCTCTCTTCTTGCAACTCTGCATCTCCAACCACACTGAGAAACTATTATTGCCTTCTGAAGATGTCTATAATAAGAATGAGCTTGGTGGCAACGCCAATGAGCCTGTAAGGAACCAGTGCATGAGAGTTTCCAAAACAATTTTTCAAAATTGAAGAGTTATTCACTAGAGCAGTAAAAAGAGAAAAAATTATACAGCTCAAGAATTATAACTACAAAAAATGGAAAGAGATTGTTATGTTACAAAAGAACAACGATACCTGAATGATGGTGGTCGCTTTAGTTTGCTTCCGGAATCTAAATTCTTTTCGTGCCGTCATTGCCCTTAAGCCTGTCTGTAATGTGATTGCAGATGACTTCACTCTCAAATAGGATTTCCTGGCAATGTAGAGACGGAAATTCTTCTCGATCTTCAAAGCTGCAGCTTCTCGCCTCAATTGCTCATACAGTTTTCGGGCTACATTACCTGGAAAAGAGGAAGCGTAACAATTATAGGGAAATCCACCAATTAAGATTCTGATGAGAACAAGTAGGAGGCAATTCAAAAAGAGAGTACTGTGCTTTTAATATTGTTAGGAAGCGAGACAAAGGGAACCTGATTTCTAGCATTCTTTTAGACATCTCCTTTTTAATTAAAATAAAGTACATAAACTTAAAGAGTGTCATAAAACTGTATAATGCATTTATTGGTGATATTCCAAATACAGAAAAAAACAAACTCACCAAGGCAATTTAAGAGAGTCCAGGAAATTACCTCTTAAATAAGATTGCAAATTGATAGCAGTTTCACGCAATGAAATGAACTCCTTGCGGGCAATGTAAGTGTGAATTTGCCGTTGAATGGTTCTGGCTGCATTGCCAAGCACTTCTGCTCTCCTAGCATCCAACTCAGCCATCTGACCTGCTCTCAAGAAGACCTTTGACTTGCCTATCTGCCAAGGGTGAATCAAGATAATCACTGTGATAAACATGGACAAAGACCTAAAGTAATTTTCATATGCACTATATGAAGGGCCTTTAGGAATTTGACAAGATGTTCGTCAACAGTGGTGCAGAAGAATATTGTCTCCCTAAGTAGTTTTGAATTTGTAGCCATCTTGCTATGAATTAATGAAGGAAAAGAAGATGAAAAATGGATTAAATAGTAATATTTTAAAATCTCTTTTTCTAAGCACACAACTAGAGAAAGTACAGTTGAGTTTGGGATAGTTATGTAGATCAATATCCAACAATCACATAAATATTGTAGATTCAGTTATTAATGCTAAATAATCAAAAGCATGATTATGAACAATTGAAACTCTTTATTAGTTCAACAACCACAGGAAAGAAAATTCTGACGGTATAGGTTATGAACAAACAAATTCAATAAACTTTAAATTAATTTATTTTAGTTTTGTTCCTCTAATTTGAAGAAAATCTAGCACATTAACTACACAATTTCAAATGTGTTAGTTCATAATAAAGAAAAAAAAGTTAGGTGTCGAGGAAACGTTTTTCCAGTTAACACTCCCCACCATCACAGCGATAATAGTCCAAGCAACAAAAACACTGGAGATCAAAATCAAATAAAAAAATAAAGTGATCTGAAAAATAAAGTAAAACAGAAAATAAAAAATAAATAAAGGCATTGTCACCTGGTATCCTATCAGTCCCTTTTTATCAAGAATCATTTGACATGCAACCTTATCATCAGAGCTGCCACATGAAAAAATAAAACATATCTATTGTAACACATGACCTAAAGAAATTGGTGGTGCACAATCCTTAATCTTTATCGTAACACATGACCTAGAGAAATTATGAAATGATACTTACTTTCCTTCCAAAACTTCAGGAGCAAGTAATCCAAAACGATTAAGAAACTCATAAAAGGTTCGCCTGGTTGGATATCCAGCGCAGCTAATCCTAATTGCCTCAAGAACACCCTAATCATAAGAAGCTAACATAATCAGTTTATTGGAAAGGTAAACTCTGAAATTTAGCTTAAAGATGTAAACTTCTAATGATTGATCAGATGAAAGGAATGCTTTGAAGCATATTATACTCACACCACATCGTAACTGTTGGATGATGTTGAAATTCTCAAAAATAGCAGGCTTCAGGATGTTATTTGGCTTCACACATCGAATGTAGTGGGGTTCAGTTGCACTCAAGGTCTCCATCAAAGATTGAAGTTGTAGCTGAGAATTCAAAAAACAATATTTGTGACATTATCCTTGGAATGAGTCACATAACTCATAAATAATGCAAGAATTTGCTATCAATAAACCTGCTATGTTGTCTTTTACTACTATAACGGAAAAGGTTGTAAGCTCAAAAGCTAGAGATTAGGGTTTTCTATTGGGAAAAAGCAGACATAACATCATACATACATAGCAACCATAAGATAATCATAAGAGTGCAACATGAAACTGGCTATTAAAAGAACCATAGAGATGCTACCTAAAATGTGACTGGTAACACTTCGCAGTTCATGATGCTATTCTAAAGTGAAGCAAATTTAAAATGTCAACACCAAAATTCTCTGAAATGTAACAAGGGTGGTCTTTATTAGAAGTCAACCCAATATTTTTTTGCTTTCAACCATAAGAGTATGTTGTAATTTTCAAGCTCTCACAGAGTAATGTGTGTGGGAAAGTGAAGATGTGGTGCCACTAGCACCAATCCAAATCAAACACATATTGGGAAAACTGCCCTTGACCTGCATGTCTGAATTCTAACTTCCAACTTATTAAAATGGAATGGGAGGCCACACTATTAAGTGATGTCAAAAAATTGAACATTTAAAAAACCATGCAACAAATGTCACAAGTGGAGAAGGTAATTAAACAGTGTCATGATAATAAAAATAAGAATATGAAAAGGCATGGCATGGCATGAGCATCATATATAGATGCAACGTATTGTTTCTTATAGAAGCATCTTTTCACAAGAATCCAAAAGTACTCGACAACATAATGACACGTCAACTTTGGACAACAGGACCAGTAACAAGGACGCTGATAATTTAAAGCCTACCAAATACCAATTAAAGAATTGAAGTCAAAAAGAAAAAATTACCTTAAAGCGTGAACCAATGGAAGAGAACTTGGATGACTTCGATGATTCTTCTGGAAGTGGTGGGAATAGGCCCGCCACAAAGGGGCAATTTGAAGCAGTCAACAGGGCTTGATGCTCAGCCACCACATAATCTTTGTTTTTGTCCAGAAATTGATTGGCTTGATAATTTACCTTCACATCAGGAAAAATTTAACAAGTTACGAAAATTCCTAGAACTTCTCCCCCTGTCAATAAAAGAAGATTGAAAGTACATATAAAACAAAAACTATAATTAGTTTACCTCCCCTGCATAGTGTGATATGGTGAAATCAGTGCGGGAAAGTTTTGGTTTGATAAAACGTTTATGATTTTTGAATGTCTGATACAATTTTTGCGCAAATGTTTCATGTGTAGACTTGGGAAACATGCTGCATCAACAATTAGACAAACGTGAGTAGTGACTTCAAGATGACCTCTAAAGAAGAGCAATATATAGGAAAAAACCCATTTCTGATTAATAAACACATAACAGTAATAAAAATGGAATCAATAATTAAAGAGAGCAGAATACCAGGCTTCATCTAAAAGCGCAATTATTCCTCCAGGTTTCTGTAAGAGAACAAAATGACTTATTTATCATGTGAATTACAAGACACAATAGCAATAAATTAAATAGGCTCATTTCTTCACCATCACTAGATAAATACTCTGAAAACGGTGAAAGATGATGAAACATCAAATCCTAGAATTGAAAAGGTGTACAATTGAGAAGCTAAAAACCTTCTCAATTAGGTCCAATACATCCTGGTTATCAACAAACTCAATGTAGCTCCAGTTTATCTCCTCTTTGGTGTACTCTTCCTGCTCCATTTTAAACACATGCTACAAACATACAATTGGAAAATAACAAATCAATATTAATCTGTTGTCAAAAGAGCAAGCTAAACTAGTTGATTAAGAAAGATAACCTGATTGAAATGTTGCTGTAGTTTTTCATTTGTGAAATTGATGCAGAACTGCTCAAAACTGTTTTAGGAGAGCATACACAAGCAGAGAAGCAGTAAGTCATATTTCAAGCACAATTACTTTATTTCCTTCTCCTTTTGGTTTGGAAAAAGGAGTGGCATGGCATAGTTGTTATGGAATGAGCATTTGTGATATCTAAGGCCTGATGGAAAGTATTGTTCAAAGCAATTCCTCATTAAGAAAATCCTAAACATGGAATGTTGGGTTTATTTGTTTTTTGTGAAACACTATCCCAAACACCGTGGAAACATTGGTGATGGTTTCGATTCAAGAGTCTGAACACACATTCAAAGGCAATGAACTACCAAAGATTTACAAAAAGAAAAGTTTCTGCAGTTTCCATTGAAAAGTGGAAACATGTTTCATGCATCACTAAAAAGGCTTCGTTTAAAGCCAATTCCAAGCAAACAATTGGATAATAATCTGGAACAGTTTGTTGGGTAGAAAGAAAGAAAAGCATCTTGCTCAAATGATACAATTAGCATGTCAAGTTAATGACTTACCTATTGCACTTAAAGCTTTCAAAACCATAGATGTCAAGTACTCCAATTATTGATTTTGAGTTTAAATCCTGTCCAATTGAAACATTAATTTTATCCACAAGCCTGTGCACAATAAATGTAAAAGTCATTAGTAAATTCTTATCTAACTTGATGAATAAAACATTGAACATCCAACTATTTGGGAGCCATGGGAAAGAAACATGGTTTACTGAGCTTTTACCAGTCAAACAAGCGAGAATATATCGTCTTCGCCAAAGCATCCCTGCTAGAAACTGCATTTTCAGGGTCAAGAGTCCTTGTGATAATTTCTTCTGGTGTAACCATTACACGTTTAATTAAGGCATCTTCCAAGCTCTTTGCATCACACCTATGCATTATCAAGATTAGTTAGAGATACAATAAATAACCAGCAGATCAAGATACGGGCAATTATTCAAACATGGAAAAGTGCAGAATATATACCTGAGAAGTTCTGAAGTAAAACTGAGATGGAATCTAGACTTTTCATCCTTAATAACTGAGGAATCTATCTCCTGTCCCTTGGCAAAATTAACATTTCCAAGATGAAGAATTGCAGCCACAACCCTAAAAATTCCCTCCTGAAAATAATTGCATACATAGAAATTATTTAGACCATCACGTAATAATAAAACCAAACTCTTGAAACTACAGAAAGAGAACCTGTTCTTGGTCACTAATTCCAACTATATCCATAGCCCTTCGGGTTGCAAGATACTCATGAGAATCATTTACACCGTCCAACTCATAACAATTCGATTGATTTAAATAATGGAAAGATTTTGGGCTTCCCAATTTGTATCTCTCAATATCCTGCAAAAATAAAAAAATAATAATAATAAATTTATTGAATTAACATTTGTATACATAAGCAACTTATGATAGTAATATACTGCCCATGAAGTAACATAAAGAGAAGGGAAAATGAGTGCAAATTACTTCAAGTGGTGCAGCACAAAGAAGGTAAAAGCAATGGTAGTTTCTTTCAGGATCTGAAATTTGACAAACACGAGATCTTTCAAGTAGATAAGTTCTGATAGCAGCCCCAGATATTCTCCCACTCTTGTCAAATTGGATTTCCACAAATTTACCAAAACGACTGCATTGACACACCACAATGAACATCAAGAAAACATCGTGCTAAGAACCTCAATTACTAAGATACCTTTAAAGATATCCAGAATCAAGCAATATTGCTGTAAATACATGCATAAAACCATTAAGCAGTGCACACCTTGAGTTGTTGTTCCTAACTGTTTTCGCATTGCCAAATGCTTCAAGAACTGGGTTGGACTGTAATTTTCAGCAGTAGTAGAAGACATCAACACACAAGAATTACACTCTTGATAGCATACAGTAAAAAATGCTATAATTAATCATTACTTATATAAATGCAATGGGAAACCTGATACATGGCCATCAGAATACCTTTCATGCATGTGGAGGAACCAAGGCAAGGAATAAAAAGTTCCAACATGCAAAGATACATTCATCTTACCTCCAGAACTTGTTGTTCAACTGTTCTTCCTTCTACTCCAGATCGTCCTCCCAGGTAGGCAAGATATCTCATAAGCATCTTTGTCGTCTCTGTTTTACCAGCACCACTCTCCCCACTAACCAGAATTGAATTGCTTTTTCCTTCATTAATCATTGCCCTATTTTATTGTTCTATAACATATCAGTAAGAAATAACAAAAGAATGTTTAAAAAATGGTCAAATGTAAGAGATGAATCTCCATTCACCTGTATGCAGCATCACCAACAGCAAAAACATGAGGACTTAGCTCCCCAAATGTTGCTCCTTTATACTGTTCCATCATGTGAGTGTCATACAGATGAGGCAATCTTTGAAATGGATTAACTGCTATCAGGATATTGCCAGTGTATGTCTGGAAAGGGAAAGTAAAAGCAGTATCATCATGGGAATATTTCCTTTTCCTCCAATATTTGTTACTTGTTTCAGCATCAGAACAGTATTAAAGTGGGGAAAAAGAGTAATATGGCTCACATAGATTTCATTAAGTTCATATCTAGCAGCTAGATTTTGCAGAACTCCAGGTTCATGCAGATATGAAAGCTTCGTCATGTCATCCACCCCTCCAGGAGGGGCTTCTGTGTCCTTTGGAAACACTTTTGATATGTTTGAGACAACCTACAGAAATTAGCCGTCCAATCAGAACCATGAGGTGGTTTCTTCATGCACAAGAATAGCAAGAGTAAAGCAACATGCAGATCACAAGTTTCTCCTTTTCTTTTAGATACAAGGAAGGGCTGTGTGTTACAACTTGAAACTTTAGCATCCTGACAAAGTATTCACTTAGACATTAGCAGCTTGAACTTAGGACATCATTTCATCAATTTTATCCAAAAAAACGCTATATGGGACATCTAAAATTCCAATCTATGCTTTCTACCTAGCTATGATCTAAAACATCTATCTTACCACCTCTTGGCATCATAGGAGAAGCACCTGGTAATGAAGAAGATTCTTACTGGATGGTTCAACATGTTTATACACTCAATTTTGATGGATATGTGACATGCAGTAATGAGAAAGGAGGAATTCAAGGAACAGCTGAAGAACATCTATGGATTTAAGATTCACAATCTCAATAAGACAATTGTAAGGCATGAAACAATTACCAAAGACAAGTTATCTTTGCATGAAGCAATAACCTATCAGATTGAGAAAATGAATAACAAAGCTCATAGTGACAAATGAATCTTAGATGATGATTATTTAATGGCAAGCTAAAGACTAATGATGATAATGTATCACTCTACGATGATATGAGTAAATTACTGGAGTGCAATAGGCCCCTTGACAATAAAATCTTCCTCTTAAGTTTGATGCTCATAGATGCAGACATTGATTCAAACATGGCCCATCCATCAGTTCATTACAAATCAAGTAAAGCTTTCCCAATCTTAAGAGGAAACACAGCCCCCCAAATTAAAGCATTCCCAAAGCTTGGAAAATCCGAACCCTGTTTCTCATTTTAGTTGGAAGCAACACATGCTTGGAAATGCATGATTTATTAGCCACCATAGTGAAGAGGTATAATGATGTACACAGCAAGGAAGAACAGAACAAGGAAAAGAAAAGACAGATTTTCCAACTCTTGCAGGTTAGATCCATTTATATATCAACAAACTTGGAAGCTGAAAATGATTGCAAATGACATCCTCAAGCCTTGTTTGGGATCTAGTCTGAAGATGCAACACGGCCTATAAAAGGCCCAGTGGGTAAAGAAAATTTTGGTAGACAGGTCCACATTATGTTCCCAAACAGGCTCAATCATTTTTCAACACCAACATCGATGATCACAGATATTAATCTCTGATTTCTTCTACATGGGGGTGGGATGGAGGGTCTATTGAGATGTACTGAAACACAATTGCAAATATAAATGTGACTAGCAGGTTGGACTATAGATGTTTCAGAATTCCTCAATTCAAGTGATTCCAATCACCAAAGCAGCTTATTAATCCCCAGAAGAATGTTGGTGGCAATGAAACTTAAGCGACCCTGATCTGGAGAATCAGGAGTAGAGTTGCTCAATCTGCTTCAGATTATTATATTTACTCGGTTAGCCTAAGGTTCCATATTTTTCTTCTACTTCCTCGGGTGAAATGTTAATTATTGCTTCTTCAGCACAAACATTCTCATGAGGGGGTACCTCCTGTCCTAACAATACAAAACTCTGACCTTCAAACACATGTACTACACACACTAATAACTAAGTTTTAGACTTCCAAATGACTGTCTCCAAGAGAATTTTTTATTTTAGTTCTATATTAATATATATATATATATATATATATATATATATATATATATATTTTTCATAAGCACTGTCACTATTAAAAAAGGAAAGGATCACTTCCATCACAGCACTAGTTTCCTAGTAATAACCTAATGCATATAGAAGGGAAGGACTGGTGGAATTAGTCTATGCACATCAGAACAAGTTAATAACCAAAAATTTTAAAAAGATGCAAGGGCTTACCTTTTTTCCATTTGCGGTATTAACATGGACCACATTGCCATTTATGCGAGTAACTTCACCATCAATCCAAGCCAGAACAGGATCTTCAACCCATACATGAGAACCAACAATTATATTGTCCGGTGCTGCCTGCAAATATTTTACTGTTCAAGCAACACCGAGAAAAAGAACAGGGGAACAAAAAGCCTCCAACACAACATAAAAGATAAGTACCTAAATATAATTGTATGATCAAAAGCAAAGTAAGAACTAGTTAAATCCAATTCTTATGTGTTGGGAAATGACAGCTGTAAGAGACAAGCTTTCATGAAAGCCTCTCGATATGGATATCATTCAACTAGAAATCCCACTCGATAACGAGGCAACCAGATGGTAATAAAAGCATTTCCATTTTTGAAGGAAACAAGAACTATAAAAGATAGTTACACTCAATTTCTCAAGTTCTAGTAAGAAATTTAATGTCTCGGATTGAAAAGAATCACTTAGCCAGGATTATCATTTGCAACACTATTTTAGCTTCCTAATGCAAAATCTGTAGCCTGACATTCAAAATAACTGCCACTGAATAGAAACTGGCATGAAATTCAAGACTATCAAAAACTTCCTGCTACCTGAAGTATTAAAATTCAAAAACAGAACAATCCACATCACCATCCAGTTACCAACCACTATCATTTCTTAGTTTTCATTTTCTCCCTATCTCAATTTTTTGTATTATTTTAATAATAAAACCCAAACTATTCTGGAACATATGCAAGATTGCTATAACAAATAACTTCAGTGCAGTTTCAAAAAATAAAAAAGGAATACCCACTTCTTCAAAAGATTCAAATAGCACATAGTCGTAAACCTAAATTCAAAACTCAAAGCAAACATAACAAACCAAACAAAGACATTTGAACTAAACAAAAACCAGACACGAATTCATAGCCATGAAATTTAACTAAAACAAGAAGAAGAAGAAGAAATGCCTAGAATTTTATTTATGTTTGCTTTGAATTACCATTTGATAATACCGAAGTGGTACGAAACTCTTAGGCTTAGCTCATCCAACTAAGAAGAAAGGAGAAAAAGAAAGAAGCCCACAAACTCTAAGATCACAATTGACAAGTTTAACTCTTTCAAATTCAAAAATAAATAAAAAAATTCAAACCCCACTTTCTCCCTCTCTCTTTCTATCTCTAACAAAACCAACGCAAGCCCACTTTACTATATCTCTCTCTCTAAACAGTTTTGAGCTTTTTCTTCTTTATTCTCTCTCCTGAGCTTTCAAACTATTTGTGCTTGTTTCTCTCTCTAGAGTTGCAGTTTTTCGTTTGATTGTTTGGTCAGCTGTGAGGGGGGAAAAGACACACCTCTCTCCCTCTCTATATCCCATCTGTTTTCATAAATTCAAGGAAGAGATTAAAAAACTGGCATCAATGGAGAGTTTATGATAGGTATGTTTTTATGTGTTAAAAATGTTATTAAAAAAGTTTTAAAATTTTTAAATTAATATTATTTTTAGTATTTTTAAATGATTGTAATGTATAAAAATATTATTTTAATATATTTTTAAGAAAAAAGTATTTTGAAAAGTAACCGCAATCAAATTTCAAAACAGACTGAAATGATATTTTTTGAAAAAAAAGATTTATTTTTTTATGATTAATATTTTTATATTTTTTGAATTATTTTGATGTGTTAATATTAAAAATATTTTAAAAAAATAAAAAATTATTATTTTAATATATTTCCGAGCAAAACACAAATTAAAAAATAACTATTACAATATTTTCAAACACCTTTTTAATTACCCCCTTGCGAGTTTGAACACTTTTCTTAGGTTATCTACGTTTACACCCTTCTTTTTTTTATTATAAAGATTGGAAAACACGTGAGTTATTCTTTCCATTTCAGTTTTTGCCATGACTGTTTTCCAGGGGATTTGTCATGAATTTGTTTTTTTATTTTCCAAGGATTAATAAAAATATTATAAATTGAGAAACCTACTAAAAATACCAGTAACTTACGGATACAAGAAAGATTATTTTATAAATATTTATAATGTTGTTATTACAAGTCAGTATGACTTGGTAATCTCATGGTATAACGGTAAATAAGCTCCTCTTAAAACGCTCGTTTTGAGAATAAATATCACATCTTATATTCTTCAGTCGATGACGTGTCAACGGTCGTCACATAATATCGTAATTAAAATAATATCTTCTAAATTGATTGCGAATCTCTTTTATTTCCTTTTTGATTTATTACCTTAACATGGATTATGGATTTGTTAACTAAGTTTGCACGCTTTGCATGTGATTTCTTAAGAACTTCTAGGAAACCAAGGATCTGTTTGTAAAAGTACAAGCCAGATTCCCTAAAGATTCTGTTTTTTTGACCTTATTATTATTATTATTATTAAAGATAAAATCACAAGTTAAAGGCACCAGGTATTT
>Ga0307517_10007023_pt1 | contig 16522 bp, 10 predicted proteins | sample 23_EM_MG_FD_194515 | JGI IMG/M metagenome (GOLD analysis project Ga0307517, IMG submission 194515) | Populus trichocarpa ectomycorrhiza microbial communities from riparian zone in the Pacific Northwest, United States - 23_EM | ecosystem: Host-associated > Plants > Roots > Unclassified | place... | reverse complement strand
GGCCTTGTTTCTCTCCCTCCCTCTCTCTCTCTCTCTGATTCATTCAGCAGATCATAAATGAGAGGAAGAGGAGAGTGATGGGTTATTAAGGCTGAAGGAAATGGTGGGATTTTGACGTGGGGGTTGGGTTTATATGGGGGGTTTACTTGGTGGGTCTTGCTGGGGTTGGATTTGGGCATAGATTGGTCAAATCTCTTATTGGTTTTCCACTTTTGCTAGCTATTTTGTGAAATGCACCGACAGAGGACAGAAAGGCCCATGCCAGAAAGGGGATGGAAGGGAACATGGCATGCTAGTTGCTTCTCGCTGGACCCTCGGACAATAAGACTGGTTAATTCGGTGAAATATGAACTCTTCGTATCATTTGTTGAACTCCCGACACTGCCTCTCTCTTTCCCTTCAAGAACAAGATTGCTTCTCTCGTTTGGATTTAGGGTTCACATTCTCGTATTTGGCTTCTGCAAGATCGATGACTCTCTTTTTTTATTTTTTATTTTTTTTTATTATTATTACCAGCTTTATTAATTCCTTAGGACTGCACCAAGGTCATTTTTATTGTTAAATTAGATGACGCATAGAATGCGGCTATAAATGCAATGTAGCATTTGTGAGAAATGTTGAAGTAATGGATCATGAGGTTTCTTCGTTTATAGCAATAGAACTTTTCATGCAATCCCAGATCACCAATCCATGTGAGAAATTCTACAGCTAACAAAGTGTGGGGACGTTGTTCATAAATCTAACTAATTAAAGAGATTTTCTAAACATCTGGTGCTTAATTCCAATTCTCTCGCACTGTAAACCTTGGTTGATTTAGACAAAAAAACAAAGAAAAATAAAAAAGTCCGAGGAGGTGACATCGAAAAGAGGTGCATATTTCAAATTCCCTGCCTAAAATAACAAATACCAAAAAGTTCGAGGATGGCTAAAACAATGGAAAGTCTCGGGGTATTAGGAAATGCAGCTCTGCTGAGGGGTTTAGAGTTTAGACCTATTATTTCATTCCAATTAGTGTTCAAATTCTTTTTTTTAAAATATTTTTAGATTGTTTTGAATGTGTTATATCAAAAATAGTTTTATAAAAATAAAAAAATATTATTTTAAAATTTTTATGAGCAAATTTTTTTAAAAAAATAACCTCTGCTACACTTTCAAACAAGCTCAGAAATAGGAACCTTGCACGGAAGAATATAACGGTGAGATTGTGTTTTTTAAAAAATATTGAATTTTTTTGTTTAAAATTTTTCTTTTCTTTTCTTTATTTATTTAATATGTTAATGCTAAAAAAATATATTATTTTAATATATTTCTAAAAATATATATTTTAAAAAATAACCGTGCAATACAATAACGTCTAAAATACTGTGTTATGCGGGGGCGCTTCTGAGCTCTACAATTGAGTTTTAGGCCACTGCTTTTTGGATTTAGCAGAGAAACCAGTGGGGATTTGGAAGGACTTTAACTTTTGATTTCGTAAAATTTTAAATGGACCGGCCCAAACCCTAAAAAAAATTCATAAGAAATAGACATGGCCCGGTAGTTTTACTTTTACATGCAGTCCTTCCTGATTTTTGCAATACCATACATAATTTTAGTATTGTTATTAAATTTGGTTTATTTTAACGGATTAATTTAAAAAATTATTAATTTAGAGTTTGATATAAGTTGAATTTTAAATTCAATTACAAAAAAAATTGACTTGATAAAATCTAATTGACCCGATTCAAACATAATCAAGTTAACATCAAGAATTTTTTATATTAAAAAATAAAATAAATTATTTTTATAAAAATAATTAATTTATATTTGAATTAAACGGATCACCTAATAACTTATATTTACCGAGTTAATTTAACTACCACGTATTCTAGCACTAATTTATGAAAATTATTGTAACTTTTTTTCCTAGTGTTAAAGACTTTATATGAATATTCAACAGGAACAGACATTACATTCTCAAAACTTGAGGACCCAAATCGTAAAACAATTCTTGGATTGACCATACACGTGTTAAGTCAACCTCAAACTCATACGTGTCCGAGAATGATCTGAAACCCCAAATCCCCAATCCATCAATAAAAGCAAGTACAAAACTGCATCTAGGGTTTTAGACAAAGCGGAAAAAAAAACCCAAATTAAAGAATCGGGTATTCAAAAAAATCGAAATCAAAAGCAAAAATGTTTCCAGGATTGTTTATGAAAAAACCAGACAAAGCAGAGGCTTTGAAGCAGTTAAGGTCACACGTGGCCATGTTTGGTGCCTGGGTTGTTGTGCTCCGTGTCACTCCTTATGTTCTTCATTACATCTCTCATGAAAAGGATGAGCTCAAGCTCGAGTTCTAGATCCCACCTTTCTTTCTGAAGGTAATCAAATTCCCTAACTTTCTTCTTGTTTTTGATTTATTAGACTGTTCTGGGAGATGTGTTTTTGTTAATTTTAGGATCGACGGGAATCGGATTTAGTTTAGTTTTTGGGTTCTTTGACAGTTTTGGGAGATGAGTATTAATTTGATTTTCTGTTTGACTGGGCGATAGGAGTTTCAATTTTCACTCAAAAGAAACCCCTTCTGGGTTAAAAAGGTCGGATTGGGTTATTAAGTGTTTTTTTTTTAATTATTTTTTTATGAACGAGTGTATTGAAATTTTGACTGCTTAAATCTATGATGTGGGCCTTTTATATCAACGATCTTAATAAATTTTTCTTTATAAATAAAAGAAATAGATCAATCACTTGAATGCTCAGAGTTGAAATCGTGACTTTGCTTGTTCAGTGAGGTGATACTGGTGCTTCGATCTTTGAGCTAGCATGTAATGCTGTGCTGCAAATGTGATTTTATGGACTGTTGGAAATAATTCTGAATTGAAGTTTGAAATATACGGTCCATAAACATTGAATTGAAGGGCTAATGTGAGCTTAGAATGATGAAGGGAAACTTATTTTTCTTCCTTGGGTTTGGTTGAAGAGGCCTGTGGCGAGCAATGGGTGAAGTAGAGAGGAGAGGAGGATGAAGTGAGGGTATCAGTCAAATTATCCTCCAGGTATTTACAGGAAGGAACAGTGAATTTTGGCAATTATAAATTGGACATCGTTGATCATAAAAAAATGGTGTTTAGAATGAAATGATGGGATGTTTGTAGTGAGGGGATCTGTTCCATTTGAAATTGAATATGATGGTTAAGCTCAACGTGGAGGATTTCGTTTGGTTTAATGTCAGCTGAATTCTTCAGGTGAAAAAGGAATTTATGAAGTTTACTGACATCAGTTATCTTTTTTAATTGTCAAATTATTGAACACAGCAATGCGGTGCTGTTGTCCTCCTGTACCTCCTGGGTCCTAGGTGGTTCATTCTGGTCATAAACCAAAGTCATTTAGAAATGTTTTGTTTTTTGTTTTTTAATATTTAAGTCCTGGTAGTGTTGTCTTTTGAGGATTGTTGGTTTGTTATGTGCAAATGCTTCAACTTGTATGGTGCTTACAGTCAATCTCAGATCTGGCTTGCTCAATAGGCCTTTTTCCTTGACAAATAAGAGGAGAATTAGATGTCGGGGGCCATTTTAGGCACTGATTGCATGTTAGTTTCTATTAAGAAATTGCTCTAACGCCCAAGCTATTTATAGTAATTCGATGGGTTGCAAAATTAATGGCATGTTGCCTAGTTAGTATGTAAAGCACATTGATCAATTCCTTACTAATTTAGTTGTACAGAATCCCAGGGAGCTTTAGATACCCCCCCCCCCCAACAGTCCAGGGAACTTTTTTGCTGCATTGTTGCCTTTGTCATTTTTGATTTTGTGCTGGCATGCTCCTGCACTGGCACATGCACACTCATAAGGTGTTCGAGTTCTTTTTTTAATGTCTACTGAGCAGTGATGATATTTGCACCATAGTATTACTTTAAGTTAATGCCTATTATTGTGCATTGAAGGTCATAGTGTGTGTTTCTGTGAAGTATTGTGAGGAGCATTTTATTATCTGAAACCTTTTTTCATTTATAAGAGTGTCAGTTATATTCTGCTGTCCATTAAGGCCAGTGAATTGGTTCAGACTTCTGAATGGCAATGTTAGTCAAGTTCACTGGCTTGTTTAAGTTTTTACTTGTTAATTCGTTATCATTGCTTGTTGCAAAACATTTAACTTGCTTTCAGTCTCGTTATTTTTTGGATTTTTTTAGAGATTTTTTTCAATAGTTGTTAATTTGCGCACCATATGGTGAGCTTTAAATTGCTAGAAAAAACCACAGCTAAACTCGATGTCTTATTTCCAGGTTCCAGTGTCACAAATTGTTTTTAATTCTTCATCTTATTTACTGATGTTATATTTATTTGATCTATTTTTCTTCTGCTGCAGTGGTCCTGGAGGAGACGAATTCTGTTGAGATGAAGATGAGTGTCCGAGCTCTATCTATTTTCTTTCCTTCTTCTTCAAGCTGAAAGCACGTGAAGTTATCTTGTACTTGCATTAGGTCATCTTTTCTAGCTTCTTATGATTTTGGAGTTTCAATACTTTGATATTATTTAATGGCTGGTTGATGTATTTATTCCGTGGAATATACTTAGGTGAAAGAATTTTATTTCTTAGGAGGAATGTTTTACGTGTTATTTCTGAATGGTGTTCTCTGCCCGGAGGCCACGCGGGGCATACAATATTAAGCATGTTCCATCTCTGCGGTTAGATGATTTTTCTTCCATGAAAAGGGGGGGAGACGGGATGGGAGGGCCGGCGGGAAGGCTGCGCTGTCTTGAAAGTAATAGTCATTAAGGATCGGCCGACACATCTCTGTTGCAATTTGATCGTGTCTTTGAAATGAAAAGTTTGAAAGTAAGAGGAATTGGAAGCTGCATGAGAGATCTCTCTAATGCAACTAGAAATTTTACAGGGATATTTCAATTCAGCCCGATGAGACAGGCAGAAACCACTGGTCCATATAAGCAATTTAGTGAAGATAGTTGATTTCCATGTTAAATTAGACTAAAGAGGTGACTAAAATGGGTTTTACTCGTGAAAGGGAAAGGCTCAATGAAGGAGAAGACATGCTGGTCAATGAGTGGCTGAACAGTAGAACAACATGCAAACAACCAATAACCAGTTGCCGACAGGTCCAACCCAGCCAGGTCACCAGGGCAAGCTTTATCCCGCGCTGTGTTGTGTTGAGCCAGCATGATTCGAGCTGTTTTACTTTTTTCTTTCAGCCCCTTTTTGCTATGCTATGCTATGCTTCAATGAAAATAGAAAATACTAGACTCTCAAGGCACGCTAACATGGTATCTCACTGTTTACTATTTTTGTGCAAAAGGACGATTCACCAGCATCGCTTCCTTTTAGTCCTTCCTTTCCCACTAACAATGGAGTCAATAAAGGCATGACAAGTGGCGAGTCCACAACCCTCCAAATAAAGCACTGGTTCACTTTCTCTCCTAGCCATCTATGCATTGTTTTGACTACCAATATTTAATTATTTCTTAATGCCTTGAAAATTTTGTGAAGTGCTTTCTGGTCACATCCCCCCGCGGCCCACGATGCTCCTCAACAGTAAAATAACAATTAAAGGAAAAAAAAAATAGAAAGAAGACTGTTGTAGTGCCATAGCAAATTCCTTGAGTTGATTTTTTGTATGGATGAATTCGAGTAAAAATCAAGCTAAGCTTCGAATTATATGAAGAATAAAGATGAGTTTCTTGAGAGTAAACTCCACCTCTCCTGATCATGAACACTTGTACAAAATATAAAAAAACAGAAGCAGAAGTTACGACAAACACCCCATAATCTTAATGTATTTATTAACAATAACAAAATTACTTTATATATCAATGTCTTGCATTCAAGTTTAAAAGGAAATAAACAATTCTTTTACATAAATATATCATTTTAAACATGAATAACGTACTTAAAATCAATCTATATTTAATTTTGATGCCCTAAACCTCCATGATAAATAAAAAATTGCCCTGCCCTAACCTCACTCTTTAAAAAAACGAGAAACGAAAAAGAAGAAGTAAGACCAAGTTTTCTTGAGCTATTAACTACTAAATAGTATTTAGTCACCAACCATAAACAGCATCTCCATTACACTCATCCTTCCTTCTTCCCACCTACAAAAACTAATTGCAGTTTACCTCCAAAATTCTTTGACGTTTCCTTGAACACCAATTCTTCCTCCTCTCCATCTCTCTGTCTTTGGCAATTTCTCACTTTAGGCAAGAAAAGGCCAAGAATGTTGATCAAATCCTCGGCATAACACGCACATGTTACAGACCTTTGGGTTGATTTAGATGAAAAGTCTCGTGGGGTGGAGATGGCTATGGCTGAGAATTGAAGGGCCAGTAAGATGAGCCTTAAAAAAGAGGGCAATCAAAGAAGAAGTAATAACAGAGGAAGAAGATCCCATGCAACAAGCCCATGGATGATGTACCTGGTTCAGTAGGGACTAGTGCTAGCTTCTCTTTGAGATTGGGTCAGACCATCTTCTCTTCTGCTTCTCTTCTTTTCATGTCTCTGGGTGTTGAATTCTACAGCTACACTGCTTTCTGGTAAACTCTGTTCTCTTCTTTTCATCTCATTCATGGAAGTTCATCTAGTGTCTTCGATTTTGTTGTTTCTTGTTTTGGTATTGCAAGACAGATGTTACATTTTCAATTTATTTTTCTTCGGGATAATCGAACGCAAATTTAGGAGGACACAGATTACCGTAAATCTTAAATTAACTCAATTGTTAGTTTCGATCATGAGTCAAAGCAACAACCTGTGATCGATAATGGAAATAGCCTGCCTTAAATTTCACATGATCTCTTACGTTTTGGTTACCGATTTGTTGGTAGAAATGAGGAAATCTTTTGTTTTAGTGCTGTAGATTTTTCAAAAGAATCCTGGAAACAGAATTTGTCCACTCAACAAATCAAAGTTACTTAAATTTTCTGTTTTCTGCTTAATTTGTGAAACCATAATGTCTAAGACCTTGTTTTTCCGAACCCAGTCAAGAGCTTTGAGAAATTTACTTCAATCAAATTACTAACTCTAGCCATTATATCAAAATGGATTATTTATCCCCTCAATTTGCCATTTCCGGTCTCAGCTTTCAAGCACGAAAAGTTTTCTTCTGTTAGATGAGCTCTTGTTGATGTTTTTTCTTTTTGTGGCACCCACTTCCTGGCGCTGCGTTGCTTCTGGCATCTTTGACAATATTTCACCTGAGTTTAATTTTATTTTAAATTAGTTAATCAATGTCAGGATCTCTGTGTACTCCCCCTAAAAGATCTCTTGCATTTCTCTTGTCCAAATAGTTTCAGGTTTTGTTACTCATCTACCTTCTTTCAAAGGTCCGCCTTGTTCTTCTACATGTCACGTCTTTCTCGTCTCACATAAACCTTAAATGAAATGTAGTATAATTTGTGTGATGACTCATAATACAGAAACGGGATTCCACTCTGTCCGTAAGAGCTAGTTTAACTACTGTGTTGGCTCCATGCGGTATGTTCCCTGCTTTCTGTTTAGTGGAAAGCATGTGCTAGTGCCTAACTTTTTGTCCAAAAGTTCCAGCGACTTTAACCATCACTTTCTCAAGAAAGCAGTGCATATTTTGTTCAAACAATGGCTGATTTTACTTGCACAATATCAATTGATCAGCATATTGAATCATCAGAGGCCCTTCATGGGTTTTTATGCTTTTATAAAATCATATTTTTGCTTTTCAGCTACTTAGTTACAATCATGGGTTTGGCTATTCCATGGAGTTTCACATTGGCAATAGTTGATGGATACTCTGTTCTGGTAAAATGCCCTATTCGACAACCGGGAATACTTCTGATTATTGTCCTTGGAGATTGGGTATGTACCGTAGTGATTTATCCAAAATTAATTGATGCGGTGATTGGAACAAGTGACAAATTCCATCATGATACATGGCAGGTGTTATCAACTCTCATATTAGCCGCAGCATGCTCAACAGCTAGCGTTGTGGATCTCCTGCTCCACTCTAATGGATCTCATTGCCCTCCAAAGATTTGCAGCAGGTATCAAATATCGGCTGCCATGGCTTTCTTGTCTTGGATTCTGTCTATGGCTTCATCTCTTTTCAATCTTTGGTTACTCCCTTCCTTGTGATTTTTCACTCGTAGTTCAAAGGCAAATTTTGCGATTAGCGTAAGATTGTTAATGGTTAGAAAATCCAAGTTCTGTACGTACACATGTTCAAAGTTTTGACAATTGTGGATCCAAAACCATATGGTTACAATTTTGTTTACGTATTTGAGAAATTATACAAAAGCATTGTAATTAGGTTTAAATTAACTTGATAAAAAACCATCAATGTTTTGTACTTGATGTGCAAAAAGGTTGAAAAATTGTAGTACAAACTGTTGTGGCTTTTCTGTCCAAAGCTCTCAAACGTGGGTATCCTCCAGAATTACTCCTGTTTCCTGATTCAAAACCAAAGGGCCCCTGTAATCAATCCTAAACCTTCCACAAACTCAACACTCACTCGAATTTCTGCTGAGGTGCTTGCTAGGGGTAACTGAAGTTACTGTGGCCTGCTTGTGGGTAAAATATATCTTGCTCGTAACATCGACTTCCAATTAGGTGATTTGACATATTCACTTGGAATTCTATAACATCTGCTACCAGTTCTGTTAAGTTCCATAACAGCAGATTCCTGCATCTATGTACCACGTCGGATCATAATATTTTTGTTAATGCCATTTTCTATCAATGCTTTGCAGACCAGTCAAACTCAAACTACAATATGTACATTAACAGCAACTTATCTTAACTAGTCAGTTCACGAGAGGAAACACCCCTCAACATCCCATTGTTGTACAAGAAGGCAAACGGTTTTTTTTCCCCAGAAAAATCTAGCGATTTTATTGCTGCTCGAGGCATATAACTTTAGAAAGTACAGTAATTTGTTCGGGAAGCTAACTTAAGCTTATAGCCAACTAGGTTTAGCACCAATCTGAACATAAAAGCACTCAACAGTTTTGCGGCAAACATATTATCTCCAACAATATGTTCCAGGCCTGCAGAAGGATATGGATCGATAATCTTTAAGGCCAGCATAAAACTCGTTCTATCAAATCTTAAGTGCCACTCCCTGGTAGTTCACATTTATCACCAATGGACAGACGACATCGCATCAACAGGGAGAAGATTAAAGTCACCAAGTTGGCAGACAACACCTAATTCTTCACGTCTCATTATTCTGCATGTTCTTTTTTTAAGCAGTCATTGCTCCGACAAGGAGCAAAACAAATAGATTTCCTTGGTTGCAACGCACCAGAATCTGCTCATCTTGATGCAAACAAACTCAATACCTACAAGATGAGAAATAAATATATTAACGATGGGGGAAGATAAACATATGCGAACTCATCAATCATTATCTATCTCAACCATTGAATCCACCAAGAAAGGCTGCTTTCTGAATTCATTTGCAGCACACTTGACTGTCTGTTTACATGCTAGACACCTATATGAACATGGACATTTGCATTCATATGATTATAAGCGAGAGAAAAAATATTACTGTCAAGAATCAAGATGTTCTAGAGGACCATACACCACCAGCCATCCAATTAGCAAATATCATTTACCTGGTTGTCTTGATCTCATCAATCATTATCTATCTCAACCATTGAATCCACCAGGCAAGGCTGCTTTCTGAGTTCATTTGTTGCATACTTGACTGTCAGTTTTCGTGTTACACACAGCTATACCGCCATGGAGCAGGTGCACTTCTTTGATTGTAAAAGACACAAAAAATGTAACTGTCAAGAATCAAGATGTTCTTGATGATCATACACCACCAGCTATCCTTTTAGCAAATATCATTTGCCTGATAGCAAAATGCAGAGGCTGGCAGCACATCCATGGTGCTAAAAGCTTTCAAAGATCCTTACAGAACATGCACCTGTATTGAACAGTAAAGGACAGAAATGAGGAAAAATGATATAACAAATCAAATTTGCAGTAAAACCTGATCACAAACATGTAAGTTTAACAAAAACATACCAAATTTCTCAAACTTTTGAAGGTGAACACAAAAACCCAAGGGATAGGCTCACAACTAGTCAACTGTTAACATTCAATCCTCTTGCTGCTGCTTTTGAGCTACAGACATTTCCTTCTTCAACACGGCTGCCATGTCCTCATTTTCCAACTTCGCATACCCTTCAATAAAAGCACCATAAATTGCTAAATTTTATTAAAATCCTTTCCCCACCATCTCTGATTGAAGTTTCAATGCTTCCTCCAATTTCCCATCCTCGCAAAATCCCTTAAACAACAACTCATAACTCTTCCCACTCGAATGCAAACTAAGATCTCTCATTGCATTCCTCATAATCTTCAAAGCTTCAAAAACTCTTTTCTGCTAACAAAGCCCTCTCCTACACATATTCTTATACACAAGAATAGCCGAATCAACACCCCCAATTCTACAATACCCCTTACTAAGATGCTCAAAAGTAACACAAGTACTCTCAATTCCACTCAACCCCATTTCTCTAAAAAGACCCTCAGCTTTCTCAACCTCTCCAACCTTGCAAAACCCCCCGATAATAGTATTATAAGCAACAATATCAGGCACTATTCCTTTCACTCTCATTTCCTCCCATAACTTCTCTGCTTCACTCAACCTCCCTCCCTCACAAAAAAAAAAGCCATTAAAAACACCAAAGCTAAACCCATTTGCAACACAGCCAAATCTGCCCATTTCACTCCAAATCTCCTCAACCATCTGCACTTCACCATCTTTATAGAAACCCACCACTGATTCATTAAAGCTATGTACATTAGGCGTATTTCTAAAACCCCTTCTCATTTTCCCCTCAAGTTCACAACTTCCCAATCCGAAAACCTCCTTAAAAACCCCATAACCAGCAAATGACCCTTTACCCCTCGAAACCTCACATATCAAAGTATTACAAGTACTAATTGATGGGCTGATCCCTTTAGACCTTAACATCCTCACAATCTCAAGAGACCCATCAATCCTTTTCAATTCTAAACAAGATTTATCAACAAATCAAACACAAATGGAGCTGAATCACACTCTCTATAAGTTTTCACAAAAGCGTTTTTAAAAAAATCACTTCTTTTAGCGTTTGGTACCTGCGACAACCTTTTTCCTGTACAATTCAGTTCCATCCTGTCTAGTCCTGTCTGCCCCGCAAAGGCACCCTCATCATTAGTTAACAAAACGAGTGACCGGAGTCCGGACCGAATAATGTCCCGGCCCTTGGACTTAAGGTGGGCAAGAGAGAGGATATAAATGATGGTGGCATAGGAGTGGAGATTGTGAGTGCAAAGGGAGGAGTTGTGGAGAGTGAAGCGGTAGGAGCGGAGGGCAAGATGGGGATTTGATTTTAACTGGAGGGTGATTTGGGAGAAGCGAGTAGGGGTGAGGGGTGTGGTGGTGTTGGTGAGGAGAGAGCGGAGGCGGGACCAGCGGGATTTGGAACGGTTGTAGGTGAGGAGGGAAATGATGGTGGAGAACTGGAGATTAGGGGGAGTGGTGGCTGGGTGGTGGAGGTGGTAGAGAGTGGGGTGGCAGTGGAGGAGTTGGAAGGGGGAGGAGGCGTTTCAGGAGTGGTGGTGGCATTGGAGGGAGAGCATCGACTACCGTAGGCTGTGTTGAAAGCCAGCTGTTTTTTTTTCCTTACATTTGTTTTTATTTTAAATTTAAAGGGCCGCAAATCCGAGAAATTTTCCGTAATATAAGATTGACAAGGTACATCGGAAAGTTATTAAATACCCGTTTGGTAATTTTTTTGGGTTAAAATTTATTTATTTTTGTTTTAAATTAAATTTTTTTAGTATTTATAAATTTTTTTTTGATGTAGGTTATAAAAAATAAATTTTAAAAAATAAAAAAAATATTATTTTAATATATTTCAAAATAAAAAATATTTTTAAAAATAATTTTTATTACATTCCAATACTTTATAAATCCGAGCCATGATATTCTGGCAAGATATGTTTCAATACAAGTTATAAGTTGAATGAATTAATCTAAATTTATCTAGTTAAATCTAAAATAATATTGATTTAATATTTTAAAAATTAAAAGTTAAAATTATATTGTTTTAATTTATTTAAAAAATTAAATTAGATTTTGATTAGATTCATTAACTTGAATAGGAATAATTCTAACTCAATTTAATTTAAAATATAGATCAAATTAGTAAATATCAGAAAGGGATTAATGTATACAGGTAAGTGTGTGTGTACACACACCATATCCATCAGAAACTGGAATAGAAATGCTTTTGGATGATGAAAGAATCATATTCATTGTTGTTCCCTCTCAAATTCTTGCTAGTACGATCACAAAAAGCAACTGGCTCTGAACAATTCCTTCCAGAATCACTTGCATTTATGCTCATATTCCACTTGTTAATGTCTCTGTGCTAAGCTAATTAATGGAAGAAACAAAAGACTAAAAGAAGGCAACTGAGAGAGTCTTGACATCATCAGACATCACAATTATTTCGTTCTTGTAGTGGTACTGATCATCAAACATTGATCAGTCACTGTTGAGTGCTGATCCTTTAGACGTTGTTCTTCGATGATGATGCTTTACCAAGTTTAATGAACTACAAAAACTCAATAATTTATATTCATTCTTAGCCGCAAAGTCTTGTAACTTCCCTTTGAAGCTGCACAATACTATACGTAATCAAATAACTAGGAATAAATTCCCTTAAAAAGAAAGATGACAAAGTAGAGCCGAAGAGACAGTCATATTTATGGATATTATCAATATTATGCATGCATGTTGCAAAAGTTGCTATCAAATACATGAACAATTTGAAGGTTAGACCATAACATTACTAGAACAGGAATTTGTTCTCCTATGTCAACATTTCTATCGACAGATAGTGATAAATGTAGATAGAATTCAAGATCTTAATCATCTTCTAAATGATGGATACATCTTAAGGCCACATGCTTTCATTCTTCCATATATTTGATTAGCATTAATGAACATATTTAAATATTATCATTCGAACCATTCTGTCTTTAATTAGTCTTTAGAAAATTAGGTCATATATAATTTAATTAATGCCATATATACTTTGGATGCTCTACTAGTGATGAAAGTTGAATTATTGCAGAATCTTTGCTGAGTTATTTGGGTAATCTCGTCTAATCAACTTTTTAAGATGCTAAATTCTTATTCTCGTGGAATTTCCCAGGTTTCTTAGTATGTGCGTGATCCCTCTCTAACTAGATATGTGGACAGGACCTAATCCCTTCATTCTATACCTAATTTACCTACATCAAGATCAAAGTTCCAAGTTGTTTGATGTTATAACAAAGATTTATCCGTTGGAACACGTTGTTCAATGTTTTCTGAAATTACTATATTTTTGGATTTCTAATCTTTGACAAGCTTCAGTGTTGGTGGATTGGGACAAATAGACGTGGAAAGTGAAAATTCGTATATATTCTTCAGTGGGACATCATCCAAATATATGCCTAAATGCTCTAATAGGTGCCTTGAACGCCCTTGCCCTTCTTGAAATGGTGATTCTTATGCATACTCATGTGCCACCATCACCATATCACTAAGCATAATTCCTTGCGTCAATTATAAGCCAAAAAACACACAACTCAAATTTGAAACACTCAAGCACAGTCTCTATATAGATATTTGACCTCTAATAATCTCTCTATCAGAAACCCATAATTTTTAGCCCTATATAATGCCTGCTTAGGTAAATTGTTAGACGCCGCAAAAAAAAAAAACAAGAAAAAAACCATGAAATACAGTGAGATAGTTCACTATAGCCACCCTCAACACAAGCTGAGATTTGAGTACTCAGAATTTCCATTCAAGTGTGATGGCTGCAAGGAAGTTGGGATTGGATCGCGTTACAAATGCACCGTGTGTGATTTTGATCTCCATATGCAATGTGCCATCCCCTCTCCCGCATTCTCCCACTCTTTCTACACCAAATGTTCCTTCCAATTCTTCTCGAGACCTCCTGGTGACAAGCCTCGCAATTGTAACGCGTGCGAAAGGGAGGTCACGGGCTTCCTTTACCATTGCAAAGACTGTGGATTTGATCTTCATCCTTGTTGTGCGAAGTTGCCTATGGTTCTTGACGATGGAGAAATTAAGCTATATCTGTACAGGAAGGTGAGTGCATCATGTCAAAAATGTGGACGTAAAGGCAGGAGTTGGAGTTACAGATCTTCATGCAAGAAGTACAATTTGCATGTGGCCTGTGTTAAGGACATGCTCGTGGAGAATTGGCAAGGGTACTTGGGTGAAAAGAGTGTTAGGAAATTTGATACGAGGATTCCTAGCTTGAAAAATACACTCCTTACTCATAACAAGAGCAACAGTAAGGCCAAGAAAGGTTTGGAGATGGCTGGATTGGCCCTTCAGTTTGTTATATCGGCGGTGCTGGGCGACCCAACAAGTCTTATAGCAGGGGTGATTGGTACTATGATTTCAAAAGCTTGATGTAAGCATATGTTATGCTTAGATTATTATGTTTTTCCTCTAGACCCTGCAGTAGAAAATGTACAAGTCCGGTAATATGGATAAAGGATCCATGTGCCTCTTATGTGAATAAATACTATCTCATCTTTATTTTCTCGTGGGCTATTTCTTCTGCTGATTTTTATAGATTTAATGTTGAGAAATTGTAGAGAACAAGACTAAAATGTTTAGTAATCGAGCTGTTCGGCTTATTTTTTTTTCCCTTCAGTCCACTACAGCCCCAGAACAAGACCAAGCTAGGCTTGAAAAAGGGATGCTTTCATATGGGTTGTGATTCCAACTTGCGATGTAAAGACAGGGTGGCTCGGTGTAAAAGAGTCAAGACTGAAGTCCATTATCGTGAATTGCAACGCGATTGAAGAGTGAACCCAACTTTTTTTAATTTAATTAATTAATCCATCCTAAATATTATTATCATCTATGAATTCTCACTATTCAGTGAAATTTCATTTTAGTTCCTTAATTTTTCATATTTAGTGTCTTTTAAATATTTGTGTTTCAATCTTAAATTTTATGAAAGTGAGAAAATCACTAAAAATAAGATAAGATTAATATATCTTGTTGTTAATAAATTTATTTTAGAGAGGAGAGTTCAATGCAAGTGGTTTTGGCTTTTAATCATGCCTAGAAAAGTAGATCAAAATCCAAAAAAGTTTTTTATTTGAATTTTTAGATTAATTGGAGGGTGTTTATTGGTTAGAAATTATAGGGTTATCAAGGTTTATGTGATTATTTTTTTAATGGTTTTAGGTGATAACACATTAAAAATTGAATTTTAAAGGTAAAAAAACTTGGATGATTTTTTCAGTCACTAAAGGTGATCAAAACTTGTTGCAATGAAAGACGTATTGTTTGTTCTATTTAAAAATAAAAAAAACTTGAGCGAACGATGTACTTATTTTAAAAAAAACAAGTGCATTTGAGGTTTTTTCTTTGAGACGATGCTCATGGGCCTGCCTTTCAAGGTCCAAATGTGTCTGGGTTTTTTTTTAATGATTCTTCAACTATATTCTAATATTTTTTGTCTTAGAATAATTTTTTAAATAAAATTATTATAATAATAATTAAATTTACATGATTATGTGATAATTTTCAAATAAGATTAGATTTTTTTTATGGTAATAGATTAGAGAAGATTACTTTGGTGAAGTTTTTAGTCATTTGGATATAGTAGAAAGCCCAATTAACCTTAAGCTATACAATGGGTAACGTTACAATTATATATCTATTTCTAAATACAGCGACCCGTGCTTAGCCTTTCAGTAGTCTTTGAATTTAAGATATCTTAATGTAGAAAGATTCCACTTTAGTTCTAATTTTACACTTATATTAAAAAAAAGGTGAAATTAAATAGATTGAAAAATGAACTTGGAGGACAAGATAATTAATTAATTAGTTCCCTTAATCTCACGTCTTACTGCACACATGCTTGGTGATTGTAGCAATTAAGTCATTAATTAGTAGGAAATATTCGAATGGAAAGTAACCAAAGATAATAATAAATTAAGAAAGGATATCAAACGATATCTGCTTAAAATATTTGGATAGTGATATATATTCTCATTCCACAATTCGTTATTAATTTTCACTCTACTATTCTCTCTCTATATATAAATAATATGACTATATATATTAAATATACGTCTTAATTCCTGTATAATTTTAGATTCTAAAATAATCTTTTTATGCTACGTACTTTGAATGTGTTAATAAGAAGAAAATGACTACAAGAAAACATAAATTTCAAGTATTTTATTTTATCTTCAATTGTTATAATTTACCATGTATATTTTCTTTAATAATATGTTATTTTTAACGGTAATCGACGTCTTTCTAGTTCCTAATATATATATATATATATATAGCGAAGTCATTACATCACAAAACAATATATACTAAATTATTATTATTATTAATATTTTATGATCTACAGTATATGATCATTATTAGAACCCCAAAAAATCCAGGATCACGATTCATTAAGAGATTATTCATAAGATTTACAATATCTACCAACC
>Ga0307517_10007021_pt1 | contig 16524 bp, 7 predicted proteins | sample 23_EM_MG_FD_194515 | JGI IMG/M metagenome (GOLD analysis project Ga0307517, IMG submission 194515) | Populus trichocarpa ectomycorrhiza microbial communities from riparian zone in the Pacific Northwest, United States - 23_EM | ecosystem: Host-associated > Plants > Roots > Unclassified | place... | reverse complement strand
TGCATAAAGTAAAAATAAAAGTAACTTGTATTTTATGTTGCATTTTATAAAATAGTCAATTTTTATGAATCAAGAATTTTCTTTTCAAAATTTTTACTAATATTGGTCTTTTTACTAATCAGATGATAGGTTAATTTACTTACTGTTATATTATATATTATATTAAGGATGCAAGACCTAAGTGTCTGAGTTTGACATCACACATGATTACCAGATCCAAGCAATCAACAAACAAAAAGATAACAATATTGCATTTTAGTTGTCAAGAGAGAGAAAATAAGAAAAAAACTTATACAATCGATCACCAGCGGCAATCCAACAACGATATGTTTACACGCGCCGCTCCATGTGAAAGTGGGCACGAATGCGCATTTAGTTATATGTCTAATGGGCAGATTTGACCACCTGGAAGTGTCTCACACGCCTCCATAAGGACGCGGACGCCGTCCACTTGTTGGGGTGTGTAGAACACGCTCCAACAGCTTTTTGATTAAAAATACAAAATACAATGTGAAAAATACTAAAATGCCCTCATAGTCCTCTTAATTATACAAAATACCCATGTAAAAAATATCAAAATACCCTCAAAGACAAAGTTTTTTTTTTTGTCTTTTATTAGGCTAAAATTTTTATTTGTTTATACTTGGAAATAGAAAAAAAAAACTTGATTGCCCTTATGAAAAAAAGCTAAATAAACATTTATCCGCTCACAAAAAGATGAGAAATTAAAAGTGAAACTACTATTACAATTCACAATGAAATGTCTCTCGATCTAAAATAATTTCCTCGTACCATTTAGCTTTTATTATAATATAACATGAACAGGTAAAACAAGTGGTTTCAATAAAATTCATTTATCTTAAATTCTTTATAGCTAGAAAAGATAAAATAAATTAAAAAATTAATAAACTTTGAAAACCCAATATTACTCCCTTTTCACACACTCACAGTATCTTTGCTCAAAAAACTTCCCTCGAATTTTCCAAATTCCCTTCAAAATGTTGAAAAGTCTCTTTCAATTAGTTTCCCTAACATAACCTGTCATTAAATTTTAGCAAAGACTTCAAGGACTCAAATTCTCTATTTAAATAAAATTCATTTTTTTCAAATTTTTTTTAAGAAATAGAGAAAAGGAAAAGCAAAGTAGAGTATATAGAAAAATTGACGAGAATTTTTTTAAAATAAAACAATATGAATTGAATTTAATCAGCATTAGATAAGGGGCTAATTAGTTAGTTTTGAAATCAGAGACCTGTTTAAACCATTAAAAAAACATAACACTGGTAATTGGAAGTATTTTTATCTTTTTACAGGTTCTCATTAGTCTATACCAAATTGATTGGGCTAAAAATCTTTTTCCTTTTAGAATTCCTAATAAACTTCTAAAACACCATTGAAATAAACAAAAATTAAAACTAGAATCAAATGGCACTTGCATATTTTCACAATGATTTTTATGTAATTATCATGTCAAATAAGGGTAAATTTGGTCTTTCACTGAGCATAAAAAATAATTAAAAAAAGTATAGTGAAACGACCAAATTACTTTTTTAAAAGCTAAAAAATTAAAACTAATCTTGAAGGGTTTTTTTTGTCTTTTTCTAAAGGCTTTTTGGTTATTATGTGGTAAGCTAAAGGACAATTTGATCTTTTAACAAATAAAAATAATTAAATAATAAAAAGTTGTTGGTGTGTGCAGCAGCATCGCATAGCTGCCAAAAATGCCTTCGCACCATGGCGTTTGAAGCATCTTTGTGTCTTTTTTCTTATGGGGCAACACGTGTCAGTGTTGAGTGGCTAGTTTGTTGCTGGTGATGTTTTTCTTTTCTCTCTCCTTCTCCTAAAATGATAGCTTAGTCCTCTTTGTTACTGATATTTCAAATCAAGTCCTTTCTTTTGATTTTTAATTTTTGTTCTTGACCTTTTTATAAAAGTTTTATTTGTTTTCAATTTTGTCTATCAATTCCAATTTGACATATAATGGTTTTTTCAAGTTGGTCCTTATTCTTTTGATTTTTAATTTTTTTCTTGGTCCTTTTGTAAATTTTTTATTAGTTTTCAATTTTATCCTACAATCCAAATATATGGTACTATATTTTCTAATTTGGTCCTTATTGCTCTCATTTCTAATTTTTCTCTTAGCTCTTTTGTAAAAGTTTAATTTATTTTTAATTTCATCATTCAATTTTATGGTATTTTGTTTTATCAATCTGATCCTCATTCTTTTTCCCATTTTGTTAAAGTGATTTGTCTTTTCAATTTTACCATTCAATAAAAAAAATTGATTTGATTTTTTATGTCAATTTTGATCCTCATTCTTTTGATTTTTTTGGTCTTTTTTTCTAAATTGATTTTCCTTTTCAATTTCACCCTTCAATCCAATATAATTTTTTTTTGTATTTCAATTTTGATCATCATTTTTTATTTGCTAATTTGTTAATCCTTTTGTATAATTGAAATTATTTTTTAGGAATTGAGTTTCATGATTTTTTAGATATGGTGTTGTGGGTCTAATAACCCGGGTCATGAGTTTGAAAAGTTACACGAGTTGACTTTTTTTAAAATAAAAAAAGTGCTTCATAATTATCTTTATTTTTTCTATCAAGTTATTCTAATCACATGATCTAGACTGTAGATTTGACAAGATATTCTAGGTTGACTCGACTGTGATTATCAAAATTATAAATTTGTTATGCTAACTCAAATTTACAAGGGCTGGTTTTTTTTATATCCTTTTCACCCCATTTTGTTCTTTCGTATTTAATGGGTTGTAAATTGAGATGCATTGTTTGTCTCATTTTTTTAAAAATATTTTTTCCCTAGATTATTTTAATCACTTTTATTTTTAAATTTTATCCATTTTTTGTTATTTGTTATTTTTTTAATTAAAATAAAATTAATTCATTTAACCCAGTACATCTATGACTAGTTTAATTTAGTCACTCGAGCCATGAAATTTCTGTATTGAAAAAACACACTCCCACTGCCTAAACATTATTTTGTATATCAAAAAATAGTTTGGCTTCACAATGAAGCACTGACACTCTCTAACTGGATAATTTCGGCTAAAAAAAAAATCTATTTTTGTCGCACATTTTCATCCCACTTCTTAAATAAGTAAAAGAAACTACTAACCATCTAGGTGGTGGTCCAGTGGTAAGAGCTTAGGACTAAGAGGTTTGCTCCCTCTGTGGTCTCAGGTTTGAGCCCTATAGTTGCTCATATGATGGCCACTAGAGGCTTACATGGTCGTTAACTTCGGGATTCGTGGAATTAGTCAAGATGCGCGCAAGCTGGCCTGGACATCCACATTAAACAAAAAAAAAAATTAAAAGAAACTACTTAAAGTTTGTTTTTTTCTCCCTTCTTTATGTGGCCGTAAAGCGCTTGATTGAGCGGCTTGGAAAGGATAAAATGGAGGGAAAAAAAGCTGAGGGTGTTGAAGATTTAAGGTGATTGGAATTTTCTATTTATGGAAACTGAAGAGGAAGGAAAATGGAAAGAGATTAAAAATTAGAATATATTAATGTTAATTAATAATAATATAATATAATATAATAAACTCCTCAAATGATTAAAAAAATCATAATAGAGTACTATTGGGCCAAAAATAACGGACGCCAAGTTGTTAAAGTCCAATCGAAGTATCCAAATTCAAATTCAGTCACGGGTCCCACAGTGTGCTCTCTTACACAATTGTGCTCTCTTCTTCTCTCTCTCCTTTTCGCTCCTGATATTTCCATGTATACATAAAAAAGCCCTCTCTCAATAAAATCTCTTCAAAAAATAAAATAAAAAAACGTTTCGAGTCGATAAACCCTATGGACCTGCTCCGATCAAATCTCTCACGGGTTCGGATCCCCGAACCAACTAATCGCATCTACAAGCAGGAGTGCTGCGTCTCTTTCGAAACTCCGGTATTCTTTTCTTTCTTTCTTTCCGTTTGGTTTCCAAGAAAGTTCAATTTTTATTGAAAGAGGAAAATAAATTCGAATATTTTTTTGTAAAATAATCTAAATAACCACAACTCTACTTCATGTAGATGATAACTCTCTAAGTTCTAATAGTTGCTTGCTGTGACATTGTTCTGGTTTGCTAAATGTATTTCTGTTTGGTTCACGATAAAGTGAAAGGAAAAAGAAATAAAATCAAATATAGGAATTATACATTTTTTTTTAATTTTCGCGCCACCTGTTTTGGTTTCTTATTAAGTGAATGAATACAAATTTTGTTTTTATGATTTCTCCTTTTGAAAAAGCATGGAAGTGAGGAAAATACTAGCCAGACTTATTTTTTTTTTAATTTAATATTTTATGTTCTTTCATTTTGATGCAATTGCAGTTATTAAATATATATATATCTTATGCTGCTGGCATTTTCTTTGATGAATTCCAGAGGTCTGAAGGCGGGTTGTTTGTCGACATGACTACGTTTCTTGCTTTTGGGAAAGATTATGTGGGTTGGAATTATGAGAAGACTGGAAACCCGGTTTATTTACACATAAAGCAAACAAGGAAGGTGGTCCCTGAAGATAGGCCTTTGAAGAAACCAACTCTTTTGGCTATAGGTACTCAAATATTTATCATGGTCTGCGCATATAATTCAATTGATTTCATGATTGTTTAATGGTTATGATTAATATTGGGGTGTTCTTAAAGAAGATTGTAGGATTCATTATTGAGAATTGGTTATGAGTTGGTTTGAGTTGCAATCATGCTTCTGCATGGATGTGTTGTATTGGTTAAAGAGTGATTTTGTAAGACATGTATTTATATTGAAATGAAACTTACAGTCTAATATTTAAGCTTCTGGGTCTGATTTGGTGCCGCTTGGGTATAGATGTTTTTGTTTCAAATCCCCTTTAGCTTATAAGAGGAATTGGCCTGAAAAAGAATTTCAAGCATTGAAAGTACATCTCTGCTTGCCATCAGATGGCTCCCCACCCTCTTCTCTCAAATATATAGATTTTCCCAATGAATCTTTTGGAAACCGAGAAAAGCACCCTAACCAGATTCATTTTAAAGTCAACATAGATATGCTGAAGTTGATGTTTTGGATTCTTCAAAACTACAATTTCCCACTGTGGTATAACTTCTACACTGTGAACTTCTAGTCTTAGATACGAACTGACATGGACTTTGAAGTTTTGTATGCCTCATTCAGTTCTTGCATGTGAGCCACTTGTTTTTAGGTATCCCTAATGCTTTACCTGTTATCATATGAAAGCCTAATAATTCTTTACAAATTTACGATTTTTTCTTTTAATTATTGGCTAGCTGAGAACAATACTTAAGTGATTTTTTGTATTTGCAGGTGTTGAAGGGGGATTTGACAACAATGAACCTGAACATGAAGAAAATCACAATATAGTGATATTACCTGATTATGTTACTTTACCATTCCCTTCAGTGGAGTTGCCAGAGAAGGTGCATTGTTGTCACTATATCTTTGTTTTAGTTTTTAATCTTAATAATATCTTACCATCCAGAGGAAGCCTTACTGTGACAAAAACCATTTTTCTAATACTGCAGGTGAGGTTGGCAGTTGATGCTATCATAATGGCTGAAGGTGCTGAGAGGAAAGAGCAACTTGCTGCCTGGATAGCTGCTGATAAGAAGCAAGTTAGTGCATATGCAATGAGTTTACCACAGATTGACAATGGTGTTGTTATTCCACCATCCAGGTGGAAATGTGCGAAGTGTGACAAAAAAGATAATTTGTGGCTAAATCTTACTGATGGAATGATTCTTTGTGGGCGAAAAAATTGGGATGGAACTGGAGGCAACAACCATGCCATTGAACATTACAAGGAGACAAGCTACCCTCTTGCTGTGAAGCTTGGGACAATTACTGCTGATCTCGAAGCAGCAGGTAATGCCAACTTGCATTGTGAAGGAGTTGGAATGATTTTCTTTACTTAATTATGTGCTTGAGTGTATATAAGTCCTGTCAAAATCATGCTTCTTTTGAATGACGTGTACAAAGTCAAATTTCTTTTTGTTCATTTCTTGCATTGGTCAAGCAGTTATATTAGCACTATTGTTTAAGCTATCTTGTTGTTAAACAATGGATAAGTGTACTGGAATGGGATTTTTGGTTAAAATTTAGTATAAACCATCAACAAATGACAAGGCCAAACAAAATTGCAGTTTGGCATTAGGTATCCAAAAGGGGAAGCAGTTAGATGCTGGGTAGAAAGCGTAGCTATCTGCATAAATATCTGTGCATGCTTATTGGCTTCATGGCTGTTCTTTAACTGAGTGTCATGAGTGGCTTGAGGTTGGTGAGGACAAATCATGGCATGTATTGGACAATATGAATTGGATTAATGGTTGTGCACCATTTTAGTGGAGAATAAATCTTTATAAGATATCTATTAAGCAGCACTGAAGGGTGCTGCTTCTTTACAAGACAACAAAACTACATCCTAGATAAAGTGACTATCCTTCTAAAAGGCAGCTCTGTATGCTTGAAATTAAATGTCCTAATTCAATTATATCGTGAAGAGGATAAATAATTTACTAGCTCTGCAGTTTACCTATGCATGTAAAAGATTTTTCTGGAAGTTAAATGTCTAAACCCAGTTATCCTGTGAAGAGGATAAGGATTTATGCCCATAAACCTTCCACCACAATTTGTTGTCTTGAATAGCTCTTAGTTGATCTTATGCAGATGGTACACTGTGGCTTATTAACAAAATGCAATTGCAATCTGTGGAAAGCTAGAAATCATATCTTAGCAAAGTGGACTATTAAAGAAGGAGAAAGTGGGGAGTTTACTTTTTGTGATGATATGCACTAATTATGTACACACATGTTCAGAGAAATTATTTGCCTCCATGAAAAGTTGCTAGGTATTCCTTAGACATCTTCGATCTGCTTCGCTTTGTTGCAGTTATGTTTCTAATAAAACTGGAAAGAAGTAAAATGACATGTAGAAAATTAGCTTCCAAGCTACTAAATATGAATAGTTCTGTTTTTTTATTTTTTATTTTTTATTGAGTAACAAATGAAACTGCTGAAGGATAGAATTAATACTTGTTATTATTGCATGGCTATTAATTCTGGAAAATGAATTCATGCTATAATGGTGCTAAACGGTTGCTTAAAAGGAAGACTTCCTACTTTAGCATCGAAGGAAACACATAAAACTCCTAAAGTAAGATAGAAAATACACAAAATGTGCAAGTGCCGGTGGAGACATGGCTAGGAAAACTTGAAACTCTGCTTGCTTTTCATAGTTAATTCTGCTCATTTGGATGCACTGTCTTGTTAATTTGAAGAAAAGAGAAACCAAACTGTCTTTGGTTTAATATTTTATGCATGCCAGATTCTTTTCAACTATTCTTTGAGGATTTGTTTTATGGAACCTGAGAACTAACCATGGGTACACATTGTGGCAGCTCAGATGTTTTCTCTTATCCAGAGGACGATAGTGTTGTGGACCCACTTTTAGCACAACATCTGGCATTTTTTGGCATTGATTTTTCAGCCTTACAAAAGGTTAGTTATCTCTACTAAAATGTATATCTAGTCTAGTAACATGGGGTCTGTCATCTGCTGTTTACTGTACACTTATAAGTCATACAGCAGACATGTAGGTTGAACTTTTTTTATTTGTCATAGAAAACAAGATAATTTGCATGCTATTCCTTTTATCCTTGTATGGCGATGGCTGAAATGGAATTACTTTTTACATTAACCTTGACTTCGAAGCATAAGGAAATTTATGCCTATATTATTCTGTGTGTATGATTATAAATGGGAAGTTCTAATTATTCCTATCTGGTAGAGTTTTTGAAAACAGTGAATAAGAAAAATAACAGTGTGAGATGTCCATCTATATGCATTTGCAGCCTACTAACAAGGTCAGTGTAAAAGATTTTATACCATAATGATATGTTTTGGCAATATCATGTCTTAGTTACTAATATTTCACACATACAGCTGTAGGTTTGAAACTATCAATGAAGTTTTGAGGATTTGAGTTTTTGGACATTTGACACCATGTGTCTCATCACATAATGATTCACCCTTATGGTTTGACCCAGTACCAGTATCGACTTCTTGTTTTCAGACTGAAATGACAACTGCTGAGAGGGAACTTGACCAGAACACCAACTATGATTGGAACCGAATTCAAGAAAGTGGACAGGATGTGGAACCCATTTTTGGACCAGGTTATACAGGACTTGTAAATCTTGGAAACAGGTAACATTTGGTCATTGTAAAGTGCTGTTGTGAACCATGCATATGTTTGACATTCTTGTTTCCTAACTTTTTTTCTGGCAGCTGCTACATGGCCGCAACGATGCAAGTTGTGTTTTCAACTCGGTCCTTCAATTCACGGTTAGTTTACATCAAATATGGGTAAAAATGCAGAAACTCTTTGATAGACATGTTTCCGTGTATATAAATGTCTTTGGGCAATATGCAATGAAATGCTTATGTTTTCATGTGTTTGGTACACAAATATCAGACATTCATTTGTAGTTCAAACATTTTACTTGTTTGCTCATATATTTGGTGTAATTATGTCTTCAGATTCTACATTAACCAAAGCTTGAAAATGGCATTTGAGATGGCTCCTGCTGATCCAACTGTAGACTTGAATATGCAGCTGTGAGTATCTTGCACATTTAAAATACCATGAAAATCGCTCACTTCATATATTTTCTTTTCTTTTATGTTTTTAACTGCATTTCCTGCTATTCATCTCTGATGTTTATTCTAAGCCTCAAGTTTATGTGGCAGTACAAAGCTGGCACATGGTATGCTTTCTGGAAAGTACTCGGTTCCAGCACTGGAGGTATAGCAAATGGGTCAATATCATGTGCTTGATACAATTGCCTTCTTTTTATGATTGATTTTTGTTTTTCTTATTTGTTGTCCAGAATGATGATAAAGCTAATGCCGTTACCTCAACAAGCAATGTAAGTTTTCTAACTTTTTGTCCATTTATTAGTCCTGGGTTTTGTTTATGGAGATTCTTAAATCGCATTATGAGATGAATAATCTGTTATGATTCTTTATTAGAATTTTAAGTTATTGAATATCTTAGATATAGTGACCAAATTCTTATTCAATTTCAAATGCAAATCTCAGCTTATTATGCAATGTATTGTCAAGTTATTACTGTTTTTAAAACACAGATTATAGCTCAATGAGTATGATATTTTTGTACCTTTCATGCCTCATTTTCTTGTTGATACATGTCTTTGTTGTTTTTCTTATTTGACTTTAACCCTCTTATATTTTCTCTCCTTTTCTTTTCTTTTATCCATCTTCAAATATTAGAAACAGGAAGGTATACCCCCTCGTATGTTCAAAGCAGTTATTGCTGCCAGCCATCCTGAGTTTTCTTCTATGAGGCAACAGGTATATGAATCAATGGAAACTACAATTTTCTTCTATTCATGAAATTTCTGAAGTGTTCTGTCCAAGCTATTTGAAAACTATCCAACTTGAGTTATGAGATTATGAATGAAATTTTCGTTCTTGTGGTTGACAAAAATAAGAATAAAGAAGACTCAAGTTATCGTATAACTGAGTTTATGAATGTATGTATCTATTTAACGTCAAGAATTTTCTCAGTTGCAAGAGGATAAAATTTCTTGCTTGTTTATTTCACATATTTTTTTTTGAAGGGGGTGGGGTGGGTGGGGATTCTTGTCATCCCTGCATACATCTTTGCAATTGTTGTTTGATCCTGAAGTGTAGGAAGACGTCTTGAATTACTGAGTTTTTATGTTCAGGACAGAAGAAAGGATGTATATATACTTGCTTGAAAAATGCACTCAACCTACATGAAAACTCCATAGCATAAAAAGGCTTGTAAAAAATTCTAGGAGAGAGGAAGTCAGTTTGGTGGAACTTAGGTAGTTAAATATTTAGAATCACGCAGAATGGTACATATACTTGTAATAATTGACTTAGCTGCAATATAAAGACATCAGTTGGGTGGGGAGCATAACACACAACTGTTACTGTTCATGAAACTGATTCCATAAAATATCATGTCAACATACGTGTAGGATGCATTGGAATTCTTCCTACACTTTCTTGACCAAGTTGAGCGTGTTAATGGTGGGAAACCTGCATTGGATCCTTCAAGAAGCTTCAAGTTTGGAATTGAAGAACGTATCTCGTGTCCATCTGGAAAAGTTGGGTTCAATAGAAGGCTTGACTATATTCTTTCTTTGAATATTCCACTACATGAAGCTACTAATAAAGGTGTTCTTCCTTCTTTGTTCTTTCTTCTTTTGCTGAACCATATACATGGAGTTACATGCTAACGGTTTTCAAATTTTGGAATTCAGAAGAACTGGAAGCCTTCGGCAAATTGAAAGCAGAAAAGACTTCTGAAGGAAAGGATTTGTAAGTACAAATGTTTAGTAATCCTGTTTATACCCTAAAACTTGGCTTAGAATAGCCAGTTGTTTCAGGTCCAGTGATGAAATTGTACGTCCAAGGGTTCCCCTAGAAGCATGCCTAGCTAATTTTTCAGCCCCAGAGGAGATACAAGATTATTATAGCACTGCCTTGAAGGCTAAGACAACAGCACTGAAGTATGTTTTATGATATTTCCCTGGTTTTATGATGTCATAAGAGTGTTCAGAGGCACACTGATGCGAAGTTAGTGTTTTTTACCTTCGTGGTTATGTGCTGCAGGACTGCTGGTCTAACTTCATTCCCCGATTATTTGGTGTTGCACATGCGGAAATTTGTTTTGGAGGAAGGCTGGGTGCCCAAAAAGCTTGGTAAATTTTATAGGTGCTTCGTCACTTTTCATAACATCAATGGTCTCTTAATACAGATGTATAATTCTTGTTGATTGTTTTTATCCATTCAGATGTCTACATAGATGTTCCTGATATCATAGACATTAGCTACATGCGAAGCAAAGGCCTTCAACCAGGGGAGGAGTTGTTACCAGATGATGGTATGTAACATGTTTTGAAATTTCCAATTTCTTCATTTGATTGCTTGTATGGAAAACTAGATTTTTTTTAGCTTTGTAGGTTATGTATCAGCGTGTTAATCCTGTCAAGTTACCCTACACATTAAGCCATGAGTGCCAATGCTGTAGCTGGTCTGGTCTTGACACACAAGTCACCTGTGCAAATTGTTTTCATACTCTCAAATTGGGGAGACGGTGTGGGAGAGGTGGGCAGGCTGAACATTATGTGTAACCTAGAACTTCCACCAAGTTATTAGGTGCACTTCCACTGGCTAACATTACACAATGACTCATCATTGAATCCTCTCCAGAAAAATCTTTTGATTGATTGTTCATAATAGATTGCATGTTAGTTGGGCTTTAGTGAAACTGAAATGAGTCGACTTCTAACATTTCTTCCATGATAAAAAAAGCCACCGACAATTCAATTGAAGGTGTGAGAAATAAATTGTAGAATTGTTGCTTAGTGTTGATGCTGTGTTTCTGATGTGCAAGCAAGCTATGCTCTTGGGATGGCGGGGGGGCCCCCCCCCCCCCCCCCCCATTTAGTGGTGGTATATGGTCATACCTTTCTCATTTTTCTTTTTGTGAAGAGATTTAGAGCTGCTTTAGTTAATTTTTCTTTTCATACTGCATAGTCCCTGAGGCAGAGGTGGAATCAAATATGCCTTTGGCCAACGAGGATATTGTTTCCCAGCTTGTCTCCATGGGTTTCAACTATCTTCATTGCCAGAAAGCTGCTATAAATTCATCAAATGCTGGAGTAGAAGAGGCTATGAATTGGTTACTTTCTCACATGGATGACCCAGGTATATAAAATGCTGTTAACTTGGTGAAATGTTTCATGTCAGGAAACTCACTTCCCATTGAGATTCAGCTTCTGCAGATGTGATGTGGGAGGTAGAATGTTGTGTTGGTAATTGATATGGTTACATTCCTTCTTTCAGATATAGATGCTCCTGTTTCCCAGGGCGCACATGGTAATGAAGTCGTGGATCAATTGAAAGTTGATACTTTACTCTCATTTGGTTTTCAAGAAGAAATTGCTCGGAAGGCACTGAAGGCTTCGGTAAAAATATTACTGTTTGTTTTTTGGCATAGGATTGCATTTGGCCAATGTTGCTGTATAAAATATTGCAAAAAAGTTCAACAATTTCATAATTTTTTTTTCTAAACTCTCCAGGGTGGTGACATTGAAAAGGCCACTGATTGGATATTCAACAATCCTGATGCTTCTGTTTCATCTGACATGGACACTTCCACATCTAGCTCTAAACCTACTCCAGATGATACTGAGCTGCCTGATGGCGGAGGGAGTGAGTTTTTAAACCCTTGTTTTCATTATATTGATTGTAAACATATGATACTCAAATGTTTTACAATCTTACGTGGCTGCCTTTAATTGATGGAAAGTTTATTGTGAATGTGTGCTATCTATCTTATCTAGCCTGGTGCATTGTCTATTTGCGTTTCCCCCTTTAGTTGTTTTCTTTCCTCTAGCCTCCATGTTAACTCATGACAGTATATTTGGCTGTTAGAAATCATTATAATGGCCTTGATGGCAATCTTTTAATATTTGCAACTAGAGAAAGGAATAAAGGCAAAACCTAACTTTTTGTGGTTCAGTAGCTTTCACTTCAAATTGTGTTGCATATGTATATTTGTATTGAGTTTTTCCGTTGTCATAATCTGTTCTTGAGCTTTTATTTCTAAATATTCTGAAATCATGAAAACAATATAGGATCCTTTCATCTTGGTAGCATATTTGAGTTCAGTAGTTGGATATTCGAATTATACAGTTGGTTTTGTTGTGCCTCAATGCAGAATACAAACTTTTTGGGATAGTGAGCCACATGGGAACCTCCACCCACTGTGGACACTACGTTGCTCACATACTGAAAGATGGCAGATGGGCAATCTTCAATGACAGCAAGGTTGCAGTCTCCGTAAACCTCCCCAAGGACATGGGATATTTGTACTTCTTTGAGAGGCTTGACAGCTGAAATGTGTGAGAGCTTTGGGATTGGATGGGAGATGTTCAATGGAGAAAGAAACGAGATTTCAGTCTTTTGGATAACTGACAATTACCTATCCATGAAGTTCTTGGCCTTCCATTTTGTGGCTTCACGGAGTAAGTATTTTCCTCTTGGCCAGAACAAATTTCATATGTACTTGACTTTAATTTTTAGACATTGTTGATCCTCTTCTTTTCGAAATAATATATGAAAAAAAAACCAAATCATTGACATATTAGGCTAGTTTAGTCTCAGAATCTGTACATGGACCCATGAGTTAATCTGTCGTCTATTTCATCTCCCTCCCTTATCAGCCGGTTACCATTTTTTTTTTTTGTTTAATCTCCATATTTTGAGATTGAGACTATTAATTGATAAAAGTTATCTATTAGAGAATTCTTGAGACAAGATTATGAATCTTCAGCTGGATGATGATGTGAAATTGTTAGAGATGTCAAGAAGGTTAAAGTTAAATTTTAGTAGCTGTTCAGAAAATATAGTAATACGTCGAAAAAAGATCTCCATAATTTTTTAATTTAAGTTTTTCAATGTTTTTTAAATTAAAAAAAGTTGTATATTTTTTTTATATATACAAGTATTTTTTTTAGCAAAGGAAGAGAAGATTATTTATTTTTATATTTAGCTAGTGTATAACTTTAATTTTCATAATAATTTTTAATTTAAATGAAATAAAATTTAATGTTTTAGAATTAGACTATTAGAAGTAAAAAATAACAAGATAATTATTACAAATTATGTTTTTGATTTCAAGTGGAAAATAGTTGTAACTAGATTGGTGGCTTGTGTTGTGCCGTAGGCTTGATCAAAGTTACAAAAATAAAATGTAAAAATCTGACTCTGGTTCAATAAACATGTTTTTTTTAATAATATAATTAAAAAAAATAATTCAATGCAAAAAAAAAAAAAGAATGTTGAAATGCCGTTAGTGTTTTAAAAAGCACGAAAAATTTGACGCGACTAAATTAAATAAACATGGTTTTTTTAATAATATGATTAAGAAAAATAAACAATAACAGTAAATAAATTGAACTACAAAAAAATAATAATCAACTCAAAAAATAAATGCTTGATAATATTATAAAAAAATATCCTTTTAATATTTGATAACAAAACAAAAATAAAATGAGAATGTGATAATCAAATAGAAAGTAAAATGAAAAAAATAATCTAAATTTTAATTATCAGCAAATCAAATGTAAAAGGATGAAATTGTAAAAAAATTAAATTAAAAAAAAAACTATCTAAGTCCACTCGGGTTAACCTATCAAATACATGACCTGCTCAAGAGATTGAGATAACACGTAGAAAGAAAATTGAATAAAACAACGAAACTCAAATCTTAGACAACTCAATGTTGAATGGCAAAAAAAAAAAAAAAATCCAATCTAAAAAAGGTAATGAAAAAAAAAAAAAGACACAAGTCCATCTAGGTTAACCTGCTAACATGATTTTGAAATAACTCCACCATAAAAGAAAGGAAAAAAAATCATGGAAGCCTAATTTCAAGCCAACCTAATATTGAAGAATAAAATTGAAAAAAAATTATCAATTTTAAAAAAGAACTTGAAAAAAAACTAAAGTCAACTCGAGCTAATTTTCAAAACTCGTGACTCGAGTTATGAGGTCGAGACTAACTCCATAAAAGGCAAACTCGAAAAAATCACGACACCAAATCCTCAATCAACAAAATATCAACGAATAAAAAAAAAAAAAATCAATAAAAAAGAATAAAAAAACAAAACAAATAACAATAAAGAGAATGGAAACCAAATTCGACATAAAAAAATAACAAGGGATGAAATTGAAAAATAAAAATAAAAAATAGCAATAAGAAGAATAAAGATCAAATTTGATATAAAATCAAATGCCACAGGATGAAACTGAAAAAAAAATTAATAAAAAAAAATTCAAAATAAAATAAATAACAATCAAAATAATGAAAATTAAATTTGATACAACAAAACAATGATAGGATACCTTTTAAATTTTGTAAGCCAACATGATTCTTGAGGAAATGAGAGAGTAAAGAGGGAGGAGAAGGAAAAAGCTTGCCTAGCCCAGCCACTGTGCCACAATCAACACGCATCACACCACCGAGATATATAAGTATGGGGTGACAATTCCAATACCATCGTGTTAGTCATCGTTTGGCTATTGGGAGATGCCCCACAAGCTTATGAAGATTGGTACAGCCGCGTCAGCTTGTTTACCGTAGTTCCCATACTTATTTTAGTTTCAATTTTGACACTTTAACACTTAATTATTTCTTGTTTACCCTAGTTCCCATGCTTAATTTAGTTTCAAATTAGCCAAGATTTTTTTTATTTTGCAAAATTAAGTATCAACTAAGTAATAAAACTTTCCCTCGATACTGTAAGATACTCATATCAAGGCAACTATAACAAACTACCAAATCAAATTCTAAATAAAGCCAATACAAAGGGATCAAATTGAAAAAAAGAAGTTGAGGGATCGAAATAAAAAAAATGTTCATGAAATTCCTTACTGACCATTAGTTTTTGCCTTTTCTTCTTCCTCCTTTTTTTTTTTTTTTAATATTGATGTATATCTTATTTGTTTTGGTGGAAAAATTCATTTTCATTTTTCTGATTTTTTATTGAAAAAAGAACTAAAAAAGAAAAAAAAGTTTTATGCTACGAAATACATTCTCAACTAGAGTTTAAATATGGATATTGATACATGTAGAATTCAATTCAATTATAAAAGCTTTTTCGATTAATTCAATGTTCCCCACACTTATGTATTGAAAATCTTAATGCAGTTGGTTAAAACAAAAGGTGCGTATTGAAAACTAAATATGACCGCAGTTTCAAATTGGCACTTAATTCACTGGGCACTATCCGTCTTTAATGGTTATTAAGAACAATATACATTTTTCTTGGTCAATATTTTAAATTGCTAATATAAATGACTATGGAAACTGTTATAAACTCAAATGTGTGATTTTTTTTTTAAATTTTTTTCTACTTGAGTGTTACTATTATTTCTCCTATTTGGGTGTACGAGTTTTATTTTTTATTTTTTAAGAATCATCAAATATATGTTATGGTTGTTAAATTGACACATAGTTTGCTAATAAGTATATCAAATATAGATGAATATCTCGCCTTTTCTTTTCTATTTAAGTATACGTACTTTTGATTTTTTATTTGAGTGTATTTTTAAAAATGTATCAATTGAGTCCTTCATTGCATTTTTTTGGGTGGCACATACTTAACCAGGTAAAAAAAATTAAAAATTAAAATAATAATGATAATATTTTCTTCAAATCAAAAGGAAAAAAAAAGAATAAAAGGTTACTTGTCCAATTAAAAATTGAAAAATCGAGCTGCAAACTCGATGTAAATTTGTTTAGGTTGGGTTGAAAAAGGGTGCCCTTTTACTGCATGCATGTGTAGAGATTTATTATGTTACCAGTGAGAAAAAAGAATGGAGAATCAAAGAGGGGGGAAAGAAGAGGAAGGGAGATGTTTTGGATTTTGCCTCGAACAATGAAAACGTCACCGTA
>Ga0307517_10007020_pt1 | contig 16525 bp, 13 predicted proteins | sample 23_EM_MG_FD_194515 | JGI IMG/M metagenome (GOLD analysis project Ga0307517, IMG submission 194515) | Populus trichocarpa ectomycorrhiza microbial communities from riparian zone in the Pacific Northwest, United States - 23_EM | ecosystem: Host-associated > Plants > Roots > Unclassified | place... | reverse complement strand
TATGATTTTATCATTCTATATTTTATAAAAATTAAAATTGGTTTTGGGGTCCACTAAAGTTGGGGCCCTGCTGTAACCAGGACTAGGTAGCGGTGGGCCCTGCTACCACCAGAACCCAGTAGGGTTGGTTGAGTTTGTTTCATTCGAAATTCGAGACTGTAATTGGGCCGAAGAAAACTAGTCGACCTACCGGGTCAACCCGGAACTCGGGCGACCCAATAAAAACCCGGTAGAGTCCTTTTTTTTATTTTTTTCTTCTACCTAGAGACCCTCTTTTTTCATATTTTTTATTTGATTACTAACTCATTTCAAAGTTTACTATATAAATACTAGAAGAATATTTTATTTTTTCAATGTAGGATTTGAAGCTCTTTAGTATATATGCTCTATATTTACAAGAAAAAAGTTATATTTTTTCAATATGGGATAAAAAAGCTTTTTGGTTTTAATACTTCCACTTAGAAGAATAAGATAATATCTTTTCAATGTGGAATAAAAAACTCTTTGAGGTAATCTTTTCAACTTAATTGTTTACAACATATACATGTTATATCCACATGGATTATTTTTTAATTTTTTCATATAAAATATTAAAATCTCAATTTTTTTTTTAATTTTCCTAGTTTGATCCGAGTCAACCTGTGTAACCCAGGAATTGATCTCTTGGCCGAGTCAACTCCAAAGTCGGGTTTGATAACTATAGTTGTCATGAAAATATATTTTTTGATTTGTTATGTTTTTTGAACTATCAAAATGTATTTATTAATCTGCATAAATAATATTTTATAAAAATAAATGTTTAAAAACTAAATAATGTTTAATTGTAGGCTAAATTAAAAAGTTGAGGGAGTCATTTTCCATTCGAACTCGAGCGCGAGAGGCTCGCCCCAAGGAGAGAATAGTCTCTTACTTTACGACACTACTTGTGTCTAGATAGTTGATCTTGAAAAACGTCAAAAAAGAAGATCTAATTCGTGATTTCTCAAGATTTCATTTAGGAAGGATGTCCAAAGATGGCGACATGATGTTGTCATTTGCAAGGCAGTAACACCGACTTTTCTAGAGCTCATTTTGACTCACAAGAGTCTCGTTACCCATCACTCAGTCCATGATGATTATTTGTTTTTTTAGTTGAAATTTAATTTAATGTGTTTTTCATGTTATTTTTCATGTGTGTTTTAAATGATTTGAACGTGTTTATATAAAATAAAAAATAAAATAAAAAACATGACGCATTGCATTACCAATCACGCACATAAAATCCTTCATCTTTATCCTCTACTATTTATACATTTCATGTTTCTCGACAAAGCTTCATGGGCATGCCTTTATCATTTTTTTAATAAATTTCAAGACAAAAAATACTTTAAAAAACAACGGTTATTATATGCTATATATATAAAATCTATAAATTAAAAATTTTAAGTTTTGATTAAATTAAAATCCTACTCAATTTTCTAATAAACTCTTTTATTTAAGTTCAAAGTTATTTCTAACTAGATATATTTGTGATTTTTTATAAGTTAAGTATAAAAATAACTAAAATTATTTTACAAAAATTATACCAGATGAAACGTAGTTTTACTCCTTTTTTTCCCCTCTCGTTTCCTTCATATTATTTCCCAAATATTCTCATACACTAAACACATTGTTAGGATCCTTGCAGCTTAGAGTTGCTAATCAAGCCCTTTTAATTAAATCAACTTTAAAACACTTCTTCATCATAAATAAATTAATTAATTAAGTGCTCCTGGAGTTTTTAACCATCTTCCTTGCTAATCTAAGTAGGTATAAATTTGATTTTTTTTCTTTCTTGAAATTATTTTTTTATGTTTTTTAATTATTTTAATATAAAAAATTATATTTTAAAAATAAAAAAATATTTTGATATATTTAAAAAAATTATTTAAAAAAAATCATTACTGCACTTCGAAATGTCATTTTGAAACACGGTGCAATTGACTTTTCTCAATAATCTCTAAATCTTTATTTAATAGCGAGATTACTGTCACACCAAAAAGGTCTAAGGCTTTTTGAGCCCAGGTCACTTCCCTTGCACTCACCTGGCTCTCAAATCTGTCACCAAAGCCCACCAAAGCCCACTGTTGCAGGCTTGTTTCAAAAGCCCGAAATCAATACGAGAGACTCACATCTCTAAAACCCAACTAATTTAGAGCAGGCCCACCACGAACCCAAGTCACTTTCGCGAAGAAAGTTCCAAGTATAGGCATAGTTGTGGCCCAGGCTCTGAAGTCTGAACTAGTTTAGGCCTAGATACATCCGAGTGAATTATTATTATTTTTAATAGTATTATTTTTTACAAAATTCAATAGTCTTAAGTATCAATTCATTAGGTCGTCAGTATAAAAACAAACAGTTCAAAATAAAATTTAATTTAAAACAACTCTTAAATTATATATCATAAAATCCATTCCACAACCAAACTAGATTTTGAACCTATTTATTTTTATATTTCAAAAATACTTTTTTAAAAAATTAAATCGTTTTACTTCAAATTAAGTTTTTTTTATATTTTAATTTTTTTGATGTTTTGATATTAAAAATAAAATAAAATTATTTTAATATATATTTTTTAAAAATATTTGTTTAAAAAAATACTACCGTATTATTTATATTTCGATTGATGATTTGGCTTAGAATAAACTTAAAAAATTCCAGGTAGGCTTGGCAGTTAAAATAATTGTATTTATCATTAAATAAATGATTATTCCATTGCATTTAGAATTTCTCTTGCAGAACGTGGAACATGCCTATTGGCTACCACAGAGTTGTCAAAGCATTGACCTTGTACGAAAAGATTTTGTTCCTTCTTGGTCATAAATTATAAATCTGGCCTATTGCCATCACTAATAATTAATAAAATCTTTTTTTATATTTAATATCAAACAATATATTTTTTATTGGGTTTATGATTTTTTTCTGTTTGATAACAAAATATTTAAATGTTTTTTAATATTTTAAATTCATATATTAAAATTAATATTTACATTTAGATGATATATTTTTATTGTTTTCTAAAATATTTAGATTAGGTTATAATGAAATTAGGCTGGGAGAGATTATATAAAAAAAATATAAGAATTTAACTATTGAATATTTGGTCATAAGAATTTTAGAATTGTAATACTAAGAAAAATAATTCTAAACTATGATTGAATTCTATGAATGACTGTTAATTAAAGTATGATAAATAATATAAAATAAATGATAATATTAATACATCAATACTTATTTCATTATTATTAAAGTGTTATTATTGATATTATCATTTATTTTTTGTTCAGTAATAAAAAATATTATTCAATCAGTTAAACAATCTTATATCAATATAATATATTCATAAATTATCTTAATAAATTATTTTTATAAAAAAACCAAATAACTAGTTTTTTTTTTTATAAATATGATGGCCTCTTATTAAAAAAAAAAGAAAAAAAAGAAAGAAAGGGGGAACTCCTTGGCCCCTATTTATCTATAAAAAACATCCACACCTTCTTCCACCGCCACTCTCTTAGCTCTATAATTGACTTCCACTGCATCCATCCATCCATCCATCCATCCATGGCTACTCAGGGACAGGTCATCACTTGCCGAGGTACTTTCTCTCGCTCTCTCTCACACAGACGTAATGTATCTATGTATGCATGTGTGTGTGTGTGTGTTTTTAATTAGTATAGCCGAATATATGATTTTGGATTTGGAAATGAAAATGTGAAGCTGCGGTTGCTTGGGAGGCGAACAAGCCGCTGGTGATAGAGGAAGTGCAGGTGGCTCCACCACAGGCCGGTGAGGTTCGAGTCAAGATTCTCTTCGCTGCTCTTTGCCACACTGATGCTTACACCTGGAGTGGCAAGGTATCGTATTTTCTTTTATAAATTTCATTTCTTTTTCCGGGAATTTTCCTGATCTCAAGAGTTTCGTACTGTTATTATTATTTGCTTTTTGATAATGCCCATATATATTTTTCTTTAATTTTTTTGTAGGAAATGTTGGCAATTATTATAGAAAAAAGAGGGAAAAAGAAAGAAAGAAAAGGCTGTTCTTGAAATTTTTAGGTTTTCATTGGTCAAAAAGGGTTGATCTTTGTTGCCATTTATATGTGTGATAAGCTCTGTTAACTAAACTGGATAGTGTGTGTGGCGGAGGCAGTAAAAGAAAAGATGATATTGATTTAGGGTATTTTGTCTTGAATTTCTATTTTTCCATTGGTCAAAAAGGGTTGATCTTTGCTTCCATCCACGGGTGTGATAAGCTCAAATGTTGGCTAAACTGGATATTGTGTGGCAAAGGGAAGTAAAAGAAAAGATGCACTTGATTTAGGGTATTTTGTCTTTTAATATATAGCTTTTCATTGGTCAAAAAGGGTTCATCTTTGCTTCCATCTATGGGTGTGATGAGCTTGAATTTTAGCTAAACTGGATAGTGTGTGGCATAGGGCAGTAAAAGAAAAGATGCACTTGATTTGGGGTGTTTTGTCTTGAATTTCTAGGTTTTCATAGGTCAAAAAGGGTTGATCTTTGCTGCCATCTAAGGGTGTGATAAGCTCGAATGTTGGCTAAACTGTATAGTGCGTGGCATAGGGCAGTAAAAGAAAAGATGCACTTGATTTTAGGAATTTCCAGGTCTTCATTAGTCAAAAAGGGTTGATCTTTGCCTGCCATCTGTCAGTGCGATAAGCTTGAATGTTATCTAAACTAGAAAGTGCAAGGCTTAGGGCAGTAAAAGAACAGATGCTCTTGATTTGGTGTATTTTGAGTAGCCTGAAAAGGAACAGTTATTACAAATATATTAGTTTTATTTTGTGTTTTTATGAAGAACTAAACATAATGCCTTTGTTGCTTAATCTAATAAACATTCAAGATTTTTTCCATTTTTTTCTTTTCTTTTTGGGCTTTATATTCTTGCTGCCATTATTATTTTTATTTATTTGTTTGATATTGTTGTTATTTAATTTTTGCCTTGCAGGATCCGGAAGGGCTCTTCCCTTGTATTCTTGGCCATGAGGCTGCTGGGTATGCATATCATAGACATTATCCAATGTATTCAACTGCTTGTATTGTCTTTTATTGGAACAGGAGATGTGGTTGGTTTTCTTGACACAGGATTGTAGAAAGTGTTGGTGAAGGTGTGACTGAGGTTCAACCAGGTGATCATGTTATCCCTTGCTACCAGGCAGAATGCAGAGAGTGCAAGTTTTGCAAATCAGGGAAGACAAACCTTTGTGGCAAAGTTCGCGCAGCAACTGGTGTTGGAGTCATGATGAATGATCGTAAAACTCGTTTCTCAATTAATGGAAAACCTATCTACCATTTCATGGGAACCTCAACATTCAGCCAGTACACAGTTGTACATGATGTTAGTGTTGCCAAGATTGACCCAAAAGCTCCTTTGGAGAAGGTTTGCCTCCTTGGCTGTGGTGTTCCTACCGGTAAGTGTATCTTAGTTTTTCAATACTTTAAATTACGACATAGTAATTTTTCTGTTGATAAACTGCATTTCTATTGTTAATCTTTGGCATACTTGTGTGGAGAGCCAGTTCCTAAAGCATTGTTTTCCTTGGATATTGTTGTTCATATTCAACAATGCCCCAACACGTTTTCCTAATGGCTTGTTCTTTTTGCTACATTGTGGTTACTATTGATTTGCTTTAGGAACTTTTAAATCTATCCCTTTAAAATAAAATTCTTCTCTAGGAAGATTCTTTTGTTGCACTTGAAGTTTCTGTTTGAATCACTAGCTGAATTGCTGGTTTGCTAAAAATTAAGCTTAGCTGCAACATTAATTCTTATTTATGCGATTACTCTTCTGATTGAAGCCTACTCGTGTTTTTCGATGTCTGTTTAGATTTTTTAGATGATGCAATGCTTTCATCTTCATGTATGCTAGTATAACACACTTGTTATGTTTAGGTCTTGGAGCAGTTTGGAACACTGCAAAAGTTGAAGCAGGGTCCATTGTTGCTATTTTTGGACTTGGGACAGTTGGCCTTGCAGTAAGTTGTGAAAATGCCTATCTAGCTTGGTCTCCCTCACCCTTGGAAAAATAGAACCATTTTCTGTTGTCCGCTTAAAAATAACTTTATTTTATGGACAGGTTGCAGAGGGTGCAAAAACAGCTGGTGCTTCACGGATTATAGGTATAGATATTGACAGCAAAAAGTTTGATAGAGGTACCTCTTCGTTCTCCATTCCATTTAGCATGCTTGAGTGTTCAAGAATAAATTTACATAATTTGTCTGTTTGACAATCATTGTTCTGTCCTCAAACCAAGGGATATTGTGTCTTTAATCGACTGACCTTGTCTGGAAGAACTTTTTAATGGGAAGCAAAGGGAATTTTTTAACCCTCCATTCCTCTCCTTTTTTTTGAAAAGGTCCCTCCCAAGTTGGTGGGTAATAAAGGAGAAAGGGGTAACTTTATAATAAACTCTACCTCATAACCTCAAGGATATATAAGCATCACCTTCCCCACCCTTGCTATAACCCAAAAATTATTTCTCAACTCCCATTTTTCCTTCCTTTTTCTTCCCCTCAACTCCCTTCATATACTTCCACGTCCTTTCCTCCCTCTCCCTTCCTGAATCCCCACACACATGGTTGTAGTTTGTTGTCTGCTGGTCCATTCAATTGGCAACTAGTAGGAAAATAAAATGTCTTATACTGGATGACATGGATATGCTTAAAATTGCCATGCCGATGGTGTGGTGTATTATAACTAAATTAGCACACCTCCATGCCTAATGCACTGCATTTCAGCTGTGGTTCAAATAAACGCCTCCAAAACCTATTACTTGAAAGGAAACATATCTACATATCAGAACTACCTTTTAATGTGGAATATGGGAGTGTTGATTTCCCAGCATCATCTTCCTCGCTTTATCTAGCCTAAGAGATTATCTGTTTCCAAGCTGTGGAGGAAAGATGCTTATATCAATATACGTCATGCTTAGATGCCCGTCTTAATTACTATTTGTAAATTTCTATGCAACAGCAAAGGATTTTGGAGTTACTGAATTTGTGAATCCAAAGGACCACGATAAACCAATTCAACAGGTGCTCATTGATCTCACTGATGGTGGTGTTGACTATAGTTTTGAGTGCATCGGAAATGTTTCTGTAATGAGGGCTGCTTTGGAGTGCTGTCATAAGGCAAGTATGCTTGAATTAGTGGTAATAGCCATGTATTTATCTAGAGATCACTTGTGACTTGCCTGGAAATTTTTAGGGCTGGGGAACCTCGGTTATTGTGGGGGTTGCAGCATCTGGCCAGGAAATAAGCACTCGTCCTTTCCAGTTAGTGACTGGCCGTGTTTGGAAAGGAACAGCTTTTGGTGGTTTTAAGAGCCGTTCACAGGTGCCTATGCTCGTAGACAAGTACATGAAAAAGGTATGAGCATATCATGTAACTATATATTTCTTTGTGCATTCAATACTTAAACTAAACAGGATGCTGAGTTATCCTATCCACTCTTATCACAGGAAATTAAGGTTGATGAGTACATCACCCATAATCTGACTCTTCCAGAGATGAACCAGGCATTTGATCTGCTGCATGAAGGTAGCTGCCTCCGGTGCGTGCTTGATATGCAAGTCTAAGGTTAAGTCCCATGGCGTTTCATGGCCTGCCTGCCTTATTTTATAGGGAATGCGATGTGCTGTGCTGTCGGCCTGTCGCCTTCCTTTCTTTTCGGTTGAATGGAAAAGATAAAAACCTTTTAGGCGCAAGGATATTATGCATGAAATAAGAATCGTGTGCACAATGTACTTATAAGCTTTTACTTGTATGAAAAGGTGGTAATGTTGATAGAATCTTGAGGTTTTGCATGGATGAGGATGGTATGTTTGCTGTGTTTGTGTTAAATGAATATCTGTGTTACTTATTGCAATGTCACAATATGATGATAACTGAAGCATCTGTGTGTTGATCCAACCTTTTGAATTGTCCGATGGAGAGACTGATTTTTCGCCGGAAATAGTTATGGCTGCTGGATAATGGTATGTTGTGCATATGTATATTTACTTTAGTTAACGGTTAAATCCTTTGGCATCTAGCACCAACCTAGTCGACAGAGGCTTGGTGCTAATGGAGCTACTTACAGTTTCACTTCCTACCATCTCATAGCGCATAAAAATCCTTTTAAGCAGGCATGCTGGTGAAGACATGAGCAACCAGAACCTGTTCCAATGTAGTGAGGCTAGGGCAGGAGAGACTGTCGTGCAGATTTGGAGGTGAATGGATGCTGATTTCTAACTCAAGATTTATGAATAACACGAGGAGAAGATGAAAATTGTGAAACTAAAATCTAAAAGTGCTAGATGAATACGCCACTAAAATCCAAAAGGGGCAGATGAAAATTTTTAAAATATGTTATTTTTTACTTGAAAAAATATTTTAAAAATTAATAATTTTTACGTGTTTATGTTAAAAATAAAAAAAAAACTGAAAAAAAAATTATTTTCATATAAAAAAATCATTTTGAAATATTTTAAGTGGAAATCATTTATATATAAGAGCTTGAATTCATTTCGGTATCCATTGAATTTAGGTCAAGTAGTCAGTTTAAATTCAGGGTGGCAATGAACTGTAAGTAGTAAATTTATGGCTAATTGTGCAACCAAAATGCTAATTACAGGGTGGTAATGAACTGTAATTGCTGCTAGGAAGTCAATTAATGACTGATTCTGAAACCGAAAACACCGATTAAATAATTAATTTACCTTCTCTGTCGAGAATCAAGATGCATGGAATCTCATCTGCACACAGATTCTTGCCCCTTCAAAATAAATTAGGGTTCCTTTTTCCAAGATATATTTGTGAAATCAATGGTCGTTCCCCCCAACAAGTGAATCCTGCAATTATAGAAAGCCAGATGAGAAATCGAAAATGGTGCAACGATTCAATTTCTCGATTTTTAAAATAATATAATTATGGTATAATAATTATGCATTTCCTTGATTTCATAAACAAAATAATAATTCAACACATACTAAATAATTAATGGTAAACATATAATAATAATAAACAAAATTCAAGAATACGCATAAATCGTTAGATTATTATGATTTTGAAATAAAATTCTCTCAAGATTCTATTAATTCTCCAAGATTTTTTTATTGTTTATATGAAGGTGGACCTTCAACTAATTTTTTATTTTCATTTTTAAATTTTTTATTATTTTATGGTATAATTATTTGAAATTAAACTCCAAATTAAAACACTAAAAAAATACATAGCTCACCTCAAATTTAAAAATTAACCACTGCTCATATGAACACTAAACATTCTTAGTGTTTTTTTTCCCTTTCAATTGCATTATTTTAGGGTCTAATTATATGAAGTTAAACCCAAATTAAAACACGAAAAAAATATATCATTCACTCTAAATTTATGATAAATTTATTTTAATTTAAAAATTTATTTTATTTATTTTTTATTTTTTAGGTTAAAGAGAGGAGAGATAATGTTGTCAGGAAATAATGAATAGTGAGAAGATAATTCGTGCGATACCAACAGTAAAAATTGTCAAGTTTATTGTCAACAAGTTCCATTCGATGATGAGGAGTTCAATGATAGTGAGTTTTTCCTATAAACATGTCTGAAAAAAAAAATTGTGTTTTGTTTTAATTTTTTAGGTTAAGTTGATTTTGGTTTTTTTTGGTATTTTGAGGTTATTAAATGATTTAAAAAAACTCTTATGATGTCTATTAGGTGTTTTTGTCATCCACCTCTTCTAAAAAGAAAAAATAAATATAGCCCAGTAGTGCGGGCTTGACCTAAGCCTACATGTTTGTGTTTTTTTAAGGCTCTGACACTTTTAATATTAGGTTTTTGATTTATTTTTGTACTTTAATATTATGTTGATTTTGAACCGGTCTTTATTTTTTATTATATAATTAAAATAAAAAAAATATTATTAAATCCATTAGAATCCATAATCAACGTCACCATCTATTTTTTTAAAAAAGATGTCAACTTTAATTTTTTTTTGAAAAGTCAAACCGCCTTTTACGAGTTATCTAGGTTGCCTAACTAAGGCTCGTGCACCTGACTTGACCTCTTTTTTTTTTTTTTAAAAAAAAAAACTTCAACATTAGGTTTTTGATGAGTTTTATTTATTTATTTTTTCAATTTCATTTTTTAATATTGGGTTGGTTTTGAATTGATTTTTATTTTTTTATCATATAATTAAAATAAAAAAATGTTATTGAACTTATTTAAATCCACAACTCATGTCACAGATTTGATGAGTTAACTTGAATTTGATGAGTTAACTTGGATTGATTGAAATCGATCTAATACATTATCGTCTTACTTTTAGTTTTAAGAAAAAAAAAATATCAGGTTCAATTTTTTTTTTAAAAAAAGTCAAATCCCTTTTAACGGTTGTCCACATTGCCTTTAAACACATGTTTTTTTTTCCTTTGATTTTTATTTGTCTTTTAACCTGCTAAGTTGACCGGATTACATTAAAACAACTCTTGCATGATTTAATAGAAAACATAGACTTGACAAGGACTCAAGTTGAAAGTTTTAAAGTTTGATTAGCTAAATTAGACTTATAGTTCTTTTTAACTTGAATATTTTTTTTTATATTTAAATATTTTTTAATTCAACCCGCAACATAGCAAGAGATGTAAACCAGCACTAAGTATAAGTATAAAAGAATATGATAAGAAAAAAAATACAAAAATACACACCAGCCATTAAATCATAACATTAAAAAAAATTAACCAGTTAGTATTTCATAATAATAATAAAAAAAAAAGATACAAAAAATATAAATATAAATATATTTAGTGAAAGAAACATATGAAATCAAGTTCTTCTTTTGTATTCTCCCTCTGTATCTTCGTATCTTCTATTCCGCTAATTTAAAGTTCACTTATATATTTATAATTTTTATTAGTATATGTTCTTGTTGTTGAGCATTAATATTGGGAATTAGCAGAGGATACAGCTAATTTCTATCGTTTCTACGAGCCAGAAATAGACCTCAGGCTTTATTTAGCCAAAGAGAATATACAGTCAACGGCCAACAAATAGCCACCCATAGTTTGCCATGAGTATACGGATACCATAAACAGCAAGTCCCCACCATCAGATTCTCTCCATAGTCCTTCCCTTCCTTCTTATATTTAGTCACCAACCCCACCATCATCATCATACCTTTTGGCAGAAGCACTAAGAGAACTTACATCACCTTTCAATGGCATCATCGCCTCTATCATGCTCAGCTTCTGACCTCTACCCCCTTCTGGGCGATGGTGCCAATGCCACGGCTGCTGCTGAGTTCTTTTGTGGCCGTTTTGAGGCTATCTCAAACAAATTCGTTGATACAGGATACGCAGTGGATAGCACATACCTTCTTTTTTCTGCGTACTTGGTTTTTGCAATGCAGCTTGGCTTTGCCATGCTCTGTGCTGGTTCTGTCCGAGAAAAGAACACGATGAACATCATGCTGACGAATGTTCTTGACGCTGCAGCCGGTGGTCTGTTTTACTATACTTTTGGTTTTGCTCTTGCTTTTGGCTCACCATCAAATGGATTCATTGGCCAACACTTCTTTGGCTTGAGCAAGTTCCCATCGCCATCGTTTGATTATGGTTATTTCCTGTATCAGTGGGCTTTTGCTATAGCAGTAGCAGGAATCACAAGTGGTTCTATAGCAGAAAGAACTCAGTTTGTTGCTTATTTGGTATATTCTTCTTTCTTGACTGGTTTGGTTTATCCTATTGTCTCACATTGGTTCTGGTCCGCGGATGGCTGGGCTAGCCCTGCAAGAGCAGAAAATCTCCTGTTTGGTTCTGGTGTTATTGATTTTGCTGGTTCTGGTGTGGTCCATTTGGTTGGTGCTGTTGCTGGTTTGTGGGGTGCCCTCATTGAAGGTCCCCGTATCGGCCGGTTTGATCATGCTGGTCGTGCTGTTACTCTCCGTGGACACAGTGGCACATTGGTTGTTTTAGGTACTTTCTTGTTGTGGTTTGGTTGGTATGGATTCAATCCTGGTTCGTTTATCAACATCTCGAAAAGTTATGAAAGTGGTTCTTATTATGGACAATGGAGTGCTATTGGTAGAACTGCAGCGACCACAACTCTAGCAGGCTGCACAGCTGCATTGACCACTCTATTTGGCAAGAGGTTGTTAGCTGGTCACTGGAATGTTACTGATGTTTGCAATGGCTTGCTTGGTGGGTTTGCTGCCATAACTGGTGGGTGCTCCGTTGTCGATCCATGGGCTGCAGTTCTTTGTGGTTTTGTCTCTGCTTGGGTTCTTATTGGGTGCAACATGTTGGCTGAGAAGTTCCATTATGATGATCCCTTGGAGGCAACACAACTTCATGGAGGGTGTGGTTCTTGGGGGATTATATTTACTGCATTGTTTGCAAAGGAGGCCTATGTTAATGAGGTTTATCCAGGTCAACCAGGGAGGCCATATGGGCTGTTCATGGGAGGTGGCGCAAGGCTCTTAGCTGCACATATAGTACAGATTTTGGTGATTGTGGCTTGGGTGAGTGTCACTATGGGGACAGTGTTTTTTATTCTGCATAAGTTGAAGCTTTTGAGGATCTCAGCAGAAGAAGAGATGGCAGGAATGGACTTGACAAGCCATGGTGGGCTTGCTTATGTGTATACTGATCACGAAGACGAAGTAAAAAAGCAGCTAGGTGTTGTCTGAGAAAGATGGAGATTAGCAGTGGGAAATGGATAGTCTTTGGACATGATTGCACATTGTTTCGGTGGAGTTGATTTCAGGGCAAGGATGCGTGGGTGGATTTAGAACTTGGAAAGCAAACAACACTAGCATTCCAATTGCTTTATACAATTAATATAGATTTCGCATAAAATAGGAGGATTTGAGATGTCCCTTTTCATCTGTGTTTGGTTATTATCTCAGTAAATAGAATGCTTATGTTGGTGCTTGAATGGTTTAAACAGTTGTTGCAATTAGCAGGTGCCGCCATGCCTTGCCTTGCCTTCTTCAGGAGGTTGCTATTTTATAGTTCTTGTTGTGGGGAATCTTTTCCAAAAATCGCAAGCAGCAGCAATTTTGAAGAAATTGACCAAATCTTGATGTAATCATCATGAGATCCTTTATATAAATTTGAAGTGTCAAGAGAAAGCCCCACCTACATGCGACTGCCAACTTGTTGATGCCTTTTGCTGATCGAGGAAAGACACTTGATGGTGTCATTATAGGGGAAGAACTTTCATAATTTAAAGCATAATCCATCTTAGAAAGAAATAATTAAACAATGAAATTCAGATTTTTAAGATTCCAATACTGATTTCTCGAAGGAATTCATCATCCAATCAAATTCCTTGAGTTAATTCATTGGTTCCTAGTCTAGACTGTGCAGGCTAAGACAACGAAAAAGACAAACAGATTAAGAAGATTAAAGATCAAATGCAGTTCCTGAAACTAAATCAAACAACCTAGGGATCCGCCTTTGTCATCATAAATGATTTCTTCTGCATTGCATCATCATGCTCATCATAATATGCATATGCCAATCCACCATGGCTTGTCAAATCCATTCCTGCCATCTCCTCGTCCGCTGAGATCCTCAGAAGCTTGAATTTGTGCAGTATCCAGAACAATGTCCCCATTGTCACACTCACCCATCCTGTGATCACCAAAATCTGGACCATGTGTGCTGCCAAGAGCCTTCCACCACCTCCCATAAGCAGTCCATATGGCCTCCCTGGTTTCCCACTATAAATCTCGTTGACATATGTTTCCTTTGCAAACAATGCAGTGAAGATAATACCCCATGCACCACACCCTCCATGAAGTTGTGCTGCCTCCAAAGGATCATCATAATGGAATTTATCTGCCAGTTTGTTGCAGCCAATTAGGACCCAAGCTGCAACAAATCCGCAAATGATCGCTGCCCATGGATCTACAACCGCGCATCCAGAGGTGATTGCTGCAAAACCACCTAGCAAACCATTGCAGACATCAGTCACATTCCAGTTTCCAGCAAGCATGCGTTTACCAAAGAGAGTGGTTAGTGCAGCAGAGCTCCCTGCAAGTGTTGTTGTCACGGCTGTTCTACCAATAGCACTCCATTGGCCATAATAAGAACCAACATCTCCATAAGTTCTTAGGATGTTGAGAAATGAACCTGGATTGAAACCATACCACCCGAACCACAATAGGAATGTGCCTAAAACAACCAATGTACCACTATGTCCACGGAGAGCCATCGACTTGCCTTCATGGTCGAATCTTCCCATTCGGGGGCCTTCAATGAGAGCACCCCAGAGTCCAGCAATCCCTCCAACCATATGTACAACACCAGAACCAGCAAAATCAATGACCCCAGATCCAAATAAAAGATTACCATCAGTTCTACCAGCACTAGCCCAACCATCAGCTGACCAGAACCAATGAGAGACAATAGGATAAACCAAACCAGTCAAGAATGAGGAGTATATCAAATATGAAACAAATTGTGTTCTTTCAGCAATGGATCCACTAGTGATCCCAGCAGCTGCAATGGCAAAAGCCCACTGATAAAGAAAGTAGCCATAGTCGAAAGAAGGTGATGGAAAACTTTCAAGGCCAAAGAACTGCTTGCCAATGAATCCATTGGAAGGGCTCCCAAAGGCAAAGGCAAAACCAAAAAGGTAATAGAAAAGGCCACCAGTGGCAGCATCAAGAACATTGGTTAGCATAATGTTCATGGTATTTTTGGCACGTACAGACCCAGCACACAACATGGCAAAGCCAAGTTGCATGGCAAAGACAAGGTAGGCAGAGAAAAGAAGGTAAGTGTTGTCAACAGCATAGGCTGTGTCAACAAAATGGTCTGAAACCGCAACAAAGCGAGTACAAATGTACTCAGCAGCTGCCGTGGCATTGGCAGCACCACCTAGTAAGGACTGGAGGTCAGAGGCAGAGCAAGTTAGAGCTGCCATTGTAAATAGAAATAATAAAAAAAAAGGAAAGAAAAATGGCTGTGTGCGTGCTTGTTGAATGGAAGATGTTGGGTTTGTTTATAAAGGAAAGAAAGAGAGATTCCTGGGTTGAAGGAGATTCCAAGGAGATCCCAGGGTTGAATAGAATATCATTTTGACACAAATACTCGTAGACTCAGACTTTGTAACCGATTTCCCTTTATTCCTCCTTGGACTAAGGGAGGATCTTGGCGTATGTCATTATGAAAATCAAGTATCAAAGATAATGCCTGATTTGCCACCACTAGATTCTTTTTTAAGAAAAGGTCAGAAGAATTTGGAAGGGTACAGAATGCCATAAAAAAAAAGGCAAGATTTTCCATTTTTTCCCAAGGAACTTAATTGGTTGGAGTTGCATTTAAGGGAGAAGAAAAAAAGAAGATTTGGGTCAATATATTGATACATAACAATTGCAAATGGTGTAACAACAGTGGACTAGCAAAAGTTGGGCTAAAGGAGCCTCATTACATATCTTTCAAGCGCTTTCAGCTCTGGCTATCCATATAAAATAAGCAATAAGTACTCAATTTCAATGGTTCTTGATATGAGAAAATTTAAGCAGCATGATAGCCTGAACAGTTGATACATGACACCCTTGTTTTTCCAGACACGGTGTTGGGGCTGCTGACCGTAGTGATACTTTATGGTTGGTTTGCATCTATAATCCTGAACAATGAAATTGTGGCTGGTACTAGGTGCCATCGAGGTAGTTTGCTTTGACTCATTAGTGGATGTCAACAACCTTTGAAAACCAGTGTCACTAGTCACCGTCCAGACATAACTTGCTCATGGTGGAAGAGACCACTTGCCAGCTTTGAACTCTTTATAGAAGCTCGAGCGTTTTGAAACGACATAAAAAACTGCACATACCACAATTGAATGGAGAGAAATAAAACGAAATGGAAATGAAATGGCTGCACTTATGCACACAAAAATTGTCAAGAACCTATACGCAGACCTGGGATCCCAGAGATTATGAAGTCAGGTTCTTTCAAAACATCACAAAGCATTCTCTTTTCATTTACTTTTACATATTTTGAAGAGCCCTTTCCTGGAAAGTTTAACAGAAGAAGTTTAGATACATTCACCTGGGTAATACATAAAACAATCCATGTTGATGCGAAATAAATGGTCGAAAGAAACATGACTTGTACCAACACCAGTAGTTAGCTAGTTCCTTGTAGTTTTCACTCCTTGACAGTTAGTACTTCCTCTGGCAAGTATATAGCACATGTTCTTTGATTATATAGCAGAGGTTCTTTGATTTCAACCTCCTTAGTTTTGGCTACCTAACAATTGTGAATGCGGACCAAATCGATTAAATAATAACACATCAACCTATATCATCAGTCTTAACAAAATAAGCTGAGGAAACTTGAAATTAGAGAATGAAGCCCTTGGTGAAGCAGGTGCGCCTAATAACTTATCTAGTATCACAGTATTCAACATTTCAAGGCATCATTCTTTAATTCCTCCAATAAAACGGTTATGACAAAATCTGTGGTCACCATAATCCACTTGACTAGCATGTTTCTAAAGATACT
>Ga0307517_10007019_pt1 | contig 16525 bp, 10 predicted proteins | sample 23_EM_MG_FD_194515 | JGI IMG/M metagenome (GOLD analysis project Ga0307517, IMG submission 194515) | Populus trichocarpa ectomycorrhiza microbial communities from riparian zone in the Pacific Northwest, United States - 23_EM | ecosystem: Host-associated > Plants > Roots > Unclassified | place... | reverse complement strand
TCTATTTATAAGTGGTGGAAGAGGGACACTTTGTCTCTTCTGGTGAAAAATATCAGAAAGCATCCCAACCATTGGCTCAAAGTAGCAGTGATGAACTGTCAGTTTTGTGCAGGAAAAATGGTTGGTCGGGTTAGTCACTTTGGAGCGGCGCCACTACCTCTACAGCCTCGATTAGCCCGAACGGCTTACACTTTTGTGTAGTAAAGTGTAAGAGGATCGTTTGCGTGCAAGTTTCATTTAATTTGGGGAAGAAACGAGGCATCAAACGCCTTCGGAAGGAGGCCCCTCGGGCGGCCTCTCTGAAGAAGAAGATGAATAGTATTTCTGCCAATTACGCTTTAGTCCTTTAATTTGTGATTTATCTCTAATTACACCCCTGATTAACTTCAATTCAAACCCCAGATTTCAGCGTCTTTTCTAATTTGGTCTTTGGTTTTGAATTTATTTAATCAAGTCCTCAATTGCCTATTAAACTTCAATATTTATGCAATTAAACCCTTGATTTGACCAAATCAACTCTTAAAAATTGTAATTGACCCCTAAATTTTAATTTATTCCGATTAAAGCCCAAATTGACTTAAAAAATCAATTTTTCTTGAAATCAAACCCTCTATAAATTCAATTAAACCTCTAGTAAAATTTAATTGAGCCCATAAACATCTGATTTTGAACATTTCTTCCTCAAATTGAATTTTTCTTTGCCAACAGGGCTCTCATCAGTCAATGATATACTGTAAAATTTCAATCTTTGTATTTTTGAACCTTCTCAACCAAAATCTAGCCATTTTCTAGGCGCTCCGGCATCCTCCTCTCATTGCTATTATTTTTTTGGATTTTTTTTTGTTTTTAGTCCGAATATATTTTTGATTTTTTGAAAAAGAAAAAGTGAATTTGGGGAATAACTCAAAAATGAGTTATGACAGTTTCCATGACTATTTGTTTTCCAATCTAGTCCTTCAGTAGTTTTTGCAGGTTCCATCATCAAAAAGAAAATAAATTTTGGATGTGAGAGTAAGTTGTGATCGTCAAAGAAATATCTAATTAAAAATTAAAAACAACACATTGATGTGGTTTTTATTTAAATATACACAAGCTAAGCTATGGATTGGATAAAAAAGAATTTAATAGAAAAAAATATTTAGGCATTGTTAATATTTTTTCTATTAGAAAAATATTTAAACTGTGTGAAAATTGACATGATGTGATCCATTCAATTTGATGAGTCCAAAAATAACCCAGATGATTGGTAAACATATAACTTGACTCAAAATAAAAACTTGATAAAAGATTTTTTTTATAGATATTGATACGAGAACATATTGGATCGATTCGGATAAACCTGAGTCAACCTGTCAATCCACTTATTGAGTTATGAAATCATGATAACCTCATAGAAAACAAATTAAATAAATTATGCAACTCAACTTTTAATAAACACAACCGAGTTAACCTGGGTTAACTTGTCAAACTTGCGACTTGGAACATGAGACCGAAATAACCTAATAGAAAGAAGATTAAAATAAATTATGAAGGATAATTCTCAATTAACTTGGTGTTGAAAGATGAAATTGAAGAAAGATTTGATTAAAAAATATTTTTATCAACTCAGGTTAACTCGTCAAACTCATGATCTAAGTAATGAGATGGAGATAGAAAGCAAAACGAAAAAAATCATAAAGCCTAATTTTCAATTAATCCAGTGTTAAATAATGAGTTTGAGAAAAAAATAACAAGGAAAAGAAAAAAAAACTCGAATCAGCTCACTAAACTTGCGGTTCAGGTTATAAGATTTGAATAACCTTATAAAAATAAATTGAAAAAATTATAAAACTTGATTATGAATAAATTTAATGTTAAAGGATATAATTGAAATTAAAAAAAAAACATAGATCAAGAAAATAACAAAGAAAGAAAAAAAACAGTATTATAATAAATAGTGATATGTAAGAATGGTGCTGGAAAGAAAAAGTAAAATTTTCTTCTCTTTTATTTATTTATTAATTTTAATTATGTGATTGATAAGGTGTCTTGTTAATTGTGAAATTGGTTATATTAGTCACACATACGGTTGGTCTATTTATTCACGAGGAAAGAAAGTCTTTGCTGATAGAAATAGATTGACTGCTGGCAGGGTTTTGTATTCTTGGATTCACTGCAGAATTGATGACAAGGAGCTTCTACTATCATTTAATAAAAATTCTATATTTGAGAAAAATAATTAAAAATGTAATTAACGTACCATAAAGCAAAATCTAATAAATGATTTATATTGCAATAAACTTCAAATCTAAGGATAAGGATTTATCACTCATTCCGACACCCACCACCTCATCATATTATCAAAGTCCACTGGGTGTTTCAGGGCCCGTAGAATTAGTCGAGGTATACACAAGCTAACCCGGACATCTACGTTAAACTAAAAAAAAAAAAAAAAAGTCCACTGGGTGCTTAAAGATGTGGTGTTAATTATTTTTAAAAATATTTTTTATTTAAAAATATATTAAAAAAATTTAAATTTTTTTAACTTCAATACATTAAAATAATTAAAAAATATATAAAAAATTAAAATTTTAACATATCAATTCAAAACACTTATTTTTTTTCACTTTCTAGTTTTTGTTATCTTGACCGGTCAAAATATTTGTTATTTGAATATATTAATCAATTTTGTCCTTATTTCATTCCAAATTCATCGATCACCTTGAAATTTGAAGAGAAACGCAATGAACACCGGTGATAAGGGAAGGTGGCAAGCACCGCAGTCCCTCGAAAAAGAAAATCCTTTAATTCTTATAAATATTTTACAAGAGTCCAATTCTTCTGCTCATCATGATCTCAAAGAAAGCTACTATTTTGTTCTTTCAGATGTAGGCAGGAATTCTAATTTAAAAATACAATTACCGGTTCCAAAAAGAAAATTCCTAACTCATTACTGTGTAAAATGGACGCCATAGGCTGAGCTTGTTTATGGGAAAGGATAGATATGTCACGTCATATCAATATCTAGCGTGAATGATCAAATATTCTTGAATTAATTTAAGGGAAGTTTTTCTTCGAATGATTTTAAGAACGCATATCTATATAAGCTTGACGTATTTAAAGTGGTGAATTATGAAGCAAATATATTCCGAATAAAAATTGGAATCACGATCTCTGAACAGAAAGTCCTCCTTCCAAGTATTTTTGCTTTAAGAAATATTACATAAGATTCTAATATAGTCCAATACTCTTGATGACCAATAGGCTAGTGGTACGATGACAATAAACGTCTTGTGTGAATAAAATTTTACGAGTTTAAATTTAAATGGTTACTAGAAACTTACATTATTATTAATTTTAAGATTTGTAAAATTAATTAAGGTGCATGGAAGTTGATTCAGACATCCACGATTAATAAAAAAAAATATTACAAGTTTAAATCCTAATCCAAGTATTTTTTAACCTCTCATTCTTGCGGTGGTGATTATTTCAATTCAATCATAGTAATACACGAATGTTTCAGATTTCAAACTGAAAAAATAAATAAAAATCCGATAGTTACCGGGCGAACCTTCCAGGATCGTAGGTAGCTACCAGTATATATATAGTTATTATAGGTCTTCTGCACTTCACTTAGTGATACCAAGCTCAAGAAGACGAGTTTGCTAAGCAATTAAAAAAAAAAAAAAATTAGTTGCTCACTACTACATATAGTTTAGTACAAGTAGCTAAGCCACATACAAAGTTAATGCCATTTCAAATTTCTCTCTTGTAACAACAACACAAAATCTCAGTCCGAAATATTCTGCTGTATATATAAACAAACTCTCTCTCTCTCTCTCTCTCAGGTGTCTTCTTGTTCCGTTTTTGTCTGCGGAGCTCTTAGCTTACCATAGCACAGCACAGCAAAATACATATCCAGAGAGCCAGCTGTCTGTCCCTCTCACTCTCTCTATCTCTCTGTTTTTTCGTTGCCTATGAAACTTACCTTCCCAAAGAGTACTATTCAGTCCCATTACACTGCCCATAAAATCCAACCACTCCACCCCGTTACCATTTCTAAACCCTTCAATAAGCCCCGCCCACCACCAAGAGGAGTCCGTATGGTTACGGACTCCTCCACCGCCGCCTCCGCCGGCGTCCACCACCATAAAAAGGACAAGATTCTTGTAATAATGGGAGCAACAGGGTGTGGAAAAACGAAGGTCTCCATTGATCTTGCTACACGCTTCCATTCCGAAATCATCAACTCCGATAAAATACAAGTCTACAAGGGTCTCGACATCATCACCAACAAAATCCCCGTTCAAGACCGCCTTGGTGTTCCTCACTATTTACTCGGTGAGTTCGACCCAGAGGATGGTGAGTTGACTCTCTCCGAGTTTCGGTTAGCCGGTGGACTGGCTATCTCAGGTATTGTTTCAAGGCAAAGACTCCCTATCGTGGTTGGTGGGTCAAACTCCCTTGTTCACGCTCTAGTTGTTGACCGGTTTAATCCCGAGTTAAACGTTTTTGATGGGTCTAACCCTGTTTCGACCCAGTTAAGGTATAACTGTTGTTTTCTGTGGGTGGATGTGTCATTACCTGTTTTATGCGATTACTTGTGTATGCGGGTCGATGAAATGCTCGACTCGGGGATGTTCGATGAGTTGTCAGAATATTATGGGTCAATCGACTCAGCGAGTCAAACCGTGTTGAGGAAAGCGATTGGGGTGCCTGAGTTTGACCGGTATTTCAAAAAGTACCCACCTGGGTCTGGTTGTGGCAGGGGCATTGGTGGGGAGTGGGATCAGGTACGGAGAGGAATATACGAGGAGTGCGTGAGGGAGATAAAGGAGAACACGTGTCAGCTGGCAAAGAGGCAGATTGGAAAGATCTTGAGATTAAAAGGTGCAGGGTGGGACCTGCAAAGAGTGGATGCTACGGAGAGCTTTAGAGAGGTGATGATGGTGAGGACGTCAGATGAGGATGATCATAAAAAGAATACGAAGAAAAGAAAGAAGAATAAGAGGTGGGTGGAGGTTTGGAGGAGAGATGTGATGGAGCCAAGCATGAAGATTGTGAAACGCTTCTTGGATGAGTAGTAGCAGTAGTAGTAGGTTTTACCAAATCATTCAATCCAGCCCTTTTCCAGCTATCAAATTTTTTTTTTTAGGGGGCAGCATTTTTTGTTTTCGGCAATGCTACGCGCGCTACGATTTTTGCAGTCTTGGGTTCGAATCCTCGCGTGCCAGGTTCATGCAATCGTGTGTGGTAATCATGCGAGCATGGCGGAGTTTGCAGCACCATCAATGCAATCTGTGCGGTATTGTGTCCGATAAGCATGGTGAAGAAGATTGCTTGCTTAATCACATCCATCGCGATTGTGCATACTAATTCTTCTCTTTCGATTTGGGTCTTAAACAAAACGATGGAAGAATATTTTAGTTACATTTACATATCGAGGATTCATAAAGGGTACCAGATTGTGCAACGAGCAACCAGTTTTGCAGCAAAAGGATGTTCTTGGTTTTGGTTTTGTATTGGGGATTCTTTTCCCTCAATGGGTTCATTTAGAGACAATATAAATACACGGAAAAATCATGAATTTTGGATGGAGAAATGAAAAGGGCTATTTTGTGAATGTTATTGCTAGCAAGTGTTTACTCATACTAGTTTGTTTTTAGTAGTTACAGAGTCCTAATTCATTCTTGGGATTTGTATTGTAAACAAGTCCCAATACCACGCGGAGAATTGGATGCCAAGAAGCTTACACGATGGAACAAAAAAGACCTTTTTATTTTTTCAAGACTCGTGTGTTTCCCCCCATACAGAAAATAATCTTGTTCGTGTTTTGTTTCCCCTTGGTTTTCGATGTACTTTATTTTTTCACAATCTCTTTGACATCAAATCTTACACTGAAAAATTAGTTTGTTTAGAAAAAAACTCTTTTTCTTTTTTAAAAAATCAAGATCTTCCTCCCCGCATAGATTTGGTCAATCTGTTAACTGATGGAGATGAACAAAAGCATGTCGTTTTTTTATTGTAGCCCATTCGACTTCCAAATTTCTGCTCTCTGATTTAAGAGGATCATATGGTTTCCAATCGGTCAACTATTTCTTTCCCAGTGAACATGGAACTCAGAGTAGGTAATAGGTATTCAAGACAGCCTCAAAAACAAATGTACACAGGAAACACAGGTTCTGCAACCTGCATTGGCTTAGGACAGTGGTCCCTGATCCTTCAACTCTAGATTTCTAAAACAGTGATTGCGTGTGACCTCCGACGGACAACGAGGTCGAGGCCTATGATGCCTACCTTACTGTTTTGGTACAATTAAAGGGCAACCCTTCTCTTGTCCATGTCAATATCATTAGGCCCTCCGTGTTCGGAGAACGGTAATTTGAGAGTAAAGATTACCCAGTGATTCATGAATTGTCAATTCGCGCTGCCAGCATTCTGTAATACTGAAATTTTAATTTTAATTTTTTACCCTTAACTAGCAAGACACAAATAAATAAGTAGATTACTATACTGTTTCGGTCATGAGCTACTTAAACAAGTGTGTGTTCATAGTTATAATATAATAGCATTTATGATTATGGCTTAAAAAAATATTTTTAGTTATTGTTTTAAAAATATATGTTAAGTTAAAATTATTGTGGAATAGATTTTTAAATGTAAAATAAACAAAAAAACAAGTTTTCATAAATAAAAAATAAATCATTTTAATTATTATAAAATAAAGATTTGAATATAAAAAATATAAAACATTTAATTAATTAAATAATTTTTTTTACGTGATTTGAAAAAAAAAAATTGTCATAATACCCAACAGTATCTAAAGTTGTTAGAGAATATGAGGCTAATTTGCCACCGTGATAAGAAATGATAGAATTAAGTATTAGAATCGCGATCAATTTAATTATGTGATTCTAAATAAATTAACCATCTTCTTCTACACATGGCAGGCCATGACCTAAAAAAATTACACACTTACGTCCACACAGAGACACACACACTTGCGGGGTTTATTCAAATTTTCCAAATCCAGCTTGTTCTTTGTCATTTTTTAGTTGCTAAACCAAATAATTGAGTTAATGGACCGTCACTATCTTAGAGAAATCAATCTAAACTCAGATTATACATTTATTATTTCCATGCATTATTCAACCAAGTCACTTTGTCCCATGCGTTGAACCTTGCAACTTATGAACTGTCCTCAAGAGGATGTATATATACACGCACATATATACCCTGATCATCCGATCGGAAAATATTTGATAATTTAACAATAATGGGCTTCAAATTATGAAACACCACTGGCAAATTTTCGCCACTGCTGTACAATTGTCACATAGCTATCATAAAGAACATTTTTTAGAGTTGAATGTTCTGAGTTTTCTGAAGCAATCATAGAACTTTCTGTAGTGTCACAGCATCAGGATGAGCCACTAGCTAGTAGTCGTTATCCGAAAAGTCCAAAATATTATTCTGGGAGTCCCATTTTCGTGTTTTCGGTTTTGAATTTGATTAAATCGTAGTTGTGATGGGGGGGACACAGCTATGATCAGTTGCCTAATCCAAAACTATAGGTTTTAATCCATCATATTCAAAGGCATATTTTTGGCTATTTCAGCTGCCGTTCTTCTGTTTCTTCCCTATCATCAAATAGGGAAGCTAAATATTGAACAAGACAGCATAGAAGTTGGTGTCTTGCATCGCGTCCCCCTCATGGGCAAGATTGACCTCCATGCCATGCCATGCCATTTATAGAGTACTAGACTATTAGGTAATACGGCCAGCTCATATGTACAGTGAAGCTCAGCTCAATCAACTGTTGAGTTTCTGTATTTTAGATGGATGGAAAATAAAGTAATTAACGCTATTCTTCCAAAAATATCTATCCTGAATCTTGTTAACCATATAATTGATATGCAGCGGGAGACCCACAAGTCAAGTCCTCTCCATTGATGTTTTCTTGAAAGATTAATAAATAGCATTAATTATTCGTTCAAGTGTTGATTGCTAGATATCAGCCAATCCATAAACATTATCAGAAGTGCTAATCGTAAATATGGATTAGGTTCCATTAGAAAACTATAATATGTATTTAGCTAGGTGGGTAGGTATTTTCACTTTTCAGCCTAACAAATTGGGGATATTTTTATTTAGATTTCCAGTCAATTTTCAGGTTTTGCTTTTGCTTAATCAGGCAATAGATGTTTATAATTCCGCTCTTTCGGCCAAACCATAAACATGACTAAACTCTTGGATGGCAAAAGAGCATGCACTTTTAGTTCTGTCAATTTGATGTTCTTTCTTCCTTTTCTCGTCCCCCTTAACTAATTTCTTTGAACCGAATTGTATTAATCTAGAGGGACTATATATTTTTTAGCAGGAAAACATGTAGAGGGACCTGAAACCATTGCATTATTTTATGTTTTTCATCTGTAACACGAAAGGAAAAAATAGATTGCCAATTAGATACTCGAGAAAAAACAATTAGCTGTCCTGCGATGGAAATGTGGTGAAGAACATGTCCTATGGGTCGTTAAGCTTGATTTTATAAGAAGAAGAAGAAGAGGAAGAAAGAAAGAAATTCTAATTAACTGCCAACAAGTAATGCTACAAGCATGGGATATAGTAATTAAATGCTCAAATTGCTATGTCGTGTGTGCAATGCGCATGATAAAAGCATCCAGAAATTCAATAAAAAGAAGGCAATTGGGGACTCGATGGTGTTTATTTGCAGGCACAAGTATTGAAACCCAGGTAATGATCAGTAGCATAATAACAAATTAACGAAAATAGGTCGGTCGAACAAAATGGGGGCATCCTTCTCCAATACTCTAGAATGATTGCAGTACATGCATGTAACAACAAGTTGCAATAGACAACTCTAGTTCATTTAATTTAAGCTCTTATTAGCAGTAAACACCACCTCAATTATCAATTGTTATGAATCCTATAAAAACAAGTACACACATGCAGGTGATGGATGTTTGGTACGCGAGAAAATACTGGACAAGTTGCAAGTGTGTGCTTGGTTCATTGAACAATAACAGTGGATTGTTCATGTTGGTTTATATATATATGAAAATTATTTATATCTACTGACTGTCACGTAAATAAATTTGTGTATGTAAACATGCTTATATGTGATGTTTGATTCCTGTACCCTTAACCATGCATTTATATTTATTTAAATTTAATGCCCTGACATCACATGTGGAAATATAGAAAAACCAATAGATGAAGATGAATGGAGATGGTGCACTCAGCATAGGCTTGTTTTTGTTCTTAATTAGATGATCATGCCACTTCGAAAAATGAAAAGCATGACTCCATGCTTAGATGTGAACATGCTGGTTTTAATGAAGCTGTCTTGAGAATGTTTGCTCGGAGAAGGTGTACACGGAGAGAGAGAGGGAGAGAGAGAGAGAGAGAGAGTTAACAAATTATATATCAATGACAGAAAGGGAATGATGGGAAGTAGTGAAACGGAAGATCCAAGGACGGGCTAAAAGAGTGAAAGACAAAACATCGAAAAGTGAGTAGTCGAAGCAACCTAGTTTTTAATATGCTTAATAATTGATATTAAACAAATGCAAGCTCATATAACATGATGGGGGGGTTTGTAGCAGAAACCCAAAAAGAGCAGCCCAGCCCCTGCTACGACTGAGAGATGGCAGTGCGCGTGCTGTTCCTTTGCGCGCGATCCTATGAAACTCATCTCCACATATGCAAATGCCCTATAAATTACTACGTGCTTGCATTTTTATACTAGCAGACAATGAAATCACTCCATGTTCCAACTTCCAAGTTGAAGGTGTGGATGTTACAGTCCCAAGTCTCATAGACTGCTGTGATCCATTTTGAAGCACAATGATGACCATGTGGGTTTTGCAAGCCACGTTTTCTATTAATCACTCCTAATTAACTGCCAAGAGTGCACCTATGTCGACTCTGTTTGACCACTCCATGAATGGGGTAACAAAATAAAAACAAGAAATTACACGCTTATTTTAAATTCTAAATGTTGTCTTTATTTCTTCTTGTTAAGTTCATTTTTGTCTCATGGCTTAATGTAACATGTTATTTTATACTCACACGGTGTATACTTGAAAACATGACATGGCTACGATTAGAATCAAAAGCTCAGATCAGGCTGAAAACTCGTATTTCCTATAAAATAAACCTTAAATTGAAGGGTGTAGTTTAAAATTCCAATAATTTTAGGACTAAAATGTGATTTGTTTCAAAATTTGGAGGTGCCATGCCTGGTTGTTGGTGTTTTTACAGGAATACTCTTAGAATGGTTTTACAAACATATAGAATTTCAATTTTCTGTAATTAAAAAAGAAAAGAAAACGAGTGAGAGGAATAGAAAAAAAGGTAAAAAATAATCGATAAAATATGCTAAACGTATAAAAAGTTTACACACCAAATAGTTGAAACAATCACATAACATTCAGCATACGACTTGCGGTGTAAATAGTAAAAATTGATGCTTATTGTTAAGTTAACGAAGCGGTTGGCTGTTCAATTTCTGGAAGAGTAGGCATTTAAATGGAAGAAATTAAAGATAAAGCACTCAAGTAGTTATTTATTATAAGAGGACAGACATTAAGAAGCTATTTTAAAAAATCAAGAGTCATTTGCTCTGGTGACCCAGGCGAGGCGAATTGGTGATTCCTCCTGCATCTTAAGGGATTCCATGCCCTTTTAACTGGGTTTTTGGGAACCATCCATTCTCCGCTCTAATGGCAGCAATATGCTACTCTTAGTTTGTGTATGTTTAGTTAGCTGTTGTTGTACTGTGTTTTAAATTAAAGCTCCTTCGCATCACATGTTACCATCTTTTTTTGAGGCCAGCCAACGGAGTCTTTTATGTTTGTATCTAAACTAGCTGCCTGAACAGCCCATATTTATATAGGATACGAATTGTGAAGTTTGTTTGCAGCTAGTGTGTACGGGGTATTGCCCAGATGATCTGATTAGCAAGAACGAAGGGCGACCTCATATCCCCATTTCTTACAAGGTCTGGGCAAGAGTTTCCTTGCAATGATCATGGAAAAGAATAAAGGATTGAGATTTATCGGCCTCCATTATCAACGAAACAGTGTTTGGATTCTTGGATTCTTGATCATCCGAATTGAGTTCCGACTCCAGGCCCCTTGAACTTGAGGCCTAATCACAGAATCAGGAATTGGAGAGTTAAAGAAAGATATAAACGTGTGGCCTGAGCCTGCCTAGCATATGGCCTGGACTAAACGTTGTACAAGAAAAAAAACAAAGACTTTTGTAATGGAGCTCAGGTTTTGAGCTTTACCTCAGCTTGTTGAGCCAACTTTTTTCTTGACCGTGACTTCACAGAACGGTAAGCCCAAGATAAATAATTACCATTTACCGGGTTAGAAACAAGACTTTGAGAGGTCAAAATCTAAGAAAGTTGGATCACCGAATACTTGAAAGAATCACTCTTAGAATTTTGACCACTCAAAGCTGCCCACCCGAAGCAATTTTTTTGTTTTGGATAACAGCAGGTCAGTTTGAAGCCGAGATTTCTTCTGTGGATGTGTATGTTATTCAAGACATCACCTTCGTGTATACTGCCATAGACTACTTTCTCCGAACCACGGCACGTAAGAAATTGGCTAATAAATGCACGTAAAGTTTATCTTTATGACTCTATGTACTTTAATTATTTTTTTGAACTAATGTTGATGAGGAGATGGAGATGGAAATGGACGATTCAGAAGATTCTAGCTGTCAATATCGGCAGCTTTGGTACATTGTTGTCTATTGATTAGTCTCACTATTTGATTCTTCCTCTTTATTCAAATCTGCTCTACAGTCTTTGATTCCATGTTAGAATAAATATTATACTACTCTAATTAACATTAACAAAAAACTAAAAGAGGAAAAGGTTTACTGTACCTCTCCATTGAATAGTAATTTGTTTCTTTCCTTTGACTTTTTTTTTAATTTATATTTTTTTAAAAAAAAAACTCAATTTCATCATTCAACTCATAATTTTATTTATTTATTTTTTATAAAGATATCCCAGTCTCATGACCCGAATCATAAGTTAATCAAGATTGATCCAATTCAATTTAATATATTATCATCTCAATATTTATATAAAAAAATATCATTTTGAATATTTATTTTGAGTTAAATTATTTTTTTAACGGTCATCCAAGTTGTATTTTGATCTGCTAAGTCAACCGAATCACATTAAAACAATCCCCATGTGATTTTAAAAAAAATTCTACTAGAAAAATATTTTTCATGCCTGGATATTTTTTATATTAATTTTTTTTAATTCAATGAACAGCATAGCACCGGCAGTTATCTAGTTTTGTACTAATACATCTCCACACCACGGCTTAAACCTATCGCTTTCATTTTTCCTATCCAATGATCAACTACCAATAGAAAGGAAGGAACATATATAGGTCTTTGTTTTCAATTTTGTATTTTTCCCTAGTTGTTTTAATAGTATTATTTTCTAGGTCAATTGTATAAGTAATTTTATTAAAGGGCAACGACGTACATGTTGGCAATTAAAATTCAGTGAAGATTATGTCATCTTACCGAATACTCAAATATGCACGTATTTGAATATTAATTTTCACGTTTTGTGCCTCTTTGGTTAAGTTGATCAACTAAAATCATCAAGACTTGTTCAGATCTAAGATCTTAAGTTTGAATTTTATTATTGTTTTTTATCTTAAATTTCTCTCCTAACGTAAATAAAGTGATATTTGTTTTTGACATATGTGATTTTAATATATATATATAAGGTTTGAAAAATATATATTTAATTAATCTATCTTACAGCAATTTTGTTTAAACACAAAGGGAGAAAAGAGAGACGGTCGTGAATCCCAATCTGGAAAACTCAAAACTCCAAGTTTCACTGGAGAAGGGTTTTTCTTCTCACTGCCAATCATAACACATCATTAATTAAATCCTGAGAAAAAACATCGATAAAATTATAGACTTTGACCGTTGACTTTCAACCAAATCCATTAAAGTCAAAAGCTATCTACAAAGAGGACCAATCACCACAGGGAGCTAGAATTGAAATTTCGTTTTACTTTTATCATTAGATTAAAATTAAAATCCAAATTTAGCCGGCCATGCCATATATGCCATGCCACCTGGTAGCTTGGTATGTATTGACAGAGCAGTTTTTCTGCCATTATTAAAATTCCCCATCAAATTTAATGCTCTGGGGTTTAAAGATGAGACCCCCCTCGTTAGAGCAGTCGATTTGGAAAAGCTGTAGCTTTTAATTAGCTGTATATAGCTTTGGATTGCAACTAGACTTCAGAAGCTCGTGAAAACATTTGCTAGTTAAAGTGATTACGTTAATATAGCTTGGCTCTTGAATCTCCTGCGTGATAAATCAATTTATCAAATCAATGGCTAGGTTAGATTTCTCGTAAGAATAACCCTATATATCATGTAAGAAATTAATCACATACTCACACGAATGAATTGTCTATAATCTTCACAATCATCAGCGCATATACATTGAATATATATATAAGAACCTGTTCTTACGTACAGAAATACAAGCATTATTCTTCTCAAAATAATTAGATAATAAACCTTCATCATGTGAATAAATATAAATGAGGCTAGCTAGTTGAATGAATGTGGTGCCCAGCTTCCACAAGTGGCATGCACCAGCTCGCTGCAACGACTCGATATCCCTATTATACAATAGAGTAAATAACGTGTCAACTAACAAAAACAAATAGTGATATTATACAATAGAGTAATTAACGTGTCAATTAACAAAAACAAATTGTGATTCTTTTTTAAGAAAATAAACAACTGTGTGAAAGTATGCAGAACTGAACTGGCATAGCCGACAAAAGCGGCCATGAAAACCTAAACAAATTGCCTTGAAAGAGAGAGAAGGGTACCGCCTAACAACTGCTTTCCGCTTAGGACAATAAATTTCAACATCTCCTTAATGTCAACGGTCAAAAGCCGGCTATTCTTTCAAAAAATTAAAATTACACCTCATCTTCCTATATATAACTCCCAGTTGTAATAAACTTTCTCAACGTCAAGAACTCAATCTTTTCCTGTATTTTGTTCTGATCTGTCAAGCCAGCCCGGCCAGCCGCACATCTGTTTTCTTGTTTTGCTTCATTTTCTTGCAAGATTTAATCCAAATGAGTTCTGCAAAGTATCATTACGGACAAAGTAACATCAATGGTCAACGTCCATCTCCATTGAAGATCAACAAAGAATCCCATCTCATTCGCAAATCTTCTTCTTCTTCATCAGCTTCTACGTCGAATTCTTCATCATCGGTATCTATAATAGATCCTCCTGTTTTTGGAGTAAAACAGCAGCAGCAGCACCAAAAGAACCAACCGGTTATTATCTATACACATTCACCCAAGGTAATCCATACGCAAGCCAAGGATTTTATGGCCTTGGTACAAAACCTCACGGGACTTTCGCGGTCTAATAATCAAGAAATGGCACCTCCTGCACAGCAAGGGCAAGATCATCAAGGTGTTGTTAGTAAGGGTTTAAAAGCGGGGAGAGGTAACGGTAACGGAAGAAAGCATGTTGGTCATGGTGATAATGACTCATCTTCAATTTCAACAGAAGAGAATTGTCATGGGGCTGCTGCTGCTGCTGGTGGTGTTGATATTGTTGTTTCACCATTTCTTAAGCCACCAAATGCTCCTTACTTCGCTGATGTTCCTCTTTTTACCCCAACTTCTTCCGATTTCTTTTTCTCACCTAGGCCAGTATTTAGATGTCCTGATTCAGTTTTTGCATCGCCGAAGATGGGAAATCCGATATCTCCATCTGTTCTGGAGTTCATTAAAGGTCTACCTGAATATTGACAGAATAGAGTGGCAATATGGGAATTAGAGGATTGAAGTTTTTCTGGTTCTTGGCAAACGATCAATGGTTTATTTGTTCATAAATGAGGTCGATCCTTTCTTTTGTTCTTTTCGTTGGGGAGTCCGTAGTCCGTACTCAGTGTTTCCGTATTTGCAAAATTAGGGAGATCTATCAGCTAGAGATTATCAAGTGTGAATTACCATGTTGCATATTTAATTTAATTCATTCTTTGGCCATCGAATCCCCAAGGGAAGTTTGATATCTCTTCTGGTGAAAATGGCATTATAGGGGATTTTACGACATTTCATACATAGTGAATTCTTTTGACATTCTTTCAATCTGTTTTATCTTTCTTAAAAGTATTATTTGAAATAAATTTATAATACTGTAGCTCTTCAGGATCCACGTTAATTACTCATCACTTTACTTGTCTAGCTGTGGATAGAAATTACAGAGTTAGGTTGTTCGTATTTATTCAACTAAAATTTGTGGACTAAAATGCGGATCTGAAAGCACATCAAAGAATATCTATATACATCGTAGTCCAACACAGCAAATGTGTATACCCTTAATTAGCTCTTTCCCTACTCGCATATGGATAGTTCCAGCCTCAAGCCGAGAGAACCAGCTTGCAAGCCCTCGAAGGTCATGTGGAATTCCATTTCTGAAAAAGAATCCAGCAAATTGATATTAGGTCTTGATTTCTACCTTAATTATAATTCCCACCGTAACCAGTGATAAATCTTTGTAACACATCCCAAGTTCGACACTGATTTCAGAGTCTTATTTAATCCAAAATATGCAAGCAAGAACAAATCAGGTTTGGTTGATTAGAAAAGAAAATGAGTGCAAAATTTGCCGCCAGGAAGAAGCTTTAGCACTGCCTCGATATTTGTTATAGTTAGGTATAGGCAAGGAGGAGGACGCCCTTGAAACAAAGAATGGAGTAAGCCCATGATACTATGAGAGACTGCTACCCTTTCCCTGCTAATTTATTGAGAATGAACCCAGTATCTCAGCTTGTAGGACAAACAGTCGTTTATTTATTGAGATGTTGCATTTGGGACATTGGGCCTGTGGTTCATGAAAATCCCTCCGAGCCCCAACTGCTTTGACAAACCAGCTTTGATGGGCTTCGTTCTGATGTTTGATTTCCTACCCTACTTTAGACCTGATTGTTTATGCAGTCTTGTGTTTTTTTTTATTTTAATTTTTTTATTATTATTTTAAAGTATTAATGTCAAAAATAAATTTTAATAAATAAAAAAAATATTATTTTGATGTATTTACAAGTAAAAAAAATTTTAAAAAATAATTCTTATCACAATACTAATCATTATGATTTTTTTAAAAAAATAATTATTACCACAATATTAAACACTATTATTTTTAGTAGTGACATTAACAACCTAGGTTAGCCCAGCCCAACCAAGCCCAGTTAACCATTTTGAATTTAATTACTAGTGCCATAACATCAACGGTGTTTCACATTTGCGATGAACCATTTCTAGCTTTTTAAAATATTTTTAAAGCTCGTTTGATATTGTGTTGTTTTTTAAAATATTTTTTTAGAAATGTATTTTTTTATTTTTACATTGACAAATCAAAATAATTTAAAAATATTAAAAAAATTAAAATACAAAAAATAAAATAAAAAATTCAAATTTTTATAAAA
>Ga0307517_10007018_pt1 | contig 16526 bp, 21 predicted proteins | sample 23_EM_MG_FD_194515 | JGI IMG/M metagenome (GOLD analysis project Ga0307517, IMG submission 194515) | Populus trichocarpa ectomycorrhiza microbial communities from riparian zone in the Pacific Northwest, United States - 23_EM | ecosystem: Host-associated > Plants > Roots > Unclassified | place... | reverse complement strand
TCTCCTAGAATTCGTGTGTGGCGGTTTGGAATTACGAGACCTATCCCCCACATTTGATAAAACCCGGTGCCAACATCCTGGATGAGAAGTGCCAGCTGACCGGTGTTGGTTGGGCATCTGTATGACGCATGATAAGCTATTCAGAAAATGTGGATGGAGTCGGGGACTGGCGCTGCGCGCCGTTACGATCAGTTTCGCGTCAGCAGCCACCAGGTTTGCGACCCCCATATCCCACGGGACCCTTGTGGCAGATTTTTCCGCAGAGCCGCGAAACCTATGTGACTGGGACGATCTGTTATCAACCGAAAGCTTCACCCAGTTGGTCATAACCGTATGTGCTGAGCCCTTTCAGTCCTTCTCCTTCTTCAGTTCATCCACCCGCAGTAGCCAGGTTTCGACGGGGAGTGGAAGACCTCCATGAAGGACATCGTCGATGGTAAGGATTATGTCTCTCGTGCAGAATTGGCACGTTTCGTCATGGACAAATTCAGCACGTTCACAAACGTACGTATAGTTCTCTCCCAATAGATAGTGGGCGTAGGCTCACCTGGTCTGATTGCCTCAGAAGATGGGTGCATGCTCGTGGTCACATCCAGAATGGGGTCTCGACGGGTACAATATCAAGAACACATGCCTCGCGTTCCTGTGGAGCCCTGCTCCTGGCATATGGCAACTGGCCTTCCGTGTCAGGAATCGGCCCCGCGATATCGAGGGTGAACCCCTCATCCCGTAGAGCCGCCCTTTATTACTTATTCTTTCGATTCCTGTCCACCGCAGGACTATACTCGAGGACTATCCAATGACATGGGAATTGCCATATGATTATCACTCACATGTCATTTTGCTCATGCATTACAAGCTCTGCCTCGCTTCGCTCCGGCACGTATTCTAGCTGGCGTAAATCTGCCATGTTATTCCAGGTCTGTAAGTTGTAAGCCTCACATCTTGTATTATTTCTTTCGATTACCTTCCTTCTGTAAAAAATCATGCGTGCTCTTGGAGGGTACCCCATGAACTTGGATACCCACACCGTAGCTCTCGTAGAATATCTGTTGTACGTTACACGTTCTGCAGTATGACGCGAGGTCGACACGTACCTCAGGGAAATACCTGCCACGCCAACCTATCTGAATAGCAATAAAAGTCCTTGAAGATTCATTTATCTACATCTGCACACGACTGTAGCCTTACGAACGGTCACCCATCACGTTCATTCCGCGTGAGGTTAGCCGGGCTGAATCCGAGGGCGGATAGACTATACTTGCACAGGTTTGCCGATGACATGCACGTTCTGACGCCGTCGGGAGTGCCGTCCCTCCCGCGGTCAATGTCCAACTTTACTTGATGGGCCATGGCCATAAGTCGGGCTCAAACCTTGACTTGAGAATCACTGATCGGTTCCAAACTCAGGCTCGCGGGAGTTGCGAACTTGTGGCAATTCGAAACCGTCTTCGTTCTCCAGAAGACACTCACTGAGAAAAACCAGGCCTCTCTTCCATTGTATTACAGACTGGTACATAAATAAGAAAGTATTATATCTGCGAGGGAGGAACGGCATATAGCATCGCTGGACAACACGGACAATGATTAACAATATCGATCAAATCATCCAGTTGCCGTTCGTGGTGTCGGGGGGATCGAAACTGGAGCTCTAAGAAGGGGGAGGTTGTACAAACAGATTGGGAAAGCAGAAAGGGAGCGAGTGCGTCGGGTGTCGGGGCTTCCGATAAAAAGTAAGATGAGGACCGTACTAAGACTCACAATGAAACCTTTGCTTCCGCCTCGCGGGTTGCCAGCAATACGATCGACTCGAAGGCCACCATCCATCTCTTGTGAAAAAAGGTTTGGGTTATGGGTTGGGGGCGCGGTGGGGAAAGTGGGCTGAGAGTCAGTCGAGCAGATACTTCACTTTATATATGTGGTCCAGGACCTATGGAGAACGGCTGGCTAACCGCTCACGGTATCGAGCATCATCGAAAGTAAGTTCAGGCTGACTCGGAGGTCACCTGGACCTCGGATCATAATGTGAGCTAATGCGAGAACGGAATAGCTGACAGCCGAACAAACAAATACAAAGCTGATGGGGACATCTGCTTCATAGTATAGTGATAGTGATGATTGTGTAAATCGGATGGCAGTAACCCAGAAAGACGTCGAGTGGTCAGCCCTAGCATTCAAACATCACGATTTGGGAGATAAATGTATATTCGTTCTACGAGCACATTCATCGATTTTACATTGCGTCATCAAGTGACAGCGTGTTAGGTTCGTCAAGACTGGTAACTTGGGAAAGGGGAGATTAAAACAACACCAACACTGGAATCAAAAGCAAGGGGAGCAGCATCGGGCACAAAAGAAGACCGGGTTAGAAGCCCTGAACCTCGAAGGATACTCCAACGCGGTCCAAGGATAATGTTAGAAAAAATCGAAAGCAAACCGAAACAAGAAAATGGCGAGCGTGAGTAAGAGTTGTAATCGTGATATCGTGATCGTGACCGAAAGAGTTGATGTTCCGACGACGATTGAGAGTTAACCGTGGAGACGTGAGCGGATGAGGAAGGAAACCGGGGCATAGGTGTATAGCATACGTAGAACAAGGCAACCGGAGGGCTTGTGATGAGCGTATGGATGTAGGGGGATGGTGCTGGTTTAGAACCTAAGAAGGGGAAGTGGTGGTACTGGAGCAGCGTTTTCAGCGCCACGGGTTCGACCGCCAGTTCCGAGGGTGGGTCTGCCACGGGGACGAGGTCTGCTGAGTCTGAGAGATTCAGCGGGACTAATGTGAACATATCAGCATATAGCACCCTAGTCCAGCTCAGGGATAGTTACTTACGTGTTCAGTGTTCCAGTGCTTGTATTTTCCTCGAGTTCAGAGGACTTTCCTGTGTTGCGCTTGCTCCAACCAAGAGCGGCCCTGCGGGTACTAGAGGTTACATGAGGACGGATGGTGCGTTCGTTGAAGAACTTGTCGCCCTTCGACTTCTCGAACTCCAGAATGAAAGGGGAGATGGGGTTCAGGTCATTAATCGTCGGTGCCGGGGTCCTTGAGTTGACGTTGACGGACTTCGGCTGGAGTGATTGAACGATCTTGGCGACAGTGATGTCTGCAACGGTCTGTTCTTGTTTCCGCGGAAATGATTGAGGTGGCGCCGTTTTGGGTGAAGCCGACTTGACGGTCCTCTGCGGATATGGCGAAGGGCGGGAATAGGTGCGGGAGCGAACACGGTGACAGCGAAGTTCAAGCTGAAGGGGTCCGTAATTCTGCTGAGAATGTTCCAACATTGCCTTCATGCCAGAAGGATGGTGAGGAGGTTGGAAAGATTGAACAGCGAACAAGGAGAAGGGGGTATCGAGCCAAACCCGCTTGCTCTCCGTGATCGCGTCGTCAGCCTCGTTCTTCAAAGCACTGTATTTCCTCATGGCGGTAATACCACCTTCGCCATCCCACTCAGTTTCTATACCGTCAGAATCACCGGTGATGTGGACAGAGTGAACAGAATTATACACTGCGACAGGGATCTCGACTCCAGGAGCTTCACGGAGATCAGACGAGCCAAGACCCTCCTCTTGGATGGTCTCATAAACGGAAGTCATGGAGTGGCGGACGTCCGAAGGGTGACGGCGATGACCATGTCCCTGACCCCTGATGCGAGTTCTTCCATGTGTAGGGCGGGTCATCGGGTGGGTGACATTGGATAACATGTGGCTCAGTTGCCCAACATCAATGCTTGACTGCGAGCCGCCGAAGGAGGATGCATCAGAGGACAATGGAGGGGTGTCAGATCCAGAGCTGGAGGTGGTACAAATGCTCGAGCGCGAATGCCCGATTGTGCCAGGCCTTGGGCGAGTGAAAGAAACTTCTTGGGCTACACAGAGCGATCAGAAAACAGGGCTTGGTCCTATGGGAAGAAGCATACCGAACGAGAACGAAGCCAATTCTTCACCGTCCGCGATGAGGCAACTCTCTTCCAGACTCTGACGTTCAAGCAATCCTTTCCTCGCTTGGATCATCCTCTCGCCACCAAACTTGGTCGAAGTGACGGACGCGATGGATGGCTTGGAGATGATGATGGATTTGGCGGGGGAAACCTCTTCCTTGGCAGGCTCAACTTCCTCAATGGGCTCCAGCTCGGGTAGAATGGCTGTCTTCGGCATGGGGGGTCGCTTCTTCTTGCCGCCCCTCTTCTCGACTCGTGCACACGGGGACTGTTGCATCAATGAGCCCATATAAACGCGACGGACCCGTCCACCACCAAGCATCTGCGGAGGAGGTTAGACCCCGTTCAAGATAAAATATTGAACGCTTACCGAAATCATCGTATCGTCTTCCCGAGGAGCGTTATGCGAGCTGTCAATACTGATGATAGAAACGGCGCGGAAGTGTGACTGGACGGAGTAGCCTTCCGAAGAAACTCTGGAATTCTCAAAGAATACCGAGTCTGTGCTGGAAACCCTCTCACTGCTGTCATCCATCAACGAGTCGCGAATGATAGACCTTCTTGTGTCCATAATTGAATCAAAGGCAGTGCGCTCCTGGTACTGATACTGGTCGTACAACCCGCTGTTGAAGCTCTGGTTGGGAGAAGCCGAGATCGCGCTGAGAGGAGCACCATGGTCAAACTCCGAGTCGAGCATCCTGTCACCTAATCCAGGTCAGCTGAGCCTCACGAAAGAGTAATCGCTGATCATGGAGTCAATCGAGGGATCATTCCTAGAGTGCTTGGCCCAGTGGCACGTCCACCGTTGGCACCATGTAGAGCGTAGGAAAGGGCGACCGAGCTAACGCTTCCGCTAGAATCTCCCCGACGGTGACTGTGTCCATGGTGGCTATGGTTGTACAAACTGACAGGAGGGGCACCACTGGTGGAAACAACGGACTCATGAACCCTGTGTCCACATCAGATTGGTCCCATCGCCGACGGCCGCGACCTGAAGTAGAAGCTTGAAGCATCGCTGTCCACGCGGCTACGGCGTTTCTGGTTCAGCGAGGCGAGATCGTCGGTCGCGGCATCGAGAAGAGATATAGACATAGCACCTTAAAAACATCAGCTAGATCTCGTACCTACAGAAGGATCTATCCTTACGTTCCACATTGCCATAAATTCCTTGAGGACGAGGTATGCTGCTGAGCATTTGTTCTGACGTTGGTCTTGGTCGTGCACGTTTCATAGGTGTCTCGAGAGTCTCGAGGTCACTGGCATGGCCGTGACCGTCGCTAGTGGCAGTTTCGATGTTGACAATCGGACCCTCCTTGGAAATGACAGACGATCGTTGTGACTGAACCTCGGGGGATATGGGTCGGCTATTGATGTCAACCTCCGCGAAGAGGTCGCTGACCAAAGGCGAAACGAAGAACAGTGTGAACCGTTGCGAAGACTGAGGAGGAGCTGGGAGAGGAGGGGGAGTGGGGGGGCGAGAATTGTTGCCTGCCCGTCTATCATTGTCTTGAGGCACAAACGCAAAGACTGGTGAAGGAACCTTGACACAGAAAAATTCAGCACTGAGGAAGAAGGGAGGAGGAAAACTGATAATACGAGAACGTCGAACAGGTTTTTGGAACGTAGGAAAGAAAGGAGGGATGCCAATCGCTTGCTCACGGCACCTTCCCAACACTCGACAAAAGAGGGCAGACGCGTGATCGTCACGATGTGACTGTCACGTTCTCTTGCCTTTTTCGTCGGAGCCAAACAAGTACAACGTACTCGCACCGTAAAATTAAGGTTTGAGGAATAAAAGTCCCTAAGACCCTGGACATAAATGTCCCGGGAATAATCTAGCATCAGTGGTATAAGTCCCCAGCCGCAGCTTATAACCCATTATAATGGTATATATTATCCGGAAATCCTTGAAATCCTGATGAAGCCTCGTAACCAGCCATCAAATTATTGCATATCACCGGTAATATATGTCCTCTCGCAGCCCATATAAGTGGTTGTGATGAAGTATACCTGCCTACGACTTCCGCAAACCTGACAATATTGCAAGTACAGTTGTATTGGAATCTGCGTCGACTGGGATCTGTACCTACGCATGGGGCAGCCGGGTCTCGTGGTTCACACGCCGGATGGCAGGAAATCATAAAAGGTGATGGTATTGCGTAGAATAAACGGACATCGGGAGTCTTACAAAAAAACTACGAGGGCAGGCTAGATGATCGGGGAGGCTGACGTTGCCGAGGAACTGCTTCTCGATTTCTCCCAGATCTCCTTTTTCTCCTTTGTACGTGCCCTGAACCGGTAGTCTGCTGATGCGGTGTAACCAACATGATCGTAGGCCTTCACACGAACATCGGCACGAGACGACAACGGTGCAACTCAAACCAGGGCTTAATCGGGTGATCCTCGGGCCAGGCCACCTTCAGGGGTAGGATATCACAGCACAAGTCCAGCGCCTCTTTGCCCAGGTCGGGCAGGCCAGAGGAACCGCAATCGACGGCGCATCTCCCACAGGTTGGGGTTTCCAGAAGGATGGACCCAGATCTAATTGCGGGCGGCGTTGACAACGCCGGGATGGTGTTACTCACCAAGACCCCAAGCAGCCCCACGGAATTCGAACGATCCCCCGTTGCCGTTGTCACCATTGTCGCCATCAGAGTCCAACCCCAGAAGATTTCGATCGTCCTCTTTCGCAAGATCGTGTCACGGAGGGCACGACCCGACGAATGCTCCAACCACCCCAGACCACCTCCCAAACTGTGAGATAACCCTGCAACACTGAGTAAGTGTAACCCCCGCACACCCACGGAAAGGAGAAAAAATACTCAAGCCCTGAAGGCCTGACCGCCCGCAGTTTTTATCAGAAGTTCAGGGTAGTCGCCTTGACCAGGATCTCCTTTGCCGAGTTTCTGGTGCGGGGGGTTATCTGGGGGACGGCATGGGTGGGCGGGTCTGGACGACCCGGTCACCAGCTTCCCCAGCGCACTTTTATGTTCCTCGGGCTTGAATCCCGGCTTCGCTAGCCGTGTCTGGCTCCTGGTTGTCATGACCCCCTGACCGCCCAAACGTGATCCCCACCACGTTGGGTACTTCCGTGAGGTTGCTGAATCGCGCCCATGTCGCCAGTCGCCATGGTAAATGTGATAGTATTTGTAGCAACGCTCCGGACGGACGATGAGCGTTCAATACTGAGTTCAAACACAAGATGTTACCTCCATACCCTGTACTGGGGTTGCCACGGAGTATTATTCTAACAGATGACAACTCCGCTTATATCACCAAGGCTATCATGTGGGGCCGTTGTGTCGACGACGCCGTTCGTAAGTTTCTGCGGTTCCAGACCCCGACCAATGCCACCGCCGTCATCATCGCAATCGCCCGGTCTGCCGTTGCTCCCGCCGAAGAGGAGTCCGTACCAACTGCTGTTCAACTGTTCTAGATCAACATCGCCATGGACACTTCTACCGCCGTCACCTTCGCCATTGACCCCGCCTCGAGATCCCCATTGGACAGTCATGTCCCCATCTCCCACCGTGTGCCACACGGTCCAGTTCCCCGCTCCGGCTGTTTGTAGTACTTCACCCGTGCAAGTGTACTCAAGTTGTCGCCCGTCTTCAGGAAATGCGGGTGGCCACATCAGGAGTTATATACCCATTAGTTTTCAGGGAATAGGACACCAGCCAATGCAACCAGTGACCCGAACATCGATAAGCACCCAAAAGCAAATATATTCTACAACGTAGTTTCCGGAAGGACATCCAACCGGTTGTCACTAGCAATGCTAGATGTCATACTGGATTATAAGATTCGCGTGAGGAGGAAGTAAGGATATCTATTCAATTATAATTGTGTTCCAGAACGCAGACAACGGGATATAATTCATTATATGCCCCTGTCGAGGAAGCGGTTCGATCACTGGCGCTGCACCGCGCTGTCAGACTTTCCACGACTTGCTGATGACTAGGATTACAAGCACACGGTTGAACTCAACAAAGCATCAAGCGGAGGCAAGGGTAAACTGCAGCACCTCTACGGGGTGTAGTACCGATACAAGGTTGTAATCGTGTAGCATATATAGGGAGCCAAAAGGTAGTTCGGAGTGAAAGGAGCAGTTCAAAGTTAGAGAAGGGACAGGAGACAGTAGTAGTGAGATCGAGTGATTGGGCGCGAAAGTGTTCGGATGGGGTACTATGGATTCGATGAATGAGTTGAACACGAATGAGGGAGAAGGGGCTGAGGTCGGAACTTAATGATAATGGGCTCCAGGTGACGTTCGTTCACCAAGGCCAGAAAATCACCATCCCACATCGCGTCAGTCATCCACCCCGTCCTCCAGTTGGGGGGTAACCACAAGAGCTTTCTGCCTCCGGGACCTTCAACCCACCCGGACCCAACCCGAATGCGATATCCAGGAGGAGGAAAACGACTATCCCTCGACCATCCGTCCTCTAGCAGCTCCTTAGTCACCTCAGTGGAGCGCCAATCCTCCATTATATGCAACATCGCGCAATATTGAGCATCAGGTGACCAAAAGTCGATCTTGCCAAGGAGGAACCACAGTTGGCGTCCGTCAGGAGAGAACCGCATGTCCTGGATATTCTTCACCGTACATTCGACGAAAAGGCCCCGACCCACATCTTCCATCGTACATTCATTGAGAATTTCCCGAGTTTCTATATCGTACAGGGAGACCGTCCTTCCGGCGGCAACGGCGATCTGGGAGCAATCGTTGGATAGTTTAAACCACCAAGCCTCCACGCTAGCGTCAACAGCCGAGATCCTATCAATAGTTGCCCTCCTGACACCGTGGGCATCATGCCCCGTTCCTCCCACCCCAAGGCCCCAGCTGACGAGCTCGTGTTTGTCCGCCACAAAGAGAACGTTGTCGAAAATCTTGATGTCCCGAATTCGCATGTCTGTGTATATGTATCGTTGCGGGGTGTCCAAAAGAGGGTCAAGGATCGTGACAACACCCACGTGGGACCGTGCAGTTGCGATGCGTGTCCCGTCTGCGGAATATGCCACCAGGTGGGCTCCGGTTCTATGATGGTACCTGGTGTGTTTGGGGGATGAGGGGCAGAGATGGTTGTCCAGCAGCTCGATTCCATAGCTACCCCAGGTTAAGATTGAGATCGCAGAGGGTGAGAACGCAAATCCCTGGAGCCCCGGGAACTGGGGCACGAAGATACTCCAGGGTACATAACCGGTAGACATGTTCTTCCAGACGTGAATCTCATCGGCCGCCGTCATATATGCGAAGAAGCGTCCATCGGGAGAGAAGCATCCTGATCCTACGTAGTCTTGTCCAGTCGTTCTATCTATTCGCAAAAGGATTTCTAAGTCCCGAATATTGAGTATGATGGCTTCCTGGAAGCCGAGGAATGATGCGTGGAAGGAAACCGGGGAGAAGGAAAATATTCCTTCGTGAGGTTGCAGGAGGAATGACTCGATTACGGGAAACGGAGGGCTTGAGGTCGGTTGGAGGTCCCGAACGCTAATCGTAATTTTTCCATCGATTTCGAAACTCGTGGCAAGCAAGAGAGAGTCCCCGTGGACCCAGTGGATAAGTGGATTCCGAGCACGAGATGGCAGGAGGACCTCAGATAGCTGCACGCCCTTGAGTACGTCATACATGTGGAGGGTCTTGTAGTTATCCGCGATAGCGATCGTTTGGTTCCCGTAGAATGCGATCTTGACAGGGGTCTTGGCATCAATCATGAAACCCTTAATGACAACACCCGTCTGGATGTCCCAAACAACAACCCTTGGTATGCCCGGGGAGCTAGGTGTGGGGTTAGTATGGATGTAGATATGGGGAAACAACCGACGGAATGGTTTCCCTTACTCGGAATAGCCAATAGCAAGTAAATGTCCACCAGGTGAAAAGGAAGCTGATTGGGGCCAGTATATGGAGTCATCGGCGGGGGGCTCGAGGGTAGATACCACCTCCAGGGTGTTCGCGTCACGGACTTCGACAGTGTAGACCCCTCCTGATCTCCTGTAGGTTGCGATGAACCGGCCGCATGGTGACCAAACACCGCTAGGATCCTGCGCTCTAACACTTGCCATGCACGAATCCTCTAAGGCAGTGACCCCATTCACAACCTTCGACATAGGGGAGTAGCCCTGATGGGCATACAGCTCCCGAATCATGGACTCTGGGGGGACAAACTGAAGTGCAGAGTGGTAGATATGGGGTCCAGACTGGCTGATCACTTCGAAGAACATCGTCACAAAGCGGAGGAAGTCTATGGCAGTCCTGAAAATGGGGTTAATGTCGATGGAGACCCGAATCTAACTTTGAGTCAATATTGGGAGACCAAGTAAACAAGCCACAAATCCGGACGCACCTCGCTCAGCCATTGTATAGTTACATTCAACGCCCGCACTGCGTCACCCACAGCACCAAGAATACTTAACACCTCCAACCAGAAGAGGAACTTCTCCTCCAGAAAATGACGTAGAGCGGAAACCATATCTGCAGTCCGGTCGGTTCCCACTACGAGATGATTGTGCCACGACCTGCAAGCATATTCCAGAGCCCCGCGGATACCGCTCTCTTCGATCCTCCTCTGTAGATCCTCCACTTCGGAATTAAGGGCGTAGTCAGGGATTGAACAAATATTCTTCTTCAGTGATTTATCCATAAGCTCGAGGCAGCGCAGGAAGAGTTCGATCTGATAGTCGGGGGATATGTAGAACCGTGGGTCGCTGCACCGGGTGGGGTCTATGATGAAGTCGAGGAAGGACTTGTGGAACACTTGAATAGGGTGGTGGATGTCATCGTACAGTACTAACAACGACTGAACCGACTCGAGGAGGGACAGGACCGCATCGCGTTCAAAACCCATCAGGGTGGCGATCGCTGATAGTGAGAGCGGATTTGTGACGAGGACTACAGCGCTCAACACAGAGCGGACCATCGCGTCGTCTTCGACATCGTTTTTACAGAAGGCAGCTTGAAATATCGACGTGTAGAGGGAGTCGAGGCTGGCGTATACCTTCAGCGCCGCCTTCCCTTCGTAGGCCGTGCTTTCCGGAGATTTCGTGATCACGTCGAGTCGGTCCGAGGGACGTTTGAACTTGCGTTTGAGGAAACCGACTGTTGCAACGGCATAAACAAAGAAACCATCCGCCCTTCGACATAGTGAATCGAGGTGCTCGTCCGTTGGCCAATCCTTGGGTCGACGTGTGAGTTTGGATAGTTCGTGTTTGAAGAAGAGACGAATGTCGCTGTGGACAATGCGGGGTTCGACATGGTGGAGAATGAAGGTCGCCGTCCATTCCTTTAGCAACGGGCCACGGAACCCGCTCGCGATGTGTGTCTCCGGTCTGCTGGTGATAAAGAACTTGACCCCGGGAATCTTGGAAATCGACCTGCCCAACACAAGAAGGATCGCAGACTCCGGATCCTCATCTTTGCATTCATCGAGGGCGTCGATCACGATCACAGTGGAGATGTTTGCCGATAGAAGTGGTTTGAGAAGAATCTCTTGCATCTGGCTGTGGAGCGACTCGCGGAAGATGTCCGGATTCGACTGGAGGAGCGGTATGAGTAAAGATCGGAACCCTGGGTACTTCTGTGCAAGCTGAAATGCCAGGGTGGGAAAGATGAAGCGGAGATCACTGCGGTCCTCGAAAGCTCTGGAGCAGAAGAATGACGCTCCCAAGCAGCCGTTTGCGAAGACCCTCTCTGCGATAGTTTGGGCGATGGTTGATTTCCCTGTCCCAGCAAGCCCGTTTAGCCAGAAGACTGGAGACTTGCTAAAATCCTCGGTCCAGTCCTCGATCTCGTTCAACACGCTCTCTCGGGTTCCCTTGAGGCACCCCTGGCGATCGCCGTGCTGGTATCCAGCCCCGTGAGCGCGGCGACACTGATTCAACACCGACAATTCGGCTATCCGCCTATGAGCGTGTGTCAAAGGAAGATACGAATGCGTCTGACCTGCATCCTGTAACAGCCGGTTAACATCTGGTGTGCAGTCAGACAATACAACCAGGGACATACAATTAATCTACCACTTTGCTCGCATAGCGCTTTCTGTTGAGCGAACTGCGCGCAACCTCAGCGGATATCCAGCGGTGAACGAGGTCAGCACTGACCTGGTACTCGAGGATAGAATCTCTAATTTCTTCCGCAAGCCCGCAAACTGCATCCACATCCGCCTCATTTTCCTCGTACCCAGGAGCGCTGGAGCGATGAGACAGGGACTGCAACTCGTCTTTGATCCCTTCGAGAGCACTGGGATGTGGTCAGCCAAGACGCTCGCTAACAATGAATGGGTGGTACTCACTCAAACAGGACCGTTTGTCGCTGGAACTCGTCACCGCTGCCCGTGGCGCCCACTCCTGCCCCGAGTCTACCCAACCGCGCAAGGGCGGACTCGATCTTTCCTCTTATCCCTGGTGATCTCTGCCAACACGTCAGAGGGTGTCTAGAAACGCAAGGACATCGATTTACCTGGTGGAGTTTCAAAAACACGTCCAAAGAAGACTTTATTCATTCAACCATCCATCAGCCTGTATGGTGAAGATGATAAGGGAAAACTTACGGTTATCTGAGCGATTTGATCATTCATCGACTGCTGTTGTGACATCTGTTCCAGGCATGTTCAGCCTGCCTGATCTCGACAAGTTTTGGTACCTACCTGGTAGATAAGGATCGTCTGCCGAACTTGTTCGATGAGTCTTCCGACTTCTTGAGCATCCTGCGTCTTATCGAGGATCCGGGTGAACTTCCCCTTCGCCAACAAGGCTTGCGATCGTTGTGCGATATCTTCCAAAGACCTACAAAGGATCGGTCTTTCGTAGCGAGCGGACCGACTCGATACTAACCTCGTCATCTGCGAGCGTCTCTCAACCTCTTGCTGATCTCCGTTTGGATCTACCTTTGCCGGGCTCTCCAACAGTTTCGTCAGCCACGGAATAAGCTGCTCAAGTTTGTCCTTGACGTCCTCGCTTTGCTGGAAGAGACATGTAAGCAGCGCCTCGGAACAGCCCGCCACAACATGGCATACGTCGTAGTGTTTAACAAGTGCATTGATGCCCCCCAAACACGCTTTGAGAGGAGGAAACCAATCGGATGATTCCTTCGCGATGTCTAGGAGCACCTTCGTAGCGTCGATTACACGTTGTCTCTTTCCTGCAGAAAGTCAGTGTGGCTGGGACAACGATAATGATCATGTATCGTACGAGGGTGTGGTGCAATTCCTCCCTCGCTAGTCGTCGGTCGTCGTTTTCGAAAAATGTTGGACATGATTTCGGAGTCGTCTTCGGGCTGTGGAACCAGGTGGATCGTGGCTGTAGATTGAGATGCCTGTAACCCTCGTGGCCGGCGCCAGATGCCGTATCATCGCCCCGGAGCCCGGATTCGGAGGAACCGAAATGACCGACATGAACCGGTCCACACATCGAGTCGCATGGGTCTCCGTGTATCATCCACACCGACCTAGCTCCCCTAAGAACCGTGCTTTATGTGGTATCAAGAACGTGTCGGAGGAAGACTTGTATGGTGAGCAGCCAGGAAGTCCCGGGGACGTGGAAATTGTTATCTCCGGCTCGGGGAGGGTGTATCGGAGGCGACATCGGAAGGAGAGATGATCGAGGCCATCCACCCCGGGCCGTCTCGGTTTCGACTGAAGCGACCAGCACATACATACCAGTCGGGAAGGTACGAGGAGGATGTCCAGGAGTATTGCGAGTGCTAAAAATGGATCGGTCCATGAGAGTTGCGTCACTGCTTTTTACCACGCTTGTCTATCGACTTCCGTTAGGCTACCACCGAACTGCTGCCAAGTTCCTCTGTATCCACATACATCCTTGGGTCGTCGCCCTCCCGCGCATCACCCTTCCCAGGCTCTTGTCGAGATGTCTCTTTTTGCCCTCACCTCTCTCGACGGGCATTGTCAGTATTATAGGTTCACAGTTCGGCGGCCCCCCGCGGATAGTGCATACGGTCTATGAGTATCGGAATACAAGTTTGGTGAATGTGATGGTACAATAAAGGGGGGAAAGCTGGAGAGCGAAGAAAGCAAAGGACACAAGGAGCAAACGGAGGAAGGTACGATCCAGCACAACAATTAGGTCGTGCCCAAGGGGAGAGCGAGAGAGAAAGAGACAGGAAGAACGATAACCTGGAAACCCAACGATATGTGAGCTGTAAATCAATTTAGCATCATTACCCTGGTATCGAACCAGCGTTGGACCAAGCGTTCGATTGTCAAACCGACAACCACTCATTCTCATCAACCTCAACATCATATCTCCACACGAAACCACCAATGACGGTCCTCGCGAGCAAATCGTATTCCAATTCCACAGAACCAACCGGCACATGCTCGGAAATGTTGTCATCAAATCCTTTCCGATACAGTGGATTCGGAAGCTCAAGTCGACGTGGCTCATATCCGAAATCGACCGAGCGTGTCCTACGGGATGAAGTATACGGGGTAAGGGATGTCGATGATTGGGCGGAATGGTAAGAGACGGCGGAGACGGCGGAGGCCGTGAAGTGCCAAGGTGAAGCAATAGATAGGTCGAGGAGGACGACCTGCCTTAATCGCGTCCGATAATCTGATAAAATGGAGCGAAGTCTGCAACACTGGTGATATGGGAGATTCAGGTTCGTCGAAGTGATATGTTTGGGACCCAGGCAAGAGTTTGCAGCTTCCAGGTCTTGTATTTGAGGCCCGTTGTAGCAAACTACTCGAATGTCTAACGTCAAACTTTCCTTGTAAGTAGCGAATATTAAACAGGCCTGAGAGAAATCGCTTACGTTTCGGCTGATGTCCGATAAGTATACGTACTTGATCGAAGAGGTATTCATCGCGATGCAGAAAAACCTGGTCACGTCCAGGAACGTCCACGTCCTCCCGGCACCCCACGCGAACCTCAGCGACCTCAATTGCGGCCCGAGGTGATAAATCTTCTCGATTGCCCGAACCTCTTCTCTCGAACTCTGGCCACCACTAATGTACTCCAAGCGTCGTCAAGATGCGTCGCCCAATTGTGGGTGTAATAGAAGGGGTACCGTCGTGGATAATGTGTGGACAATGTGCGACACCTCTTGGCCATGGACCCGGTCGTGGTCTGGGTATCTGATGATCTTGAGAGATACGTGAATTCAAGTAGGTGTCGTTGGGTGGAGAGGAAGTGAAGGAGAAGATTTGTACGTGAAGTACTCAAGGCGGAACTGTGCCCTCTCCGCGAGCATCGAGGAGTTCCAGATGACAAAGTCCCACCATCGCGCCCAGTATCTCCGCGACGTGAAGTTCTTGCTGAGGACATAATCCATCGAAGGTCAGGGAAAGAGAGGTGACGAGTGGACCGAATCCTCTGATCGATCGAGGACGTATTCAACGCAACTCGGACAGAGTTCAGAGTGGGTCTCTTTGTTTTTCGGCGATGTCCGATGACTTTCTCGCTTTAGGGTGTTCAAGACGTTATCGGTGAAGGCAGAGGATTTATTTCGTATGTGCTTGGTGAACCTCTTCGTGGATTTTGAGGAACATGGGGAGAGTCCCGCGACCCCGGGATTCCAGAACACAAACATCGTCTCCTAACAAAAACGCCGATAAGTGGCTGTGGTGCAGTCCTAGGTACAACAGGGATTACTCACGTTGGAAGGGGAGTGGAGCGAAAAGAGGACGGGGTGGCGCGGAACGAATTGGGGAGGGGAGAGGGTGGATAGGTCGAAAATGCACGCGTAGGTTTCATTCCGGTTATGATAAATGAAACCAGGACCATGGGTTTCTCCATGTTACGGTTTCTAGTGAACCTCATGCAAAATCGCCTCCCAAAACGGCGGGACGGAACAAGTGTGGCGTTGACGCGGCGTCGGTGAACAGGTAATGTTAATCCCCGTCGCCGAGAGCTGGCTTGTCCACCAGGTCTTCATTGCCTTGGGCGAGAGAGTGTTTGGAGAGCATGTTGTGAGTTCCCCTCCGAGGTGGACGAGGTGTCGTTGAAGGGGGGGTCATCGTCTGGGTTTGAGTTGTGATCGACCTGCCGCGAGAACGGGCGACAAAACTGTACATCGCCGTTGGAAACGAGGACATCTTGAGGCGTTCACTTAAACTGGCCTTTTCCTTATCTCTGTCACAACCGCAACCATGAACGACGAGTTCGATGGACCAGATGGAGACATCATCCTCAGAGCCCAAGGCCCTCCAGCCAATCGTGACTTCCGAGTTCACAAACTCTTTCTCTCCATCGCGTCTCCTGTATTCGGGGACATGTTTGGTATCCCCCAGCCCACACCAGCTGCGAGGGGAGCCGATACCGAAATCATCGACGTGACCGACCCGCCACGGGCCCTTCATCTCGTTCTAAAACTCATCTATCCGTTCCCCCCACCCGACATCGACAGGTTGGACTTGCTAGTCGAGGGTCTTGTCATCACCGATAAATACAACATCGAAGGGGCACGAGCCAGATTGCGCCTGGCACTTACCAAGTTTATCAATGATGCCCCTCTCCGAGTGTACGCCATCGCGTGCAGGTTCGGATTCGACGAAGAAGCGGAAGCGGCTTCCTCTCTCACGACCACCATCTACCTTCCCGCCCTCACAGATCTTCCCGACGACTTGAAGT
>Ga0307517_10007017_pt1 | contig 16526 bp, 21 predicted proteins | sample 23_EM_MG_FD_194515 | JGI IMG/M metagenome (GOLD analysis project Ga0307517, IMG submission 194515) | Populus trichocarpa ectomycorrhiza microbial communities from riparian zone in the Pacific Northwest, United States - 23_EM | ecosystem: Host-associated > Plants > Roots > Unclassified | place... | reverse complement strand
GAGAGATGTCGGGGCAAAAAGAAAAGAGAGGGTGTCGGATCATGTGCCACCGTCCTTCTGGATGTTCACTATTAAGACACTCTTTCGAACTGAATGGAGAGGCACGTTAATCAGTTTTTCCAAAAGCGCGAAAGGCATCGGTTGTCCTACTTAAGTACTCCCCTAGCCGAGAGTCCGTGTGACAAGGTGGTGAGAGGAACGTCCCCGGCGTACCCCCCTCTCTCTTATTATTATCCTTCAGCATTTCCGGTGGTTATAAGCAAGGGGACGCGCACTCGGGAGGGAGGGGGAATGGACGACTCCGTTTTACCAAGTAGCGGGTGTTTCGGGACGTCGAACCGTTGGGGGGGAAAGTCGATCGCACGACTTATTTCGCACCCCGAACTTTGAAAGGAGAAAGGCAATGATTAAATGGGATCGACGGTGTGGAGGTTGATAGAAGGGGTAAAATTCGGTAGCACGTCCCATGGTTTTGGTTCCCTCTCTATTCTCGGTGGCGTTCGTAGCCTTTTGGTCACCTTCAACAAAGGTTTGTGAGATGAGCCGTGCTCCAAAACTAAGGAAACGAAAGAAGCCGCGAGGCGGAGACGCCAAAGGAATGAGTGTACGAGGACGATGGCTCTCGAAAGAGTAAAAGAAGGGCGGTCAATACAGCCCACCTCGTGTCTGGGATGTATAAATATCGGAGAGTTGGTCGAGGAGGGGATATTCTCCACCTGCTCACCGCACATCCGCATCCCTCTGCATCCATCAGTTTTACCTCTATGCTCTCAACTCTCGACCCACCCCTTCGATATCAAAGATGCCTTTCTTCAACAACAACTTTGCTGGCATGAGCTTCGATTACGCTTACTCTTCCACTGAGGAAAACAGCTTCGGCGGTTATTCTTTCGGAAATGAGCGGTCGGACACCGCGATCGCCGGTCCGGGCGGGTCCAACAACTGGTACCTTAACCCCTCATCCGAGGGGTACGCCGACCAAGTTGGGTACCAGGGATCCACCCTGTTGGGTGTATCGGGAACCAGCTCGTGGACCCGTACACGACCCACGAGCCCGCTACTGGTGAGTCGCATTGTTTTTGTGATCGTGATCGCTGGGGCCAACGCTGATGACCGTCCTAGGCATGAATGCTAACGGCTTGGACACGCAATAATGGACTGTTAGCATACCTGCTAGAAGCGCAGGTCCATCAGTGGCCAACCGTGTCACCGCCCCCCTCCCCTCCCCTGCACCGGTCACACCCGCCGGCCCCTTCTTCCCACTCCCGGTTCTACCTCAACTGGATACCTGTAAGCACTCGCAACGCCTCCACTCGAGACTCGATCGCTCACCTAAATTATTAGACGTCCCGGTCCCGACCCGTTGTATGCCGCCAGGACTCTCCGACACGATGCGTATGAGCAACCACTGGCTGGCCCGTCCTTGGCTAGCCAGTGATCCTATACCCATCCCGTCACTTCGTGGACAAGGGTAAAGCCCGAGCCACGGGCCACACTCCCCCCTTCCGCCCGGTGTCTACCGGATATGATGGTGAGTGAACCTTCTCGTTGCTAGACCTAGGCGAAGCGCTTACCGATTGCGATAGCGTGGCGGAATACACAACCGCACGACGCAGAGGACTACGGGACACCACTCCCACCAACGGTAAGCCACTTCGTTAGCCCTATCGCGAGAGAGAACAAAAGTTACAAGAACAGGATTGTGCGACATTTTGTCGTTAAAGGTGGTTGAGCAAGGTCAAGACCGGCCTGGGATATTTTAGTCGGGCTTTGGAGCCGCTCAGTGACTGAGGAGATTCGTCCCTCGTCACGATCCTCTCTATACCCGAAGTCATATTCGTGTGGTTGCGGCCACAATGAGTTTTTATTTCGAAAGCACGGGTCACATCATTCTGTTGGTCAAAAGATCGCACAGCCATAGGAAGAGGGTAGGATAATGAGAGAAGAAACACGGGTTACGAGGCCGACATATTCTCAGCCACGGGTGTTGGTCGCTGGAGACATTGGGATGAAGATCGGATTGACCCAAACCTGCAGCACTCCATGCGCAGATGTCGATTGATATGCATCAACATGTCACCGAGAGTTTGAACACCAGATCATCACAGCCATTCGCTGAAATCTGTTCGTAGCGACCGAAGGGAATGGGTTCGAAACTTATTAGACGGAGGGCGATCAGCCCGTATCCTGTACTTATGGTTCCGAGGATGCCACAAGAATGGTGGAGGATTTGACCCACAACGGTCGTTCTGGCAGCGATGGAATGTCAGAGTCGGGTGAGGAAACTTCAAATCGAGCCCGTCCAACACCCGATCAACGAGAAGCGAAAGTCGAAGTCAGCGGGGTCACTCTTCGAGCTGGAAGAGGGTGGGAACGTACCTCACACATAGTATTGGTGGACGTCCGACGCCGCGTCTTGGGGGTGCGGTCGCAATTAGGGAGGTTCGTCCGTGTGCGGCAAGGGGGGTGTTGATCAAAAGTTTCCAGTCCGCAGTGTCGAAACTGGGGTAAACGGATGAAACAGGAGGCCCAGGACGTGCCAGATTCGCGACGCCCAGTAGCGCTTGGGAGTACGGGCTGAGTTGGAACCTTCCGGTTATGACGGAGGTTGGTGGGTTGATCGTGGAACTCAGATGAAGACCCGTGGTGATGATGGGACTGCTGCAGTGTATCTACCGAGGACATGAAAGATGGCCGTCGATGGGGTGGTGGTTGATTGAGAGGGACGAACGGATTGCCCGTTTCTGGCGAGGTGGTGCGCCTCCCTCGATCCTCTGGCTGGCGTGTGGGCGGGGAGGCGACGGACGCTTACATCCAGGCATTGTTGTCGATAAGCAGGAACATCCCCACTGTGTTTGGCACCTGGAAATCCATCTCTGGTTCCGGGGACGGTCTTGGTGGAGGTACCGGTGCAAGGTTCGCGCAGTCTATTCTCGCGAGCAGCCACCAGCTCGCATAGGTAAAAGGTTGGGGGGGTGTCGGGAAAGATCAGACTTCTCGGGGTTTGCTGGATAAAACTTTAGCGCTTTAGCAACCGGCGGATTTACCAACAATTGATAACCCACCGATGGTGAAAGTGAGTGGGTGAAGATGTCGGGCTGTGACAGCGTGTATCGACCTCCCGTCCGTTTGCCTCGTGGATCAAGGGAGGTAGCCGGTACAAATACAGTGGCTTGTCAGCAACAGGTGTCTCGTTTCCGTTGGCCCACCGCCGGACGGCCACCCAGGGAGCGTTAGTCATGTCCCCACCCAATCCCTTGGAACAACTCCGTCTTCTCGACAGGTCTTCTTCCAAATTTCACGATCGGGTCGGCAACATTCTTTACGGGGAGGATTACAAGCAATGGGTGCCGAACCTTCAAGGCGGCGATCTGGTGTGGCTTATTGACTATCTGGACAAGGTACGCCGCCGTGTCTCGCTTCTTCGTTCCTTGTTCAACCCACCGTAGGCTCTCGATGCCCTCGACCCCACCAGTTCCGTTTTCCGGAAGTGTCTGCGGGAACTCAGACACATATGCAGCGCAAGAACGATGTTACCATCGTCATATACGCTCTCGTCCCAACTTTTGGATATCAGTCGTCAGCCAGTTGCCTCGGGAGGGTCCGGTGACGTGTACGAAGGGACCCTCAACGGTTCAAAGGTTTGCGTCAAACGTGTGAAGGTGTACTCGAAGGACGATCCCGGGAAAGCCACAAAAGTGCGCCAACGATGCCATCGCTTTCCCTGTCCACGATCGCTGACGAGACCTCATAGACCTTCTACCAAGAGGCTGTTGTGTGGAAACGCTTGGAACACCAGAATATCGTCCCTCTCCTCGGTATCACATCCTATCCTCTCCAGCTCATTTCGGAATGGATGTCTGGTGGAGACCTGACCGAATACATCAGGAAGCACCCCGAAGCGGACCGACTTGGTCTTGTAGTTATCCCTCCCGTTGTGTTTGACCCCACGCTTACCCCCGCTACCAGCTGTCTGACGTTGCTGAGGGCCTTTGCTTTCTCCACTCCTGCAACATTGTTCATGGTGATCTCAAGGGAGTATGTGATTGAACCAAGCCCCGTTTTACCATTGCACTCACACGTGTCCAGCCGAATATCCTTGTGGACGACGCTGGCCGCGCACGGATCACGGATTTTGGCCTTGCCACGGTCACTCAAAACCTGGATTCGATGCGAAGCGCCTCGGAGGAACAGGGTCATACCGCACGATGGACTGCACCAGAGATCCTACTCGAGGAGGGGACGTACAGCAAGGAAGCGGACGTGTTCTCCTTTGCGATGGTCATGATCGAGGTACGTTATCAATCGGTTGCTCTCGTCGGGCTTTGGCTTACTGCCATCTCTTATCACCACAGGCATTCACTGGCGCGGTCCCCTTCAGTAATAGTCTACCTGCAGCGGCTATGTTGGCCATAATGGCTGGCAAGCGCCCGCCACGACCAATGCACCAAAATTTCACGAACAATTTGTGGGCATTGATGCAACACTGTTGGGATCAGAAACCTCACTCGCGTCCAGAGATTTCGGAGGTGTTCAGGGTTTTACGTGGCTGGCGAGTTCTCGCTTCTTCTCGATCATGCATTTGTTGACCTTACTTTTCTCGTTCTAGGGATCCCCCTCTCATAAAATCGTCCATCTTCAGGGTCACCTCTGCTTCATCTCTAACAATAGGGCAACAACACCTACTCGCCGGATACAATCCAATGGTGTCGGATCCTCCTTCACCCCACAACATGGTTGCCTCTTCTTTCCGCCATACTCCACAAATCACTCCTCAGAAGTCGAACTATAGCTATGAAGTCTACTCCCCAGGGAACAGGGGTGGTAATGCAGGGCTGCACGATGGTCAGAATTCGAAGCCATACACTTGCTCTCAAATAACGACTCAGGATCCATCATTAGGTGGAGGTCATTACCGTCCGAGCAAAGAGCAGGGGGGCCTGTCGGGCGGGCGCATTAGTCGGAGACTATCGCGCCGGGGAACGGCTGAATCTGAGCCTCCTTCTCCAATGCCCATCGATCCTGGGCCACTCGACCCCAGCGGGCTACGGGATAGTCAAGTCTATGGTTACGCGGGCGGAGCTGGAATGTCTCGTACCAACACTCTTGGTGATATAAACTGGCCGGCAAAAGACGTGAGGGGCGGAGGTTCTCGTGAGTTATTGGTTCGCGAACTCGTTTTTACCGCTGCTGAGACCAGGTTAGGCCTCGACCTCAGCCTTGACGTGGACGACCACGATGAGGGAAGGTATTGGGCTGGAGGACCACGAGATGACCGCGGAGCCTCCCGTTCGTCACTTCTCTAATACTTCTCTACCCGGCACCTGACATGGACGGAGGTTCGGCTCTGAATGTAGGTGACGGACACTACCAGGGTAGTCAAAGTCGAAACCCCTCCCGTGCGTTTCTCCATCTAATTATATTTCGAAGGCTTGTGACATTTCGAGCAGGTACGGATCTACCGAAAACCTCATCTTGGGATCATCTGGGACAGTACAACCAATCCAGTGCGTTTGTTTCGTCCATCCCACCGGGATTATCAGGTGAATGACCCCGAATCCACAGGGACCAAATATTTCGACGGGGACAGGGGCGCTTCTCGTTAGTGCTACACATGTCCTGTCTTTGAGCTCAATCTAAATCCTTTGGGTATCAGGCAACGACTTGCGGACCGGGAACATGTCCCACAGTCGGTCCCGTATAGACTTCGGCGAAATGCACCCTGAGGACGAGGGAAGGTATTGGTCTACGACACGACACGGTAACCGCGGAGCTTCTCATGGTCATAGTCGGAACCCCTCCTGTACGTTTCCCCGTCTGATCGTATTTTGGAGGCTAATCACATCCCGAGAAGGCGCGGACCTACAGAATAATCCATCCCGGGACCATTTGGCGCAGTACAACTCGCGCGACGCGGGCAAGAGCAGTTTTTATTTGAATATGGGTGATGGGGCACCTTCTAGGCGACCTTCAAGAAGGGATACCCCCGGCGTGAACACTGGTTATACAACTGGGGGCATTTCTCGTCGGTGCCATGCATCTCTTGACCTTGAGCATGTTCTAAATACTTCGGGTATCAGGTTACGACTCGCAAGGCGGGACTAGATCCCGTCACCAGTCCCGCCTATACTTAGACGAAACGGTGAATGAGGACCAGGGAACTTTCCGCGAACGGAAGGATTACGTTCGGCGATCTGACTCAGGGGTAAATGGTGTGTTTCCCGGGGCATATGAGAACTATCGAGCGATGCAAAATTCACACCTGGTTTTGCAGGTGGGCCTGCGAGTAGCCAGGAAGGAGGGGTCGACGTTATCTCGGAAAACCCATCAGGTGGGTCCACAAATCAGACCTTATTACGGCTCGACCCATTACAAATTTTTTACCAACTGTAAAAGTCTCAAGATTCAGACTCACTCACCATAGGAACAAGCACGGATTATGGTGTCGGCTTAGGAGTACGTGTTTTGTTCTCCGCCAGGTTCCCGTCATTGGAACTTATCTCATAGGGTGTCTTTGTTTTGCCTGACCCAAAACATGAGGCACTGAGCTGGGATTCGTGCAAGACGATGCGAGACCCCCTGCTTGAACGCTCTCCACACGAGAATGCATTTGACGCCCTTAACGGCGGAGGTGAACTTCCTCCTCCCATCAATATCGCCTCGGGAGGATGATTGCCCGTGGGAAATCCTTCCCCCAGCATCCCCCCTTGGCTCCACCGCTTACACAACAGTTTGCATCGGCATCTAAACACGCATATTCGGGGTGATTTGAACATATCGACATGGGTCAGCGGGCTCATTGTAGGTAGCTCATGCCATCTCATCCATTCGATTCGCCGCCTCCAATGCGGGGTCTCGTACATACACTCACATTGTACTACATACTTTACTGGGGTGGTATACCGGGTGTCAACACCCTATGGATATAAACCGGAGGATGGATATACAGACGGATATACAATTTGTTCGCGCAAAAATTGCAACCTTTCCTTGATCGCAGAACCTCGGAGATATCCAATGCGATGATACCATCCAAGGACAGACCCGGGAGGGCAGAGTGATGCTTTCCAGTTCTCACAGAAGGAGATACACTGAGAAACCGACCGACCCCCAGCAGGCAACAATCCACTGGAGCGGTGGACGATCCCGCTGCCGACGGCACTCCTGTCAGTAAACACAAAGAAGTCGGAATTATCGAGCTCGGCAACTCCCAGCCCCCCAGAGGGTTTCGAAGCTCCTCGTTGTGTTCCGCTGCTCTGCGGGAGAGGGACTTCTTCGAATACTGCATCCAGGGCGAGGGTCCATGAGACCGGGACGGGGACTAGGCCTATCACCACCGCCACCTGGTACTGAACCCGGGATCCTTCCTGCGGAAGTCCATTGGTTTTCCCACTTCAGGATGACGTTCCATAGGGTATATACTAATCGGGCGCGTGTTTCGGAGACTCTCGATTCCACACAATTCTTGTTCCAGATCGACTACATTCCTGACGGTCAAGTTTTGGGATCCAGATAACCCACACGCCACGTCGTTGCTACGCCAAAATTCGTGTCTCTTCCCCTCTCTTACAACAACGTCGAGCTTACCCTCCTGATGCTACGGACCCGGAGCCGGTGTCAAAGATGCTCACTGGAAGGCGATCTCAAGGCAAAAAATTTCCACAGTATGTTCAACTCTGTCGGCTTTGTCGGAAGCGTCACCTTGTGCCAAAGGGTGAACATCACTGGCCTTGTGTGGGTCAATGGTACTTCGAGGGAAGTCGCTGGCGGTTCCGGTGTCGTTAAGGCGTGCCACCGGCGACGGGAGTAACCGGTAAACGCCAAGGATACTCAAATCTCGAAGCAGGGCCCTTTACATCTGTAAAGAAATCGAAAACTCTGTCTGATACGTGAACTACGGGTGTGAAGCCGCCCGGTAACAGCAATGAATACCCCCACGAAACGCGCCCCAACCAATCACCGATCTGTTGGATTACCCGCTTGTGGTGGATCCAGGAGTTGACCGACATCCTGTGGAATCACTGGAATTCGGTCTCGTCACACGACACGTAATTGGAGCCTGTTATACCACAAGAGTGACCGAGGGTGAGGCTGAGACCTTGAACAAAACGGAGACAACACACTTGAATCGCTATCCGACTGATCATCGGTACCTTTCTCTGCATCCTCGCCCGTGTAGGGTGGCGGCCTCGACGGTGGTGTAACGCCTTGCAAACACTGAAGCACGGTGTTGGGACTTGGTCGGTCGCCCGGTTCAGGTTTCCAACAAAGTTCCAACATCCTCCATATACCATCTGTGAACCGCGCCCCCCGCGCTCCTTGAGGTTTCTCAGGGCGTCCACCACACAGGATCTTGACAACGGGGGCCTTAGACGGGGTAAATGGTGCTTGCCCACTGAGAACCTCGTATATCACCATCCCCAGCGCATAGGAATCCGATTCTCTCGTTACACGACTCTCCTTCAAATCAAAACTTTCCGGGTCGAGGAGCTCTGGACTCATCCACGGAATTGTGCCACCCTCTCTGCATGTGGATAAAAAGGTTTCCTGGTCCGGGATTACCGTGAGCAGACTGAAGTCAGCTAAACAGGCACGACCGTTGTGGTCGATCAGTATATTCGCCTTAGGGCCACATAAGCAGGTGCAGGGTAACCGGGGGTTCAAACACATACCCCCTTGAGATCTCCGTGGACCATTCCCCGGTCATGCATATAGATCAGCCCCCTGGTGACATCTTCAAGCTACAGTGATCATATAACCGTCAATCCCAAGTGGAAATAAGGGCCTCGGACGAGAAACTTACAAGCTCCAGCCGATTCGCACCGGAATGTGTCCTTATAAACGCATTGATGTTCCCATTCTCCATCCACTCCGATACCATAACAAACCTATTCCCGGTCATTGTCACGCCCAACAGCGGTAACACGTTTGGATGACGAAGCGCCTTCCATGTCACAACCTCCTTACAGAACCTCTGTATGGGAGCTGTCAGTTTGTTGATAATCGCGATAGGTTGGGGATCACCGACTTTTCTAATCCGCCCAAAGTCACTTGTTGAATATACCCTCAATGACTTGGCTGCAACCTCCTGGCCCTTATATTGGCCCTTCCACACATCCGCAAACCCACCATGACACTGTGGGGTCACCACCGGGTTGTAACAAAGCGGAATTTCCAGTGATTTCGGAAGCAGGACTTGACGGCCGCAAATCCTATATAAAGAGCGCAGACATCTCCTGTGGACTTGTTGCGGGAGGCTATCCGGGCCATCCAACACCTAACCGACAGGGGCGGAAGTTTTGGTGGGAGTCAACTAACACGCCCACTAGGGGTGAAAGAATCTGGATACTTGCCTCATCTATCACATCGACAAAGGCCCGGGCATCATCTCCAGAGAGGCGTCCGACCACCTCGACCCCAGTATGGTCGGAGAAGATGGACGTTATCAGAGAGATGCGCTCGTGCTCGGAAAGGGAATACTTGATCAACCGTTTCCAGGCAGGGAGGCCACTACGCACGGGGCACAGTTGAGCTCGCCGATTAGTGATCACCGGAATGAATGGGAAACTGACGGGGTGAGGAGAGATTGTAAGACTTCTGAAACCTTTGGGCGCGAGCGCGGTTCATGACCCCAGCAGCGCTGCGTCAACTTCCACAAGCTTTCTGTGAAGGTTGGATGTGTCGGCCGTAGTGGACGCCTGCCTTGGGTTATTGCCAACATGGCCGCGAAAATTGAGCGGTCACTGAACGGAACCGCGCCAGTGAATATCTGTATCGATACGGAATGACAGTATGCCAAAGCTCTACATGCAGTGGATCATTCGCAACGTACCTCAATCATGACCATCGCAAAAGAAAAAATGTCCGCCTCCTTGCTATATGTCCCCTCGCTCAAGACCTCTGGTGCAGCCCATCGCGGGGTGTGACCTTGCTGAAGCGTGGCGCTCTGCATGGAATCCGAGTTGTGAGTAAGCATAGCAAGGCCAAAATCGGCGATGCATGCATGACCAGAGTCGTCCATAAGGATGTTTTGCTGGCCGGGCGTCGGTACGGTGGCGAAACGAGATTAATAATGGTTACGTACTCCCTTGAGGTCCCCATGGATCACATTGCAAGAGTGGAGGTAGCAGAGGCCGTTAGCGACATCAGATAGCTGACGAAGGGAGTAAGCGTGGGATAAACATAACAGGGGGCCACCCACAAGTCCAAGTCGGTCCGCATTGGAGTGTTTCTCGATATATTCCGGGAGATCACCGCCAGGCATCCAACTTGAAACGAGTTGGAGGGGAGAGATAGTGACACCCAGGAGGGGTAAGATGTTTGGGTGTTTCAAGCGTTTCCACGTTACGGCCTCTTTGCAGAAGGTCTGTGGGTTTCGCTAGTGATGACAGGCGGGGAAAGCGACAGCGTCAGTGACGCACCTCGGCAGCCCTTTCTGGACCGTCCTGAACATACACCCGCACGCGTTTGATGCAAACCCTTGAACCACCAAGGGTCCCGAGGTATACGTCGCCACAGCCTCCTGAGGCGAACGGTTCGTGATCAATTTTGATAAGGTCGGACGAAAGCGTGTACGACGATGGGAGTATCACTCTGGCGCCGCATATCCTTCTGAGTTTGCGTAGACACTTTCGGGAAGCATCACTGGCGGGATCAAGATAATCTGGAGCCTATCCTAGCTTGAGCGGGGAATGTGGAACGGCGATGCAGCGGCGCACCTCGTCCAGATAGTCAACAAGCCACACCAGGTCATCACCCTGAAGATTCGGCACACATCGCACATACTCCTGCCCGTAAAGTATACGACTGAGTTGGCCTTGGAAGTCGGGCGAAGACCTGTCGAGGCGATGGAGTTCTTGCAAGACCGGCGGACTGGGAGGAGACATGATGAATCTAGGGTCGTGGATGGTGAGAGAATGCGACAGATGGGGAGATATAAGTATGTACCAGAAGCCTCGCCCGATCCATGAGGCGGATATGCCAGACACCCAATTCAGAGCGGCTGCTTCCCTCTGAACTTGAGGTCGGATTCCAGCCTACTCTATTCGATTATTTCCGCGTTCAAGAGGCATTTCGACCCCTCGCGGGTCGTGACCATCCGAGAATTGCGCTGTTCGTGGATAACCGATATTATGGACTCCAGCTACGCAGCAGGGGAACGGTACCAGATGGTTGGCAAAACGGTGGGACTCAGGCTGGCTTGGTAACATATCAGCTTCCCGATCTCGCAGCCTTTCTATGATGTGCAGCCTGCTCGGATTCCTCCCCCGCCTAGCTTCTTGCGGCTCAGCGGGGAGTGTTGTTCAGTCGAGTCTCCATCGGCTCCAGGTGCCCTCGCCCCTTGAGTGTCCTACCCACCCTCTGTAGTCTCGCGGCCCCGCTCTCAAGGTCTTCCGACATTATTCACCTCCGGGCGGTTCTCCATGCAAATAGAGAGCATCTCGAACAAGGACCGTGCCAGGTTGTTTCAGGCGGTCAGTGGTACGTTTCAATCCGTCCCGGATCCTCCCCCTCAAGATGAGCAACACATGGTTACAAACGAGTACCCCTTTCATGACATATCGTCAACGCTGCAATGAAGACCGTGCACCATAATTTCCTTTGAGTACGTCGTTGGGACCCTCGGCGTCCGGTAATATCCCCTCAGAGCCACCTCTAAATAGTGTAAAAACCGACGGGGCAGACTCCCTACCTCCGGTTCAGCCCAGAATAAGGCAGGAAATTCCTCCTAGGGGAAGTCTGGGTGTGCGCGGGACTTATGTGTGCGCGGTGAATTTTATTTTTGTGCACTTTGAACGGCATAGGGACCAGGTGATATAACCAACCCCCCGCCCGCTCGTCTGATCCGCCAATAGAGGGCGGTCACCCTGTCGTTGCATAATGGAGAAGATGGGAGCCGATGTGGGCAAAAATGCTACCCTCGATCGTTTTCGAAGACGGGCTTCGACGTTCACGTTCAACCTTACCCACTCCCGGTGGGACGAAGGAGAAGCCCGCGGTATTATAGACATCGTAGAGATAAGTATGGCCTAGCGACCAGCGGCACTCCAAGTCACATAATAATACATCCACACATCCCTTTCTTGCTGTGGACGGGTTCCTCGGCATCTGCAGTCATCAGTAACTGGGATCGATACCCCTCCGAAAAGGTAGACTCACTCAATCGCGGAGCTGGGGGTTGCGCGGGTGGTTGGACGGCCTTTGGCTTTGTTCTTGGTCGATCGATCTCAGAAGTTGTTCTGGGCGGGGGTTTATCGGAATTCGTTCTGAGTGAGGATTTATCAGAAATCGTTCTGAGTTGATGGGCTTCAGTTCGGAGTGTAGGGGCAGCGAATTGCGCTCGTGACTGTTCCCCGGGTGTGGTCCGTGTCTTGGACTTAGCCGCTCGTTGAACAGGAGGATCTGGAGGCACCAGGGGGCTTTGTTCTACGAGGATCAAGAGTGGGTTGTGGCGATGAGCGTGGTTCGATCATTGGCAGGGACCATAGTTACCTTCCACCTGCACGGTCGGCGGCACTGCGGGTAGATTTTTTGAAGGAGTGTCCTCGACGGCGTTCAAGGCTCGCGTCGTTGTTTGAATATCTATGAGTAGCCCCTTCAATCTATGTCGCCGATTGAGACAACACGCTGGTTACCTCGTTCATCCTCCGCGATCTCGTGGATACTCGACATCGAAAACTGGTTGTATACGGCGCGTATGTCCCATCGATGTTCTCGATTCTCACTCAAACATATCGTAATCATATTCCATATCGGGTCCTGTAACCACCGGGCGTTCCTCGGGCGGGGTGGTCGATCGCCGGTCACGATGCGGGAAATAATGATACTTTCCCTAGCTTTTCCGTACGGCATGATTTCCGTGAGGGTCTTAGAGCAAAGCGGTGATGTCAGGGATGACCAATTGCGGTGTGGGACGAAGGTACCTCGTAGGCGGTCATCGCGAGGGAGTAAATGTCACTCTCTTTCGATGGGTTGCTATTCGAGAGGTTAAACTGCGACGGATTCAACAGTTCGGGGGCCATGTAACGGACGATTCCGGGTTTGGATGTTGTCGTACTACCTGGCTCTATGACTGTGGGGTCGGTTATTATACCCGTTATCCCGAGGTCCCCCAGGCGTACGGTACCCTCGTCAGCTATCAGGATGTTTCCCTAGACAGAATGGACATCGATGCATGTCCCAAGCCGGGAACCAGCTCAGCGCTCACCGGATTAATATCACTGTGTACAATGCTCAGTGAATGTAGATATTCGAGGCCACAAGCAGCTTGCGCAAGCTATCAGGGACGAAGTCTCAGTTTGTCCCTAGAGATCATATGGATCGCTTACCAGGTGCAATCGATTGGCCCGCGGATTTTTCTTAGTGTACTCGGCGATGTTTCCGTTTTGCAACCAAGGGGTGATGATGCAAAGCGAGAACAAGGTCTCGGAAACTCCGAGGAAGGGTAAAATGTTCGCATGAGAAACGTATTTCCATCCTATGATTTCACGATAGAACCTCTGACTGTAATCAGGCCGAGCTCACCCTTCCATTGGAATAGTATTACACACCCGTTTGATCCTGTCCAGATTCGCCACCTTCTGGGTTCGGAAAGCCTTCACGCACACCTGATTTCCGTCCAGCTGGCCTTTCCAAATATCTGCGAATCCACCCGAAGCGTAAGGGATTGTATCACTCAACGTCACCCCGTTCGGGAAATAAGATTTAGGAAGGACCCCATGCGAGGGCGAAACTTTACGGAGAACTCTGAAACACCGGGTCTTCAAGCTTGGATTCACCGTGGCGGATGACACGACCTGATTGTTGGGGGTTTAGCGCGCGGAACTGGGGTATACGGATAGAGCGGGACCTTGTCAAGGATTTCTACGAGGTTCTCCGCTTCCGTTGGGCTGAGGGAGGGCGAGCCATTTGGCGATTGTTCGGCCCGCAATGTCGTGGAGACGATGAAGGGAATAAGCCGCGACTCGATCCCCAGCTTCACAAGGTCTTCAGCGGCGATGGGAGGGAAGTCTGACGAAAGGCTTTCTTCGTCGGTGGGACATGCCCGTGAATGTGGAGATTATGGCTTACTGTGTGGGCCATGGGTTCCGTCTGACATGCAGATCCTTGGGCGGGCGAGAAGAGATAGGGCAAAAACAGGCGATACTCCATTGGAGGCTGTCCTAGTAATATACAGATATCCACGTTGAGGCCATGCGCTGGACTCGTGTCATGCTCAGTGTCAATGAGGACCCCGAAAATAGGGGGGCAGGTCGGTTGGGCCAGGGGGTGCGCGGGAGTGCACCGGACGACACGCGACCGTCCGGGCCCCGGTGAGACGGACCCATATTTACTTCCGGGGTCCTCAATTCGGGTGATCGAGCGAAAAACGCTGGGGTCTTAGCGGAAAGGCGAAATATAGGTTGCCCAAAACAGGCGTGTTGCTCTTTCGCTGGTGTTTCCATGACACAGCAAGTTTCATTTCGATAGATTATCCTATGGGAAGCGGTCTATCGAGATGAAACCTGCTGGAAAACCTGCTGCCACCCACCTGGACAAACTTCGACATATAGACTGGCCACTCCATAAGCTTGCCTCCGCTCATCCCTCCGTCGCGTCGTCGAAGATAACAATTTTACCTATGTCGTTATGGACTATTGCGAGGATAACAACCTATTCACCCAGATCCTTCCTGCAGCTGCTCGATGCGGTTGAATACAGCCACTCACTGGGCGCTTGTCACAGGCTGGGAGGCGCACTCCGCTTTGACGGCGGTTTGCGTCTTTCCTTCACGGATTCCGGGTTGGCCACTCCTCGGATTCGTTCAGCGAAGAATTTAGAACGGGGAGGGCCTATCACATGAGTCCAGGTATGCCAATAACACCCCATTTCTGATTTCTGAGACAGACCCATTGTTTTCAGAATGCCATGGCGGACAGTTCGCTTACAATGACTCATTCTCCCCCGTTCAATGATGTCCGGTCCCTCAACGTCAAACCCTTGCGCCAAACCACAACCCTGCGCCCGGGGCTGAGGGCTCCTTCAGTAGTACGGTTAACGTGCCCCGTGGCTGCAACAGCTACACAATTTTCCCTCGGGGCCCCAGCACCACCACCAGAGTGACGGAAGCCTGAATCACACTTGGAACAACAAGGCCGTGGCTGACGACTCCCCGCCCGCAGTCCAACTTCCATTCCCAACGCTCCCCCGGATCATACCCACCACTGCTACTCGGTACTAAATCTGGGACCCTTCCGGCAGAGGTCCGTTTGTTTTCTCACTTCGGGATGACGTCCCATAGGGTATATATTGGGCGCGTGTTTCGGAGATTGATTCTACGTAATTCTTGTTCCAGTCCCACCGCTCTCCTGACGGTCAAGTTTTCGGGATCCAGATCACTGACATGCCAGAGGTTCTCAGCGTCGTTACTACACCAAAACCCGTGCCCTTTCCTCTCTCCTACAACAGCGCCGAGCTCACCCTCCTCATGTGCGGACCTGGCGGCAATTTCAAAGACGCTCATCAGAGGGCGATCTGAAGGCGAACTGTCCTTCCCTCCTACGTTAGCATACTGCGGACCTCGCCGGGTATCGCCCAGCTTATCAAAGTCTGTAAAGCCTTCCGGTGGTAGTTTTGAAGGTTTTACGGACACTTCGCGCCAACCTATCAACAATCCGTCCCTCTTTTAGATCACCAGTTCGTGGTGGATCCAGGAGCCGACCGCCGTCCTGTGGAATCATCGAACTTGGTACGCTAGGAGGGAGACTGGGTGATAAAACCGGGAGTCCCTTGTTATTATGTGCAATCGGCAGACCTTTTATACCACAAGGATTGTTAAAGGTGGACCTGGGTATTAGGGTAGGGCGAGGGAGGCGCACCAGAGTTAGGTATCGTCGCACGACATATGGTCGATAGACCTGTTATGTTACAAGGTTGATCCAGGGTGAGGCTGAGACCTTAAAGAAAACAGGGAAAACATACTTGAGTCGCTGGAGAAAATGCCCAACTGATCATCGGCATCTTTCTCTACATCCTCGCCCGTGTGGGGTGGCGGCCCCGAATTTGATGTAACGCCTTGCAAACACTGAAGCACGGTGTTGGGACTTGGTCGGTCACCCGGTTGAGGTTTCCAACAAAGTTCTAACATCCCCCATATTTCCTCTGTGAACTGTGCCCCCCGCGCTCCTTGAGGTTTCTCAGGGCGTCCACCACACAGGATCTTGACAACGGGGGCCATAGACGGGGTAAATGGTGCCTGCCCACTGAGAACCTCGTATATCACCATCCCCAGCGCATAGGAATCCGATTCCCTCGTTAGACGACTCTCCTTCAAACCAAAACTTTCCGGGTCGAGGAGCTCTGGACTCATCCACGGAATTGTGCCACCCTCTCTGCATGTGGATAAAAAGGTTTCCTGGTTCGAGATTATCGTGAGTAGACTGAATTCTGTTATACAAGCGCGGCCGTTGTGGTTGATAAGGATATTCGCCTTAGGGCCGCATAAGCCAGTGCAGGGTAACCGGGGGTCAATCACATACCCCTTTGAG
>Ga0307517_10007016_pt1 | contig 16527 bp, 4 predicted proteins | sample 23_EM_MG_FD_194515 | JGI IMG/M metagenome (GOLD analysis project Ga0307517, IMG submission 194515) | Populus trichocarpa ectomycorrhiza microbial communities from riparian zone in the Pacific Northwest, United States - 23_EM | ecosystem: Host-associated > Plants > Roots > Unclassified | place... | reverse complement strand
GTTTTTTTTTTGTTCGGTTCGGTTTCAGGCTTAAAAAACTGAAACGAACCGGTCGGTTTTTTCAAAATTTTAATCGGATTAATCAGGTTTTTTTTACGATTTGATTTTTTCAATTATTTTTTTTCTAGTTTTCTTGATTTAATCCGTGTTTGAGGTTTTTTCTCACTCATAGAATACATCATCACATCGATAATCTTGCAAGTAAAAAAGATTGTGAGGTCATGATTTTTATTGATATATTTTTAATATTAAAATGTTAAAATAATATATTTTTAATCTCAAAAGGAAAAGAAAAATATATTTGGGCACAATATCTGGTGAGTCCTATGCCCAACAAAATCTCACTTTCTCTCTTTTCGAACAGCCTTTTTTCAAGTGTTTTTCAAATTAGCTGTTGAATGCTTTTTTAACAAATTTCATGTCGTCAAGTCACAGAAAAATAAAAGCAGTAAAAAGTATCGAATATGGACTTTATCGAGCATAGGGAATACCCTTTTTTTTTTTTTTTCCTTGCCATACCCACTCAAGATGTCTCTCGTTCTCTTTTGACTCCTCTATCTTTGGCTTGTAAAGGACAAAGGGCCACCCATATCCATTGGATCGTACAAAAATGATGTCATTTCCTACGATTCTCTTGCCAACAAAATGATGTCATTTACGATACTGTAACGGATGAATCCTGGGTTGTTTCAAGATCCCATGAAAGGGAAACCCAGATTAATTTGTCTGGGTGTTGATTTGTATAATAATCTTGTATTGAAGAATTTTCCCAAAATCTAATGCTGCCAGCAACAAGTGTAGCCAGACTGTCAAGCATAACTTCATAACAGCCATGGATCATTTATGGAATGGATTTGTATGCATTTTCCTCCACCGAAGATGGCCTGTTAATTTTGCCAGATTCTGATACCGGACGACCATATATATGTAATGAAAATATGAGTACGAAAATGATACTCTTCTCTGCCATGGCTTCAAAATACTTGCAAAGAAGATATCGTGATCTCATGTAGTAAATTAAGGACTAGCAGAGACTATATTTTCCATTCCCTCCAGTCTATGTTCTTGATGAATGAATCATCTTGATAGTGACTCTTACAGCGTATCCCCTATCCGATGCAATTCTTTGTTTTGTCCCTTCACCCATTTATGCAATCAATTTCATCAGCTGGCCTCTATTTTATATGGATTCTCCATTACCTCTTCGAGTCAGAAAATCAAACATGTGAAGTAGATAGTTGATTCTCATGGTCAGATCTCACTATAAATGAGACAAAAGGGTTAGCAGTTCACAGATTATTACTGGTTCAAGTGTTCAACAGAGCATATGGTAATGAACAAGGACTACTTGCCAAGGACCTAAATTCATTCACATGGTGGCTTTGCTACTTTGCTCAATTCTCATGCAGAGCAAACCCGCATGGAATATGAGCCACGAAGTAGTTTAATGGCGTACGTGTATCAGATTATGGGCTAAGAACAGGATGAGGAGAAACAGATCCACATGGTGGGATAGCACTTGACTGACCCACTTGGCATCAAAAAGGAAGGGATGGGCTAATGAGTAAGGAGCTGGGTTATGATGACAGTCTTAATGTGGAAAAGGAGCAAGTTCAAAGCATATTGATACTAGACACTCACTCCTCTCATGCAACAAATAAAGTGAAAAGCTACATCAAGCTTCAATATTCTTTGCAGCTCTCTACAAGCAAAGCCAAATTGCCAAAATTTCAACCTCGAAAAGATGAAACACGACTTTGTTTGTAGTATTTTTTTTTAACCCTCTTTTTCAGTCAGATTTTCACACTAAACACCCGATTCTGTTTTTCAACGAATTTGTAAAAAAACAAAGAAAGGTAGTGCAGGCTAGAGGAGGTGGCATCTGGAACCGAACTCCAAGAAAACATCAATTTTCAACGGTATTTTTCCACACCTCAAATTTCTTCTGAGAGATACATTATTTATCTTTGTCGACATGATTTTCTTAATTAACTAGCTAGTTACTGCATATTCACAGCACCCCTACATAATTTTGGCAAGTTGCATGGTTCAACACAAAGTACTGACACACCATTGCAGTACCAGTAGATCAACTTCCTTGATTAATCTATCATGCTTTAAACTAGGATTGGCCTCTGCATCAGATCATGTCCTTTTGGTTGCAATTTCCAAGCAAGTTTTACAATCAATAATGATAAAATCACAATGGAAGCTACATATAGTCATCACCGGAAAAGTTGCAGTATAAAATAAGTAACATGGCAGGCATACCTGTTTGGATATCTTGATTCTAGCTGATCACATCCGATCCCTTAATAAGCATCTTTTTGTTCATGTATGTACGTGCTTTCTTGATCTTCACCAGGGTTTTCTTGCGAGCTGCAAATACAATGAAAAAGAGACATAAACTGAAATGCTAAACATAATGCAAGATTGCCAAATCTTGTGAGAGAGAGAACTGCAGTGGAGCCGGCTCGGACACCAAACCATTGATTAAAGTTGGGAGATTGAGGGTTAATTAGCGCGTGATTTTGAGTTGGGGGGAATGAAGCCTGGTCCGAGATCATTCGAAAGATGAATGTGTGCTTAAGGTGAATGGTCTCGAATCAGACAGCATTCCCCTCAACTGTGTAGCAATCAAAGAGAGGAGACTGTTTGACATTTGGCCATGCATTCATGGGCCCTTATATACGTGAGAACAGAGGACGAGTTAGCTAGACTATATCTTTTTGTGGGTCATATATTGACATGGAATCCCAATTTCTACAGCTGCCCCCCCACCCTTCTAATCATGCTTTTCACACAGTGTTGGAGAAGAAACTTTGGCTTTGTTTGCTTTGAGTGCCCAAATATTCACTTTGCTTCTTGCACGCAAATTGTAATCCTCACTGCCTATAGGTCCAGGGATTGAACTGTACAGCTTTTAACATTTCAGCCGTGTTCTTGCATCACAACCAAACAAGCCCAAAATTAGTGCAGGGATTTCGAAACGCCTTTGTAAATTAGTACAGGGATTTCGAGTGTATATGTCAAGGATTGAGAATTAATAATAAAAACAAGTAGTTTGGTAGAGAAAATGGAGGCTACTCGTCAATGATTGATAATAATAACCGGGCTCCCGTTACAGCGTTTAGTACAAAATTGAGGTCAAAACAAGAGCTTTTTGTCAGTTTCTAGCGTCGGTATCCATCTAATAACAGAAAGCATACCAAAAGCTATCTCCCACCCGCCTGTCTATTGGGTTGAATTGGCTTGTGACATAGTATCATTGTATAATCATTATTCAAAGATTTATATAAATTTCAAGCTTAAAATACCTTCATGTTTCTAGAAATAATATAAATTATTAGATAAAATCTAATTTATATTATTCTGAGACTTTCTCATCTCTTAATAGTAAGACTTCTAATTATATGCAAATTATCCAATGGGAGATATATGGCGTCGAATGCTCGTTTGTTAATAAAAGAAATCTATTAAAAATTGCCGTTATTAATCATTGCTCAAGGAAGGAACTACTTGATACTCGTCTTGGAGCACTTAAAAATGAAATGAATAAAAAATAAATAAATTCGGGACTTGTTGATGCATGATGATCTTGACAAGGGTGTTTAAAGGATATTTCTTTTGGTTTCCCACTGGAGGAAAAGGGGAAGATAGGAGGTGAGAGAAGCTTCATCAATGTTTGCCATACACAGTTCGATTCCAAGCTTAAATGGAAAGAAATACAGGTTGGCCTGTTAAAGCTTTGAACAGAGCCATAAAGAAGAGCGGAGGAGTGGGCATGGGAACCAAAAAAAAGTAGGGGGAAAAGGAGCTCATGAAGTGATGCACACTGTATAGCTTGACTACTACCATGTTTGTGAAAGTTAATCAACTACTTGCAATTTTTCAAAATCCTAATAATCCATCTCTTACTAAAAGCTCAATAATCAATCAACTGGCTTGGTAGCTGGTACAGATGGAAAAAAGAATGGGAAAATGACATTAAAGATACATGGCATTGCTCTGAAAAACAGCTCTGGAGTCCTCTGCTTAGGCCTTGGAGGGCACTGAAGCTGGACTGTAGAATGCATAGTTGGGATCAAATACCATATCAGGTGCATGAAAGATAGTATGCTATTGAAGTAGTAATTGCCTTCTCATCTAACAATACTCCATCGGAGAAATCTGAAAAAACAAAAAAAGTAGTATCAGATTGCAATACTGCTGCATAATAATACCCACTTCTTAGTTCTCACAAGAACAAATTGGGAAAATACTAGCAATTTACTTCTCAAACCATTATGCTCCAACGGCCACAAGTCCCAAGGCTTTTAAAATGATAGTGGTTGTTTTTTAAAATGTTTTTTTACTCGGAAAAGCATGAAAATAATATTTTTTTTATTTTTTAAAATTCATTTTTAACATTACCACGTAAAAACAATCCAAAAACACTAAAAAAATATTAATTTGAAACAAAAAAAAAATATTTTAACAAAAAACATGTTGAAACTCACTCTCAAACATTACTAGCATTCATTACCAAGACAAGAGAATTATATTATTAATTAAAAACCATGTCAATTTTTTTTTAACCTTGAATTAACTATATTTTCTGCATAATCCGACTCTTTTTTTCTCTAGCAATATTTTATACATTAAACTATATTTCGGTTTGACTTGCCAAAAAGAACTGAAATTGGAAGCAAAACGATTCCGGTATAAAGTATGGGTCTTACCTAACCTTATAGAGATGGTTTATATGTATATGAAGTTTTCATTATCAAAGCTACCAGGTAGAAGAGATAACCCTACAACAAGAGCATTACAAACAGCAAAGAACATGTATTACGAACACAAGTGAACAAGAACGTCAACTAAAAGAATGACCTAATTCCAGCATCTACCACAAAAATCTGGAATCATTCACAGCAGCCAAGTATTGAACAAGAATTGAATAATCTGATGAATCAAAACAACATTATTTGAGCTCTCAGATTTGTGAATTCTCATTTATTGAGTAGCCTAGTTTGCGGATGCACAAAAATCAGAAACTCTCTTGATGCAACAATATCTGGGACAGAAAATTGACAGATGCACTGGAATTCAAGAGCTGAAAGTAGACCCAATTTTAATGCAAGTCCTTTTGACCAGCAACTTTTTTTTCACCACAAAAAGGTCTCCTTTTGCTGTTTGGTTACCAAAAACACTTAAACACAAGGTGCTTTACGCTCCATGGGCATCTTTTTTCCTTTTGCTTTAAGAGCTTTTCATGATGACGCTTATTATAATAATGCAAAACAAAGATTTAGCAAAAGCACAAATTTCCACTCTAACAAAGCACTTACCAGCATTAGGGGACCCCCATACTTGCCTCCTTAACTTTACATCCTCTTTGTGCGTGTGTGACAAACCATTTAAGAACACAATCCAACAAACGACTATTAGGTACACACAAATTCATTATATTCATACCACTGTATATTAACATTGCAAGTCTCAGTCCCACACTACATAGCTTTCCAATTTTTCTATCAGATGCACAATTTCTACTTTTGTTTTCAATTCTCAGATTAATAGAATAGTGAAGTCAGATAATTGAAGCATGTAAAATAAGAATCGATTACTGGAAGACCAGCAGCTTGTGCCACACTTTCCCTGTGTTCCAAACAGAAAGTTCAAGACCAAGTTGTTTGAAGAAAATTGGGAATGGTTTATATAGAAATCACAAGTTGCAGAAAATTTACCCTTCATGCATTAAATAAACATTGCAACAAGCCCTTGCAACTTATAAAGGGGGTGGCATTCACATTCTTCAGAGCAGTCACCAAAAACAAGAGAAATTGAGACGATTTGCCTCTTATAAATTAAGATTTCACCGCCAAATTAAGACTGGGCATCAATGTCTGATTAAACCATTCAAAACCAACTGTCAAGTTACAAAGTTTCAAAAAACGTGAATGACATTGCTGCGTTGGAAATTCTTGTTCCTTGGTAAACACCACATAAAAGAGATCTATAATCCGCTGCCCCACTAGATAGGCCAAGGAAAGCTGCAATTCCAGTTTACTAAATCAACTATACTTCTAGTAAATTCACTGCTTGAAAACAGATAGCTTGAGCAACAAATGCACATTTTAAGAAACAGAGCTGACCTCAAAAGATTTGCATTAGAAGAACGCCAGCTCTAAGAGGAAGCGCTTGCAGAGGCAGGCAAGTGGTCCACGACCAATGGGGCGAGAACAGCTTGGTGGTTTACCTCATTTTTGTTTATGGGCCTTGTACATCTCTTCCATTTCAACCACAACTAACCTCTTCACCCGATGGAAAATTAAATAATGTATTAGAACACAATGCCCTAAAAGTAGAAGAAACTGCAAATATTTGAACAAATCTTTTCCTTATAATAAACTAAATTCTATGAATCATTGCGAGTTGATACTATACCTGCTGGATCATCCCTGACTGTGGGAGTATTCCACCGCATGAAAGTCTGGTTGCACCGATGCCTCTACGGCACGCCTGTGAAGTCTCCTAGTTCCTGGAATGCCCCTTACCAAGGTTATATAAAACTTGGGCTTTGAAAGCATTGAATGCATTCATGTCTTCACCCTTTCACCTGCGTTGTCAGCTAAAACATCTGAACAAAGCTATATTGCAAAGAAAATGAAATTGCACAGTAACAAACACTACAGGAAGATATGACTAAAAGTACAAAAAAAAAAAAAAACATTTTGAGCCATTCCTTTACTATAGAGAGTTTGGTTCATTTATTCATCAAATCTATTCTCTAAATTCAAGAGAAAAACCCATTCCCTTATACAGACAAACAAATAAATTCTTAAAAAAAGATGGACTTAGCGACAGCCCCAGTTCAGGCTTAAGCTAAGACAGGTCATAAACAGGTTCGAATCAAGATTGTTTATGAAACTAAAAGCGGAGATTAAGAGAAAATGTAAGATTTTTTAACTCACCTTAATAAGTATTATTAGGTGAGGCCTGATCCCTCAAACTTCCTTTATAAGATTGTTAAATTTGTTTATGTTCGCATTCTCTCCATCGAAATCTCTGTCTCTGCTCTCTATCCAATAGTAATGATGGGAAGATAAGGAAGAGCAGATGCGTTCCCTTTTTCAATTTTCTGGCAACTTTAGGATATGTTATTTTATATTTTAAAAAACCCATAAAAAATAAAAAATAGATAAATAATTTTAACAACCCAAAATGGAAACTGGGGATAAATGGGATCCCTATTCGAGAATTTCATTTCGGACTGAATTGAGATTAATAACCTAATGGCTTCTTCTTTACTGAGAGGCTGGACAGTTCGGCCCCATTGAATTGTTTTTAAGAGATGTTTCTTGACGTGATATAAGTTATTTTTTAAAATATTTTTTATTTTAAAATATTTTAAAATAATATTTTAAAAATTTTAAAATATTATTTTGTCTCAATTTCATTAATAACTTTTGGTTGAATATCTTGACTCAATTTTATAATAAGTTTTTTTTTATTTAAATCAAATGCTATTTATAACAATTATTTGAGTCAATAATTAAGAATCAAATTATAAAAGTATATACCTTGCTTCTGAATTGTGATGATAGTCATTTTTATCTTATAACTCACATGCCACCGCTACTAATGCTTGTGTTTCGAATATATCTCTTGCTTGATTACCGAAGACGCCCAACCCAAGAAATAAATCGGGATTATTTTAGAAAACATCATTCACATCATCATACAAATTCACCCCTAAGTACACAATCTTCACTAAATGCAATCAATTCACTTTTATTTTTATATGAAAATCAGTACCCACCACGTACAGTTCTTCAGATTTCCTGTTTTTCTACAACGTCCACTGTTCTTCTTCTTCTTCTTTTAACAACCCTATTGTCAGATTAATATAAAAAGATTCGATTAAAACAGGGATAGAAAAACTGGAACACCAGCAGCTTGTTTCACATTTTCCTAATCATGTGCTTCAAACAGAAAGAAAGCAAAATAGACCCCCAGCAGTAAGAAGACTACTCAACAAAAGTGCAAAATGCAAGCCGTTTACAGAAAAAAGGGAATGCTTTACATAGATAGCATAAGTTACAGGAAATTTACACTTGATACATTACATAAACACTGCAACAAGTCCTTGCAACTTAAAAGGGAACAACATCCATATTCTTCAAGCAGTCGCAGAAGGAGAAAAATTGGGACATTTTGTTTCTCATAAATTAAGAATTAAGAACTCAACACCATATTAAGACTGAAGGCCAATGCCTGCAAAACTCTGTCCACTTACCTCAAGTGGAATCAACTCATCTATCCCTTCCATTTCCCTAGTTTCATCTTCAAATTTGCAAATGACATGGCCTTTCGGGATACTGTGCTGAGAAACAGGGTTGCTGGTATCTTCTCTGAAAATACCCTGACTTTGGTTATTTCCATCACCACAAGCTCCTTTCACTCTGTCTGGCTGAGATGAATTCACTCCATTACTGCAGCTCTTCCTTCGGCCCAATTTTGGTGATTTTGCACGTGTTGGTGGCAGCTGAGTTGACAGTCAGATGAAAGCAGATTAGTCAAGTTTCTAATCATAATAAATTTGTTATCCTAGGAAACTGGCTTCCGTGCATAATCTTCTGTCATCAACCTCTGCCAAGTACTTCGATGATTTAAGTAGTTAAAAAATAACATCCCAGGAAACCTGTACTGTAAATCTTTACAACAATGGCAGGAAAGGGGTATGAGTCTGCCTGCAGTACCTTTTTTAGTTCAACCTTAGGCGGTGGTCCTTCATGGTAGAAACTTGGCATTGGGCTAGCCTTAAACATCAAACTCTTCCTCAGTTGCTTGATGGCTGCCTCCTTCTCTTCCTTGAAATTTGATATCGAATGACAACAAATCAAGAAATACATCAGGATCATTTGCTTTGACGACGAAATGTCAACAGCTAAAGTCGATGTGTGAGAGAGACTTTAACTACACTTTGCTATCAAGCTTCTTGAAATACTTTACCTTGGTCCTTGCTTCACTTTGGGTTTTCTCAGCCTCCAATGCTAGATGTTTTTCCTCTAACTTTGAATAGAACTACAAGATTTAAACATAATAAAACCGTTGAGTCTTCACCTTCAGGTATGTTTCAACCGAAGAACTTGCATTAAAAAAAGAAAGAAAGAAAACAGAACTTCAACTCTGAATGAAACAAAGAGATAAAGGCAGTACCTCCTTCCGCTTTTCAGCACGTTCATTGCATCTAAATACAGGGGCTGCCACAGCAGCTGGCTTGGACTTAGCAGGCCGTGCAGATGCTGTGGTACTATGCAGAGTCAAGGTATGAAATATAAAAAAGAAATCGAGCTACAGAGGTGACAGAAGTTTAAGAAATGCACAAAAGAAAACTGGTTCAAACTTAATATGCTAGAAACAGGATACGAGGAAGTGACAGAACAATTATCTTCCTCATCTGGATGCTTCTTATTATTTGGTTGCAATGGCTTCCTTGACACAGAAAGTGGCTGCAGTTAAGCAAACAAGAGTTCCAGGATTAACTAGGAGTACAGTTTTCCAATCACTTGATTAAATTAAAACATGATTTCCCAATATATCAAAGCTCAACTTCACATGCTGAAACAATATTATTATTATTATTATAGAACAGACACATGGCTAAATTAACAATTATTAAATACTTATGCCTGGTTGCAGCAGATACCTGATTCTGCTTTATAGGGTTTGGACGTAGCGCATTGTTTGCCTTGAATGATTTGTTTAGACCATTGGTGATATCAGGTTCGCCAGAAGGACGCATTCCCAATGAAGCACGCTTTTCAGTTGCTAAGGCAAATGGCTGCGGAACAGTGTGTTTTGTTCGAGCAAGTCCAGCAGGAGCAGGTTTTGATGCATGCTTTGTAGACGATTTTTTCTGACCGATATCCTTAGATTTCCGGTTTAGTGCTTTGACCTTTTCCACTTTCAAGCCATCCTCAAAATTTGAGCATACTACAGTCTGATCTTCCTTGCTTTTTTCAGCATGGGAAAGTTCAGTAACCTCAACTGAGACTTCAGTGGTACATTCCTTCACCACATATTCCTTCGCTTCAGTACTCTCCTCTGAGCTATGGAGCTCTGGAACACCATTGATAGGTTCATAGGATTCCAGAACACCATGGTCGTCAGGAACAGTTTCATGAGTTGGATCATGGGAGACACCATTTGAATAAACGATGACACAATTTGGCTCCTTGTCCATGCAGACGTCAGTAACTTCTATGCCCATTTCACTGGATCAAGAAATACAAGAATCAAAATCACATTAATACTCATATTTTCATCCATTTCCGTGTCCATGGAAAAACTTTGCTACATCCGCTTCAGTCCCCTCCAATCAGAGAATAAGAAGTTAACAAAATGGGTATGCCCAATCCGTAATTATGACAATAAACCCAGGTACGCAGACTCAACAAAGAATTAAACCCATTTTCCAATTAAGCGATTTTCTTTTTAGCTGAGCAAATTATTCCATTAAAAATGGAAATTGGTAAATATAACAGCAATAGCACTCATTTTGGAGAGATGGGAAAACAAGGAGGCTTAATAGACGATAAGCATCACGTAAATCTCAAGGAAACACAAAAATTACCACTATAAGGAAATAACTGGACATTATCTCTTTCACTCTCTAAGAATAACTCCACTGTATTTAGAACAATGAAGCTTTAATTTTCTGTCAGTTTCCTTTGCTGCATTTTCTCAATAACCAAACAAACATAGAATCAGATTTGTTTTGCAAACTAAAAAGAAAAAAAAAGTAGATTCTCCGGTAAAAATCCAAAAAACCAAAACTAAAATCAAAGATAGATCGAAGAGATGATAAGAACTAAAGGAGCAAGCAAAACGACACCGAAAAGATCGAAGAAGCAAAAATCCAATAATGAATTAGAACCTGCATTACATGCATGCAATTAAGAGAGAGAGAGAGAGAGAGAGAGAGATTGAATCAGAAAGTGGCAAGTTTCGTAAATAACTCACGGTTTTGAGCCCGATCTGTTAAGGAAGAATATGGAAACAACACCAAGGTTTCTTCTATGTGTGTTTGTTGTTGTTTTTTCTGCTATTTGTTCTTCGCTTTCTGTTTGTCTTGTGGAGCTGTGTTTGTTTCTGTTACTGGTTTCTTTTATACTCTTGTTTTTAAGGGCGTCTCGTCGGTGTTCCCTCTGTCATCGCATTACACGCCGTTACTTGCTTCACGATTTGAATTTTGAAATTGAGAACGCTGTTAATTTAGGGCTTCTAAAAGTGTAGTTTTCTTATGTTTCAGGATCTCAACTTTTATTTTTTCTATTTCCGGAATTTTACTCCCAAAATTGGATCAATCCATTAGAGTAGTGACGAGTACTTAAATATTTTACAAAATATCTCTTTGTATACACTTATATGATAAGTTTTCCAAATCATAGAGAGTGAATTTTATCACAATTAATAATAATAATAATAATAATAATAATAATAGAATGTATTGAACTAATAAATCACCAACTTACAAAATGATGGTTAGTTGCATACTGAAATCTAGTATAAATATTAAAGATAAATTAAGTTTTTATTAGTAATAAATATATATTTAAATAAATATAATAATATCACGTGTATCTAACCGATTAATTATAAGACATATCCAAATATTCAGTCTTACAATAAAATAGTATTATAATAATTTTTTTTCATTTTTAACATAGTATCAAGTAAGTGATTTTCTTGTACTGAATTCTTTAATATTTTCTGACTTACTACTCGCGATCATTAGGGTTTTTAAATTTTTATTTATTTTATTTTATTAACCTTTTTGCTTTTGTCATTTTCTTTTTACCATTTTCATACATCTCTTAATAAAAAAAAAAAATTGGTTAATCCTTTTTGTTTTTGCTATTTTTTTCTATCATCATCACACCTCTAGGAATCTCTTATACTCTTAACTCTACTACTTTGTATTCTATGCTAAGCACACCATTCTTTTGCGCAACCCTCATGTTTAGTTGCCATTGTTGAGTTTGGAGTCCCAAGCAGGCTCTCAATGATAAGTCGGGGGAAGGTGAGGATGGCATAAAATTCTATCATTATTAATTTACATTTGATCAAGTGGTTTAAACTCTAGTCCTAGAATTTACTAGCCTTGTTTTTTTTTGTCCATGAAATCGCAATTTGAAGACCATCTTTTATTATGCCTTTTAAGCCATTTTTCTTGTTAAATTTTGTTTTTCAAGTTATAAACTCGAGTAAAATTTGACTTGGATTTTTTTATGGTGTGCGGAGAGTTCAATATTATCTTGAAATTTTTTTTATTGGCTTTAATCTATTAAGATCATTTTTAAAAATAGTCATCAAGATTTCAATATTATCTTTGTTTAAAATCTCTAAATGTTCGAGAAGGTATGTTGAGAAAATAAATCAAGGCACTAGAGAAAATCAAGTTCCGCATAATGAAATCAAGATTTTTGAATAATTAAAAATTATAATTTATTTTCATAATTTATTGATCTTATTCTTTTATACACTTTTCACATTTTATTGGTAAATTTTTTTTGTTTTTTATTTTGTATTAGAGTTTTAATGACTAAATAATTATAAGTTTAAATTTTACTATTCATATCTAACTAATAAAATTAAACAGTGATTTCTGATAAATTTTAAATTTAAAAAACTTTTATTTAAGAGATGTGTTAAAAAGAAAAAAAAAATCATGATTCAATCATTAGCATATTTATAAAATATTATAATTTTATAGTTTTTTTTTTAATTTGAATACGTGTGATAAAGTGGAAAGCAAATGCACTTGCTAATCAGACCAAGCCTCTAACAATCTGCACATGGTGCTAGAATCTTCTTTTTACTTCTTTAATATTTTTAATTCTCACCGTTGATTTCGAATTAATTAGGATGATGCCAGGTCCTTTTTTGTAACCAAGAATGCTACAATACAAATGTTTCCGTTTAAAAAATAATGCCAAACAGGGCGCTCCTTTTTCTCAATAGATAATTTAGCAATGTACGTGGAATCTATCATGCCCACCATCCTCCATCTCATACACATGTCTTCAATCTTTTATTTCATGTCGGAGTTGGTGAATAAATAAATTAGTACTATATAATAACCGAATAATTTTTTATTTGTTTGTGGAAGACGACGAATTCAGTGCAATTTAACCACTCCAGGAAATCAATCATTGGTCACGCCTATTATTTAATTTTTAGAACAAAGTTTGCAGAAGAGTACCAACCGGTCCACCCATTAAATACCAAGGTTGATTGACAACTTTGTCGCAAAGGCAAGCTGTAACAATCCTTTAACAATTTTATTAAATTAAAAAAAATTGACAACAAAGGCCTAACTGAAAAACAAAAGGAAGGATAGTTTCTGAGCACATTCGAGGTTGCTTGGATCTTTATAAGGATACATCCGAGGTTGGTGAATTCTCTTAATTTATTTGATTTTGTGTTTTTGTATTGCAAAAGCGTTTTAGAAAAAGATTAAAATTTATTTTTTAATTTAAATTAATATTTTTTTAGTATTTTTAAATTATTTTGACGTGTTGATGTTAAAAATTATTTTTAAAAAATAAAAAAATATTATTTTGATATATTTTCGAGTAAAAAACACTTTGAAAAATATCCGCAACCACACTCTCAAATAGAAAGTCCTTGTAAGTTTTTCCCATAATTTTTTTATAGTTTAGAATTTTATTTAAAGTCTACTTAGTATTATTATGATAGTTGTTATTTTTTAAAATGTTATTTGTTTGGAAATGTATTAAAATAATTTAAAGTAAAAAATAATAATTTTTTTTTTCAAAAATATTTTTAAAATGTGAAAACGAAAGACTTTGTTTTTTCTCTCTTTTAAAAATAAAGAAGAAAAACAAAATTAAATTCAAAAAATTACAATACCCATTGCGAACCCTGTTGGCAGATGGCTTTGTTTTTTCTTTCTCTCTCTCGAGCAACCACCTTGATCTTTCACAGAGAATAACCCTTCTGTTTAAAATTAGAATCTTATCCTTCACGACCAAATACGAACCATGTCTCCCATGTTAATTTATTTAGAAACAACACAGCATCACTCTGTTGAGAGGCAGCTCTGTGAACGTGCTGGCTTCGCTTGAAATGGCGACGGAAACATTTCGAATGTTACATCGATGGAAGGGTCATGTCTCAGCTCTGTTCATGTAAATAGAAAATCCCTTTTTTTTCCCCAAAAAAAGTTAAAAAACTAATAAAGATACATATTTTTTACGTAATTTGGCAAAATTAGCTGGGATGTTTGGCCATGGCATTATGATTTTCAAGAAGATGTTCATGTCTTAACCAGAAAGTAATTTGTAGAAGAGAAGACGTTCCATCGAAATAATTGCCATCCTTGATTATTCCTGCTTAACCCTCTTGACAAAGCCCCAGCACCCTCTGATTAATTTAACACCCACCTCTTAAATCTCATGCCTGATTTACCTGTGTCCATTTTGTCCAAATATCATTCAATGTCCTTGGCAGGAAAGACAGGTAGGTGACGGCCTCTGGTTCTTGCTTCTATTTCTGCCTAAACCCTTTAGCTGCTAGCTAGACCTTCACAATCGCCGTCCAGGGTAACTGAAAACTCAAATTTCTACCGGCGAGCTCAAAACTCTGCTGGTTGGAAACATCACTCGCCCGTTTAGGATGATAATTTCATGTTGAGAGACAACTCGCACTCAAGATTCTGTTTAGGGATTATCCGGTCAAGTAATCTCTTACCCTTAATAGAACAGTTTAATGCACATTCATGGAGATGTAAGCTTAGGTGAACAACATTAACTATGATTAAATACATGGAAATATACCCTCCGAAGATTAAAGTTTCCTAATTCTGCATTAAATACAATTAACGATCATGATAAAAACGAACGAGTGTGCCTAAATCTATTCAAGAGCAAATTTACGGGGTCCAAATTAACTCTTGAAGTTGGTGAGACGTGTAGGGGCAATTATAGATAACTGCAAAGATTACAGGGAAGGTATCGGGGAGGAAGACAGGGTGAGCTGTGAAGAAAGAATCAAGTATGTGGGACCCCACGTACAATATTAGAAGAATGATACATCTATCTCCCTCCATCACGCCTTTAATCTTGAATTCCAAGCGAATGATTTGATCATCAGGTGGCTCCCACACATCCCAGAATGGACGTGCCAACGGCCATGATCGATGACTATCATCACCAACTCGAGAGCTCGACCTGTGTTTTAGCCCCTCAAAATTAATAAAAGCCTCCTTCAGGACCAGAAATTAATGATAACAACAAATCAAAGTCTACCTTGCACGCTTACCACATCTCACTGGTGCCAGTCTGACTCTCTGGGGATCATCCGTTGCCCAGTAGCGTCACAGAAAAGTTCGAGTGTTTTATTATGATAAGCAGTCAACGAATCCTACATCAAGATCAAGCGTGGGCCCATCCCGATCAATCGATTGGTGAAGTGTCTTGATTACCATTTAATTTCTTGATTGATCATGCTAATTTGTTGTTAGAATGCACCATGTCAATTCCTATGCCCTGGCATTATTGGTGGGTAATCTTATTGAGATTTCTTCTCATATTTATGGCTCATCTTTATCCTTCGTGTCCCTTTCTGCCAAAAAAAAAATAATGAAAATGAAAATAAAATATTGGTATTTGCTATGAAATGTTAACACCTCTGCGTTGTCACCATGGCCAACAAACACAGTCACCATCCCATCATATTTTAAGTGTCACGCTTTGATGCATGAATTCTTTGAAGGACATGATTTTCTCATTTTATTTTTTTTATTCGGTATTACTAATATTTTCTATTTTTTATATAAAAAGATTGTAATAATCTTTTGGCATGGGAGACATGGATGAATTAAAAATAAATATTTTGAGTATCTTCCTTTTAGTTCTAATTTTTTGGTATTTAAAAGTTTTAACTTGTAACAAACTTTATTATCCTTTGCTTACGTCTATTTCAGTTGATATTAAAGTTTTCATATTCATATTGGTTGGTTATTGTGTAATGTTAAATAATTATGGATGAAAAAAGTTACAAAACAAGACGTGATTGTGTATGAGAGAATAATGAAGTTATTCTTAGAGGGGAAAATGTTCAAAAACTAGTATGTCGTTTTCTTTTATGTTAATTATTGTTATTGAAAATCTTGGTGGTGAGATTAACGATAAGATGACCCATACAAAAATGTTTTTTTAGGGATTTATCATAGAATGATCTATACAAGATATTTTGTTAGTGATCCATGATGAAAAAAGCCATACAAATATGTTATATCAGAGATTGAAGATGGGGTGATTCATATACAAAAGAATATTTGTAATTATAATAGTTTTGACTAAGATCTAAACTCAAGAACAAGTTTCATCCAACACAAAAAGATGTATGCATAAATTTTATTTTAGGAAAATAGATATTTGTTTTAGTTAATTTTATTTATTTATACTTCTATTTTTCTATTTTCTATTATTATGATTTTCTAGTTTTTTTTCC
>Ga0307517_10007015_pt1 | contig 16527 bp, 9 predicted proteins | sample 23_EM_MG_FD_194515 | JGI IMG/M metagenome (GOLD analysis project Ga0307517, IMG submission 194515) | Populus trichocarpa ectomycorrhiza microbial communities from riparian zone in the Pacific Northwest, United States - 23_EM | ecosystem: Host-associated > Plants > Roots > Unclassified | place... | reverse complement strand
TTACAAAAATTAAAAAAAATAAAATAAATTTAAAAAAAACAAAAAAAAAAAAAAAAAAAAAAAAAAAACAATGATTTGTACGTCAACTATATTCCGAGAGTTTTTGACGATGAAATTGTAATGAAATAAAATTAGATGACCAAAGCAAAAAAAAAAAAAAGAACAACGTTATGCATAAAAAATCTAAAAGACAATGATTTGTACGTCAACTATATTCCGAGAGTTTTTGAGTTCTAACCTCTTCTTAATAATTGAAAAAAAAAAAAAAACTGGAGACAATTATCTGTATATTCACTGTAAAATTTCAAAATGCAAGCATGTCACCCTACTGCTTGATGATTTTAACCCTGCTATGCTTTCAGGCTGGCATGTTTGCTAATCAAGAGATGCTGGATCCTGCTGGTGTCATGATCTCAAATTTGAATACTTCAAGAAAAAATGACGGTAAAGATTCCATCAGTTTATGAGCCTTAACTCATGACAGACCCTTGTGAAAGAAAGCCAGATCGATGTCTACAATGAGGAACCCTCACACAGTCACGTCCCTTACAGCCGAAGAATGATATTCATCATCCGCTTCTGCTTTAGGGATCTGAAATTTCACTTATTTTGGAGCATTTATCGTTGTTGCTGCTGCTGTGGAAGTTCTTGGCAGAGGTAGGTGGCGTAGAGTATAGAGCGGCAGCCATGACACCAGGTAAAACGCCGAACCTTGCTATAATCATAAACAACACCATTGTCTTCCTTTCAATCTCTCCACAGAGCTCTGCTTGCGATTGCGATGATTGGCTGGCTTTCTCCGGTGAGGTGATGATCGCTGATGAGTGAGGACGGCTTTCTACTGTTTGTGTGCGTGCTTAGCGCGAGATGCCCACTCCACTGGGGAACCCTGGGCTTTTGCATTTTGTTGTTATTGGGCTTAAAAGATTATAACGGTTATGGGATTTTAGGCCTATGGCCCAACCTACCACCCTTAGGTTGGGCTTTTTTGATGATGGATATACACAATTTTTCTATTTTTTTTTTACAGTGAGGTAGATGGTGTTCACTTTGAGAAATTTACTTTGTTCTTCATAGTTATTCTTTAATAATTCAAAGTGAGCACAAAAGATAATTACCATGTTTGAAAATGAAGCATTGCAAGCATAATTATTTGTTTAAATCTCAAGTCGTGAATTAACTCTAAAATGATATCAGTAAGATAATTATTTAAAATAAAGAATGTTATTTTCAATAAAAAAATTAAAAGAACATATTTGAAATTAACTTTATCATATCTCTGTCTTAATTTTTTTTATTAATTAATTACTAGATTAGTTTATTAGATCAAATCAATTTTAGTAACTATAAAGATTAACTCTTAGGCGTCTAATTATGTAATAATAATTGACAATTTACTTATACTTTAAGTTTTAAAAGCATTTATCACTTGATTAAGCATGCATTGCACTACTAGAATGAGTGATATCTTGAGAATTACTGTGCACCCCAATTTATATGAAAATGTGTGATTATTTTCAAAAATAAGTAGAAAGGAAGATGGATTTTGGACCTTGGATTAAAACTTTTAAAATTGATATTAAAGAATTTTTTTAAAAAATATATCAGATCGGTTTAGAGTGTATTTTTATAATTGTTTAAAAAGGTGATTTAATTAATTGTGGTTGATATACAAACTGATTTGAAAATATTCCTTGCTGGAAAAAAAACCCAGCTTTTCCACTATCAGCATATCAAGCCATTTTACATGCAATTTACTTATTTTTAATTAACAACAATATCATTATCTAATTTCCATAGAATTCACAAATTATTTCCACCATTATATCACCAATAAAGTTAAAAAATAAACCATAGCTATTCTGAATTTCTGATTTAAAACTTATTTATTTGGAAATGTAGTAACTTTTATATTTTAGTAATTTTAAAAGTATATTTGTCTTGAAAAAACATCAAATTATGTTTTTTTTAATGATTTTAATATAGTGATGTTAAAAATAAAATAAAAAAATTTAATTTTTTTTTAATATATATCTAAACAGTGTACCATATTACAAAACAACAACTTAAATTTACTTCCCGGGTGAATGGCTACATTACATTTGTTTGTTCGCCATACTCTATATATGCCTAAATAATTCATCTCAGAAATCCATTTCCCATTCTATGAGTGAAACGAACATTATAAACTCACATTTCCCATTTTAACACGAATGAGCATAAAAAATCACTTGAAAAAGAAAAGAAAAACCATGTAATTAATTACAATGCCAAAGAGAATTTGTCCTGGAAGCTGAGAGCTACTGAATCTGTGTAAAATTCTTGTAAGGGTTTATGCGCGAAGAACAGGCAAACCTTTATGAATTGTTTCGGAAGACATGGAAGGGGATGTTGCAAGAGCTGTTCAAGGCAATAATAATATTGTAGCAAGAACGTTGATTTATGGAATGCCATGACGATTGGCTGCTGCATCAATTATTGCCATTTTTCCTGGGGAGAGGTCATTCCCTGAAAGTGTGGGAGCATCGGTGCCACCTCCACCTTGATTAGGCTTAACTTCTTGGTGTCCTTCAGTGCCATAGGCTATGCGCTTGTAATCCTCCAAATCTGTATACTTCAAGTAGGGACTGCTCTCCATGGGCAATCCATCAAGTTTTCCTTTCTTCTCTTCAACACCCTCTTTCCTATTTTCCATTTGCTTGCTGTTGTTCTCCATCTCTGATTTCTTACAATGGTCTGAAACCTAATTACTTATGTATCAAACAGCTTGCAATATTTCAGTCAGAAACCAAACCCCCGTATTAATCGAGCCATTTGACTTGTTCAGATTGCTTGTCTCGCCATTAATACCCAGTGGCCTCTCTCCTACATTCAAGCCACATCATCATGTCTTTTCGTGGTGGAAAATCCCTTGAAATAATAGTCAGATGTTGCGGAATCATCCTAGTTAAAATATTTCAAGACAAGCTTTAATGTCAGTTTAATGACATTTGGTAGGTACAAAACTGATGCAGGCAAAAAACTAAACCAGTGTGCGTGTGTGACCGTTACTTTACTACTAGGGCGGTGAGCCAACATCTGTAAACCAGCTTTCGCTTATCATCCATGGCAGAAATAGATTTTTTTTATGCATCTATCTTCGTCTTTCTAGTAAAATAAGTTTCTATCCCTTTTGTATTTGTCGTTTTTAATACTGAAACATTATCCAAACACAACTTAATAGAACAGATGCTGGAATTTACTGCAATGAACAGAGCAACTTTGAAAGGAAAAGGAAATCTAACCATGCAACTACCAAAAGACAATAAATACCTTGGGCTCAAATTGCCTCGTTTAAAATCTTGTCTTCTTTTGTTTTTTGTTGGAGTAAAAAATCTTGTCTTTTTCGGACAATAAAAAAGACATAACACGAACGTTCTTCTCTTGTCCACACCAGCCACAGAATTTTTTTGTTTTGGAAGGTATAGCCATTGCCACATATAACTATCACATACGGATGTTGTTTCTCCACCACCTCAAAAATCTTTCAAGCATGTGAATTCTATTTATTCTTCCTCTTCTAGTTGTGTTTATCTGCAAGTAATCTCAGCATCAAAAGCCACCTGCTTCACCAGTTTCTTCTGTCAGCTTTCTTTCTTTCTTTTTTCTCGACTAATGGCAACAGATAGAAGGAGATCAAATACTCAACTGTTGGAAGAACTGGAAGAACTTAGCGAGTCTCTTTATCAAGCCCAGACTTCCACCAACCGCAGAACTGCTTCCCTCGCATTTCCTCGATCTTCAGTTCCTTCTATAATATCAGATGAGAGTGGCACAGCAAAAATCGATGAAAAATCAAGCAGCAGGACTCGGTCCAGGCGGATGTCGTTGTCGCCTTGGCGGTCTAGTCCAAAGCCTGATGAAGAAACTGAGCGCAGAACATCCAATATTAATCAACCAGAAATAAAGAAGCTGGATGACATAGCTACTTCAACAGAGAAAAAAGGGATTTGGAATTGGAAGCCAATCCGAGCCCTGTCTCATATTGGGATGCAGAAATTAAGCTGTTTGTTCTCTGTTGAAGTAGTTGCTGTGCAAGGCCTTCCAGCTTCCATGAATGGACTCCGGCTTTCGGTTTCTGTTAGGAAGAAGGAGACAAAAGATGGTGCGGTCCATACAATGCCATCAAGAGTTTCACATGGCGCTGCTGACTTTGAAGAGACGCTGTTTATCAAGAGTCATGTGTACTGCACTCCTGGCAAAGGGAAGCCGCTTACATTTGAGCCCCGTCCATTTATGATTTATGTATTTGCAGTTGATGCTGAAGAGCTTGATTTTGGGAGAAGTATAGTGGATTTAAGTCGACTTATTCAGGAATCCATGGAGAAGAGCCAAGAAGATACTCGAGTGCGGCAGTGGGACACGAGTTTCAACCTATCTGGGAAGGCAAAAGGAGGAGAGCTTGTTCTCAAATTGGGATTTCAGATTATGGAGAAAGAAGGAGGGATTGATATTTATAGTCAAGCTGAAGGATCGAAGTCTAGTAAATCGAAAAATTTCTCACTTTCACTGGGACGTAAGCAGTCTAAATCATCCTTCAGTGTCCCAAGTCCAAGGATGACAGGACGATCAGAAGCTTGGACTCCTTCGAAGGCAAATCCAGTTGCAGATATTCATGGAATGGATGACTTGAATCTTGATGAGCCAGCTCCAGCTCCTTCATCATCCCCCTCTATTCAGAAATCAGAAGAACCAGAACAAAAGATAGAGGATCTTGATCTTCCAGACTTTGTAGTTGTGGATAAAGGGGTGGAGATTGAAGACAAAGAAGAGAATGAGAATGTAGATTCTGAAGAAAATGTTAAAGAAAAGTCACATTCAAGCGAAGTTGTCAAGGAAGTAGTTCACGATAAGGTACACCTGACAAGACTATCCGAGCTCGATTCAATCGTTCAGCAGATAAAAGCTCTTGAATCCATGATGGGAGAAGAAAAAACTGTTAAGACAGGAGATGAAACTGAACCACCAAAATTAGATTCAGATGAAGAAACAGTAACGCAGGAATTTCTCCAGAAGCTCGAAGATGCAGAAACTAATGCTTTCAAATTCAATCAACCTGAAATTCCCCCTCTGCATCTCGATGGAGGTGATGACTCTTCAGAGGCTGAATCCAAGGTATATCTCTCAGACCTTGGGAAGGGATTAGGCTGTCTGGTTCAAACAAGAGATGGAGGCTACTTAGCAGCTACGAATCCTCTAGATACTGTTGTTTCGAGGAAAGATACTCCAAAACTAGCAATGCAGTTGTCAAAACCACTCGTTCTTCAACCAGACAAATCCATAAACGGGTTTGAATTGTTTCAGAGAATGGCATCCATTGGTTTTGAAGAGCTTTGTTCTCGAATCTTATCATTGATGCCCCTCGATGAACTGTTAGGGAAAACTGCAGAACAGATAGCGTTTGAAGGCATAGCTTCTGCAATCATCCAAGGGAGAAACAAAGAAGGCGCTAGTTCAAGTGCTGCTCGTACCATTGCTGCCGTTAAAACAATGGCAACAGCGACTAGTACAGGCAGGAAAGAGAGGATATCAACAGGAATTTGGAATGTAAATGAAAGCCCTTTGACAGCCGAGGAAATCTTGGCATTCTCATTGCAGAAGATTGAGGCAATGGCAATAGAAGCCTTGAAGATTCAGGCAGAAATGGCAGAGGAAGAAGCCCCCTTCGATGTTTCTCCACTCGCTGGAAATGCAAGCACAGACAGTGGGAAGGATCAAAATTACCCTCTGGATTCTGCCATTTCACTAGAAGATTGGATAAAGAACTACAGTTTAGTTTCTCCAGGAAAGCCAGCAACAATTACCATAGCTGTGGTTGTCCAGCTACGGGATCCTATAAGGCGATACGAGGCAGTTGGCGGACCTGTGGTTGCACTAGTTCATGCGACACAAGCAGACATCGAAGAGGACAATTACGATGAGGAAAAGAAATTCAAAGTAACAAGTTCGCACATTGGGGGCATGAAGGCAAAGTCAGGAAGAAAGAGGAATGTGTGGGATTCGGAGAGGCAAAGGCTAACTGCAATGCACTGGCTGGTTGAATATGGACTTGGAAAGGCAGGGAAAAAAGGAAAACATGTGTTATCAAAAGGGCAAGATCTCTTATGGAGCCTTTCCTCAAGAATCATGGCTGATATGTGGCTCAAACATATGAGAAATCCTGATGTGAAGTTCACAAAGTAGGAAAAGAAAGGCCCAAGTCTTGAATGGATTGGTTCCTGTGGTTCATTTTACAATCACTAATGGATGCCAAATAAGCAGGTCACTTTTTGTTAAGTAGTAGATTGAATAAGATTTTCATACATAAGATTTGATCTGATCTGTTGCAGTTGTAATCAAGTACCTTTCGGTGCATTCTCTTGGTCCTGGTCTCCTCCCATTCATTTGATGAGAATTGAACTAGATTAATTTAAGTTTTTACTAAGAAAAACCTCGCATTGTTTTATTAAAAACAGTTTTTTTTATACAGTCAGGTTAGATTAAGAATGAACGAGTCATCCATCGACCAGGTTTTATAAACGAGGCTACACTCAACTAAATCCAATATTTGAAGAAAAAAGCAATGATAATCATTAATATACCTTGTTCCATTGCTGCATATCACTTGCATTCTCATTCTCCTCGAGATGGGCATTGGCAAGAAATTAAAGAGAATTTCCCCTCCTTCAATGGTTTCATAAAGTATTTCAAAGGTTAAGGCTAAGCTAACCGGTAAACTCTGTTGTGGCTCTAATTGAATGCTGGGCTGATGTTCTAGGATGTCTAGATAATCTCCCATTTGAACTGGATCATAGTCTAGAATTCTCGTGTAATTGGGCTTAGGGCTCCTCTGTGTAATTTTTGAGGCTTGCAGACCACTAAATTCGATGTACTTCAAGAAACCATTAAACATGTATGCCGGCATGTTGCTCCCCTGCATCTGCACCCGTTAAGTAATATTTATTTTCCTCTTGGATGACGACGCTTAGAGTACAGTCAGTTCCACCTTTACTTGAAACAAAATCTATACTAAAATTTATTATCCAGACCAAAAAACATAAACCAGTGATCACACATTAAGGATCGACAATGAGTTCGATCAAAAATAAATAAAAAATTCGACATGTCAATAGTATCCATGTCCCTCTTCTCCAGCATGTCTCTAAGTCTCTTTGATCAATTTGTAATTATGAAAAAAAATACAAAAAATCGAGAGACCATCTGCATGTTGGTCTCGGACATGCCCTCATGCCTTATATCTGTAAGACCATTTCCTTTTGCCCTCTTGATTAATTTCCAGTTTAGTAAATATAGAAGCAACGTTCAGATTTGGCCAGATACGTGGGTCCGGAACAAGTTTCAAAAACTAAATATGCGAGTATAGAGTAGCTTGAAGGTGACGAGGAGGAGTTGAGCAAAATTATAAATCGGATTTTTAAAAATATTTAAAAAATATTTCTGAGAACAATCTTTTTAAAAAAAAATATAATTTTCAAATGCAGTTTGTTCTTGGGATTTTTCATTAAACAAATGTCTCCCATCATTATCCAAGTACCCCTTATCTTAAGCAAGCAAGCGCTGTGTAAATCTTGTCTGGGTGCATACATGAGATTCTTGAAGAAAACGCTGGCTGGAACACAGTTCAGAAGCAAACATGTGAGTGAGCATTAAAACATGAACCTGCTGCTTCCTACGAGCGAGGACAGTTGCTGTGAGCGACTCGTCCAAATCTTCTACCTGTCTTTGTGTTAATAATAGGAAGGGAAGAGGAAAAGGGAAAGGACAGATGCCTTTAATTTTCTGATGCCTGGAGTGCCACAGCCCCGTCGGCAAATTAATAATGGTCCATGGAATCGTAGCGCAAAGACATGGGAGTGGCACACGGTGATTAGTGGCCTTGACTGTTCCCCTAACAACTCTTGCTCCGTAGTCCACGTAGGAATAGTAAAATTGGCCAAAGGCTAACAGGAATTACAAGATTGCTAGCTTGGCATGGTTTTACAGGTTCAAGAAAAAGAGGCAAGCTCTAGTCTTCCCCATGTGGCTTCCGCCTGCATTAATTTTAGCTAACAGTCTCCTGCTAGGAGCTGCTGCTTCTAATCCTTCACCCTCTTCCTCATCTTGACTGGTAGTTTTCCTACTCTTTCCTCGTTTCAATCCTGTCCTCCGATAATGTACTGTCGTGGCCTTTCCTTGTGATGGCTACGAAACCATGTCATGTGTATGCCCAGGGCAGCTATCTCCGTTCATTACTCCTGTTTTTTTCTCTTCATAATACAAAATTTGAGTGTTTTTTTCCCTTTTTAAATAACACAATCCTAAATTTATTTAGAAAAATAGCTCAACTATATATATACACATATATATGGTTGCGCCGCTTCCATTTGCGCAATGAAAAAAACCCTTAAAAGGATGTGCAACTGGGAGTTGCGCAGCCTTTCAAAAAATTGATGTTTTTAATTTTTTATCTACAAGTTAATAATTCATTCTTATCCCTATCCTTGTATGTTTTTATTCTAATCTCCAATTATTTATTTTATTAGATATCACACTTAATAAATATTTAATTTGAGAAGAGATTTTATCTATAACTTTATATATAACAAAATATATATTTTTATTGCTCCATGTGTAAAAGAAAATAAATAATATTTTATTGCTCCATAACTAATCCCAGTTCAGTTGAATCTACCTTTTCGACTGCTTTCAATACATTGAATGCAAAATCATGCATTGTTTAAGCTGACTTTCGGGACTAAACAATAATGAAGGTTAGGTGTGATAATGGTTATTTTTTTAAATATGTTTTATTTGAAAATTTATTAAAATAATATTTTTTTATTTTTTTAAAAATATTTTTAATATTAATATCAAAATAATCTGAAAATAAAAAAATAAAATAAAATAAATTTAAATTTTATTTAATCTCCGGAGTTTCGAAAAAGAATTCCTAAAAGCGATGGTAGAAAATTTGCCACAAAGGGATATTCTTACCTACGAGTCCTCACTTCGTCGTGCCAAAAAGTGGAAATTGGAATCCCTTTACAAATTCTAAACAATAAAAAAAATAAAAAATAAAATTGTCAATTGTAGAGGGTAGAGAAGTCCAGTTCCTACAGGGTAAAGTACAGTTCAGACCCTGACCACATCAATTATTAGAAATACAACTCTAATGAAAAACAGAAAGGGAAAGGAGAAGAAGACAATATCTACTGCCACGACCCCTTGATTGGTCCATATGAATGTATATAGACACGGTATGGGAGGTTACAGGCTGACCCTTCTTTGGCTTGTACTCAGCTCCCTAAAACTTGCCATGTTCACACAAGTTCTTGAATTCTAAGCACATACCTTTTCTCCTCAAATCTATCCCAGTTTGAAACTATCAGAGTTGTTTTCTGGTGAAGTTGGTATCTGGGTTACCAAGAAAGAGATTTGTCAAGTTTTTAACTCAGTGAAGTAGGTGACTGAGTGTAGTGTAACTGTTCAAGGATTGTTGGGATAAAAAGGTATGATTTCAGTATCAGCTAATCCTGAAAGCAGAGTTCTTTGTTGTGGCAAATTAGGACTGTATAAGGGCATGGCTTTTCCTCTATTTCTGAACCCCTCTTCTTTGGCTTGTCATTTGGTGTATCTAACACTTAACAAGATTCTTATCCACATAGAAAAACAGCCTGTACTTCAGTTCAGTTCAGTTCAGTTCACACACTTTGCTTGATATTTTATCTTCCTTTTTCCTACTACAATCCAACATCATTCACTGTTATCAGGCTTTACTTTTTAAAAGTTACTTTTCTATTTCTCTAAGTCTCTGAAGCCAGCCCCTGTGCCTTGTTTTTTTGTTGAGTTTAACGTTTTTGGCTGCCAAGAGATGAGCAATCTATAAAGATCTCCTCTTTCTGGTTTCTTTTATTTGCTGATGATTTTGGACAGTCTTGTATTTCTTTCTTGACTGAGTGGATTTTTCATTGCTTATTTTGAATTCAGGGGATTCACTGATTAGATACTGTATTGGATCTGTGGTTCTTGACTTCTTGTTGTTTGATTGCTTTATCTGGGTGTTTATCTTTTTACAGGTGAGTTGGATATTGAGGACCTGATTCATTGGTTAAAACATGAAGGGAGCATCTCTAGTGGCTATTGCTGCTTGCGTTGGTAACTTCTTGCAAGGATGGGATAATGCTACCATTGCTGGTACTTTTCTTTTACTTTATCATCTATCTAATCTTTGATTTGGACCGAGAAATGTTTGATGTTAATAATTAAAATTAAAAACTTAAAATTCTAAAGATTGAAAATATTGAGATTTGTTGTCCATGGTGGATGGTATTTTTCCTAGGCTTCCAATTGGAACATTTTCTCTTACGTGTCGGTCGTTTCTGATATTTTCTTCTCTCACTTTTGGTGTTGAATTAGGGACTGAATGCAGTTCTGAAATATTGTTTCTATGTTTTCAGGCGCTGTCATTTACGTCAAGAAAGACCTCAAGTTGCAATCGAGTGTGGAAGGTCTTGTTGTGGCCATGTCACTTATTGGAGCCGCTGCTATCACAACATGCTCAGGACCCATATCAGATTGGATTGGTCGGCGTCCAATGCTAATAAGCTCATCAATTCTCTACTTTGTCAGTGGTTTGGTAATGTTTTGGTCACCCAATGTTTATGTCTTGTGCATAGGAAGACTGTTGGATGGATTTGGCGTTGGTTTAGCAGTTACTCTTATTCCACTCTATATTTCTGAGACCGCCCCATCAGATATAAGGGGAATGTTAAATACTCTACCTCAGTTTGCCGGTTCAGGTGGCATGTTTCTGTCGTACTGTATGGTTTTTGGGATGTCATTGACAACTTCACCTAGTTGGAGGATGATGCTTGGAATTCTTTCCATTCCTTCTTTACTATATTTTGTACTCACAGTGTTTTACTTGCCTGAATCTCCTCGATGGCTTGTAAGTAAAGGAAAGATGCTTGAGGCAAAGCAGGTTCTCCAGAGATTGCGTGGCAGGGAAGATGTTTCAGGTTTACTCATTATTCTTTCACTGTTGTTCTTTCTCACTCTTTTTTCCTTCTGAAAGAAGGTATAGAAATTTAGATCATGGGTTGAGACAATAGCCTGGTCTTTCTTGTTTTAGACAAGATGCCGAATCTCACTGAATCAAATGGTAGTTTGTTTGCATCATTAGTTTGAATGCGTGTCGAAGTATTTCCATGGCTGAATGACAGTATGTGTAATTCACTGGGAACAGATTTTTTAAGCACCCAACTTTACACATGCAGCTAACTTCAACAGCTATGTTTTCATAGATCAACTTGACTTCTTTGTTATACATGATAAATCTAGAAGCTTTTGGTGCATGCTAATCTTTCCCCAGTAAGTGCACTTTGAAGTGGTTTTGAGGGAGTCCTGTTTTTCTCAGCAATGATCTCTTTGGAATTGTGAAAACCATATTGTGGCAGGCCATCTTTTTTATTTTAATGGTAGAGTTCCAAACACTTTACATTCTTCGTTCGCTATCCTTAAAGCCTGACCAGTTATTTGGAGATCAAGGTGAGGTGTATAGCTTTATCTGCTGATTATACTTTAAATTGACGAGGAGCTTAACTTGATAGGAGGGAGTAAAACTATTTCACTGGTGTGAGTTCATTTCTTTCCAGCTTCAGTGTTCATAAACGTGAGCATAATGTGTAGATGTTTTTAATAGTATTTGGATTTTTTTTGGTGAATTTCCAATGGTAGGAAATTTAGGCTTCTCCGTTTGCATATGTAGCTTATTAAACTTGCTTATGTGGCTGTTGCTAAAGCTTCTATGATGCACAGGCGAGATGGCTTTACTGGCTGAAGGTCTTGGTATCGGGGGTGAAACATCCATAGAAGAATACATAATAGGGCCTGCTGATGAAGTCGCTGATGGTCAAGAACCCATTGTTGATAAAGACAAAATCAAGTTATATGGACCTGAAGAAGGCCTTTCCTGGGTTGCTAAACCCGTAACTGGACAGAGTTCTCTTGCTCTTGTATCGCGCCAAGGAAGCATGGTGAACCAAGGCGTGCCTCTTATGGACCCTCTTGTGACTCTTTTTGGTAGTGTTCATGAAAAGCTCCCTGAGACAGGAAGCATGCGGAGCATGCTTTTCCCTAATTTTGGCAGCATGTTTAGTACAGCAGAACCTCACTTTAGGACTGAGCAGTGGGATGAAGAGAGTGTACAAAGAGAAGGTGAGGGCTACACATCAGAGGCTGGTGGTGAGGATTCTGATGACAATTTGCACAGTCCACTAATATCACGCCAGACGACAAGCATGGAAAAGGATATGGCCCACCCAACTTCCCATGGCAGTGCTCTGAGCATGAGACGGCATAGCAGTCTATTGCAAGGAGCTGGGGAGGCAGTTGACGGTACTGGCATTGGTGGGGGTTGGCAGTTGGCATGGAAATGGTCTGAGAGAGAAGGTGAGGATGGAAAGAAGGAAGGGGGGTTTAAAAGGATTTATTTGCACCAAGAGGGAGTTCCTGGATCCCGACGCGGGTCTATTGTTTCACTTCCTGGTGGTGATGTTCCTGTTGAAGGTGAGTATATCCAGGCTGCTGCTCTGGTAAGCCAGCCAGCTCTTTATTCAAAGGAGCTTATGGATCAGCATCCAGTTGGACCCGCAATGGTTCACCCATCTCAAACAGCTACAAAAGCTCCGATATGGGCCGCTCTGCTTGAACCCGGAGTTAAGCATGCTTTGTTTGTTGGGATGGGAATTCAATTGCTTCAGCAGGTAGTCTATGACTTCATTTGATATCTTTTGCTAATTTGCTCCCCCCCCCCCCCCTCTCTCTCTCTATATATATATATATATATATAAGTTAAATTTAAGCTCTCAATTCATTCTAATCCAAATCCACATGAATGGTTTTCCTACTACTCTCATTTTGACCAAAATCATATTGTGATTTATGTTGTCAATAACTGTTTTTTAAGAAACATTCGCATGCAGTTTGCTGGTATAAATGGAGTTCTTTACTACACGCCTCAAATTCTTGAAGACGCAGGTGTTTCGGTTCTTCTTGCAAACTTGGGCCTCAGCACAAACTCTGCATCATTCCTTATAAGTGCATTTACAAACCTCCTTATGCTTCCATGTATAGGAGTAGCGATGAAGCTTATGGATATCTCAGGGAGAAGGTGATTTCCTTTCTGCATTACTTCCTTTTAGTTTTAGTTCTTTGATTGCACTAGGAACAAACCAACAAGGAAACTCTTCCTTCTACTGCTCAGTTGCCTAATAACGAAACTTGTTTGTTATCCCTTTTATTCGAATGTGATCAAGTTAGATGAGCACCATCATCTTCTCAATGCATCCTTGTGCCCCTTACTGATCAAGAGATCAACTCAAAATTGAAGTGGGAGCTGCAATGTTTTTTCTAGAACAGGGGGACCTTTTCAAATTATTAGCAAATGAGAACATCCAGTTTGATTTTTCATGAGAAGAACTCCCTCCCTCCATCTCTTTCACTCACACACTCTCTTGCTATATATATAGGGGAGGGTCTGTGCACATGCTGTTTTTTCTGTCAGTCTTTACATCTATTAATGTCTTGTGTACTTATTAATCTCCTCATCTCTCTGTTCCAGGACGCTCCTACTTACCACAATTCCTGTGCTGATACTTTCCCTCGTCGTCTTAATTATTTTTGAACTAGTGACTGTGAGCGCAATCGTCAGTGCTGCAATCTTAACTGCCTGTGTTATCATCTTCATCTGCTGTTTTGTGTCGGCTTATGGACCAATTCCTAATATCCTCTGCTCGGAGATCTTCCCGACAAGAGTCCGAGGCCTCTGCATTGCCATTTGTGCCATGGTTTACTGGATTGGAGACATCATTGTCACCTACACACTGCCTGTGATGCTAACTTCCATCGGCCTAGTTGGTATCTTCAGCATTTACGCCGCTGTGTGCGTCATCTCTTGGATCTTTGTTTTCTTGAAGGTCCCAGAGACCAAAGGAATGCCTCTTGAAGTCATTACTGAGTTCTTTGCTGTGGGCGCAAGACAAGCTGCTGCTGCCAAGAATTAATGATTCTGGAAAACTTAAAGCGATTGCTGATTATCTTTGCAGTTTTAGCTGCTGAATGTGCGACCCAACATCTTTTTGGAGAATTTTGCACATTGTAATTAAACTGAGAGTGGATGTATTTCAATTATAACAATTAAATTATCATTTTTCCAAGGTTTTGCATCATAGGATGGGAGAAGGTTGATTCAGATGATATATTTTGTGATTCAATGCCATAGTGTTTAGCTTAATGGGAAAGAATGAATTTAGTTTCTTAACACTGGACGCGGCACCTTGCTAGCAAGGAGGGAATCGGGAGACAATTTTTTTTATAGGATTCAGTTCGCTTACGTTCGTTTGTGGGGCTTAAATTATGGTTCCCAGCTGGGCAATGTATGGATAGTGGAGCAATTAAATATATCCATGAGATCTGCAGATTGATGACCAAAACCACAACGTTTACATAGACCATCCCCATAACCTGACCAGACTTCAATGTACCTTAGCAATAAACGTAAACATCCATTGCAGCTAATGCCCTATGTTTGTGAAAGATTATTGATGAATGATTTTTCCTCTTTGCTTTTCCGTTGATTCGTCAACGTATAAATACAGGAGAAGTCCAACCAAAGGTTTGATACAGATTCTAGAGATTGCAACTGATATATACAACCAAGAAAGATTTAAACAAATCAATTTTGAATGATTTGAAAGACTTAAACAAATCAATTTTGAATGATTCATAACATCATCCTAGGACTAACAATAACAGACGTTAGTAATAACACACAGTATTCTTCTGTTATGCCCATGGAGTGCGGGTAAGAACTCCAATCTTGGATTTGAGATCAAGAAACCGTTGTCTAGGAAGAGACTTAGTAAAAGCATCAACAAGTTGATCTTCAGATAAAACATGACAACACAGAGAGCATTATCAGACCTAAGCCTAAAGTTTAGCCCAAACCCAACTCAATTAACATAGGTATTTTTAAAAAATAGTTGTAAGAGAATTGTTTTACCCTCTATTCTCCTCTTTTCCTCTCTATCGTGACTCTCCCTCATTCCTTACCAAGGATTTTAGTTTAAACTTAAGCTTTGGGTTTCAAGAAAGGTTAAAGAAAAAATAAATGATTTTCTCTTTTATTATTTTCTATTAGGAAGTTGGTGGTGAAATGATTAAAGAATAGTTTAGGGTTTTATTATGATTTAATGATTAAATAATTTAAGAGTTTTAATTATTGTATTAGGATGTTAGTTTGCTTAAAACGAACTGATTAGATAATTGAAATTACGGATCTTAATTGTTTTTTAGATTTGTAGAATTGAAAACTGACATATTGGAATTCTATAAATCTCAATCAACTAGTCAATCAATTGGTATGAATCGGGTGACCGATTGGTTTAAGTGTTAATAGTTGATTAATTGGTCTAAACCAACTAACCAATTGGCTTGTGATGGCGGTTGACTGATTGACCCAACAGTAGGGGTGAATCAAGTCTGTTAGGTTATTAGTTTGAGGTATGTTCGAGATTAATTAAGTGAATCAATTTGGCTTTTATAATTGTGTTTTGGTCTCTAAACTTAGAGTTTTAATCTTTTATGTTATTTTGTTTCGAATCATTTTTTAGTGTTTTTCATATTTGTTATAGGTTCTGTTAGCGTTTCTCCTAACGATCTTCAATAGTCTTTGGTTTTGTATTCTTTTGTCTTCATTTTCAGGGTGAATAAGATAATCTTTAATATGCATATAATATAAATATTATATTTATGTTAATTATATGATGAGTACAATTGATAAATTCTTGAATATCTATATATATTGCTTTATTTACTGAGTACTCATTGTTGATTTTGTACTCGCATTCTATTGAATTGATTTATATTTTATATGAAATTTATTTGTTTTGATAACTATATGAGCATCTATTATATATTAATATCGGTATATTTGTTATTAACTTTGTGCTAATGAATATTTAGTTTATATGCACATAGTATTTTGTATACGTAGCTGGTAAGAGAGGCACCGACCTATAGCGATTGATCCTTCCATAGTGATCAGGGCCGCAAACCTCGTCTGTTATCATAACCTTAGGGTTTCGTTTGTTATTTAAGTCAACGACTTTGTTTAATGTCTAACATATATCTCATTACCATATGTTATTATATTTAATGTACATGTGTGTGTGTCTATTTGTTTCAATCCTTACATTTATAAATAGCTAAAATATATATTAAATGTTATTCTCTCACTGAGTTGGTTGAGTTCACCCCTCTATTTTAATTTTTTTTTCAAGTTCTTAGTTTCTGTTAGCCGGTAGACTTTGTTAAGAGTTCCTATTTTTTTATTTTTGATCAGTATGTCTTGTTTGCTTCTACAAGGTTTTTCCTTATCGATTTGTTTTAATGTCATAAAGTTCTCTACTATTACACTGTTTTAGTTTAGGGATTAGATTTTATTAAATG
>Ga0307517_10007014_pt1 | contig 16528 bp, 10 predicted proteins | sample 23_EM_MG_FD_194515 | JGI IMG/M metagenome (GOLD analysis project Ga0307517, IMG submission 194515) | Populus trichocarpa ectomycorrhiza microbial communities from riparian zone in the Pacific Northwest, United States - 23_EM | ecosystem: Host-associated > Plants > Roots > Unclassified | place... | reverse complement strand
AGCCCCGCCTCAGGCGGTGTCACTGAAACCTCGACTCCAATCTCACAAACAGAATACTATAGCCTCCGAGTCCGACTCGCTTCTGGCGTCAGATGACGACGGATTTCCACTCAAAATGGAGATGAAGGCATCCGTCCTCGCGAAATAACACGGCACCCTCCTCACTGCACGAGAAGAGACCCACTAAAACGAGCACAAATACTCGCCTTTGGGGCTTCACACTGAACCGCCACCTGCATACACCGCAATAAAACTAGAGGGCTCCCTTTCATCATTTATTTATTTATTTTCACAATTATCCAGCTCACACGAAATGAAACGAAAATTTCTTATTGTTCCCCCACTCTTGCTTCACCATTTGATGCGTCAGCGTCCTCATGTCCCTGCTGACGCTCATGAGCCCAGAGTGGATGACATTCATGCGATGGCCCTCTTGATTCGTTTCGGAATCTTTGACTGCTCAATTTCGTGGGCAAAGAACTTGGAATGCCATGTCATTTCCTGCCATGCTGGATTCTCAAGAAATAATTTAACCCGGAACCTGGTTGAAGTCGATCGAAGGGTGATTGATGCTTCAAGTACATACACATCCTGTTGCGAATGATCACATGGTACTGTTCGCGATGTTCGGTTTCGTTACAGCCCTTGTGCGTACTCTGAACGACAATTGCTGCCGGGAGGTCCTCATCATGAGAAGCCAGATTTGCCGCACTCAGCCACTATTTGCCTCTTTGCCGCCCTACTAGAGGCTGCTTTTGTGAATTGACACCTCCGCAATGGCTCGACAGCCCCTGTTCGCACAGTTTCCTCTGGCTAGGCTTCTGCGGTCGTCGATACACCTACGGATAATATTCCGAGTCACACAGAACATCATCCCATCTGGGAAATTTTCTGGCTCCCACACGCAGCGTCGTAGAAGCCACCTTGTGATCCCACTCGGGCTTGATGACAGTGTTACTCATGTCAATTTCCCCACTTTTTCGTAGGTCAGCAGACAATTTAGACAAGGGCGATATAACCGGCTTTGCTTCTTGAATTTATTCTCCTGTCACTGAGGAATGCGGTCTCGTTTGCCGAAGTCGCCCATTTTGCAAGTGGATTTTATCGAACTGAGATGTGAAGAAAAATACCCCGTTCCACATCATGACATTATGAATGATGCCTCTCTTGGAAAACTCGTGGGTGGTGGAGGGTCGCATTTGTCAAAATTCACAATTGCTTTCAGGTATAAAGAGTCGCCCACTTTAAGCAATGGAACCCAGATCCACCAACCTACAACTCGACGGTCTAAGAATCAACAATTGCAGTAATACACCAACATGTTCTCCAAACTTGCTACAACTGTCCTCGTCGCCCTCGTCGGCCTTCAGACCGTTGCTGGTTACACTTGCCCTGTTGGTAGGAATTTGTATTGCTGTACGTAGTAAATCATTCACCATCAAATTATACACAGTTAATTGCTAACTAGGTACCCTTGGACTTGTCATCACTGGCGTCGTAGAGGTCAATTGTACCCCCTACAGCCCAGCAACTAGTAATTGGTGCGTACTGCCATTGCTTTTCTCCTTTCTACAAACCAATACCGTTAAATCACTCTCCTATCTTCCTATCTCGTTGGTTAACATTGGGCATTTACTAATCGATGCTTTTGTGATTTTTGCAGTGGTGGCGGATTTGTTCAGTGCTGTGTCTACGATGGTATGTGTTTCAAGGTCGTTTTGTTAATCGTATATTTTCTTATGATTTTCTGGTTATAGATGCCATACACCTTGGCTGGGGATGCAGTGCTCCTGAGACTTAAAGGAGGGTTTTCTGACCACCGCTCACGACGGGGACCTAGAGTTATCTTGTATATATCTTTGCCAACTTGAATGTGAATGACAGCTGTAATTTGTCAAGGTGATGGTTCAAGTCAGTTTCTTTTCGCAAATCCCTTTTTCAACAACATCTCGCAAACAACTCGAGGCCCGAATACATCGGCGCCATTCCCAGTAATCCCAGTTGAGAATGACCGGATCCGAAAAGAAATCCCAAATTTTCAATTCATGATCGAAGCAGTCTGCAACGAGAAATTAGATTACCCATTGTCCATGATAAGTATTTATGTAAAGGAAAGGGGAATCGGAAAACTATAAGTTCTGTGTCACGATCACTCCTTGGTGAATCTGCAGGTATGTTGGATCCTGAACTGGAAGCACCTTGCAAATGTATTTAAACGACCCGTCTAACCAGGGCCGATTTGAAGGAACGGACTGTTAGGCCCAAGTAAGCTAAATATCGTCGTGCATGCATTTCTCGGTAATGTTTATCATTACCAGTCAATGTCAAAAAACCTGCTGGGTTTTGATTAATCCAGCTTAATCAAAGTCGATAAGGTTACGGCAATGTCAGAGACTACATAGAACCATCGTTTGCAAGGCAAGAAAGCTTGAGAACAAATTGATCATCGACACAACCAACGAGCGGATGCTAAACTATCTTCTTTCCCAAATCAGGGTCCAATTTGAGGGGATGAAGAGTTAGTTTAGATCGCTAGTAAAGGAAAGCATTGTTGAATAGAACCTAAGGAGTATAACATTCATGCCAAACGGTCCCTAATTTGCATTGTTCGAAAGAGATTTTTGCAGAGCCATTCCGAGAGATGACAAGCGTATTGTGTGGACGCAGTAAGACATTGCAGATTGTTGATGGCACCCAAACAAGCCTTTCGGCACCAGACAGGATCCAGCCATTTTTCATAATCCACAAAGAATCAAAGTTCAGGGTAGCCCACACCCGTATTGATTTGTCCTGAGAACCAGAAACAATTCGGCTGCCATCAGACGAGAATCCGACCGATGTCACTGTGCCAATGTGTCCTTGCAGCTCCATCTGCTTGCCCGTCTTTACATCCCACATCCGCACTGATTTGTCCCAAGAACCAGACACGATTCGGTTGCCATCAGAGGAAAACGCGACTGAGGTGATATCGTCAGTGTGTCCTCGCAGCTCCTTCAGCTGCTCTCCCGTCTTCGCATCCCACACTCGCACTGATTTGTCCCAAGAGCCAGACACGATTTGGTTGCCATCAGCCGAGAATGCGACCGAGGTGACAGTGTTCGTATGACCTTCCAACTCCCCCAACTGCACACCCGTCTTTGTATCCCATACCAACACTGATTCATCCCAGGATCCAGAGATGATTCGATTGCCATCGGATGAGAATGCGACTGAGGCAACCTCATCGGTATGTCCTTGCAACTCCCTCAGCAATTCGCCCGTCCTTGCGTCCCACACCCGCACTGATTTGTCGCCGGAACCAGAAACGATTCGGTGGCCATCAAATGAGATTGCAACAGAGTTGGAGGGTCCTTGCAGCTCCCTCAGCAGCTCGCCCGTCTCTGCATTCCACACCCGCACTGATTTGTTGGAACCAGAAACTATTTGGTGGCCATCAAATGAGATCGCAACAGAGTAGGCGGGTCCTTGCAGCTCCCTCAGCAGCTCGCCCGTCTCTGCATCCCACACCCGCATTGATTCGTCGTCGGAACCAGACACGATTCGGGTGCCATCAGATGAAAATGCGACCGAGGTCACCGTTTTAGTGTGTCCTTGCAGCTCCCTCTGCCCGCCCGTCCTTACATCCCACACCTGCACTGAATTGTCCCCAGAACCAGAGACGATTCTGGTGTCATCAGATGAGAATGAAACCGAGATGACTCTTTGAGTGTGACCCTGTAGCTCCCTCAGCTGCTCACCCGTCTTCACATCCCACATCCGCACTGATTTGTCCCAAGAACCAGACACGATTCGGTTGCCACCAGAGGAGAATGCGACCGAGGTGATATCGCCAGTGTGTCCTCGCAGCTCCTTCAGCTGCTCTCCCGTCTTCGCATCCCACACCCGCACTGATTCGTCACGAGAACCAGACAGGATTCGGTTGCCATCAAACGAGAATGCAACTGAGCTGACCTTGTCAGTGTGTCCTTGCAGCTCCTTCAGCTGCTCGCCCGTCTCTGAACCCCACAACCGCACTGATTTGTCGAAGGAACCAGAGACAATTCGGTTGCCATCAGACGAGAATGCGACCGACGTGACCCAGTCGGTGTGTCCTCGCAGCTCCCTCAGCAGCTCGCCCGTCCTTGCATCCCACACCAGGACTGATTTGTCGTAGGATCCAGATATGATTCGGTTACCATCAGGCGAAAATGAGACCGACATGACCCAACTGGTGTGTCCTTGCAGCTCCTTCAACAACTCGCCCGTCTTCGCATTCCACACCCGCATTAATTTATCGTTGGAACCAGAGACGATTCGTCTGCCATCAGAGGAGAATGCGACCGACGAGACCCAGTCGGTGTGTCCTTGCAGCTCCCTCAGCAGCTCGCCCGTCCTTACATCCCACACCTGCACTGAATTATCCCCAGAACCAGAGACGATTCGGGTGTCATCAGATGAGAATGCCATGCAACCACCCGAATTAGGCGTAGGTATTGTCAGCAATGGGATTGTGATAGTACTTCCCCTTGGGAGTAAAAGTGACGGAATAAACCCAAACCGGTTCCTCCAATTTGTCCAGGTCGGTGAACCCTGATTCCACATAGACAACGCTGAAATGTATAAGTGTGGTGTTGAGAATGATGCCGGGCTTCCTGCGAAGAAAGCCGAGAAATTCTCCGCATCCGTCACTTGCCTAAGGAGATCAGGGTATTCCTTTCCCTGGAAAAGCATCAGGATAATTCTGCTTGGAGGTATTTGTGTATGCTCATACTATATTAAGCCAGGACTCCGCATCCTTCAGTAACGAAGAACACTCGAATTTTGCACCAATCAAATTCATAGACTCAATCCAGAATAGTAGTTTGTTGTCTAGAAAGTCCTTCAGACCACGAAATAGGTCATCAGTGTCATCCTCCGCATGGACCGCCTGAAGTAGATGCCTCGCCCAATGCCTCGACACATATCTCAGAGTTGGAGAGAATATCCCATCAATAGAAGCATTGAGGCCAGGCACCTCAAAATCGAAGAGGTATGATGAGGGAAGATTACACATATTAAAATACAGGGACGTCTGCATAATGGAGAAGCACCGCCGGGCAAGGACACCGTGATGAGCAGGCGGATCACAGAATACATGCAATGCGTGGAATTGATGAGGGAAAATGCTGAGCTTCGCTCTTTCTCGAGAGAAGACAAAGTCAGGAAACGAAGCATGGTACCAATAGACGCAGCCATCCTTGGAGGAGATGTAAAGGACAGCATGTAGAGACTCGACCACTCTCCTCACTGTATTCTGATCGGTATCCGTGAGGTCTGCTAATGCGGCTATGTCGATCCTGGACTCTGCACAGACGATAGTATGGAGGATACGCAAGCGTGTTGCACGGACACTAGCATCCCGAAATGCATCATCCATTACCTGCTCGTACAACTCATCCACTAACAATCGTTCATCGCTATTAGCATGTGAGATCAATGACCCAGGCTTCAGCATCGCTCGCAGATGGAAACGCATCTCGGAAACCGAACGAGAGGTATGTAGAGGAGATATGAATCTCACGGCAGTCGTTGCGTAAATGAACAATCCACCCGCCCGCTGCGACAATGACACCAGTTCAGGTTCGTCCTTTAATTCTGGGAGTGCTTCCCGCAGATACTTTTCGATGTCGTGTTGGACATTGACGGTATTGACCTCGTGGAGCTTGCAAACCGCATTCGAAGAGAACGATTTACACAAGGCAACGATTTTGGGATGGGGACGACTTGTTACAAAGAACTTAATCCCCGCAAGTTGACCTCCATAAATAACGCGAAGCAGCTCTTCCAAAAACTCGGCCCCGCGGTCACTCTCGTCAAGGGCATCCACAACGACTATGGGTGTCGATAGATCTTTTCTCTGAGCAAGGGAGGCTTGCCACGGCTTGGCGAGAAGTTCGTCGATTTGGATACGCAGTCGAGCATCGACGACCTTTGAGTTTGTTTCCAGGACTGACGAAACATTGGCCGCGTACGAGTTGTAGAGTTCCGCAAGGTCTTGGCACAAAGTAGTGACAAGGAGCTTCGAATTCCTGCTGTCGAGCTGGAGTGAGCAGAAGAAGGAGGCGAATGGTAGGCGAGCTTCGTCTAGCAACTCGCAGATTGTATATGCGATGGTCGTCTTGCCCAGACCAGCCAATCCGGTGAGCCAATATACCGGCGGGCTTTCGCGGGGTCATTCTCGTTGACCCATGCAACGATCTGCGCAATGACATCGACACGTGTACCCATTGTGCACGAACGGCGGGCAAGATAGTCGAAGTTGATAGCAGCACTGAAAGCGGCATCACGAGAACGAGGTAGTGACTGAGATACAACGCCCTTAGTACTGTATCATTATCATTCTCGATCAGTATCGACATACCTTCAGAATGTTATCATGTCCTGGTAGCAATCACAAATGGTTCAGTTGTCCAGAACAACGGAGAATTTATCGCTTACGGTTATAGATCTTCTGGATGAATTTTCCGTCATTAACGTGTAAACATTCAATTTTTGAAAACATGGCTACGGATCTGCCGACCCTTAGTCAGTGGACGACATCAAGGATCGACGATCGTGAGCACCTTTGTGAATCAGATCGGTCTGGTCGTTGGTTGGCGCTCTCATTCATAGTCTGCGAATCAAATTTGGAGGAACCCGCAAGAGATGCTGTGGAACCCAAATGGTGTGGCATTGTCGAGCGCTCGTCGTCGTCGTTGTCAGGGATGACGGAGTCTAGCGGCCCGGGGACTCTCATGCGTTTGGGAAACCGTGGAAAGTTGAAACCACCTCATTGGGTTGAAAATTGACATGGCGAGAAAAACCAAACTACCCGCCTGGTCTGTGAAATATTGTTGACGCGATACCCGACTCACGCAGGTTCACAGACGCAAAGAGGTGAGGTCGCCATGTCGTCAAATGTCGTTCGCGATGGGTGGTGGTGGTGTGACCACGGAATTTGCCGACGGTCATTTGATGGCGGTCATGAGGGAGATTTGTCGACTTGAACCGACTCAAATCGCGACGCGATTCGCCATACTTTTATTTTGTATTGAATGACGAATCGTAAAGAAAAATATTAGAGCCGATTTCGTGAACTGCCGAACGAACCGTTGCTCGAATCGACGTAATTAACCAGCAACTAAAGTTCCTGTGCTCGCTGTAGCACCATTATTACAGAACCATGATTCACCAGACGATATACAAAGTCCAAAGATTCCAGTGAAATGACATGTTCGCTGCCACCAGCAACGAGCCCTAGGACAAGTACCCCAAAGCTTTTGTAAGTCCCAACCCTTTTTTCGGACCCACAACTATTGCTGCTTCCCCCTCATTTGATCGCAAGCCTCGCGGTCACCTTCGCCAACCTTTCTCCTTCCTCTTCCTCTTCATCATTCGCAAAGCCATACTGACTCAAAAGTGCCAGTATGTTCTCCATCCCCTCTTTGTCTTCCCCTCGAGCCCAACACCAACACAGCGCACCCACCCCGTCGCCGCCCATCCCATACTCCAACAATTTCCTCACAGCTACGTCATTCTTGGCCCGTACAGCCCACTCCAGCGGTGTCCAGCCATGAAACCCATCCTTCTCAATAAGAAATGCCTCTACATCCTTAAACGCCTGCAGAAGCACTAGTAGTATAGTCTGCGTCGCTTCTCTGTCATGCATCCCAGGCTTTCCAGCAGCGGCGATGTGAAAGATATTGAGCTGCCCACCCAGGGCCGGCGCTGTGGACTGGGTGACATGTGCACAAGCACCACGGGAGAGGAGATAACGTATGGAAGACAGAAGGTACGGCGCGCATTCGGCGACGAGGACTCCCAGCAGCGTCAGTCCCTTCAATCGGCGATCCCCCATCGCATCCATCCCGTCTGCAGTCTCCAAGAAGGTATCAAGGCCGTAGCCGTACTTAACAGTGCGCTCGATATCCGCACCGCACTCAAGGAAGAAGTCCGCCAGTTCGAACTCCAAGCCACGCACTGCAAACTCAAATGGAGATCCGTAAGCGGTTTCGGTATACGGCGCGGAAAGAGCATGCAGCTTCTTGGCCAGCGTAAGGCTAGGGCTATGAGATTTTGCCAGCCAGTGGTATGCGGTGAACGCATCGGGCCCAGAAGCAATCGGCCAGTCCAAATCGTTTTTGTTACCCCTTTGCTGAGCAGTGGCAACAAGGAGGTCAAATACCTCCTCGCGACCTTCTACTGCTGCCAGTAGGTAAGGGGGTAATCCCTGGAGGCCTCGGCTAGTACTGCACAGTTCCTCCGCCCAGCCAGTTTCCAAAAGATGGGCAACCGTGGTTGGAGTGGCGGACATGACGGCAAGTAATAGGACCGATTCCATTCCATCTTCTGGAGGGGCGCGCGGTTTGGCACCAGCCTCGACCAGGGCTGCTAGAGTGCCTTGGAAGGCGGACTTTCGCGCTTGCTCTGTGCCATGCCGTAGCAATTGTGTGAGCAACCCGTCAAAGTGGAGGTTCGTCACTGTAGCTCGCGTGGCACTGTAGAGGCACTCTGTGTACTGACTGGGTGTGATATAGCTGCGATGACGTTTCAGGGTAGACAAGAGAACAGAAAGACACGAAGCCTCCCATAGGCGGGCTGCACAATCGATTGCAGACAAAATCGCCCCCACAGATTCCTCTTGGCAGGTTTTGCAGAGTAGGCATGATAGAACCTCGGCATCTCCACGCATTACTGCCCATACCAACTCCGAGCCACGCCCAACGTATGCGCCGACCTCTATCTCACGACCTGAGGCGTGGTGTAGCTCGTCAGGATATGAAGCCATATGGCCCAGTTGCTCCACCTGGAGCCGGCGAGAGATGTCCGGCATCCGACCGCACTCGATTTTGAACACCCAGTGGAGAGGCAGCTCTCCGCGACGGCTGGGGAGTGCCGGGTCTGCCCCTTGGTCTAGTAAGAACTCAACAACGTCAGCTTGACCTGCACGTGTTGCCTGCAGCAATGGCGTCTCATAGGCGATATTGAGCAAGGCGAATGGTGGCTCATATGTTTTGAACACCCACTCAAGCAGATGCAGGTACCCGCGGGAGGCGGCGTAGTGCACCACTGTGTCACCGATTGCATTAACATAGTATACCATGTCATCCTCGATGCGGAATGTATCGCGCAGCGCGCTGTCTGGGTCAGAGGCATAGTTCTTCCACGGGGATCCCGAAGCTGAGCACTCATTACTCCATTCTGGAGACCAGGCATTTGGATCATCTGAGGGAGGTGGGGGATTTAAGAGGATCTCGCGTGCCCAGGTTGCGTGTGTAGTGACATCAGCAGGACCTTCGTAATCCTCAAGGTCGGCGATGCGAAGGATCTCCTTAGCTAGCCCACGGACAACCGTGTCGAAAGCTCGGAACATGTCGATGCCTATGCCGGAGTATCGCCCATTGAGAATATGTCGGGCCTCCGTACTGCGCTCCGGGTAGAGTGTTTGCAGGTCCGATAGCGCCACTGACGACCCCCTGAGTGCACTGTCCCAGAGCCATTCCGCGATGGGAATGTGGTCGGGAATGGGTTTTCCGAGTGCAGTGAAGACACGATGCACAATTCCCTGTGTGGTAGTATCACCAGAAATGGCGGAGGACAGCAGCCATTTCAGGGCTTCGTCGGGTTTGTGCTCGACCTCGAGGTAGTAGGTGAATAGAGTACATGCCATTTTCCGCCGATTCTGGCCAGAGGCACCAGGATGGGCTTGAATCAAGTTCGCGATGAGATGCTGGCGGGCCCGAACCGGCGAGCTCTGGAGCATTCGCACCAGGGCAGCATAAGTCTGAGGGATGCTGAAGTTTGGCGACAGATATTGGGTTTGTGGCAGCACGCCTGCGTTGTTGAAGAGGTGCTCTTCGTCTTCCCTGATGTACCCCCCATTTTCATTTCTGCATTCGATTATAGTCAGCTTCATGAACAACCTTGCATAAGGAGACAACATAGTACATTAAACGTAGCACTTCGGTCACAGGGTCAACCAACGCAATAATTCGCACCTTCGGGCGACCTATACGTTCAAGCGGTAACATTTCTTCTGGGACTGAGAGTGTGTCGGATGCGCATTCCACACTCGCTCCAGGATGCTCCTTCCTACGTGCATACCAAGTTACAGTAAGCCCTGCGACACTGAAACATAGTTGGTAACTTACTGAATACGGATAGCCAACTGAGCCAGAGACGAGTCGAAGGGCGACATACCCTCAACGCGAAACGCTTTGGTGGACTTCGTATCCCATGGGGCGACTGAATATTTCGAGTTGGACGGGTGGAATTTCTTTTCTGACCGCTCTGGGACAGTGCGGTCCTTTTTTGGCAGTTGTCCCTTTGCTCGATATTCTGCGCGCTTTGCTCGGGCCTCCTCTGGAGTGATTTCAGGGAACGTTGTCACCATGAAAAATGGAGTGTTCATCTCGGACTCTTCAAAGTTTCCCGGAAAATGAGGGCCATGCTTGCGGTCCTCCATTACCTTCTCAAATCGGCGTACCTGTTCCTCGTCCTCCGCGGTCATAGTTTCTTTCCCCCAGATCTTCATCTTTGGTCGCGGCCTCTCCATCGCGCCCGCATTCACTGATGAAGCTGATGGCTGATGCTCAACGCTTGTGGGATTCGTCGATGCGGGACGGTTTGCAACCGATGTTTGCTCCCTTTCTTCTCCAAGCACGGCGCCTATATCAATACCCATTTGGCCCTCCGGTGTGATCACTATGTTCTTGAGCATTTTCCCTTTCCTGCATTGTAAAGAATCCAGGCATAAGAAATTGCCATATTGAGTGGATGTATTATACCACTCACAACTCTTTTAACCTTGGAACTCTAAATTTACCGTTAGCAGAAGTTCGCAGACAGGGTGCAGGGATAATCTCTGACTTACATATTTACAACGAGACTATCGAGGCAGTTCACAACATTCCTCAATGAGCGGACCATTGGGTTGGGGTGAATCGATCCAAATAGCACAGCGCCAACCGACTTTTTGAGTATAATCCAATGGAAGAAGTCATTTCGTTCGCCCAGCAAGGACAGCATCAGGTTCACCATAGGCTCTTCGCGCTTCATCATCTCTATGACATCGGGATCCAGCATCGTTCCTGTTCCCGTAATGACCTGGAAGGGATGTGCGCCAGCTGCTAGAATGCGCCACAGTACGAATCCGAGGCTGTAGATATCTGCAGCCTTCAGTCCAATGAAATTCAGGTCTCCATTATCCTCAGGGGCATTCCAGGGAGGCGTGTTTCCTCGCAGACTTTCCCGCTCATCCAGTTCGGTAACGGAATGCCCGAAATCAGCCAATTTGGCAACCAAGCCACCAGGCACGGTGTCGTCCTTAAAAAGAAGAATATTCTGGCACTTCATGTCCCCGTGGACGACGTCGCAGTCATGCAGCGCCTTGAGCCCCCGTGCAACATCAAGACACAACCCAATCTTCGCCTCCGAAGTCGCAATGCTGATATCTGGATCTGGGCTGGATTTGCCGGCCCAGGCATCTTCCAAAGAGCCGGCAGAGGAAAGTTCCAGCACCAAGACGGGGAGCAAGGATGCAGACTCGAGCGAGGGCTCAGGTGCCCATGCAATCCCCAACAGTTCGACGATATTTCGGTGGCTTCGCAACGGTGGATGACTCAAGATACGCAGTTCACGACACGCTGCACGCATCGAGTCGGAGACTTTGGGTGTTTTGATGGCGACATAGGCTGCGGAAGGGTGGGGACAGTCCGGCGGCAGGCCACGGACAGTGAAAGATGCACCGCTTCCGATTCGATACGATCCGGTGTTAAGAACCGTGTTGCAGCGGTGCCCTGCGTAGTGAGTATCGACTATGGCCGGTACTGAAGCAGCGAGGATGACAAATTCGTGAAGCCCGGAAACGCTGGTTTCTTCCTCACGCTGAGACAGCGAAGCACCAGCAAGATACACGGTATCGTTGCGCACGGTCCTAGTGTAGTTACCGCAGCTGGTAGTGCTGCTCATGTTGACCAGGAAAACTAGGCCAATTATTGGATCAATTAACTAGAGGATAATCAGTAGGTAAGGAAATGGTCGAGGGCCCGTGAATGTAGTACATACCCTGAGTCAGTGGTGGAAAAGATTGAGGGACGACGAAGGTTTCTTGACATCTATATGTGAAGCGGAGTACCAAAAAAAAACAAGATTGATGACAGATGTAAAGGGGAGATTATTTAACCGTTTCTGGAGCTTCCTATTCATATCTCAGGGCGTGGTGTTGATTCGCCTCTCCGCCGCTGCAGGAACAAGTGAATGACTGTGAATGACAAAAAAAAGATCAACGGTTGATCTTTCCTTTTATATCATCAACATTGTGCTTTTTGGCACTCCGCAAGCTCCCGTGTCCGGCGTCGAGAAGCCTTCGTCCGAATCGTCGTCCCATCTTTTCCACCAGTAACTCACGGTATGTGCATTCACGGGCCCCCGACCAGCTCCTTACTGAGTATCCCTTAGTTAATTGACCATTGCACTTTGCACCAATTGCAGCAGAGTTTCAGTCTCCTCAGGCTCAGCAACGTTCGTATCATTTAGGGAACTGCTAGACCACTGTGAACATGGAACCTGTCAGCGTCGCATCGTTGACATCGCTATTCAGCCTCTGCCTGCAGGGTTACAGCTCGGTGCGGATGGCAAAGAAACTTGGACAAGATGCAACCACGCTCATCTGTCAATTTGAAATCGAGGAAGCACGGTTTATAACCTGGGGTCGTGGGGCTGGGTTTCTTCCAACCTTGGACAGAATGGACGCAAGTGAAGTCGACATTCCTCTTGAACATGCTGGGGCAGTTTCCAAGGTGCTCGGTCAGATATCGAAGCTCATGGGCGATGTGCAAGATCTCCGCCAGCGGTACGGCATCGTGGTGGAGGACGCCGTTGTCAGCACCAGTCAAGGCAACGCGGAATTTGTTGGTGGCTTGCAAACGCTCCGTGAACGGTTATCAGTTGAATACAGGCGGCAGTCAAAGTTTGCGACGTCCTTACAACAGAGCGCGTCGTTCTTGAAGAAGGTGCGGTGGGTTTTTACCGACAAGGACACGTTGGGATCGCTCATAGACACACTGAGGGGATTCAATGACAGCCTGTTGAGCATGCAGAGCACAGTATCGCGCCGCAAGTTCCAGCAGGACTTTCAGGCGCTCTGTCTCGAAAGCGCGAAAACGAATGACCTCGCACGGCTTCAGGTCATCGAGAAGACTGGCTACAAGCCCTTGGCCCTGCCAGCGAGTCACAAAGTGCTGAGGTTACGTCTGGAGTTGGAATATGCGGAACGTTTCGATGTGTCCATTGATGTTGGTGCCAAGGCCACGTCGTGGCCGGCAACAGATCTTTCAATGCTCAAGATCGCCCGAGAGAAGGTGTACATTGAGCATATGGACGCGCCGCGCTCACTGGGGCTGTATCGATCACAGAACGTAGTGGTCGAATGGCGGGACCTCAAGGAGTCACCCACCTATGCAATCTCGGGTGGCCAAGTCCTGTACCGCCTCCAGCTGTTAAGCAAGCTTTTACATGTCGACACGCCACGTCCGCCCGAATTTCGATCCTTGGGGTGTTTTGGATTTTTGTTTGAGCCACAGCCTCCACGATTCGCTTTCGTTTTTGCCCTGCCCTCCACAGCTGCCGCCAACGCCACCGCCGAGTCTCTCTATGATGTCCTATGCGATGAAACTAGTACACGTCCACGCCCATCGCAGACCTCGCGCTTTAAACTGGCCCGCCATTTGGCTTCATCACTGTTGCACTTGCATGCCACTGGCTGGTTGCACAAGGGGGTGCGCAGCCAGAACATATTGCTCTTCGGCAGCCGTAGCTCTGCCGCAGAAGTCTCTGCCCTCATCGAGGAGCCGTTCTTAGTCGGCCACGGGTATGCGAGACTCGCTGCCAATGCCGTTGGTACTGAGCCTGTGACGGATGGTAGCGACCCGCACTATCGTCATCCAGACCTCAGCGATGAACAATCTCGCCCTGAATATCGAAAGCAATACGATATCTACGCACTGGGAGTGCTCCTGATCGAAATTGCATACTGGAAGCCGTTGCACAAGCTGGTCAGTTCGCGACGCAGCGCGGAACAGAGCGCAAACAGATTGAGGGAAATAGTAATCAGTGGTGATCTTGCACACTGGATGGGGTGTGTCTATAGTGACGCTGTGAAATGGTGTTTCGAGTGTCAATCTATTGAGGAACCAGAGGTTGAGTTTTTCGAGAACGTAGTGAAGTTGTTAGAGACCTGCATTGTATAATTTTACACAGGAAGATCAGAGACAGGATACTATTATCTCCAGGTGCATCAATTTTTTGTCGTTAATGAGTATGGTGTTGTCACCACCGTCTTGGTCTCCTGAATATGTTGTGAACACCGCCGTGCCGTCGAGCATGAACGACCAATCCTGGACCCGCCTTCTTGCTCCCTTCAGCTTGGCTGATTGTTCCTGTCTTCATCTAGGTGACCAAATCTCTTCTCCCTTCAGCACGTTGTGTTACATCGTAAGAATTTTCGGCTGGGGTTGCCGAGTATTGAGCGATAGTGAATAGGTCACTAGAAGGCGAGCAGCTGGAGGTTGCTGCTGCTGCTGCTGTGGATGTCTAATCACTCGCGTCGCCGAACTCTGTCTGCTTCTCCCTACCACATCCGGAGAGGACGGTGTGCCTTCGTTGGCAGGAGTGACAGGAAAACGGTAATGTTCCTGAACCTGCGAAGGATTCTTCAGTATCACCACTCCGGGAACAGGCACGGCCGGCCGGCCGACTTTCAGCAAGAGGAGGAACATTAGACGACGAAGGCGGTGAAGGATATCATGTCCTGCCGTCGACTGAGTGCAGGATTCGAATCCAAACCAATGGATAGGGCCCGGTCATCCTCAATGACATCATCCACAAACTCAAATTTCGATCCAGGTCCAGGTGTAATCGGTCCAACAGGATCGTCCTCTCGTGCTCCACCCGCCTCGACTACCCGCGGACTGAGTGTCAAAAAAAAGCTCATCGTCGTTGTCATCCTCGTTCGCCTCAACCTCGACACCATCGCCCTCGCCATCATCGTCCAAATCCAAATCATCAGGTTCAGGCACCGACTCCAAACCCATATCATCATTCCGAAACAGGAGGCCACGTAGGAGGTTCGTCCTGTACTGAAAATATCGTTCTCGGAAGCTAATAAGGACGTCAACCCAAGCCACGAAACAAAGATGGGGAATGAATTACCTCTCCTACAATCCCATCAATCCCCCACATCACGACACAAAAACCCAATAAGTGTATTGAGATCCAACCCACTCAACGACATCTTCCTAACACGATCACAATTGAAAGTCTTCAACTCTTCCATTCGATACGCAGTACAATAATGCTGCTGTACCAAATCCAGATGGGAATGAATGCTACCCAAGTTGATTAGCGTCCGTCATGCCAATCATCACCAAGTCTGAATAGGCAGAAAGTCGAGGGCAGACACTCTAGCCCTGACTTGCACTTCTCCACCGTTCGTGACCATGCGAACTTGACCCACACCAGGCGGAATTCGGGTAACTTGGAGGTGGCGGAAGCGGAAGACTCCTTCTTGAATGCTGTCATATCGATTGACTGTCTCCAGATAAACCGGTGCTCGTGGTCGAATAGGAAACTCCTGAATCGGCACTTGAACTTGAAAACTTCTGCTGAAAAGGCGAAGGCGCCAGTGGAGCATGTGATAGAGGAGGGGGTGTCGACAGTATGTGACGAGACACTCAACGACGACGCAGACCTCGATGTTGTCGTTGACGTGGCGGTACGCGAGTGTTGCCCCATCATCTTACTGTTGGCTAGCACTTCGACAATTTGGCCGAGGACATGTGGAGGTGGTGACGAAGAAGTAGATAGAATCCTTGATCCTCTATTAGAAGGAATATGACCGTCAAAACTTGATTGTCTGGAGAAGGCGAAAGATTCTGGGGGCAAATAGTCAATAATTGTCTTCCGGACTTGTTCAAAGTAAATAAGAGATTCCTGGACACCAAATGTACGTAATGCGTTCATATTTCCCTTTATGATAGAATGCATGCAAAGGAATAAATAGAAGAGGAAATCCAGAAATTACAAAAGAGAAAAAAATTCACCTGAGTTTACGCCTTGACGACCTTCACAGGCTGACTGAGGATCCCCAATATTTCATCGTCAGCTCGGTTAGTCAGGGTCCTGATCTAGGTCTTTCGTCTGCGTGCCCAAAACTGAGTCGAAATCTGCGGCGCCATTGTCATGATCGAACAACCCCCGTCTTGCTCGACTTTCCTCGCGAGGACCCTCCGTATCCTGGATCATGACTTGGAAATCGAGACCCGAAGAATCGAAATTAGTCTTGATTGTTGCTGTACTTTTGGTTGAGAAGACGATTGGGCTGAAGACGTAGGAGAAGAGAAGTCCTGCAAATCCCAGAGTATAACTGGCTTATCGAGGTTGTGGCAGTGGTTGCAAAACAGAGGACCCTAGACTGGCCGGATGACAGCGGTCCTGGAGGGAAGTGTACACTTCGGTACCTTGGGAATAAAAA
>Ga0307517_10007013_pt1 | contig 16531 bp, 24 predicted proteins | sample 23_EM_MG_FD_194515 | JGI IMG/M metagenome (GOLD analysis project Ga0307517, IMG submission 194515) | Populus trichocarpa ectomycorrhiza microbial communities from riparian zone in the Pacific Northwest, United States - 23_EM | ecosystem: Host-associated > Plants > Roots > Unclassified | place... | reverse complement strand
CGCATGTAGGACTTAACCTTCAGGTTCCTTGCCCCCCAGATTGCGGACGCTATATACGGCAAGTATTTCGACGGAATCAAAATGCAAGGCATGCTGGACCCTAAGTTTCTGAAGCGCATAAACGGTAAGATGGACTGTCTGACATGTGCAATACTGTGCCATTCACTACGGGCATTGCAAACCGGGGTATATAACAAACCCTCCAACTTCAATCCTGAAGTAGTTGGAGGTGGGAGAGTCTGAATCATTGCCTGTTTTTTGATAACCGAGTCCACTAATCTTGAAAAATGCAAGATCTTTTTATCCGGCAGAAGAACACGTGGCGGGGGTTCGCCCGGGTGATGCAGGACATGTTTATATTAAACCTTGGTCAGAAGATCGCATAGAGGCTCGAGAAACAGCATAGCATCCGGCAGGAGAGGAGAGCGGGCTTCTCGGACGATAACGACGCCGTTTATGCAGAACTGAAGCGTCAGCTAGGCAACCAGACTCCGGGAGATCCTGCCCTACCGAGACAGATGCCGATTGACACCTACGTCGGCGGCTTGGGGGGGCTCGAGGATAGTCAAAATCGGTCGCAGGAGACGGAAACATCAGTGGATCTCAGTCAAACGTCGATTGACTGGGAGCTAACATTTCTGGATTCGGATGGGTCGAATCATGGGAGTCTTGACAACGCAGGGGGGGCCGTCGACTCTCAAATGAGCAATCGCTTATCGCTCAGCCTGGATGATTCCCGGAGCGGAGAAGCTGGGCCGCGGGCGTCGGGGGCGCTGGAGGAAACCAGTGGCTGGCAGGATGTTGCGAATACCACGGAGGGTGCTTAAGAGGAGGTGGTACGTGTAGGTAGATTTAATTTTTTTTCTAGTGATGGGACGCGCAGAAGCGGGGGTAATACAGGTCATATGCAATAGTCACATAGTATCATAGTAGATACTGTAGTATAGGGCGTCGGGATGACTGCAATAAATTATGAGCAATATCACGACAATTTTGGGAAAACGAACTTGAATCTAGAACATGGGAGAGTGTGAGGAAGAGGTCCAGAATAGTGGCTATGTGATCAGCGCGTGCGGATGGAGGGCGGGAGTATCGTGAGTCAGGAAGGCGCGACAAGAAGTAATCGGCGTCTGGAAGGATCAGGTAAATAGTGCGGAGGGTATAGGTATCGGGACGGGTAAGGCGCATACAACAGACACTAGGATGGCGTCACGACACGATGGCCTAGCGTCAGAAGGGGTCAGGACACGATGGCCTAGCATCGGAAGGCGTCAGAACATGATACCCGCGGGTTGGAAGACGTCAGGACATTCTAGGCTAGCGTCGGAAGGCGTCAGGACGCACAGGACGTAGGGTGCGTTTCAGGACGTTGTCAGGACGCAACGGGACGTTGAGCGAATCTTCTGGACGCGGCGTCGGATCGACGTCGCATCCAGAATGGGAGTTTACGTCCTGTGCGTCCTGTGCGTCCTGTGCGTCCTGTGCGGCTGACGCACAGGAAGAGGAATAAATTTTTTGCTGATGTCGGGCAGGTCAAGTGGCAGTTCGGTAGGGCTCGAGAAGCGACACATGCAATACCAGCTGGATTTTCCATCGATCTGATATTTCTAACTTGTAGGCAACTTCTTCTCTTTGTTCTAGGATTTTGAAGGGGCCGTAAAGTTTTGGAGCTCACTTCTTAGAAGGGCGTTTTGTACGGATATTTTTCGCATTGAGCATAACCAATTCACCAACTTTAAAGGCTGCGTCTTGCTTAGCTTTCTGATCGTGATATCGCCCCATGGCTTCCATTGTCTTTTCCAGTGATTGTCTCGCTTAGTGATATATCGTTTGCATCCAGTGGGCATACAGATTAGCTTCTGGATTTCGTGCTTCTCGTTTTTTTAACCATTCAGTTTGTGGCTGATATCCGTAGTTTGCGAAGAAAGGGGTCATGTCATTTGCAGATGTAATCCAGTTGTTATAGGCACACTTGGCTAGGGGTAAGAGGTTATACCAGTCACCCTGGTCATAGTTGCCAAATATTCGAAGGTTCCCTCCCAATACTTGATTGACTCTTTCTGTTTGGCCATCAGTTTGGGGGTGATACGCTGTCGACATTTTTCTCTTAATCACAAGTCTTTACACAATGACTTCAAAATTCACCCACGAACTTCGCATCCATATCCGAGATAATTTCTGACTGTAGCCCATGAAGTTTCCATACTTCTTTAAGGAATGCTTCTGCCACTTCTTTAGCGGTCGCATTTTCTTGTAATTCCATCAAGTGGGCCATTTTTATGAATCGGTCTACTATAACCATAATCTGAGTATACCCTGCCGAGTTCGGTAGCTGCGTGATAAAGTCGACCGATCTAGAAGCCCAAGGTGCATAAGGCACTTGTAGGGAACTAAGTAACCCAAAGGGAGCGTGTCTCGGAGCTTGCGCTTGTTGGCATGAGGTACAGGATCGGACATAGTCGTTTACCCAATCGGTTATGCTTTTCCAATAGAAATCTCGTGTAATAATTTCCAGGGTTTTTTCTTGTCCACAATGTCCTGCTATCTTGGAATCGTGACAACTTTTAGCGATAAGGGTTTGCAGATCTTCGTTATAGGGGATGAATAGGCGATCCTTGTAGTAGAGTAGGCCTTCAGATATCGACCATTGCTTATGTAGTTCCTTTTCTTCCTTCGTTAAGGTTTCCAACTCTTCTTTTCTCCGCATCTAGTTCTCACCCTCCATTGCCGCTTCTTTAACTGATGATACAAAATCTTCTTCAAATTTCCTTAAGCCGGCTTTGGCAATAATCGCGTTAGATAGGATGACTTGGCCCTTGCGTAATATAGGGTGTTGATTCATATGAAAGGGATCGTAGAACTGATGGTTGCCATCCGCTTGAAGAAAGCATATCGTCGGTTGGACCTCTTTCAACTCCGTTCCTAGCCTGATACGTCCAAAACCTTTCTCTGCTCTTTCCGTCACATCTAATCCCTCTACCTCTGTCCAATCTTGATCATCCAACTATTCCACAATCAGCTGAGCTATCCGGTTATCTTTCCTTACTTCATAGTTTATACTATTGTTGTTAACGAGTAGGACCTTAACTTCTCCTCTATAATCGGTGTCGATAACCCCTGCGTCTACCGTGATTCCTTTAGTTGCCAAATCACTTCTAGGTGCTATGCGACTATAGGTTGCTTCTGTTACTGCGATGCCTAAGCCAATCTTAACCAGTGCTCGGTTATTTGCCGGGATGTGAATGTCTTCGCTACTGTAGAGGTCATGTCCTGCTGCTAGCTTTGACCCTTTTGTCGGGATTCGTGCGTCTTCTGAGAGTCTTTGTACCCAAATCCCCATTTCCTCTTCCATATGGGGCAATATCTGTTGGAGGTATTCCGCTTTTGAACGACATACAACGGCAATTTGGAATTTTCCGAAGTGCTTAAGTTGCAGAATTTGTTGTTCGCGATGCGTAGCTCCCTTCTGAGAGCAGTACTCCAGCCACCTACTCAGAGCATCTGGCTTGCCTCATTTGGTTCTGGGACGGTAGACTATTTTAAAGTTAAAGCCATATAATCTTTGAGCCCACCTTATTTGTCTATGGGTCCAGATTTTTGTTGTAAGGAAATACTGCAGGATTTGATGATCTGTATAGACTGTTACCGGCTTTTCCGTTCCCTCCAGGTAATGTCTCCATTCCATGAAGATGACAACGATAGCTAACAGCTTCTTATGCTGCATGGCGTAATTTGGTTCGGCCGGTGAGAGTTTGCGAGGGTGGAAAGCCACAGGATGAAGCATTTTGCCATGGAATTGTGATAAGATGCAACCCAGTGCATAGTACCTGGCATATGTTTCGACCACCGTGTTCAAATCTGGATAGGAGTGACATAGGATAGGAGCCGAAATGAATTGACGTTTCAGGTCCTCAAAGGCTTCTTGATGTTCTTTTCCCCTGGAAAATTTCTCGGGGTGCCCTTTTAGTAGGTTCGTAATTGGTGTGCAGATTGCCGAGAAGTTTTTTATAAAACGGCGGTAAAAATTACCAAACACAATAAAGATTTGAATGTCTTTAACCGAGGCAGGGGCTTTCTACGACTTAATTGATTGCACCTTCTTCTCGTTCATAGTCACCCCGTCTGTTGCAACCACATAACCCCCAAAATCTACCTTTTTTACATGAAACACGCTCTTCTACAAGGAGATGGCCATTCGGTATTCCCGAAGTCATTGTCAAACTTTGCGAACAAGTATCGTATGTTCCTCCAGAGTCTGAGAGCAGATTAGGATATCATCAATATCTACTATGACTCCCTGATCTAGGAACTCTTGTAATATTTCGTTCCTCATAGTTTGCAAGGTAGCGGGTGCGTTAACCAATCCAAAAGGCATAACCCAATATTGGTAATGGCCATAACGTGTTCGAAAGCTGTCTTCCACTAATCCCCTTTTCCTATTCTTATTAAGTGAAAGCTGTCCTTCAGGTCTAGCTTAGTAAAGATCTGAGTGTCCCGGACCTGATCTCTCAATTCTGTTATTAAGGGGATGGGGTATTTATTGTGTACTGTAACCTTGTTCAAACCTCGGTAGTCAACTACTAGTCGTATGCGACCGTCGGGATTTGGTACAAAAAGGAGTGGTCCGCCCACCGGGACTTGCTAGGGGAACTCTTTCCTTATTTGAGCATATCGTCAAGGTATGTCCGAAGAGCTTCGAGCTGTTTCTGTGATAACGGATGTAGCGGGCCCCAGGGTGGTTGGGTATCTGGTTGGAGATCGATAGCACGATCAAATGTTCGGCAGGCAACCTTTTCTGCTGTAGAAGGTCTGAATAGGTCCAGGTAATCGTGGTACTTATCTGGCTCTCGCGGTCCCCTGGGGAGATACTTGTTGGGATAACTTTGGTCTACTTTCTTTTGTTACATGGTTGGTATGAGGGATTTCCTTGGTAAGGTTTACGACAAATTTCATTGTTTACTTGGTTACGCGAATATGCGACTCATACTGGGGTATGAGTCGGGCGGCAAAAGGCTGTGTTAGGATTTCCTTCTATATAAGGCGGCTCCGCCCCAATTATTTCCTCATCTTTCTCGTCCACTCCGCCTCTAGTGATTGAAATTTAAGCATCATGGGAAATCGTCGTGAGAGTGTCCTGCGCCTCTGATCTACCCCGTCCATGGCAACTGCTTGCGAGTTTATCACACCTTCATCTGTTTACTTTCTCTGGGGCCTTTAGCCTCCCATCCTGGGGGTTATGGATTCCTTTCTGATTCCGTTCGTCTTCCTTGAGCACGCTCGCGTTGATGTTCCTACCCTCTACCCCGCAGTTCGCAACGCGTTTCGCTTAGCGATTTGGCCGGTCGGCAACCCTCCTTCCTCGGTCAACACACCGTTGCTAGTTTCGGACTATCGGTGAAGGAGTTGCCGTGGTGGGCCGGCTCTACGGTATTGCACTCTCTCCGGAGTTGCAGAATCGGTACGGTTAGCTTTGCAAAAACGGTAACCCCATCTCTGTCCTCCGTTTTCGTACTTCACGGTTGTTTGGCGAGCCCTCCGCCTCCCGCTTCCCGCCCGTTGGAGCCGCATCCACTGTACTGCCAGGCCCTCCTTTAGCTGGCACCTATCTGCCCCGTCGGCTGGCACCCTACTGCCCCTCACAATAGCTGTCATCTCGACTGCTCAGTGGCTCTCCTCGTTGGGTGACTCCCCTCGTCCTCCTCCCGCTCCCGCAATTTATTCTGCGGTCGCGAACCTCGCATTAGGTTACGCTGTGTCATGGTATGGCACTACCTCCTTGGCCCCTGCCAAAGTCCGAGGCGCTGCCGGCCCCTGGCTTTTGCCTTGTTGGGATATAGCCCACCCCTGTAGCCGTACGGTTTGGGGTTTCGATTTGTTTTTTGATTTAAGGTTGAGCAATAGTAGTCTTATCTTTCCTCTCCGTCCGCACTCGGTGCGGTAAGAATTCTTGCTTTTCTTTTTGGGGGGCCTGCCAAAGGGTGTGTGTATTTCCCTGTTTTCGTTTCTATACTTGTCTTTCCTTACGTGTCTGGAGGAAGGTATTGCTCTGTCTTGCTTTAGTCTTAGGTGCTATGGGGGGGGAGGATGGGCTCAGGTCTCGAGGGGTTTGATTTTTCCCATGAGGGGGTGAAGCGGGTCATTGGATTGTTTATAGTTTTGTTCACCCCATAGCTAGCGCTCCACGCGGTTTCTTGTACTTTAACAACGAATACATGATATAAAAAAAGAAAAAAAGAAAAGAAAAAAAGAAAAAAAGAAAAAAAAGAAAAAAAGGAAAAAACAAAAGAGAAAAAAGCCCTCCTTATTTCCTTGATTCTTTACCCTACCTGGTATTTCTTTCACGACTCCTGTACTTCAGAATATAAAGTCTTGTATTCTGATATCCAAGACCCACGCCAAGAACCCACGAAACCTGACTCTGACATGCCTTTATGTGATCAGCCTTGACCTGAGATTGTCATCTCCGAACCCTCACGCGAAACAAGTGTTATATTTTAGGACCCTTCTGTCGTTGTGTGCCTTGGACTAACGTCCAGTACCAAGACCCCATTACACAAGGTAGCGTCTAAGGAGGATCCAACCCACACAACACCATGTCTCGAAGTGTCGAACATCTGACTGCTGCATTAACTGCCTTGACCGAATTGTCAGCGGTTACCAAAGATGAGTTTGATCAACTACCCGATGATCGAATTAGACAGTAGCTCCGCACGGCACGCGATCTTGCTACTTCACTCAACCGGCTCCCGGTACTCCCTTCCATTTCCCGACAAGGCACCCCTGCACCGCTCGAACAACATCCTCGCTTCCAACCGCCCAACAACGTGTTCAAAATCCAACCAAGGAAAGGGAAGAGCTGGCTGAAGAACGAGATGCACTTACCAAAGAACGCGATGCTTTACCTACAGAGGGACAAGGACTGGAGGCCAAGTACCGAGCCATCGAGACTGACCTAGAGCGCGACAGAGCCACTATAGTTACCCTTAACACCCGGTTGACCAACACCAACACTGCTCTAGCAACTGCGGCTGCTGCACTTGCAAACGCAGGGTGACCTGCTTCGCTTGCAGGCGACTGACCCCCTAAGCGAGAATCAATCCCCAAGCCACAGGAGTTCGACGGATCCCAAGACGGACTTCACCCGTTCATCGCACAGTTACGTACCAAGTTCCTCGGAGATGCCTAGAGGTTTGTGGATGTCCAACATCGGCTGGCATATGCGGTTGGGTTCCTGAAAGGGAAAGCTTACGAACAAAGCCTTCTAGTTATTGAGGAAGAAAACATTAATATAGCTAGTGTGGAAGCCCGCATCACCCTCCACGAGAAAGCCTTCGGTGACCCTGAAAGGGTCCGTACAGCCGAACGGCATCTACAAAGCCTATGTCAAAAGAACCATAACTTCTCTGACTACTTAGCGGATTTCCAAACGAGATGCTGCTGAGGTATGCTGGAATGATGCTGCTAAGCGCACTTCATTGTACGAAGGATTAAGTGCTAAACTCAAGGACCCTCTGGTAACCCTGGACACCCCCGATGAACTTGACCAATATATCATATTGCTCCAACGTGGGGATAACAAGATCAGTGCCCACGCAGCTCAACGAAAGGAGTCATCTTCTACATGGAGAGCACATACCACAACCACGACCACGACACCCCAACCGGCTGTTCCTCCTACGACTGCCACCACCGCTACAGGTACTCAAGCAAGCCCTATGGACCTTTCGGCTGGACGACGCCGCCTATCGCAAGGGCAACGTGAAGATCGCATGCCACGTGGCCAATGCTTCTACAGCGGGGGAGCAAACCACATGGCTCGACAATGTCCAAACAGACAAAGTCACCTCAGAGCCAACCCTGCTACCATTCGTGCACTTCCGCCTGTAGTTCCTGAACATTCTCGTCCCAAGTCCGAACACTCGGAAAAATAACTGTCCCATGTACAGTCCAAGGCACTGTCATTGGACAAGAATCGCGTTCTTTGTTACTTTCTTTATCTGGTTTATCTCTTGACGACATGGAGAATGGGGTTGAAACTAATCATCTGGTAATAGCATGTACGATTGTTGAAAACCATAACGAGATTAGATCTCATGCTCTAATAGAGTCGTGAGTAACTGGATACTCATTCATCGACAAGGCTTTCGCCGCGCGCCATAACTTTCCTTTGTTTGAACTTAAAGAACCACAACATTTGACGGTCATCAACAGACCGCCTGTGAGTTCCGAAGCAATTACTCACATCACCAAGATTGGGTTGTCGATTAACAACCACCATGAAATGATTCCTGCTTTTGTTACCACGCTTGGGGGATACCATCTAACACTCGGTATACCCTGGTTAAAACACCACGATGTCAAGATTGACTTTGCTTCTAACTCCCTTACCTTTGAAACTGAATATTGTTTGAATAACTCCGTTAACGACGTTACAATGGCCTACAGAATTGAGGAAGAGTTACCACATTTCCTGCGGGCTTATGCTGCACAATGTGCTCTCGGATATAAGGTTCTCGACAAGGACGAAGTATTTCAGATACCCCCCAAACAAAACCATGAATTCCTTCCTTTATTCCTCGAGAAAACAGAAGATCAACCACCACCTCACGGAAGGTTTGATGATGAGATACCACTGCGGCCGGGATTTCTCCCTCCTTTCGGACCAGTATACCGTCTCAGCCCCTCTCAATTATCAGCCTTATACGAATGGCTAAACGAAAATCTGCATAAGAAATTCATCCGCGAATTATCCTCGGGTGCTGCATCTCCGATCTTGTTTGTTAGGAAAAAAGAAGGTTCTCTAGGCTTATGTGTTGACTATAGGGGACTTAACGAGAGGACAATAAACAACCGCTACCCTTTGCCCTTGGTCAAAGAAACCTTCATACAACCTTCACAAGCAAAGATATTCACTAAACTGGATATCCGCAGAGCCTACAACTTAATCCGCATTAGAGCAGGTGAAGAGTGGAAAACCGCTTTCCATATACCATACGGGCTTTTTGAACCCCTCGTCATGCCCTTTGGGCTTAACACTGCTCCGGCTACCTTTCAAGCTTACATCAATGACGCGCTACTCCCGTTTCTGATTAGGGTTTGTACAGCATACCATGACGATATCTTGATATACTCTGAGGATGAGGAACAACATATCGAACACGTCAAGCAAATCCGGGAAGCTTTAACGAAAGCTGGACTTCAGGTAAAACCTCAGAAATGCGAATTTCACACCAACAATGTCGAGTATCTTGGTTTTATCATCACCATGGAAGGCCTACGAATGGATCCCGCGAAGATTACCAAAATCATTGAGTGGCCTATCGCTAAGAAATTACGCGATGTCAGCTCCTTCTTAGGATTTAGAAACCTCTATAGGCGCTTTATCCAAGACTATTCACCTCTAGCTAGGCCGCTAACCCAATTAACCAAAAAGGGTACACCATTCATGTGGTCGGATCTTGGTCAAGCCGCATTCGAAAGACCGAAGGAAACCTTTACTACGGCCCCCCTCCGGATCCATTTTGTTTTCGACAAAGAGATAGTTGTGGAAACTGATACATCCGACATCGCCTCTGCCGGCATACTGTCCCAAGCGGGACCTGACGGGCTTTTACATCCGATTGCATTCTTTTCAAAGAAACACACGCCGGCTGAATGTAACTACGATATTTACGACAAAGAGTTGATGGCCGTGGTACGTGAGTTCGAATAATGGCGGGCTTACTTGGTTGGTCGACCAGTGACGGTACCATCGGATCATCAGAACCTGCGATACTTTACCACCAAAAGGTTCCTCAATCAACGACAAGCAAGATGGTCAGAGTTCCTATCACAGTTCAACTATACAATTGAGTTTGTCCCTGGTAAAGCGCATGGAAAGGCAGATGCGTTGACAAGGATGGCGGGACAAACAGACGAAGAGATATTAGATGACGAGACACATAGAACACAGGTGGTTCTCAAGTCCCAGTATCTGGGTTTGTTGGCGGATATCCCGCTTCACTTTGGAGCGTCCCCATTTAATTAATTGTGGACAGAAGCCTATCAAGCTGACCCCCTGCCAAACCAGGTACTCACAATGCTGGAATAAGGGGTACGACATAGCCGCCTGATATCCCTAGCCGAATGTACCAGGGATGGTAATCGACTATGGTATCGTGATTGTCTTTGTGTTTCCGCTCACGAACCTTTGAAACTGGCCATCATTCTGGAAAATCACGACACCCCTGCGGCTGGTCACCCCGGCAGATCCAAAACAGATTAACTGATTACCCGACGATACCATTGGCCAAGCCTGTGAAAAGAGATCGCACGATATGTGGTCAATTGTCATATCTGTCAACGAAGTCGAACAACTCATCATGCTCCGTTTGGTATGCTTCGACCTCTCTCTATTCCCTATCGACCATGGTGAGATATATCAATGGACTTTGTAACCAGTCTCCCCTAGAGTAATGGTAACGATGCGATTTGGGTAGTTGTAGATCGGCTAACCAAGATGCGCCATCTCATCCCTTGTCGTACCCCATCGATGCCTGCTCTGTGGCCGACCTATTCCTGGATAACATCTGGAAACATCATGGGTTGCCACTGACAATTATATCTGATCGAGGGCCACAGTTCGCTGCCGAGTTCTGGGAAACCATCTCTCGCAGACTGAAAATCGACCGACGTCTATCTACTGCCTTCCATCCTGAAACTGATGGTCAAACGAAACGAGTTAATGGTATCATAAAATAATACCTACAGTCATATGTGAACTACCAAAAGGATGACTGGTGTCAATGGTTACCCATGACGGAATTTATGGGAAACAATCATGCATCTGAGACTACCGGCACCTCTCCCTTCTTTGCCAACTCAGGCTATGATTCTCCTATGGAGTTTCTTGACCAACAACCTCTCCCGACTGACGAGCAAGGGGCGTGATCTTTGGTTGTCACTATGACAGAACTTCATGCACACCTTTGAACCAAAATGGGTTATGTGCAAGAAAGGCAACAAGAAAATGCTAACCAACGCAGAGTCCCAGCTCCCTCCTTCCAAGTCAGTGATAAGGTTTGGCTGAACGCCAAGAATATTAGGACACGTCGACCCTCACGAAAGTTGGACAACAAACGTCACGGACCATATAAGGTCAAGGGAAAGATCGGAACACACGCTTACCGTCTAGATCTGCCGAATATGAAGAAAATACATAATGTCTTCTATGTTTCGCTGTTTGACCTAGCAGCCAATAACCTACTCGAATGGCAGATAATCCCACCACCTCCACCCGTGGAAGTTAAAGGAGCAGAGGAGTGGCAGGTTCAGGAGGTTTTGGATTCCAAATTTGTCAGGAACAGGTTGCGATATCTAGTGAAATGGGAGGGCTACAACGAAACAACATAGGAACCGGCGGAATCAATCAACGAACTAAAAGCAGTTGGAGATTTCCACGAACGGTACCCACTTAAACCTGGACCATTACCGGAAAATCTGGAATAGGCCGCACGGGACTTCGCCCCTGGGGAGGGCCCTGCTCTCACGGTCCCCTGGTGAGATACTTGTTGGGATAACTTTGGTGTTCTTTCTTTTGTTACACAGTTGCTATGAGGGATTTCCTTTGTAAGGTTTACGACAAATTGTATTGTTTTCTTGGTTATGCGGATATGCGACTCATACTGGGGTATGAGTCGGGCGGCAAAAGGCTGTGTTAGGATTTCCTTCTATATAAGTCAGCTCCGCCCCCCTTATTTCCTCATCGTTCTCGTCCGCTGCACCTCCCGCGATTGAAATCTTACCACCAGGGGAAATCATCGTGGAAGTGTCCTCCGCCTCTGATCTCCCCCACCTGTGGCAACTGCTCGGGGCGTTATCACGCCCTCATCCCTTTATTCTCTCAGGGGCCTTTGGCCTCCCCTGACCGGGGTTTTGGATTCCTTCCGGTTCCGTTCTCTCTTCGTTGAGGGCGCTCTCGTTGATGGTCCTACCCCTTACCCCGCACTGCGCGACGCTCTTCGCTTAGCGATTTGCACCGTCGGCAATCCTCCTTCCTCCGTCAATACACCGTCGCTAGTTTCGGACTATTGGTGAAGCAGTTGCCCTGGTGGCCCTGCTCTCTGGTATTACACTCTCTCCTGAGTTGAAGGATCGGTACGGTCGGCATGGGAAAAACTCTGACCCCTTCTCCGTCCCCCGTGTTTGTACCTCGCCGTTGTTTGGCGAGCCTTCCTCCTCCCGCTTCCCACGATTTGGATCCACTTGTACCGTACTACTACTTCCTTCTTTGGCTGGCACCTTATCTGTCCCCTCAGCCGGCACCCTACTGCCCCCTACGATAGCTGGCATCTCCACTGCTGGGTAGCTCCCCTTGTTGGGTGACTCTCCTCGTCCTCCTCCTGCTCCCGCGACTTACTCTACGGTCGCAAACCTTGCATCAGGTTACGCTGTGTCATGGTATAGCGCTACCTCCTTGGCCCATGCTGAAGTCCGAAGTGTCGCTGATTTTCCGGGCACCCTGCCCGTGACAACACCTGTCCCATAGCCACGAAGGTAGGGGACATACCGTTAGGCATCCGGCAGTAGTAGTTTTACCTTTCCTTTCCATCAGCACTTTGTGCTGCAATTTCTTTTCTTTTGTTTTGGGCGGCCGCCGGAGAGTTTGTTTCTTTCCCTGGTTTTGTTTCAATACTTGTTTTTCCTCACGTGTCTGGAGGAGGGTATTGCTTCGTCTTGCTTTGGTCTTAGGTGCTATTAGGGGAAGGAGTGGGCTCTGGCTTCGAGGGGTTGTGATTTTTCCCATGAGGGGGTGAAGCAGGTCGTTGGATTGTTTATAGGTTTTGTTTTCGCCATAGCTAGTGCTCCATGCAGTTTCTTGTACCTTAATCAACAAATACATGATGAAAAAAGAGAAACAAAAGCCTCCCTTATTTCCTTGATTCTTTACCCTACATCAGCGAAAATTAATCCTCTGTCTGAGGTGTGGGCGCCGCGTCTGAACGCATCCGACGTGGTTTTTCCATCCTCTGCGTCCCCAATGTCCAGACGCCTCCCCAAGGTACCCCCTTCTCCTTCTGCTTCCGGGCGTGCTCATAACAAGTTGCCGCCGATATCACCCTAGTCATTCCTGCTGGTGTGCCTCCTACTACTACTATTGTGCATAATTTGTTTGTTTCTAGATGTTTCTATTCTTCTTTGTCTATATCTCTACTATATACTTGTGTATTATACACGTTTATAGTCTAGTTGTGATCGTGACGCTATATCTCCCTCCGGGAGCGATGTAGCCCACATCTAGGTTACGTCGCTCCCCGAGGTTATTTTATTATACAAGCCCGCTCTGTGATCCTAATAGATCTCGTTAAACGTGTGTAAATCGATGTGACTGTTGACAAGCCAGGGCCGGTGTGTCTCCGGTATCAGATGCGCCAGGCCAAAGATTGTCACAATATCCAGAATTGACGGCTCTCAGGTAACGTCTCTGAGCTGAACGGTTACCAGACCGTGTACGTCAGACGGTCGTCAGGGGTCTACCAGGCTCATGAATTGAACCCCGGCGAGGAGATAGACCGTATCCTGCTGCATATAACCTCTCCGGATTTTGAACAGAGCTATGAGCCTTGCCCGGATACGACCCCTAAGCGCACCATACATATTCTCCCCACGAGCCTGTATCCAAACGCAATCGTTCCGACTGGTCTGGTTACGGAAGAGTCGAGCACCTGTGCATGGGGCCCTGTGTATGTCGTAAACACCTGACTCCTGGAACGCAAGAACCGGGATCTCCATTTGCGTCAGTAGTTCCACCGGCCAAGCTCGAAGTATCGCCGGATCTGTCCGGCTGTTGGCGCTCGGGAGGATGGCTCGGTCGGCTATCTTGTATCAATTCCCGACAAATCGTCGCCGCGGATATATCGGATGCTATGCTAAAATCAACAACGTCGTGGATATTATCACGACCTCCCTTCCGAATCCTATGATGGGCTGGTGGGGTTGGCGCGGGCCTAGTCTTCTCTAAATGTTCTACTACCACTGTTGGTAAATCAGCTCCTGCTCATTGAAGGAATTCCAAGTTCAAAAGTCTCATGCGGATTGCATGTTGTCGACCCTAGCTGCTTAGTATCTGTCGTGCTGTGTCGATTTTGTTTGAGCGTTGCCATCCATCCTTGATTTGCTCCTTATGTGCAAGCTCTGCATACTCTGTAGAATACATGGGAATATTGCCCAAGATGTAGATGTGATCGCAAAAGTGACTTATTAGATGCATCATAACAAAGTTGAAATTACATTCAGAATGTATCAATTCCATACCTTGGTCGTTCTCTTCTTCACGATGGTCGTTACGGATCCGGCGCCATTGGGATGGGGGCACTCGCTCCCTCATCTGGGCTCTCTGATGACGCGGCTCCTTCCGCAACTCATTAGCCTTCTCTTGCGTGCGGTTGCATATGCGCAACTCCAACAAGATGTCCTTCGTCTCATGGAACTGCGTCACATATTCTTCCATATAAGATATAGTCTTGGGTGTGTGACTTCGGTATTGTGCCATCATGGTGAAGTCAAGCAGTGACCTGACACAGGTGAGCGCACGTCTGAAGGGTTGCACCTGCGTACTATCAGGCTGTCTCAACACCACAACGAGAACTCCCAACAAACAACGCCCGAGATTCCTCATCTCATTTCCTTGCCACTGCCTAACCTTCCTGTAGGCCTTTTTGAGAATAAAGAATCCGAGTAAGGGGGCAAAGCTTTCCAGGCGTCGTCGAAGGCCTGCTGTCGCGCTTGTTTTTTCAAAAATCCCTGAATCCAGTCCATTATATGCTTCAAGAGTCCTAGATATATTGTATGGAGCATATCCAGCTTGTGCATATCAGGCGTCGAAACTCTCCTGAGTTCTTGAAAAAGGTTTTGCTCCCTCTTTATACCCTGAGTTTCATTCGTGTAGTGAGCGTGAAGAGCGTCGTGGGTCTCGGAATCTAGGGATGGGTATTCGCGTTCGTAGCGTTTATATCATGCGTAATCTCTAGCACAATGGTGGCCGGCTCGGCTTCCTAATTCTTCTGGAGGCACCTCACATTTAGGACAGGGGTTGGATTTGATCCCGTGTAGGGTAACGTTTTGCATATGGTCCGCAATCCACCCTGACATTATCGGGAAGCATCTCCGGATCTTGCCGTCAGCACAATCAATAGGGGCGCCCTGCCGTGCCGCACTGTTCAACGGCGCAAAAATGAGTTCGAATACGCCACAGAGTGTCTCGGCATTTATCAGTCTCTGGAGTTTGTTGGCCCAAGAGGAGTTTGCGAGCTTGGACCGAATTGGCAATAGCCCAGGAAGCAGAATCACCATTGATCCAGGTCTGTTAAGTATTGTCGATGGAAGATTTCCGATCGTCATATAAACCAGCCATGCTTTCTTTTCTCCGGAGAAGTTGGTGAGATTCGTCTGATCTGACATCCCAATGATTAGAACCACTGTCGCCCCTCTGTGGAGCGTTTCCTGTGATCTATTAGTATGCTTTCACATAAAAGAGGCTACGCAGCAGTACTTGGACGTCCCACCACCAGTCAGCCGTATACATTTCTGCATAAATACTCTGTCTGCTCTGGTCGTATTCACGGCGTGGCGTATAGACCAATTCATCACGGTAGGCTATGTGGCGAAGAAGCTATCTCACGCTGTCTAGGACGTTCCGATAGAAGTATAGTAATGTTCTCTGACCGTCCTCCACATGTCCCTCGACCCATTGCAGATACGGGCTATACCGATCCAAGTGTCGGAGAAGATTCTCCAACGTATGCATAGAGCTATAGCCGATGGATGTCGAGTTTCCGATACCATTCGAAAAGTAATTGTTAATCCGCATTCTTCAGACTTTGCTCTCAATGAACTAAGATGCAAGTTTGAAACCTTGTGTGAAGCAAGCGGAGCCCATGGGTTCACGCACAAATCCCTGGATTCTTCCTTATACTTATTAACCTCTCCAATGGCTTCCCGGCGCCCGGATAATCCTCCTGTTCCGCATAGTGTTCGTTACGGGGCCTCCGGGGCCCCGAAACCGGTGGGCCCCCGCCTCAATTCCCCGCCCCGCCCCGGTCAATGGCCCTGGGCGGGGCGTTTTTTTTTTCAACCCCTGCCCCTGCCCCCGTCCAGGCTCCTGCCCCGTTCAATGCCCCGAACAGCCCCCCGTCCATGAACTTTCTCCGCCCAGGGCCCCGCATTTTCGCATATTCCCCTCTCGAATATTGCTCTTTTGATACATGATTGAGTAATTGTGTGAGCATATACACGTCCCTGGGATGAATGGACCGAACACCGGCGGGGTTAGGGGAGCTGAAAGCCCTTTGCCAAGGAGCCCCATGGTGTTCGGTCCATTCATGCCAGGGACGTGTACCAAAAACCACATACCTCAAAGTATATACAGGCATTTATTTGCATGGAATGATTCATACAATATGAACCGGAATAATTCACAACACCGATTGGACGTCCGAGTTGCCTAGTCTAGTAACGTATATTGTCTCAGCAGGCCATACGCCTAATTCATAAG
>Ga0307517_10007012_pt1 | contig 16533 bp, 11 predicted proteins | sample 23_EM_MG_FD_194515 | JGI IMG/M metagenome (GOLD analysis project Ga0307517, IMG submission 194515) | Populus trichocarpa ectomycorrhiza microbial communities from riparian zone in the Pacific Northwest, United States - 23_EM | ecosystem: Host-associated > Plants > Roots > Unclassified | place... | reverse complement strand
TTTCTGTTTCAAAACGTTTCAGAATTGTACTATTCATATATATATATATATATATATATAATTTAAAATATTAATTCAACAAACATAATTTCAATTTAAATTAAAAAATAAACTAACTTGAAATTATGCAATTCAAAACTCAAACACAAGGAAAAAAGTGAAAGTTGAATTGATATGACCCGATTGACTCGATGAGTTAACTTGAAATTATGCAATTCAAAACTCAAACACAAGGAAAAAAGTAAAAGTTGAATCGATATGACCCGATTGACTCGATGGGTTTTTGAACACAATAAAATGACAGTTTTAAACAAAATTATAAATTTAAATAAAATTACTAAAATATCATCGGAGTCTCGTAAGACCTTTCTAAAGTCTGATTGACCTAAAATTTTAACCAGGAATATAAAAATATGTAAGAAGACTTATAATATTTTAATTCAATCCAATAATCAAATTAAAATATATAATTGATAATTAAAATTAGATAATATTATAAAAACAAAAAAAATAATACTATTTGACCAGAATAAAACGTTAGGAATGGAACCAAAATGTTCAAACTGGAATTTTAGTGAAATTTTCAGATCAACCTAAAATTCTGAACAAGATAAAATCTATCCTAATTTATTCTATTTTTTAAACTGAAACAGATAGACTACGTATTAGAAACGGAATGAAATTGACTTCCTTGCGTAAAAGTAGATAAGGTCAAATAAAGGAGGAAAGTTCGTATTCACAAGATATTAAAAAGAAAAAGAAAAAGAAAAGGAAAGCCACTACCTCGACCCACAGATTTTATTCCAATTATTAGAGGACCCAAAAATCTACAAGGCAATAAATGCACGCATACATGAACCATGAACCATGAACATGAAGGAAAAAAGGGGCAAATATTTGAAGAGTTGACTGAGACCTTTTCCTTGTCCTTGCCTGCGTGGCGGTTCCTCTCTCTCTCTCTCTCTGAAACAAACACTCCCGAGCTCCATGAACCACTAGACCGCCCATGCGCGACAAATGAATAAAAAATGTAAAAAATTGCAACGCCGCTATCTCTAAAACCGGTTTCCTGTGCACTCCGCACCCTCTTTGCATAATCACCATACCTTATCACCCCAAAACCGACAATGAATGAATAAATAAATAAATAAATAAATATTCCAATTTCCATGAACGTTTCTTTCTTTTCTTTTCTTTTTTAATAATAAAAAATTACCCGTATTAAACAAGAAAATACGTTATAATTTTTCACTGTATGCCCTGCACTGCAGTTGAGTTTGTTTTTTTAACATATTTAAATCATGGCGGAGTCAGAGTCACCGGAGAGTCGTATAGCGGCAATGGAAAGTACATCTTCCTCGACGTCAGATCTCAACTTCTCTATTCGACGGAGGTCTACAGTCATGGACTCGGCTTCGACGGAAATGATGGGATCGGAGGGTTTGAAAAGTAGTGGTAAAGCATGCGATAAGGTTAAGATTGAGAAGCAATCAGATATGAAATTCAATTATCGGCCATCAATGCCCGCTCATAGTGGTGTTAGAGAGAGTCCTCTTAGTTCTGATGCTATTTTTAAACAAGTATGGATTGTTTTTCTTTCTTCTTCTTAATTTGCATTTTATGGATGGATAGATTTTGTCTTTACTACAATTTTGTGGCTGCAGAGTCATGCAGGTCTCTTCAATCTCTGTATAGTAGTGCTTGTGGCTGTAAACAGCAGGCTTATCATTGAAAATTTAATCAAGGTTGTTCTTTCCCCCTTTTTTCCGTGTGAACTTTCATGTTTTGTTTTGTTTTTAGGTGGGAGAGGTGATACAGGCGTGTTCTCTGTAATTTATAATGTTAAGGGCTTATTATTATTTTTTTGCAGTACGGCTGGTTAATCAATTCAGGATTTTGGTTTAGTTCAAAATCATTAAGAGACTGGCCCCTGTTTATGTGCTGGTAATTTCTACCTTTTCATTCTATTTGATTGATGAAGATTGTTTTCGTTTTTTTTTTGGTTTTGACTCGGAATTTCTTCATATGTTAAGGATTTGTAATCCCTTTTAGAAATCGAATGGGATTCTTTCCCTTTTCACAAGAAGTGTCTCTCTCATTATTGCTATTATTACAGTCTTAGTCTTCCAGCATTCCCTCTCGCGGCCTATCTCGTTGAGAAGTTGGCATATCGAAATTGTATATCTGAACTTGTAAGTGCTGGAAGTCTGATTATTTTGCACGTTGCCATTAATAGAGCTGGCTTATTATAATTCCTCAAATAAATAACACGCAATCTATTGTGGAGCCTGATTTGGTTTGAAGCTAACTTTAAGTTTAAAATTGCAGGTTGTTGTTTTCCTTCATATAATCATCACCACAGCATCACTTTTGTATCCAGTTTTAGTAATTCTCAGGTTTTTTTTTTTATTCATTTGCTTTTCCATGTTCTTTTTTGTTATGTACTGCAAAATTAAGTGATGAGCAACTGTTAACTTATCACACTTGGAACTTAATGGCCTATATGTGGCCCAAAGGATTTGCATATTTGCCATGGTTTCATAAGAATGAAAAATAGTACTCCACCACAAAATTGCATCCCTCTTGAAAATTAGATATTCTAAAAAAGTTGAGTTCATGTTTAGGAAGATTTCTTTAAGAATCTTGAGGTTTAGCATAGCTAGCTTTGAAAGAATTTGGTTGTCATATCAAAGAAGAATGCAAAAGGAAACACTATTGTTGGAAACACACGGCGAGGATTGAAAGATATTGATAGCTGGCTCATGACTTGCATTTTGCACAGATTATTGTATAGTATTGTGAAACAATTGATCTGAAAAATAATACAGAACAACTGATAACAATAGAGCATTAAAATAGTCAAGGTTTTTATAGACAAGAAAAAAAAATGCATTTTAAATTGCACAAGCACAGGGGTGGGTTTATCTAACTGAAGGTGCTAAGTTCACTTTCGATTCTTCACGTTATATTCTTAGCAATTGATACTAGATATTTTAGTTCTCTGATTAATGGTATAAGAGGTTGGTGGAAAATAAATCCTCAAGCATCAGAATTTTTGCAAGTTTGTAAATTATGCAGTTCCATTTCGTTGAGCCCTCTCTCTCTCCCCAATGCAAACTTTAGAATGCCAGAACTATTGTCGGGGTAATTTATTGTGCAAGCATAACATGACACCTTTTTTTCCTCTCAAAGTGGAACTGATAAGCCAAATGTCTTAATAACTTTGTTCTTGTAGGGCATTATCATTCTTACTCATTAGATGTTAACAAAGACACTCAAGTAGTCTTTGGCTAAATTGTGCAGGTGTGATTCTGCTTTACTATCTGGTGGCACATTAATGCTCTTTGCTTGCATTGTGTGGTTGAAATTGGTATCTTTTGCACATACAAGCTCTGATATGAGAGCAATTGCCAAGTCAATTGATAAGGTAAATATACCTGAAAAAGCTTAGCAGGTTTCTTTACCAGGATTTTCACTCGAAAGCTATTGTATTGTCTCCTATATAAGATTACAAATTGAAGAATTGAGAAAATGTACTGGAAGTAACTAGCAGATGTGTTATCATCACTTTTTATCTTTGTTTTTTTCTTCCACTATCACCACACATTAAATATTTCTCACTTTATCGAAGTTAATCAATCGGTTCCTCCCAGCCATTATTCACCGAGGTCCTGTTTGATTTCAGGAAAATACCGCATCCATTTCTTCGAATGCAGATAATTCTTATGATGCTAACTTTAAGAGTTTGGTCTACTTCATGGTGGCTCCCACATTATGTTACCAGGTAATGAGTCTTGTTCTTCCACAAATATTCCGATTGCTGTTTACATTATTAGATTTTTATCAACTCTTACTTGCTCATCTTGTATTACCTCATGATATTCAATTTATTTCCAAGTATTCTGGAGGATACATGGCAATAATAAGACCTTTTTTCTTGTTACAAGAGAATAAAAGAAAAGGAACTAGGACATATATGGAGGAATGTCTCCCTGCATAAATGCAATGAGAAGACTTTGCTCTGACAATTGGGTTTATTATCCTGTATATGGAACGATTGGTGCAGAGTAGTTTTTAACCCTGAATTGTGCGATATTTCTGCATTTCCTCAACCTGCTGAAAATATTTTTATGTTATCTCTGTTGTATAGGATTGACTATGTTTTGAATGTCCTCGTTGCCTTGCTTGGCCATTGGGTGTCTCATTTTCATCAGTTTTTAAGATTTTAGGATGCATCCAAGAAGCTTTGTTTTCAGATGCATTTATGGTTATTTTTGTTTGCGTTTTTTCCCCAGTTTCAGGAGTTTGGGTTTAAAGACCTTGCTGTAGATGTACTAAATATTGCAACCATCCTTCTTATGTTAATCTTGTGCTGTTATGTTGGGAACATATTTGCAGATTCAAATGATGAGGAGGCATGATTAAGTATAGTTAAACTGCTATTCTACTATTAAGTTATTATGTTCTCATGGAAAGTTACTTTTTATAGAGAGAATTGTCAGAAACTGAGAGTATGAATGTATGATAAAGCAAGTTAGAGAATGTCCTAGAAAGAAAGCCAAGAGGTAATAATGATGGCTCACCAGTCCCTTGGAATATCAGCTAAGGAAACTTCTAGAAAGATCAGCTTTACATAAAGAACAATTCTATTCCATCTCTGGATAAAAGATAGTGGGTAAAGATCCTTGAAATTTGCTCTGTTATAATCGGCCAAAATTACTAACATTTAAAATAGAATCTAGCTTTTTATGTGGTCATTAATTTCTTTAAGACTAGTGTTAATGTATGGGCCTTTCTTCTGGTAATGCTCTGTTTCATGGCCCGAACTTATATATAGCTTTTGCATTGTGTTTGTGTGGCTATAGCTTATAAATAGGACTTCTTTCTCTAGCATGTGGTTGCTATATCTTGTCCTTGTTTTTGGGTTCTCTTATTTTCGCCCTCCATGCATTGTCATTGCAGTCAAGCTATCCTCGTTCTGCATCTGTTCGAAAGGGTTGGGTGGTTCGACAATTTGTCAAGTTAATAATATTTACTGGATTCATGGGATTTATCATAGAACAAGTAAGTAGAACTTCACATTTAAACTAGTTCTATATGCTCTTGTCTTTTATGAAATAAAGGCATGCATTCATGACAATTTTGGTGGGTGTAATTCTGCAGTATATCAATCCTATTGTTCAGAACTCGCAGCACCCTTTGAAAGGAAATCTCTTGTATGCCATTGAGAGGGTCTTGAAGCTCTCGGTTCCTAATTTATATGTTTGGCTCTGCATGTTCTACTGCTTTTTCCACTTGTGGTGAGTGAACTTTTTTTTTTCTTTTCTATATTCATGGATATTTTCCCCTTTGTTGTAAAAATTATATTAATTGCCAAAAATGTTATCTAATTGTTTTATTAGTACCACAAAGCTTGTTGTTATAGCTGTAGTGAGTTCACCTTGATGGCTTCAGTGCAATTTGTGGCTTCTTTTGGTTCTCTGGATTGTAGTTGTAGCTCTATTGGACAAATTTACTTCAGCAACCCTGAACTACGTTCCCTTCAAAATATTTCTATTATAAATTTTTCTCCTAACAAGTAACAAAATTTTTTAACTGTTTGCAGATTCCTTTGTAATAAGAGCAATTTGTTGAAAGTTTCTTATTAGTTTGTTTAATGCATAATTTTTATTTCCTAGCATGATTTCTGAAGTTTTGGCACATTTTCTGGAAATTTATGCTAGATTTCTTCGATCTCATAAAGGGTGAACTTTAGGACCAGGTTCATCTCTTTGGTTTTAGTTAAATACTGTTTTGCATTTGTAGGTTAAATATACTTGCCGAGCTCCTTCGCTTTGGTGATCGGGAGTTCTACAAGGATTGGTGGAATGCAAGAACTGTTGAAGAGGTAAGAACTCCTTTTCTGGAAGTTTTTTCTTTATTTTGTATATATCAACAATCCTTTGCTTATTTTCTTTACATTTCAAATGTGTTTCTGGAATTGTGGCTTTGATCAGTACTGGAGAATGTGGAATATGGTACGTTTCTATACTTCAAACTCTTTAATTTATATCAGATTATGGAGACATGTGTTTACTGGTAATGAATTTCTTTTGTAAAATGAATAATTCCGTGGAAAATTAATTCCAGGAAAATGAAATTTTATGACCGTGGAAAATGAGGATAAAAATATTTTCCAGTGCTTATTGTGCACTGAAAAATGACTTTCTTTTCTTTGTTATCCATTTTTCATAATAAACTTTTGGGCAAACATACAGGCTGAATCTATGTTATGGATCGATATGGTCAAGCACGAAATGTTTTGTGTTTTAGCAGTTATGTGTACCAAAATTTATTCTTGTTTTAGATATATAACATGAATGGTGTGGAACTCTTACACATACTACCTTAGAAGTTACCATAACTTTTTAATTAATTCAAGAGCCTTGAGAGGAAAAATGTTATTTCCATTTTAAAAGAGAAAATGTAAAATGTAAAGGAGCTATGAAATTGGAAAACATCTATATGAATTATTTTTTTGTAGTTGCGTAGTTGGCTATTAGATCATGAAGGGGGGAAAGATGCTATATCTATTTATTTGATTCTGGGCCATGGTTACCATGTGCCTTTTGAATTTAGTTGTTAGTTAACGCTATGACTGAACAACAAGGGATGTCTATTAGTTGCAAATTGTTATATACGAATGAAAATTGTGTCGTCATAAAGATATTAGATTGAAAGTCTTCAATTCGATTTAAACTTTAATCCGTGTTGGAGGAAATATTTTTTTTGTTGCTGCAGTTGTCAGCAAGACCATGGTAATCAATTCTTATTGTAATACTGTAGTTATTATAATGAAAAGAAGATGTGCTGCTTACAGAAGCAAACACACACACAGTCTAGCTGGCCAAGCATATCTCTAATTGAATCCTCATTTTTTACAGCCAGTTCATAAGTGGATGGTTCGCCATATCTATTTTCCATGTTTACGGAATAAAATACCAAAGGTAACTTCCCTTTCTCTCTGTGGGACTGTAACCAATACTTTATTTGTTAGAAAGTAAATGAAAATTTCTTTTTTTTACTGTATTTGTTTCTCTGCATATGTCATAATAAATTTTCCATTTCATGTTTGATGATGTTATAAAGTGACCCATGGATTGCAAGACATGTTACAATTTGGTTTATCTTGCAATTCTTTCTTTATTGAACCTTCTTTCCAACATTCTTTTTATTCTTTCTGCTAATTCCAAAAGAAAAAAAATAGGTCAGAATAACAAATATAGAAACTTTAAACCTCTAATTATGATAATTGTTGACCATAGCTTTTGGAAGAAAGATGATGCACAGAATATGAAGGGGGTTATCCTAATGTTTATCACATTTTCCTTATTCTTTATTTTATCTAAAAAATCTCACATACTTAAATGTAAAGTAGTACTTCAACTTAGAAAAATATCATATAAAAACTGGACATCCAAACATGGTTTATATCAATGGGTTTGGGTATCGGCACCCAGGTTCTCATATACCTGTTTCATACCTTGATGGTTCGAACCCCATATCATTCCCATATGCTACAGGTGTGATAATCAGTTATGGATTAGTCAGGTGCTCGATGGATAGGGAACATTGCTATTCCTACCTTTGTCATTGTGCTTTAAGTTGGTTCTTTTGTGCTTCAGGTCTATATTCTTATACTTCAGGTCTAGTGCTTTCAGGTTTCTTGAATTCTGTTCTGTACTGCCCCAAGAGCATAACTTTGTGCATGAACTCCAACCTGAACTTTGCAATTCAAGACTTTTGTGTTGTGGCTCCATATCTACCCAGTTTTTTATTTTTCCCTTCCTTTTAAACATCTCTTCCGAGTTCAAATGAAAAATTTTCCATCTCCACTACATACCTTGGCTCTTCAAGGTGATGTCTAAGTTTCAAGTCAAGGACCTATAAGTTACCTTGATTCTTCTAGAGGAGGTCCATCTTATGTAAATGTATCTAGGATTGATGTGATGCACAAAAGAGATTTGAAGATGAATTAATAAGCTAAGAAGAGAGAGAGAAAAAAAAAGGGAGCTAAGAAGAAGAAGCCAAAGAAAGAGAAGAAAATGCTGAAGAAGAGAGAATGGGGGTTGAAAAAAACTGCAACTTTGCAATTTTTATTCAACTCATCAACAACTGTCTAACGTTTAGAAAATTAGGATATAAATACTAAAACCTTAACTAGAACAAACAATTAGGTTTATAGCCCAATAAATAAAATACTCAACAGTAATTAAATCAAGCCCAATAAATAAAGTCTAATTAATATATCTCAATTAAAAGTTCAAATAAATTAAACCAATACATAAGCTAAAACCCAATCTCTCAATGGTTTGACCCTTCATCATCTATGATCATACGAGTACATAAACAATGTCTCGGGTCCGGTGTCCCAACCATGATACCTGAATATCTGGATTTTATTTGTACTTTTGCAACTTTGATGATATCCATCAATGATGTGGATACATCCGTGCAGTTTATTTTCTTTTGATACTTTTGTAACTTAGGAGCCATTGTAGTCTGCAACAGTTTATTTTCTTTTTAATGACATTGACATTACATGATGCAAGCTTGCTTTTCTTTTTAATGGCTTTATGGCCATTATTGTGAGTCATTTTTGCATGTTTATATTTGAATAACAGTGTAGGCCACTCTTGTGGCACATTATTGAATGGCTGCCTGTTATTAACTAAGCGTTTCCATGTGATTCTATATACTGTTAGCCAAAATCTCTATTTGCGATACTCTATTGGCTGCTACTCACAATTATCCTTTTTTTCCCATTATCATTGCAGTGGGCAGCCTTACTTATTGCCTTCTTTGTCTCAGCTGTATTTCATGAGGTATTATTGGTTTGACATTTTATTTTTGTTATTTGATGACTTTTCCTTTTAACTAATTTATCTCATAGTTGGTCGTGTGGTTGCATAGAGAATTGAATTCTCGTATATTTATTTTTTGGTTATAGAAGAGTATCATTTCTAGGAAGCATCAACCATGATATGTATATACGATATGATACTAATACTTTATTACTTCAAATTTCTGGAATTTTAGGATATGATAGGTTATGGATACTTTCATTAAAAAAATAATTTTATAATGTACTTTCTCATATTTATTCTAAATAATTATTCAAATTAAATAAAAATATATTTAAAATATGAGAAAAATTAATTTGTTTGAATAATACCAATAATGACAGTTAAGATAGCATATCGCATTTGTCATTTTATTTTACAAGATTCATCCATTAAAATAAAATAAAATTGGAAGCTTTGTGGGTTGATAGAAGCAAACTATAGCTATTTGGAAGCTTTTTTTTTTTTTTTACTATTTCACATTGCTTGTAAATGAGTAAACCTGCTCAACTCTTTGTAATCTGCTATCTTCAATTCCCCCCCTTTTTGCAACCAATAGCCAACAAGCAATCCATGAAGCACAATACCATTTTTTAGCTGTTCTGTGTCACATTCTTCTTGACTATTCTCTGCATTTATTCAAAAAATTCGTTCTGCCTTTTATCACACAAGCAAGCACATAAAAAGAAAAGCCTCAATTATTTTTAATAGAATTGATGATTAGCGGCACTAAAAAAAATCTTTTCATTGAAACTAAATTTCCTAGAACTAAAGCACACCCACGAACAATTGAACATACCTTGAGTCCTCCTTTTACATATAAGAACTTTTGCATCATAAGAAGAATGGTTGAATCCCATTCCCTTTGTCATCATAAAAACATTGAATTGGCAGAAACTCCCAATACATTTGCACAAGAAAACAAAGGAGCAATGTTTCATGCAAGTCAAGAAGATGCTTGATGAGCTCCGGAGGACTGAAGTATGAATGATACATGGAAATTAAATACAATGAATTGAAACTACTTCAAGTAGATATTATATGACCATATCTGTCAAATTTACCTCTTAGGATTCGTTATTTCAATTCTAGAGCTCAAATTTGACACCAGAAAACTTGAAAACCTTTATTGATTTGTGAAATAAAAACCCACCGAGATGGAGGAGAGATTTTCATTCAAACTTGGGGTGACATTAAAATTAAGGTTTCTCTTGGGGATTTGAAAAACTATAACAACAAAAAATAATAGGGGGTTTGTCCTTAATTCGAAATACACGAGATTAAACATAAGTAATTGCAATTTCATTTGGATTTTCAAAGAAAAAAAATTGATTAGGGTTAGGCTTTCTCTCACTGATTTTTTTCTGCTCTTTTTCTGATTTCAATCTCAGTCAAATCTTCGAAAGGATCTTCTACACATTTGATTGATGATTTTGGTTTCAATTTTACTCAGATTCTCATTTAATTTGGGTTAGGTTTAGGCTTGTTTGCTTCTCTGATATTGAAGAGGGAAACAAGATGGTTCAGAGAGGGAGACTGTGTCCGGAAAATTTTGGGTGAAATGCTTTGCTGCAACATGTGAATTTTTTTTTTGTCTCAGGCTACTTTTTTCTTTTTAGATTTCCACGAACAGAACCACAAACATCATTTGATGAAGGAGTAAATTGTAATATATGGGAAATTAGAGTACAAAGTGTTACCACACTCAAACCATAAGGTGATTAACGTAATTTACCGTGATATTTAGTGTTCATTGATTTTGGATTTGGCAAGTATCTGATATGAATTGGGTAGTACCGGAACAAGTATAGTATTGAATACTATACATGTTGCGATACATGAGGCATTTTGAATTATCTGTTCTTCCCTATTCATTGACTCATACAGACACCTGATGTAAAACCAAGGATTGTGTTTAGGGATTCATCACTCCTTTTCTTTTCAGTCTTGATGGCTAGAGTGATTTTATGTTGAACTTATTTGGGTTAACTGCAACTATTGAAAGTTCGACTTTGAACAAGATAAAACGAAATGTGAACAAATTACAGAGCAAAGAAACTGATTGTCCTAAAGTAAGCAGGAAATTAAAATCCTGATAAAATATTACCTTTTAATAAAAATAATAACAAAGTCCTAAAATTTTATCTAAATAATAATAGAACTCTAAACGCACTTAAGTAAACTTTCTTGTTCCCATATTTTATCAGTAGCTGGCAGGGTTGACACTTATGTGATGGTCTTTTATTGGAATCAAAATTATAGGAAATGAAAGGAGAAAATTATCAGAAATAATTTTAAAAATTTGTCGATTTGAAATAAACTAGTGTAGGCTATATTCCTTTGTTGTGCTGTAAAATGTTAAATTTGCTGGTGACAAAAGATGGTTCCTATTGCAATTAATGCTACTGACGTGGGTTCAACTGTTACCTAGTTAACATTTCATAGAAAATATAAGGTGGGAAATATATTCATGTAGCGGATCCAACTTGATTGGGATAAGAAAGTAGTTGAGGCAGATGTACTCATACCTGATTTGTCTCGCTGAGGAATGTAGTGATTCCAATTTAGCGATAGATTAATACCTCAGCTTTTATAGTAATTGCTTGCTGTAGAATCTTGAAATGGTGCACCTTTGGGTCATATAATAATTTCAGTTGCACTGATGTACTTATGTGGCATTTGTTATTAACTATGCAGTTGTGTATTGCTGTTCCTTGCCACATGTTCAAGCTCTGGGCATTTATTGGAATTATGTTTCAGGTAAGATAGTTCTGACTACTGACTGCCAGAAGTGTGTTTATCTGACTGTTTTAAAATCAGTTATCTGCTTGCTCCCCACCCCCTAAAAGAAGAAAAGGAAGACAGAAAAGTAATCATCTTAAGTGTGCTGGATTACCTAATGGAATACATGGTTTCCTTTTGCTCGTTTGGATCAGGTTCCCTTGGTGGTGATCACAAAATTCCTTCAAAATAAGTTCAAAAGCTCAATGGTATGTCTATTTTTTCATCTCATTATATATCTTGTCAGCATCAAAGTTCCATGAAACAATCATCCATATGGAAAGGGAAACAGGTTAAAATCTGGAACATTTGATATAGCAGATAACCAATTCTGCTATATTCCATCTTAAAATCTATTTGAGGTTCTCGCTGGCATCGTTTCATGGACCGAGTTGTTAGTATATTGCTATGGAGTACAAGAAAAAGCGAACTCCAATAATTAATTGTTCAGTAATCTATTCTAGTCTTCTAGTCCATGACAGAATATTACTCGTTTCATGACAGGTGGGCAATATGATCTTCTGGTTATTTTTCAGCATTCTTGGTCAACCTATGTGTGTGCTTCTATATTACCATGACTTGATGAATCGGAAAGGGAAAACTGAATGAAGATGACAAATGCGGTATGGTAGAGATCGTCGAGATGAACAAAATGCACGGTTATGATAGTAGAGCAGGCATTAGGTGTGCCTTTTCTTATGTATTCTGCAGGAGAAATTGACTCGATTTTGTTGAGTCGAGAGATGGTCTCTTCAGGACTTTTATTTTTATGTATCTCAATTGACGTGCAAGCAATTTTGGAAGTACAAGCACTGGCAATTAAAATGCCAATGCAACAGTGGATCTGTTGTGTTGGTTAATCATTTCCAGAAATTTGTAAATGTTTCGTGTTCCGTCTTTTGCTTCAAAGGAAATAAAAAAAGAAGAAAATTTCTTCCCTTCCCAGTTATTATTCATCATAGCAATTACCTGTAAATGGTACAAGTGCTTCTCCATTTCTTCTGTGCTAAGAGGGTATTTGAAAGTGTGGTAGTGATTATATTTTAAAGTATTTTTTACTCGGAGATGTATTAAAATAATATATTTTTTATTTTTTTTAAATTTATTTTTACAGAAGCACAAGAAATAAATGTTACTAGTACTTCTCCATTCCCCTCCTTTTTTGATTGGATACTTTTGTTCATTTAATAGTTTGGTTTCACAAAATTGAATTAATTGTTTTTCCATTCATTTTTTTTTGTTTGCGGGTCTTTTTTTATTTCTATTTAGTAATTATAATTTAGTTTTATAAAATTAATATTTGATAAACTATGAATAATATTTGAAATTATAAACATATAATGCAAAGTGAAATGAAAGAAATATTAAATTTTTTTGATGAAAATGCAAAATAGGTCTAACTATTTTTTTTGTTAGCATCCATCATTTTCTTTTTTGATTGGATCTTTTGCTTCTCATTTAATAATCATTGTAGATTAGTTTTGCCAAATTGATGCTCAGTAAATCATAAAATGGTGTTTGAAATAATGAATATGAGAGACAATGTCATATGAACAAAATATCAAATAAAAAATGATAAAAATGCAACATAAAAGAAAAACACAATCCATTATGGTTGTAATAGCTATCCGTAATGTTTTTTTTTTAATATTTAAAAAATTTGATACTTTCATATTAAATGTACTTGAGATTGAATTTAATGTCTTGTTTCACTTGGTTTTATATAGATCTATTGATATTAAAAATAAATTTTAACATTGAGTTAATACTCAATTTGAAAAAATAAAATAAAATTTTATTGATTCAAACCAATTAAAACTTTTAAAATTCAATTTCTAATTGAAATAAATATTCAATTTTTTTTTATAAATAAAATTTGTTTTAATTTCCTGACTCAATCTTTGATTAGAATCAACATATTTATTATCATTTATTTTTATTTATAATTTTTGATTTATTTTATTAAATACTCGTATAAACTTTTCCGTTTACAAATAATTTTTTTTATGATAAAAACAACGTTAATAATGCCTGCATCCTTTTTTATATTGAGGAAAAAAAATGTTCCATTACACTATCCATGGTGTAGTGCGAAAAATCAAACTATTTCTTGTAAAGTCATTTGAGTAATTATACTAATTGGAAAACTAGGAAGAAAAATACGCAACGCTTGAAGATTAACTTGCAAGATGAATGCAATATGTGCTGATAAATATAAATTACATGGTGAATATATATTTGAAAAAGCAAGGTGGATAATGTATAATTAAATAATAAATATTAGTTTAGATTTATAGTGATTGAATAACTATCTTTTAATGTATATTTATCATAAATAAATAGAAATCGAAGCATCTACACGTTTTTTTTCTTTTATATTTTCAATCCTAGTTATTTTGTGTATATTTTTGCTCATGATAAATATCACCTTTTCTCTTATCCTTTTGTAATTATGTTATTGTATGTTTTGTATAAATTCAAAATAAAATAAATTCGTCAACAAAGAAAATAAAAATAAACCCCAAAACATAAAGTATTTTACGTCATACAAAGTAAGAAAAACAAATTCCTATCTAAAAAAAAATAAAAATCGAAACCACATGGTCTTAGAAAAGATAAACAATTCCAACCTGTACCTGTAAAACCTCCAACTAGTTTATACTATGTTGTAGTTTATGGTTTATAGGCGAATGCCATATTGGAGTGGAGCAGAGTACAATGATGGTTAGGATTTCTTGGACGGTTAGGTTTTCTTGGGAGGTTTAAGGTCTACTATAAATACATACTATATAACCCTATTTCGACATAGTAAAAAATAAAAGCTCCTCGCTCTTGTATATGTAAACACATTGTCGAACTACGTTAAATCTTGTATTGAGAAATATGAAGAGATAATGCTTGAGGTAATCTTAATTGAATAACCACGTTAAACCACTTGTTGAGCATATGAGCTAATCTATGAGTTGTTGTATAAGAAACATGTAATGCATTTGAGTGAGCTAGCTGAAATAAAAGCAACAGGAGAAGCTGTTAAGAATTCCTAAACTAAGAAGGTCGAATTGTTGAAGAGAAAGCTCAACAAAGAAAAAATCAAGACAAAACATTTGGAGGAGAAGAACGTGCTGCACCACAATTAGATGATTGATACCAACAACAATCAACTGAACAGAAGCAACATGTTGCTATTAGAAAAGATAAGCAACATGGACGAGCATATCGAACGAGCTTCCGTCTATGCTAGAAGGATCTGTCTCAATACTCGGCAAGTGGGGAGAGATCTTCATCGATATCAACAAAGTATAGCTGAGATTGGTGCTTTTCTTAGAGATATAGGAAATATAGGCTTTGCTTCCCCCCTGTAAATGATGATGAATGAATGTAAAAGCTGTTATTGAATATTAATAAAAAGGGCTTGGACCCAACCTTTTTAACAATATATTGTACTAGTGAGTATAAATTTATTGAGCATCGACTTAAGTCAAATTTCCTCGATTGTTACAAAAGAATCGAAAATCTCGCCCAAATGGCGGCCATATATCAATTTGAAAATTTTTCTAACCCAAGTCCAAACATGCATCATCATGCATAACTACGTATCTATGTGCATTTGTATTCATGAATCTTGGAATATGCCCAAACAAGCATTCAAAATATAGGTCCCCCTACCAAGGTCTACAATACAAGGCTTCGCAAAAAGATGAAAAATAAAGAAGGTGCTCATTACCAGAAAGAGTTCGACGATGTAACAAATAACATGGCTTGAATGACTAGTTTACTCAAGCAACTCCTATGAGCATAGTCAGGGAAAGGGACATCTAGTCAACAATAGACTCTACTACTACCACTGGCAACCCCAGTTATCATCGACCCATAAAATTTAGAGGCAAATCCCGCTGCCAGGCCATAAAGAACGATGAGCATTTTGATGGCTCACCCAACTATGCCTGCTTAAATGCCGACCACCATATACCTGACTATGGGACAATCCCACGAGATTAAAACTTATGGTCACCCTGAACAATATAAGTGGGTTGCCTGGGAAGAAAGGTTGAGGGATGTAGAGGGGTTTGATGTCTATGACCCAATTAGAGCAACTGAGATATGGTACCAAATGTAGTAGTACCCAAAAAGTTTAGGGTGCTAAAGTTCATTAAGTACACAGGGTTGGAATGCCCTAATACACACCTAAGGTCATATTGCAATAAAATGGCAGAGGTTATACACAACGACAAGTTTTTCCAGGATAGCTTGTCTGGTTCCGCACTAAGCTCTTATATGACTTTAGATAATACCAGGGTTAAGAAATGGAGTGATCTCGTAGATGCTTTTCTAAGGAAATACAAATTCAATATTGACATTGCTCTAGATCAAACGAGTTTGATGGTAATGGAGAAAGGCAACAATGAGACAGTGAGGGAATATGCTCATAGATGGAAGAACAAGGCATTGCATTTGCAACCGTCTTTATTGGAGAAAGAAATGGTGACTCTATTCACCAATACTTTCAAATCTCCATACTATGAGTACCTGATGGGAAGCTCTGCTTAACATTTTTATAATGTTGTTGTTATCGCTAAAAGGATAGAGCAAGGGGTAAGAGCTGACAGAATATCGAAACCCACTAAGAAAAAAAGATTTGTTGGGAGAAGGAAGGATGCCGAAGTAAGCAACATAGAATGAGGATGCAGGGGTAAGAAGGATTTCCAAGCCCAAAGCTATCACATCCAAAGCTACCAAGCCCAACCTCCCAAAATACCCAATATCAACTTCGCCAAGTCTTTCCTAGTAAGCCAGCCCACCTACCCTTTAGAAAACCAAACCGAAAGTAACCCAAGAAGAACATACCAAAAAAGCCAAGAACAACTCCCAC
>Ga0307517_10007010_pt1 | contig 16544 bp, 15 predicted proteins | sample 23_EM_MG_FD_194515 | JGI IMG/M metagenome (GOLD analysis project Ga0307517, IMG submission 194515) | Populus trichocarpa ectomycorrhiza microbial communities from riparian zone in the Pacific Northwest, United States - 23_EM | ecosystem: Host-associated > Plants > Roots > Unclassified | place... | reverse complement strand
CAGAAGAAAAAAGCAAATCTAAGGGGACTAAACCGTACATTTCTGTGCCCTATCAACAATAAGAAAACGCACTGTGGATGAACATTCAATCCACAGTACACCATGTATGGGTGTACAATGTTTCTGCACATGAAAAAATCCGTTTTAGTTTTTCTTATAATTATAATTGTAAATGTAATTATAAGAATTACAATTACAGTTGGGACATATGGCGTTGATCGAAATTTGAAGCCCAGTTTGGAGCCAGCAATTGTTTATTCGAGGCAGTTAAAACTCCCGCGTGTCTATGCAGGTTCTTTAGAAAGAGGCCGCATTCTTTATTCTCTGCTTGCAAGGGAGAGGAGAATCAAGAGGAGAAAAAACAGAGAGAAATGACAACGAGAGACAGGGATCTTGAGCGTTTGAAACCCATTCAAGATCCTGATAAAAATATTAAGAATATCATTACCAAAGGAAGAGGCTCTAATTCTTCCTCTGAATCTGCTTCTAAGACACTGTCTTGGAAAGAAATGGCATTGAATTTTCCCAGGCTACGTAAATGACAGTGTCTTAGAGTTTTGCCGAGTGCATAGAATTCTCAGCACTTGCATCTGTATTCTCATTCTCGCAGTCCTCACCGGTTGTGTGGAAATTTTCTTCACTCTCTCGAGCGATACAAGACATTATAAATCAATAATATGGCGGGAAGGAATCTGTTTGTCTTCCATTCTGCTAATTCTGTAACTATCTGGAATATATATGGTTACTTTCTTGGTCTTCCCTCACGAATTTATCTCGTCTAGTCCCCTGCATTCTTGCTTGAGTGCCAGTCTTTGCAAATTAAGTCGTGAATTGTATTCCAAACTCAATGATTGCAGTGCTGGCGAGTCATGAAATATTTGCACGATTCAAGGTTTTCATGCTAAGTCAAATGTCATATCCATGGACTATCTCTGTGCATACATGTCATACTGTAAGCCTTCAACTACAATCAAGAACTGTAGATATTAACGCTTCACATTATCACATGGTTCCGCATATCCTTTGGAGGTTTCTTGATACAATTCATAAAATTTTTATTTCCTTGGTGAATAACAATAATTTGCTTTGCTTTTGCAGTGGCATCCTGCTTCCTGTAGCCATCACAGTCCGCATCACTTGGTGGTTTATTAGTCTTGTGGATGGGTTCTTCTCTCCGATCTATGCTCATTTTGGAGTCCATATATTTGGTTGGTGTGAACATTCCTTCACTCTATCACACAATTTGCTTGCTTCTATCTTTCTGTTCTCTTAGATACCTGCATTTTTGAACATTTATTTAATGTTGAAGGCACAATCTGGACATAGTGGATGCTCTTTCCATCCTTAATTACAGCTGATCTAATTATGATGCTGTAAGAATTATCGGGGTTTTATATAAAGGGGGCAACGCAATTTTCTCAAAACAATCAGTTGGAAGTAAAATGCCACCCCCGCTACTGGCAGTGGGATCATCTGTTTAGTCTAGCAACAGAATGGTCCAACTGCTAAAATACTCGGTGTCATTTCAGCCATGCAGAACCATAGCATCTGCTGAATAGATTTGAAGGATATTCAATTTGAGCTATTAGAATCAACTGTGCTCAGCAATAATTCTGTCATGGCTACTAGAGCATATTACGTTTACTTAAATGAGTGAAATTGTTATGTTTTTTGTGATTCTTGTAGAGAATATAAATAAAGAAAAACCAGTCCACTGGTTTTATCTGTGTCCAAGCTGGCTAGAAATTCTAGCTGTTGACATAGTACTATAGCAATTTAACATGGGCTGTGAAAGTAATTATTACTATATATGCCTTCTCTGTTCTGAAAAATACTTCTTTCTGACTACTTTGTAGGCCTTGGATTTGTGACCTACATCTCTTTCATCTTCCTGACTAGTGTGTTCATGCCCCCATGGTTGGGAGCTTCTGTCCTCGGCTTGGGAGAATGGTTTATCAGGACAATGCCTTTCGCTAGCTATATTTGATCTGCTTCTAAATGAATTACTCCAGCAATATCCCCAGGTTTGGATAATCAACTCCCTTTCTAATATTAGGTTTCTCAAACATGGAGTTTAAAGAGAAATCTGGATTTTAGTTCTGAGCTCCAATGCCTTCAAGGAAGTGGCAATCATAAAGCATCCACATCATGGGGAACATGCATTTGGATTCATCACATTAACATTAATTAATTAAGTTCATTATTTGTTTTGTTTTAATTTGTTTTTTTATGGGTTATCCCAAATATTATTCCCAGGTTTAAAAAGTTAACATAATTGATTTGAATTTTTTTTTTAATTTTATCATTTGATATTTTATTAATTAGAAAATTAAACTTCACATTTTATTTTAATTTTTTTTATATGAGGTTATACTAGTCTGATGATCCTAATCACAAGTTTGGCGAATATATTTTATTGATTGAGAATTAAGTTTCATGATTTATTTTATTTTATTTTCTATGAAGTTATTTTAGTTTCATGACCCCAATCATAGATTTGAGAAAATAACATGGGTTGGGTTGTATTGGATTATTTTTTTAGATTTTTTAAATTGATTTTTTATTCTATTTCATCCTTTAATATTGAGTTGAATAAGAATTGTGCTTTATGATTTTTTTTTCAATTTTTTTTCTACAAAGTTATCTCAATTCTATGACCTAGATAGTAGGTTTAATAGGTTAACCCGGGTTGACTTGGGTTATTTTTTTGTTTGTTTTCTATTAAGTTATCCTAGTCTCATGACTCAGGTTACAAGTTTGGTAAGTTAACCTATGTTTACTTGAGTTATTTTTTAAATATATTTTTTAGTTTAATTTTTATTTTAATTTTATCATTCAATGTTGAGTTGATTGAAACTTTGGTTTCATAATTTATTTTAGTTTGTTTTCTATTTGGTTATCCTGGTCTCATGAGTCAGGTCACAGTGTTTGACAAGTTAACCTAGGTTGATTCGAGTAATTTTTTTTTAAAAAAATTGATTGTATTTTTCAATTATATCCTTCAACATTAAGTTGATTGAAAATTAGGTTTCATGATTTATTTTGATTTATTTTTTATAGAGTTATCATTTTCTCATGACCAGGGCTGTGGAATTGATGGATTATCCTAGGTTGACTCGGGTTAACCCTTTAAGCATTATTTTCAAGTCACGATGCTGAAATAACATAATAGAAAATAAACAAAATAAATCATGAAGTATAATTCTCAATCAATCCAATACTAAAAGATGAAATTGAAAAAAAAATAAGAAAAAAATCTTGAGTCAACTAAGTTAATCCGCCAAACCAAGTTAACTTGTTTAACTCATAATCCATATTATACGAGTATGATAAACCAATAAAAAAAATTTAATATTACAAAAAAAAATTGATTGAAAAAAAAAAACTATTGTGCCTTTTTTATTGTATAGTTAATTACTAGTTGTCATGCATGCGCGGTGTCGCAGGCTTATGACATATTTGTGCGTTGTCATGAATTTATAGAAAAAATCATAAAAAAAATTATATGGAGAAACACTATTGCAACCCACAATATTTTCAAGAAAAATTAAACTATAAAGCTAAATTCTCAACCAGCTTAATATTAAAAAAAAATAGACAGATAATTTTGAAAAAAATCATAAAAAAAACAAAAGGAAAAAAATCATGTAGGGAAACACAGCAGCAATTTATAGTATTTTGTGAGAAAATATACAATTGTAATTCTCAACCAACTTAATATTAAAAAAATAAAATCAATAAAGATAATTTTGGAAAAAATCATAAAAAAACGAAAGGAAAAAAAAATTATGCAGGAAAACACTATAGCAATCTATAGTGTTTTAAGAGAAAATCTACAGTTGTAATTTTCAACCAGTTCAATATTAAAAACAATAAAATCGATAAAGATAATTTTGAAAAAAATTATAACAAAAAAAAATCATGTGGGGAAGTACTTTAGCAATCTACGGTGTTTTAAAGAAAAAAACTACAAAGCTAAATTTTCAACCAACTCAGTATGAAAAAAATAAATTCGACAAAGATAATTTTTGAAAAAAAATCGATAAAAAATCATGTGGGGAAACACTGTAGCAAGAAAAAATCATGTGGGGGAATACTGTAACAATCCACAATGTTTTTTTTTCAAGAAAAAAAGTACAAAGCTAAATTATCAACTAGCTCAATATGAAAAAAAAACTAAAATTGACAGACAATTCTGAAAAAAAAAACAAAAAAAAAATCTTATGGGAAAACACTGTAGCAATCAACAGTGTTTTAAAAAAAAACTATAAAATTAAATTCTCAACCAGTTCAATATTAAAAAAATAAATTCAACAAATAGAATTAAAAAAAAAATATGTGGAGAAATATTGTAGCGAAACAAAAACCATATGGGGGAAATACTCTAGCAATTTACAATGTTTTTTTATATAAAAAAACTACAAAGCTAAATTCTCAATCAGCTCAATATGAGAAAAAAAAAAACCAAAAAGGACCATTTTGGGAAAAAAAATCATAAAAAAAATCATATAAAAAAACATTGTAACAATTCACAATGTTTTTTTTTTAAAATGACAAAGCTAAATTCTTAACCAGTTCAATAATAAAACAAAATCAGCAAAAATAATTTTTAAAAAATCATAATTTTCTTTTAAAAATAAAACATGTAAAAACAAAAAAAATATATTAGTACAACAAAAATAAAAAAAAAAATAAAAAGCTACAGCTGCACTTTTAGATTATTGTTAAGACAGGCAACATGACGTTAGCTACAAGAGTTGACCCATTCATTTAATATTTAGAGTATTAATGTAAATGATAACAGGTACAAACAAGTAAACATTCCGTTGTCGTCCAGCGGTTAGGATATCTGGCTTTCACCCAGGAGACCCGGGTTCGATTCCCGGCAACGGAATTATTTTTAGTTACATCTGTAATGGCGCCTTTTACTGATTTACCTCAGCTTGCTTGGATATTTGTTGCTATCTAGGATTCTAGAGGAAAAGTCCTAGAACAACTTCTAATTAATCTCAAATTCGATTCACCAATAGGCAATGGTCCAGCCGAAGCTCAGAATCAGCATTTTTGAGTGAAATCTTTCCTCGAGGAACTTCGCAACTAATTAAGGCACCTAAAATGGCACTTTGAAAATTGTAATTGGTATCTTCCAGTAGCTGGACCCTCTCATGGCTGGTTCGCTCTCAAATGTTCAGTCCATGAAATTAGAAACAAGAGATCAAATTATGCCATTACTATTTGCAGCATTCATATGCTTTTTACAGTTAATTTTGCGACTTGCAAGTTCACGTTGCATCCTACATAATCACCATTCATATAAAGTAAGATGATGACATAATTAGAGGACAGATGCATCACTTGTTTTGAGCTTCTGAAATCGAATCAGAAGACGAGGAGGATACATCTGTCTGATAATGAGACATTACAAAAATAGCCTCTTTCCAAGTGTTCCCAAAATGAAAGAGACCCATCCGAGAGCAACATGCTGCTCAAGGATAACTAGGGCAAATTCCAAGTCACCCCACAAAAAGCAAGACGTCCAGATATCATGGGCACGTCTGCACCGCATCCTACAAAGCAAACCGCTAGCTGTAAAGGGTAGAGAGCATGCCTCCATTTGCATTTGGTATTACCACCTCCCAACCAGGCCCTTTCAGGGGAAATGAACCAGTAGCAGCAATACTTTCTGTGTCATCATCTGATGAGCCTACAACCAAATCACTCCGATCCAAGATCCTCTCTAAATCTTCATCACTGATATCAGTCTGTATCAACTTGTCTTCTGCAGTTTCTTCATCTCGAAGTAGCGCCAGTATATCCTCTTCCTGAAAGCACAAAGGAAATGAAACAAGATGTGCTAGTCATAATTGAGTCACATCCAGCATTAGCTAACCACAGGTGCTCGGTCAACAATAAATCAAAATTTGCACTATTGCATCACACAGAATTTTCAGTTTTTTAACATGCTGCGGTGGGTCAACGTATTAACAGCCATCTGGGTATTGCCAAAGGTCACTGTTTCACCATTTAACACCAGATTAAAAGGATGTTCAAAAAGAGAGAAATAAATGAGTTGTAAAAATCAGATCTTTCTAAACTCTAGCTGAGGTGCCAGCCCCTGCTGAATTGACAATGAGCCAAGAAAGAAAGATGCCATGGCTACCTGTAAAGGCTAAGTGATAGAAGAGGTGAAAATAAACAAAGAAGATAAAAAAAACCTCCATGACTTCCGTGCCCTTAGACTTGGTTTGCTCTAGATGAAACTGCCCCTTCCCAATGACCACGTGCTCAAGCTTCAACTTACTAAAAGCCCTTTTCAAAATACGACCCTGTAAGCATATGATTTGTCAATGATCTAACAACCAAACAAAGCATTAAATGATAACAAAGATCAATATTGAGATACCTCGATTGACTGAGCTGTTGCAAGCCTGTAAACATGAACAGGCTTGGTTTGCCCAATTCGATGACATCTATCCATGGCTTGCAGATCCATTTGAGGGTTCTGAAATACAGAAGTATATCAATGAAATAGCACGAAACATCAAGAGTTTTAGTAGATTGAGGGTGGAAGATGGAACACAAGATCAAGAAAATACCCAATCACTGTCGTACAGTATACAGGTATCAGCTGAAGTGAGGTTTATACCCAGTCCACCAGCTCTTGTGCTGAGAAGAAATACCCTATACTGGCTGTTCTCATCATTGAATTCCTCAATCTGTTCAACATAAAACAAAGGCTTGTCAAGACTAGAATAATAACACACCTTAATCCTCGGATACGTTGACTGGAAAAGAAACAAAGTGACAATAAAATTAGCCAAGATGTGAGCCTGATTATTAAAGACAGATAGTGGAAACAGGAGTACATTGCGTCTCCAAGATCTTGAAAGAAGCTTTCAAAAGTGCATAATCAAAACAAGCAGAAAGGCTTTGATGAAAAGCAGACACCAGGCATAAGTGAGATTATGTATGATTGGTCTAGCTGTACCAATTGACTCAGACAGTTGCAAATCCAAAATTGGAAACAGATTCAATATTCATCAATAGTGAGCAACCTTTCTTACATGTTTAAACCTCAAAGCTGAAAATCAAAGCAAGGCATAACAAACCTGTCTCTTCCTTTCGTCCAAATTCACACTGCCATCAATTCTACAAACTTCAAATCCTTTCTCACTAAAATAGTAATCCATTATGTCCAAAACTTTAGTCCACTGAGAGAAAATCAGAACCTGTTTACAAAGCCAGCGGGAGATGAGCATGTAGCTAAAATAAACTAGAAAGGGTAAAAACTTGTGCATCATACTTTGTGCTTCAGCGCAAACAATCGATTCAACAATTTGTCCAGCAATCGGAATTTGCCGCACTGCTCAACTATCTGTTCCACGGGTGGATAGAAATCTGTCCCGAATATCAAAGGCATTAGTGAATCTGGCAAGCCACAAATTTACATTACAGTAGTTAAATGTGCTGTAAGGCAGATACATGATCCATCAAAGGCAGACTCTAAGAGGTCGGGGTGGTAGCAATTTTTTCGAAGTTGAACCATCAAATTGGTAAGCCTTCCTTTCATACCACGTCCTGCAATATCAAAAGCCACAAGTCAAAACAGGAAAATGTGTTGTGTGGCTATGTATTCTATTAGACCAGTGCTTGCTTACAATGCAAGACATGAAGTATGGCTAAAGAAAAAATCACTTCTTTTTGCTATCAGGTAGAATAGTCTAAAAGAGAACTACATAAGATTAAGCAAACAAAGAGTATGGCCACGTGATATTTTGATTGAGCTTCTGTTCAAGAAGAAAAATTAATTATAACATGAACATTAATGGACCAGTGCTTCACAAATCATAGGAAAAACCATAGCCAGGATTAAGTCAAGGACCCACAACCAAAATAGGGAGAAATGGACAATACTGTGATCCAAAAGTAGATAATGTTCATTTTTAACTTCAATCAACTATTCAGGTTCTAGATTCACCATTTTCCTGCGACATCAAATAGGCATAAAGATCCGTACAGCTAATTGATAAACAGCAAGTATCCTGAAATTCTCACTTGGAGCTGTCATACTTTGATAGCCAGCAGCACCAGTGCCCAACATCAGCCAGAAAAAACACCAGAATGTCCAGAAAAAAAATCACAGGAAATACAGCCTCTTTTCTTCATTTCAAGCCTGATTTAATATCAATAAAAAATCGATTGAAAATAATCTAATACCTGTATCCATCTTCTCTCGCAAATAGCCCTCCAGGGTCTTATTAATTAAATGATCCTGGAATTTCTTCTGATGCTCGGTCAGAGTAGCATATAAAATAATCTCCTTTTTCCGGGGGAGCATCTGCTCCACATCATTCTTCAATCTCCGAAGGAGAAATGGGCGCAATATTGCATGGAGTTTGACTACAACCTGAGGTTGATTGAAAACCCAGTGTTGATACCATGCCATTTAGACTGTTTCGTAAAAAAGTACAATTACATCAGTAGGAAGGGTGCATACCTGAGCCCTTCGCCTTTCTTCTACTTCTTCCTTCATTGCTTCATTACTGCACTTTCCTGACAGATCAAACCTGAGAAAGAAAAAACACGTTGTTAGCTATAAAAGCTCAGGCAAAAGCAGTAAGTATCATCACAATAGGCTATGCACTTTCTTCTTTCTCTTGAACAAATCAAGATTTAAGCTAATTGGGGCCATGCAGATTGCACAAAAACAAAAAAAAAAGGCTTAACCAAGTTTTATTGGATTCTCTTGGTTCAATCCAGCATCATATGCAACATCTACTGGTGTTTTTTTTTTTAAAAAAAAAAATAGGCTTGAACAAATGTCCTAAAGGTGATATAACGAGCCATGAGAATTGAGAAGGAAAAAAACAAATAACATGCACATGAATTTAGAAGATTTGGCTCAAAACCTACGTCAGTAGACAAATGAACAGAGATTTCATTTGTGAACATAGGGGCACAACAGAAAGGACCAACAAATGGGAAGCTTTTATGTTTGCAAAGAAGAAAATGTTCAAGTGGTGTTTTCTTACCAATGAAACAAAACTTTAATCAACTATAATAAGCCAACCCATCCCAACAAACTGGTGGCACCTTCACTGACCATACTTAAGACAAACAAATGTTTATATTTTTCTTGTCATGAATGCAGAAAAAACAAAATAGTTCACCCTAGACTGCCAAGTAACATATGAAACCAGAGAACAGATCAGATTTTTTTTCCCTGGCTAAATATATGTTGAAATGCATAAGGCAGTAATGTCTAGCATTGCAGCAAAACTACATGATTAAATTTACGATGCCATAATCACTGGAAAATACATGGGCAAATTTGAAAAACAAATGAAGTTGAAAGGTTACCAGGACTGCACAGTAAAAAAAACCACAAGACAAAGCATACTGACCACGACTCAAATTCTTCATGAGATTGGAAAATATCAGGCAAAATGAAATTCAGCAATGACCAAAGCTCAGCCAAATTGTTTTGCAGGGGTGTCCCAGTTAATATGAGCTTATTGTCCACACATAAGTATTTCAACTCCTTCAGCAATTTGCATTTTGAATTTTTCAGCCGGTGCCCCTTCAGTAAGAAAGTTACAGTTTAGAATAGTTAGGTAAATCACTAGTCCTGCAAATTAAATATTGGCATGTGAAAGAAGAAGGGTCCGGATTATTAAAAGTGCAAAAGGCACAAACAAATGCAAAGGTATCTTGAATCCTATGTTCAAACACAAGCATGGACTAGAAAGCTTGTGTTTTCAAATTGCAGTATAAATTATTAACAGAGTAATAAAAAAAATATAAAAACTAACAAGATAGTAGTGCTTAGTCAGTTAGCTCAAAATATTAGAGCTTTGTGCAATTGCAAGATCCAAAAGACCATGGTTGCAAACCTGCATGGCAAGTCTAAACTTCATAAATCCAAAAACAAACAAATGACACCTGTTATTTTCAGGTTCCTAACAAAAATGTATAAAGTGATGACAAATCTAAAAGTGTACCAGAAAAGACCAACAAAGGAAAGCAACTTTTAGAATTCCAGGCACTTGAGATCCTGAGTGTTTTCTCGCATATATAAGAAAGTCTTGCGTACAGTGTGGTTGATCTTGATAAATACAAACAACACTGAAATAGTTGAACCACTTGTAGTATAGCAGAAAACAATGAAGTGCATATGACCACCCTTAGGTGAATATTCTTTGTTTGGAAGGGAAAGAGTACCTGCCTAACCTACAAACTACCTTGTTGAAACACTCACCTCATCAACCACAAGATACTTCCATGGGTAATGCCTCAAGTGCTTTTTCGCGTCAGATAATGCAATCTCATAGGAAGTAACAATAATTGGAAATTTGGGGCCAATTGATCTGGGCATGTGCTTCCTCCTTATCTCATCCCTCTGTTTCTTGTTACCATGGTATATAATTGCATCCATGGAAGGAACAAACCTATTAAAGGGAGTTTACAGAGAATCAGATAGAAGTGTGGATTAAAAGATCAAGGTGGGCAGTTTACATGAAAAATCAAGTTAAAATTTTACCTTGAAATCTCATTCACCCAATTTGAGAGAGTGGAAAGAGGGGCAATAACCAAATAAGGCCCATTTAAGCCATTCCCTATTAAGTGTGCTAGGAAACCAATTGTTTGGATAGTCTTTCCAAGTCCCATTTGATCGGCAAGGATCCCATTAAGCCCATTTTGCCAAAGAGAGATCAACCATTTCACACCTTTAATCTGATAGGACTTCAACCTGCCACCAGTCAACAAAGGTACAAGTTCTCTCTGCTCTTTCTCAACTCTTTCTTCTTCAGTCAAATTTGCATCCTCAGCGTTTTCAACTTCCTTAGACCTTGTAAGCATTGCAGTAACTGCTCTCTTGGCTTTCCTCTGAAGAAAAGTTATGGCAGGTTGTAAGTTTTTAAGGCAGTCTTAAAATGGTATCGTTTTACAGAGAAAACATACACTATCATTAGATACAAGAAGATTTAAGAGGTCAGGCACCAAAATTCCACCAGGTTTATTTATACATTCACCTTTTTTAATCAGTTCTCTTACATTTTCGTATTTTCATCATTTACAATTATCTCTGGCAGGTGGGCTAAATGTTCCTTTATAGCAATTTTTCCTATTAACAGCTCTATTGCATTAAGAACTAACCATGGAATATGTACGATGAAAAAATTATTGAAAATTAGTTTACTTCCTTCTGTTAGCTGAATAAACCACCTACTTCCCAACTGACTGTTAGAATTGCCATGATCTGCAACTAGTCAAGTCCCAATAAATTAACTTAACATTAAATTTTATAGAATAAAACAATGCCACCCACAGCAGCCATCCCTAACCTTATATGCAAAATACTAATATTGATATAAAGGAAAACATGGAGAAAGTTCGAAGATTACAGAATTGTATAGTGCAGCAGCTTTTCTTTTTGATCCCCGACCTCTACTTTGCTTCGCAGGCTCATCCTCTTGCTCCACTCCATTCTAGCAATGCAGTTTAAATCATAAGTAAAGCAAAAAAATAAATAAATAGAAAGGAAAACAACCACCAACCAAACAAAATTCATTAAAAAAAAGGCATTTGAGAAGATACAGTTGTGATTTGATCCATCTGTTCCAGCAAGAACTCCGAATAGAGCTGAGTTTGAGTTAAGAGGTCATCCAATCTCGTATATTGACTCTCATTCAAGCGAGCTGCCTCCTCCGGCACTGTTTCTTGCACCTCTTTTATCCGAGAATTCAATAGTTTCTCTTCTTCCTCTGCCATAGATTTTGATATGAGAGACGAGTCCCCATTTTTTGCTTCTACAAATATCACTTCCTCCAATTTCACTTCCTCTTTGATCTTGCATTTCTCCTTCATGATATTAAAAAAAAAAGAACAGAAACATAAAATCATTAAAAAAAAAGGTCATTTTCAAGTACTTTTCGCTCTTCATTTCTACTAAAATCCTTCATTTTCTCAGGAACCAAACAGACAAATAAAATAAAAATTTACAATAATTTCTCAAGAAAAAAAATTCATCTAGAGATCTAAATAATACCTCATCTTCAAGAACCGAAGTAGGAGAGTCAGCAGGAGCTTCATTTTCCACTTCGCTCCCCATTTCAAGCCCTGAAAAAACAAACCAGCACAAAAACATCACCTTAAAAAGGGCACAAATTTGTTGCTTTCACACAGCAGGAGCTCAGAAATAATAAATGAGCTGGTTGATTAAAAGAAAAAAAAAAACTAGGGCAGTGAAAAAAATGGAATTACCGAGATCAATTGAACAAATCAAAGATTTTAAAGTGATTTAAGAGTACGAACTGTAAAACGAAAAGGAAACCGGTGCTTACTGTGGGTGTTTCTGAGTGAAAATTGCAGGAACCGGACCGGAGGGCAGAAGAGCAGAGAGGATGGGAAGTTCTGAATTTGCAACAGCAAATAAAGTGTTTTTAGTAAATAAATAAATAAAAATGATGTATTTATTATTTACTTTTATTGTCTTCTTCGAGGTGCAATGGGCGGGAAATGAGTTTAAAATATGCTCAAAGATGTACGCATAATTACCTCGAGACCCTATGTGGTTAGGGTAATGTCTGTAAAGGTGGTAGTAGTTCTTTCATACATGCATGAAAATAGTTTTTATTATTATTATTATTATTAATATTAGTATTTTAAAATAGTTTTAAAAATATAAAAAAAAATGAAGCAAAAAATAATTCAACAAATCATGAAACTGGTTTCAACCGCAAAAATAAAAATCTCCTGTATCGGGTTAGGTCAGACAATTTTTTTTTGCAGTGTAGGGAGTTCGATAACTTTTGTTTTTTATATGTTTTAAAAAATATTTCAACTGAAAAAATATTAAATTAATTATTTTTAATATTTTTATAGTTTTAATATGTTTTTTTTAAATTAAAAAATTATTTTAATACATTTTCAAATAAAAAATACTTTTAAAAATTATTATATATTATTGTAGTAATTTTTATTTGAAAATATATATTTAGAATATGTTTGAAAACGCATTTGAAAGTGCTTTTTGGTGCTTTATGAAACTGTGTTTGGCATTAAAAGTCATTGAATTGTTTTTTTAGTGTTTTCTGAAATTTTTGATGTGCTAATATTAAAAAATATATTTTTTTAATATATTTTTCAAGTGAAAAATTAATTTTAAAAATATCATACCTCACAATCTCAAACATACATTTAAAATGTGTACAAAATATAACATTTTTAATATAGAGTTTTTAGTGAGATCAATACATAACAGCGGTGTAATAATTAGTTAAACACTTTTAATATATGGTTAAAGCAAGACACAAATCACACCACACAAATAAACAAATAAATAGAGCCTTCCGAGTAAAAAAAAAAAAATTTTATTTTATCAAAATTACATCATTCCATATAAAAAAATCATCAAAATTTAGGTTAATTTTGATCGTCTCACTTAGCATGGCCCTGGATCAAAATTAAATCTTATAATTATAATAACCTGCTTGGTGTCTAGTAATTTACTATAAACTACTATGCATGGCTTACACCCAGAAAAAATTGTCAAGTAGATGTAACTAGTTTGTGTGCTATGCCTGCACTATGGCGTGGGAGATTTAAATTTTTAAATTTTTAACTTCCACAGAAACATCTTGTAGTTCAACGCATCTCCATAAGCCTGAGGTCATCCCATTGGAACTCGGTGTCCCATTTAAGTTGGTAGATGTTTCCAGAGACAGTGTGAGGTGCGATGCTCCAGTAGTCCATTTTTTCTGGCTAGCATCAATTGGTTGTCCCTCCCAGAGATAAAACCAAGCAGGATCCTTCTCCAGCTTCAGTAGCCTGAGTTTTAGTGTTGGCGACTCTGAGAAGAACAAATTTTCAATGCGAAGCCTTGCTCCAGCAAACACACACTGAATTGTGTATAGGTCAGCATGTAGGGCATGCAAGAGCACAAGATAGAAAAATTAGCTTGGTGTAGCATGCAATTATTGTGCATAACACACATACAAAATTGTGTATAATTTTTTTTGTTTACGAGATTAATAAAATTAATAAAAGTTGGGAAAGAGTTCCTATAAAACTTGATGTACACTTTAATTAACTCATTCTACTTATGTATTCCACTTGTCTACTTAACTTGGAAAAGTGGGGAAACCTTCCAGGTGAGGGAAACACTTAGTTACTAGGTAAACACGAGTGGAATTGACGAAGAAAGGCTGAGTCTAGTAGGGGACTAGGCTGCCGCACGAGTTTATTCGTGGAGCGAAAAATTACCCCGTAACAATTACGTGAAAAAAAAATCTAGATCTCAGAAAATTATTTGTAATTATTATTAAACATGAGAATACAATTGTTTTAATTTTTATTTTCATAAAAAAATTCATATTAATGTATTTCTCATTTATCTTGGTTGACATAATTTTTTAATCGGAAGCATTGTTTTTCTTTTTTAAGGTAAGTTAAAAATAAATATCAAAATAGTATGTGTATGATTGAAATTAAACAAAAAAATACAGTTTTTTTAATATTTTTAAAATTTTTCATATCCATGCATATATAATTCATCTTAGCCAATACAATGTTTTTAATTGAAAGCATTGTTTTTGTTTTTTTTTTTTAAATATGATTGTTAAAGTAAGTTAAAAATAAATATTAAAATAGCATATTCATATTTTACGTGGTTAAAAGTTAAAAAAATTATAAATACAATAAAATTATGTTCAAAATCTATTTAAATATTCTAATAATAAACAAACAATTTTAATGGAGTTTTCATAGAGACTTTATTATTAGTAATGTTATTTTCAGATCAAATATATAATAATTAGAAAAAAAATTATAGTATTTAATAATTGTGCCAAAACCAAAGAATAAGAAAATCCAGTAAATGTTTTTTAAAGTATAGAAAAAAATAAATAGCGAAGGATCAAGCTTAGCATCTTACCGAGTTATCATCCTCGTAATAATCTAAAAACACTAAAAAAATATTAATTTAAAATAAAAAAAATTAATTTTTTTCAAAAACGTTTTTAAAACTAATATCTTTTAACTGACTAATCTAAAACTTGGATTCATTACGAAACGATTAAAAAATATATATTAAGATGCTTCAGTGATATATGAACTGCAAAGCATCAAGAAATCTCATTTCTTTTAGTGCTATAGGCTAAGCAATTACATCATACGTAAATTATATATATTTTTATAGATTCGGTTAATAAAAACAAGGTTCATCAACAAAAACAGTAATTTTTACCTTGTTATATATGTCTTGTATTTATTAAGCTGATGTGATAAAATAAATTTATTTAATTATTCTTTTTAAGGACGGGGCTGTGGCCTATAGGATGACTGGAGGAACATGCACGCTTTGTTCCATGCTTACTTTTCTGGGAACAGCACGTTTTCTCTCTGGATCCCATTTTGCTATCCAGAAATAAGAAAACATCTCCTGATTCCTAATGCTTTCATTACAGCGCACGAACCACTTGTGGTTTGATGGACCGGTCTTGTCGCATTGATGGTTTGAAAAAGACCAATTAAGTCCTTGATATCTGAGAGCAGAGTCAAATTAATACACTTATCCAATCAAGTCCTTTGTTTTATTTTAAATTTATAGAGTTTATTCCCATAGTAAAATCCATTTGTCTTTGCATATGTCAGCGTAGCAATGCTTTTCAAGGTCCACTCTTTATGGAAGAGTTTAATTTGATCCCTTGTATTTGTTGTGACGTGGCACACCATCGCAAAATTTTCAATTTTCCTTTCACTAGGACTGCTAGAGCCAGTGGATGACTCTGTGTGTTTTGAAGGTTGTTTGATAAGGTGGTAATATTTATTTTTTAAAATATTTTTTATTTGAAAAAATATTAAAATAATTTTATTTTTAGTTTTTAAAATTTATTTTTAATATTAACATATCACAACCTAAAATAACTAAAATTAAAATTTTAATAAAATATAAGTTGAAACTCATTTCTAAACACCTCATTCTGCTAAATAGTATAATGACAGAACCCCAACCCTACTAAGAAATAATTTAAATTTAAAATTTAAATTTTATATTAACAAAAACTAAATAAACAAAAATAGTCAAGTTTAACATTAACGAGTTTCATTTGACGAGAAAAAATTAAAAATAGTGGGGTTTTCTATAAATATATTTGGAAAAAAAATCGAGTTTTGTTTTTATTTTTTTGGGTTTGATTGATTTTGATTTTGTTGGGTGATTTTGATATATTTTGAGGTTGCTAGGTGATTTATAAAAACTTTTATGGTGTTTATTAATTTTTTTTAGTAAGAATTAATAAAAAATTAGATTTTTAATTAAAAAAATTCTATTCTATAATTTTTCAACAACCAGGTCCACCATAGTAGTTATCGTATTATAAGCTGGTTAGTAGGAGACAACATGTCATTTGCACCACCAGTCTAACACTCCACATGATTTTTTTAGTCTAACCCGTAGCATAGTGTGAGAATGAGAAGAAAACTAGTATTTTATTTGAGAATGTGTAATTCACTAGAGATGGAACATATTTTTATCTTTACTG
>Ga0307517_10007009_pt1 | contig 16546 bp, 19 predicted proteins | sample 23_EM_MG_FD_194515 | JGI IMG/M metagenome (GOLD analysis project Ga0307517, IMG submission 194515) | Populus trichocarpa ectomycorrhiza microbial communities from riparian zone in the Pacific Northwest, United States - 23_EM | ecosystem: Host-associated > Plants > Roots > Unclassified | place... | reverse complement strand
TTGGAATTGGGCAAATGAGTTCCTAGGACAACATATTGCTTACATCGTTCATTAGAACCTTGATTGGGCGCTTAAATGAGATTTCAGGACCTAGTTCTTTAATGGCAAGGTAAGCGAGCATGCCCTAAACTTATTAACCCGTAAATTGACTCTCAATATATTGACTAATGTATCTAGGATGTTTACTCACTGTCGAGACTCAGTTGACGGGGTAATCCGATCGGCTACCTTGACGGGTGGTTAGAACAGCATTCAATTCTATGCGGGCGACATGTGTCTCCTTGAGCAACAGGAAAGTCATTACGTTGGCGTGTTTGGCTGGAGATTTGGTAGAAGGTTAGATTATCGGAACCAACTACAGATATGTATTTCTGTCCGCAGTGACGACGGGAGTAGAAGAGAGGGGAGAAATGGAAGGTACGTTGGGATGGAATGAGGTGAATAGGTGTATTCAACCTTCCGGCTTGCGCAAATGGATTCTATATCATGGTGCTGGTCAACTATCCATCGCCGTCCCTCTCCTTCTCCACATCCGAGTTCTCACTCAGCTTGTCCTCCTCCATTGTACCATTTCTATCTCTAGAACCTGCGGTAACGGATGCCGCGAGTGCTTCCTCGACCTCGCTAAATCGACCCGATATCTGGTACCACTTACATCACGATTCAGATGTGATTCCGGTACTCATGGGGTTGGCGCAACCCCAGACGCCACGTCGACAGAGAACCAGGAAGACATTGACAGGTTGCTCGCTACCAAGAACCTCGAATACCAATAATCGGTGTAGATATCCGACCCGCGCTCTCAGGATCCTGTCGACTCTGCAGATAGAGCTAACGATGGACGATTTTCGCACTTTTTTATCGATGAACAAAGGCAATATGTGTGAGGTGGGCGTTGGAAACACGAGAGTCGACGACAATGAAGGTGGAGAATAAGGCGAGATCTGAGATATACCAACAGTAGGCGATATGGGTATCGGCTTATTGATCCTGAGTGGCGAAGTACTCGATTCGCAGCACGTTGAGGAACTTTTGTCGGTCAAGATTGAATTGCTGGGCGGTGAGGAAGGCCCGGTTGGAGGCTCGGAACCAGCAGTCGAGGATGATGAAGACAACTCGATGACCCCTGGGAATGGGGTAGTGCGAGGGTAGGAACGATCTTGAGATTCGGCATGTAGTGAGAAAGCCGCGAACACGGGGGTGGTAACGACAGAGTGGAAGTGGATGAATAGCTGAGCTCATCGGCGGCGGATGTATCGAGCTTAACCCAAATCTACCGCGTTCTTCGTCCAAGTCGTGTGCCTTGGTTACAGATCGAGACGATGAAGAGGAAGAGATGACCAAATGTGAAAGAGGCGAGGTCAGGCGATTACGATCTTGTGGAGGAGAATATGGATGGGGTTTGGACCCACGTCTCTCGAGCATGTGAGAAGGGAATAAGGATGAAGATGCCCTCCACGAGGACGACAACGGCCTCCGTTCTTGGCTCTCGCGGTGCTGTGGGAAGGACTGGTAGGGGCCTGGACTAGGAGATTCAGTACCCGCCATGCTGGATGGCATCGGGGACTGTCCGTCACTTTTTGCGTTGACACCAAAAGGAGAGGAAGCGCCCAACGATGCTCGTTTGGTCATAAAAGGTTTCTTGAGGCGACCGAGAAACTTCACGTCCCATCCAGTGAATCGACCAACGACGCCTTCGCAGTAGCCCTGTGCAGGAAAAGAGTTCTCGAGGCCACATCGATAACAAGGAAGAAGTTTTCGAGGTCAAATATTTGGAGAATAACGGTGATTTCCCCGTCCCTTACCAAATATGAAGCAAAGGAAGCAGACAAATCAAGACAACAACACACGTTTAGAAACATCAACTCGTCCGAGCTCTCCGCCACGCAATCACTGAGCTACGCGCTTCCCAATCCCACCTTTGGCCGCAAACCGTGTGACGTGTCCATCACGCCAAATGTGCCGGTTCGAGCTCCATCACCAATCATCGCCGCTCAAGTCGAGATTACCCCGCGAATGTCTACTGAACGAATCGACAGTTAGCGTTAGGGTTACTTAGATCAAGTGAAAAAAAACATGGACCGACCGAAGGTATGGGTATTCGCGACTAAGGTTCCATGTTCGAACCTCCTCCTCGCGCCACTCTTGAAGGGGTATTATGTCGTTTCGAGGTATAGAATGTCGAAGACAAAATGGGGGATGAGAATTGGATGAGAAGACAAAATGGGAGATGACAGGAGATGACGGACAAAATGGGAGATGACGAGCCGTCAGCATCACGTGCCTCTAATCCCCGAAAAGAAGGCGTTTCCAGAATTTTGGGGATTAGAGTCGTCGTACACAGTTATCACCATCCTGCTGAAATTGGGTTTGTGTGTGTTAGATACGGCCGCGAGGGCATATGTGGTTAGATGAGTGGATCTGTAGGATGATGGAAGTGGATTCTGGCAATCCTTAATCAGCGATTGTCAGAATTCACCCAAATCGAGTGAATTAGCACATGCGTTCCTCTTGCCTTGTCCCCCATCTGTGCAGCGGTGCGTGAACGCCATGTCTGGCCCAAATTACCCTTCGGATCGCACTTTTTCATGAAGGCCGCGACCCAGATGACCCGGGCTTTAGTGTTCCGGGTGGTCGTTTAGTTTTCAAGGCAAATCGAGACCCTCGATTCCCGTACATCTACGAAATAGACGCCCACCCACTTGATTCCCATCCTGAGATCCCAAATACGATCCTACCTTAATTAGTTTGTTATTCGACTATTGACTGACAGCCTGAGACTAATTAAGTATAGGTTTCAAAGAACCTTCAGATCTCGATGGCGTTGGAAAACAACCCCTTGTTGTTCATGATTAATATAATTAGAGGCGCCTAAAAATACATAGAGTGGAAGCCGGAATGCCGAAACTACTACCTGTGTATATTTTCGTAACTGTCGGGGTCCATTCAGTAATGTAATTCACAGTGGAAGTTTAAGTTCAGCTCAACCGTAACAATGTCGCACCACACTGGACTCCAGTTGACGATATTGCCATTCCAAATGACGGAGCATAAAATTGATTTCAATCATTAAGGAGTGTAAAAATGTGAGCAGAGGCTCTGACTCAATTTACATTTCAAGTGCCAAGTAAACGGGATAGCACAAAAGAGAAAGCCAATGAAGGAGAAGACGGAGTAAACTTTTGTGTTCGACAAAGTCATGGTGGATCCCCGAGATTGGTGTGAGTCGGATAAAGTAGGACAGTGAGGCTAGGGGTCGATGGACAACTGGGCTTTTGAACTTCAATGTACCCACCAGTTTGGTCCATTAGAGGCCTCATCAAGTCTGGGCGGTTTAATCATGAACACGCCAAGCTGATAGGCGCTCAGTGATCATTGTATCATGATCAATGTATGGTTTCTATCATACAGCGATAAGAATTACATAGATAAGGGACACGAGGTGCGTTTGAGGAGGAGCATCGCGGCAATCTCGGAGATCGACGATTGATAACGAAGGATCCAACGTGGATGCCCATCCATATGGAGAATAGGGGTCCGTATTCCTTTGCCCAGTAGCCCAATGCAAGCTCAGGATACTTGCGAAGGAAGGCATAATGAACAGGAGGTCCTGCCAGTGGCAAGGTATTTCCATTTTGGTGGCAATCTGTTTGCGGAGATACATAATGAAAAGATCGTCAAGATGGGTGGGAATAAGCTGGAGAATTTTTCTCAAAGTTGACCTCCGTTCTTATTCTGTGAGTGACCTCCGGCTAACCCTTCCACAACTTATCAGAAGCGTATATAGTATATCGTACCAGCATAGATTACTTCGCAAGAAAGCTATGAGGAAATAAGTATTCGTATATGCAGTTATATGCCTGTGAATCACTGAGAGGAGGGAATCTGACAAACGCCAAATGGGCGTCTGCAGATCGGATGTGTGGTGGTGCATCAATAAATTTATTTTTAGAAATGGAAAGCGCTGAGAGGGAGCAATAGTTGTTCACTTTCCGCCGCAAACTCTAATTCTTTTTGGGAAGCACAGCCACCCGACGAACGCGCCTTTGTTGATTGTTTGGTTGCCCAACCCGATTTAGATGCTGACTTGCACTCCTGACGTGTTGCATCACCCTTCCCCAACATGGCGCAACGGCGCTTTCCTTCGAGTCTTTGACAGTCTTGAAATTGAATTTATAACACCTGTATTAAACACCAAGTCAATTTGCCATTTGAGCACTTTATTATAATAATTAATAGACAAGGGGGGATGTATGATACAGTACTACTAGCATGGAGAGTTGTGGATGAACAGCATCAATGAACATTGAGAGCAAAGTACAAGATGTGAGGATTACATGTCTGCTCACAGATATACAGGCTTCCAGGTGCATCCTGTCCGTCCCTTTTCCATCGTCGACACCGCCAGCAAGGCTCCAGTTGGTGAGGCATAACGGCCATAAAGCTTTGAAGGCTGACGCGCCGGCCAACTGTGAACCCGCCCATGTCGTTGGTGGCACCACCCGCGCTCGACAAGGTGGCTAACCAACCCATCTCCTTCCTTGGCGTGTGTCCGTTCCATCCTTTTGCAGAGCGAGTATCCAATAGTCCTTGGTATCATGAACCTGCGTGTGGTGAGGCGATATCTATGGTGCAAACGGAAGATTTTCGAGTGGGTGAGAACGTGACGGGGCCTGGACGAATTCTCATGGTTCGTGTCGACGAAGCGGGCGGCATCCGTTACTGGCGTGGTAGGGCGTGGTGGGTGAAGAGGAAATGAACGAGAAAACTGAACAGGACATCAGGAAAACTAACACGGTCACATGCGTTGCGCTACAACTTGAATTTGGGACAAGGCGGCGGGGGGCTATGTGGCTGTGTCGTCCCAAAAGAATTAGAGTTTGCGGCGGAATCTCAAAAGTGGGGAGCAATTGAATTTAAATATAACTTGTGCATCATGGGTTGAAGATCATATGACGCCTGTTGAAATAAATTCAGCAGGCATATTTCTTAAAAGGTCGACCCAGAACCGTACTTAGGCGACTCAAATACAAGATGAATTGACCTAGAGATGGACCCAGGACCGGATTGTTGAACTTCAACATACCCATCGGTTTCGACCTTCAAAGGTCTCAATCAGGTCCATGCTGTTTAGTACGTACGCACAATCACGAACATGCCAAACACTAAGAATAACAGAGACAAGGAACACAGGGTGCGTTCGAGGCGGAGGATGACCCCATCCATGCGAGGTGATGCAGCTGCAGCGTGAGATCTCCCATCAACATCAGGAAATTTGAAAATAGCCGCTGGAATCGGTAGAGCCTGCACCAAGCCTGCACCTCCAGTAATTCCAGCTCGGCTGGGCCTACCCTGGCATGCCCGAATCCAGCGCGTATCCAAAACAAATGACTATTAGATGTAAAGAAATATACAGTACTACAGCGAGAAAGAAATTATAATCTGGCACTCACCACGAGCTCGCATCTCTCCCAAATCTCCACAGCTTTGTTTCAACCACCCATGTCCTCGACTACTGTGGATGCACCAGGTACCAAATTGCCAGGCCAGTCCCCGTTGAGGAGCCATACCATCCGCGATCGAGGTTAATATGAGGAGATGCATCGAGAGGATATGGACAGACAATGGCATATAGCTGCGGGTGAGATGGAGCACAAGGCCGCTTCGAGTATTGCCACCAATCGCAATACAACACAACCAAGAGACCCTGAATGCGACAGATTATCACAAGTAGGGAACTCATTTACTCTGAGAAGAAAAAGCTTACCCAGCGCTACCTGTACACGACGATGCATTCATACCTATCCACTATCGCATCATCTACTCGTTATGTCACTGCCAAAAGGAACACCAACGAGGAAGATTTGGATAGAGTGGGCGGGGGTGAGTGCCGTTGGGAATTGTGAGTTGAAAGTGAACTCGACACATAGACGAATCACTTACTAGCAGTTCCACCTATAGAGAGGCATCGATGTGGAGGCACGTTCAATTTGAATCTACGGTCGTCATCAAACTGATCAAGAGCGTGAGCGTACGTACTGCAGTCGGATTCTCAGGGTCATCCGCTCATCGTCCACTCTAATTTATGGGCTACCTTGGATAAACAGGCAAGCAGGGGCAATGATACCGTTCGCCAGTGTTGGCGCTGTGCAGCATTGGGGATATGGAGAGAGGGAAGGACGATTGGACAACATGATCACATGAACGTCGGAGTTCTGACTGGAAAGATTAGCTCATCAGGGTGGCAAGATCAAGGCAAGATCAAGGCAACATTGATCATTGGGGGCCGGAGCCAAGGGACGGCTCTCCCCTCTCCGTCTCGCTTCCTCGTTCATCATATTCCACTCCCATTCACAGCTCCGCAAGATCGCCTACCTTTGGATGGCAACAAGCCCGATTCGCCCTACACCACCGACCAACGCTCATCCAGAACTTGAGGGAAAACTTGAAGTCAAATTTCACAAAGGAGTCAGACTGTGGTTGTTCTGAGGGATCATTGTTTGTTTAGGCTCTATAGTGAGTCGTTCGTCATTTCTTGGTTACAGACCCCAGAAACTGACTCCAAACGCTCCATTGTAGAGTATCGCCATATTGGCAACTTGCAAGTGGAGGCACTGCGCACGTTGAAGGCCATATCGCGGCCGCGATTGATGGGTATATTGAGGTGATGTACGTTCTTTAGCCGTTCCTGCAGACTTTCGATAACTCACATATATCTTGTGCAGATATCTCACAATTTTATTTGAATGCGCGATATGAATCTTTGTCATGCACGTCAGATTTTTTGGGTCTGCTTCTCTTTAGTCGAAATGATCAAGTATTTCAAAGAGAAATGATATTTTATACCCCAATATCTGCATTTTTCATGCTGAAGGAGGCGCTTTGGGGCTTCTTTACCCCAGATTCATACTTTGAGGACGATGGAGGAATCCTAGAACGAATCGTCATTGAGTCTCAAGTCCCAAATTTTTGCTCCGTCACTGACCTGATCAGTTGTAATCTGAGTGTCCATGGTGATCGTAGGTCTTCCCTCCATATTCGAAGCCCAAGCAGAACTCCGGAAGTTTTGAAGGACACCGGATGGGTCGAAGGAAGAAGAGTTGTCTTTTCCTGGGATTGTCTTACAGGCGTTTAACCTATGGGCGCGTTTTCAGCGAGGTTGCCAGACAATAAGTTTGATAGATCTTCTTTAAACTTACATCGCCATGTAGCTGTATAGTGTATGGTTGGAGCCTTATTGCTCATGTGGCGGTCATCTTGCAGGGTCATCAGTTTTTACGTTTCCTGGCGGTAGATGAGGAGGCGAGCTGACTGGTGTGACGAATCTGAAGATACCAGTGGTGATGAGGAACTAACCGTGACAAGAATATTCATTTGTCTTCCTTACTCGCTGAATAGAAAAATGGTAGACCCACTGAGTACTGATGGGTTGCCTTGATCAACTGTTGGACGCGAGTGCTCGAGACAAAAGCTAAACGCTCAGGTCTCAGGTTGCAAAGGACGACGAAGTTGATTTCGACCGGATGTTCACGATTTTTGGAATAAACTCGCCCGAGATGGCCGATAAATTTTGTTTTGATTTATTTAAGGCGAACTTGAATAAAACAGAATAGTTTGTTTCGGGTGTGATGCGTGACCATCAGTCGAAATGGTACAGTGGTAAGGGGCGCATTATTTTTCTTTTCAAGTTGTATGGTTTGGAGCCAGGCTCCAGCTCCCTTAGCTCCGTCTCACAGCATATCCAATAATCGATGACGAGTAAAGAAGCTGAGGCCACCCGGACATCTCCGCTTTCTCACTGGGTTTACTTAGTTATTGCCAAGCCTCAGCATATACCGGTTTTTGACTCCCAGGTGACCGTCTTGACTCCTGAACCGAATCACTTGGCACAGACGGAGGTGTTTGTCCACTGCTTGAGGTTAACTGCGTGCACTTCTGAATCGCCGTCGTTGACTTGTACAAGTATCAATAAATAATATACACTCACAAATAAGTATACCCATCCAACAACTCATAAATGAGCTTGAGCCTACTTGTTCTTTCTTACCCCCACCTGCAGTCCAATCGCCTCACGTCCTCGAAGAACATGCACTTCAATCTGTCGACCGTAGTCGTTGTCCTCGCCGCTATGGGTTTAACGCAAGGTATACACTCTCCTTCTCTTTTTCTTGCAACCCCCATTTGACATTGGATTAGCAAGCCTTCTCTTTCCACGAAACTTGGACCCTGCATATTTAGCGCCGGGGGTATGAAAACTTTAAATTCTCTGAGAGCCCTTGTCACAATTCCGACATCCTTTACCCACTCGTTACTCATTAGTGCGAGACTGAGTGCGGGGCGCTCCATACATCTTTGACGGTACGTTGTCTATGCGGTCGGAAATTTTTCAACAGCCTTTTAAATCTGATCGTCTCCAATTATCCAGAGCTGCACAACTGTCGCATGCATCTGCACAGCCGACATCCAGGCTGCCTTGCAAACCTGTCTCACCTGTTCATTGAAGGGTAGTTATTCAAGCACCATTATCACCGCCTTCGGTGCAACCCTTTACTGATGACGTTTTTGTACATAGCGTACTATGATGCATGCGCTGGGTACAACCTCCCGCCCGTTACGCTTGCGTCCACCCCCACGGCCTCTGCCACTTGAAAATATTTGTTTGAATAACCTCTCACACCCTGACATCTTTTCTTTCTTTAGTCATTTCGTAGTATGACTCGTAAGCTTCAACTTCGCCTTTTAAGTCAATGTACCTCGTTTGTACAAATAAAGAGACCCCTCAATGAATCCTACAGCCGTTTCGGAAATTATTGTCCAGAGGCAGGCCAGGCGCCGTCGATCTAACTGACGTGTGGCCTGTACAACGCCCCTGGCTCATAGCGATACAGCCTGAAGTTTAAACCGCCAATTAATCCCCATAATAGGGGCAGAAGTTGCACCAGCCTCTCATACAAACCCGTGATGAACACCTCATCCGTCAGTCAGATCAGATTATGCACCAGGACCTAGCCTGAGCCTGAGCCGCCTAGTGGTTCGTCACAACAGGAAATCCCTCAATCCGTCATCATTATGCACCACTGAAGAAATAGAAAAAGGTTGCACCATTGTGCATGCTGTACTGATACGACTTGGCAACGCAGGCCACCGCTTCGCCTGGAAATACGAGTCCCCATTTTGTTTAGGACGACAAAATAAGTCATTAAGTTTCCGCGAAATGATTTAGGTTTTGTGCTCCCATCCCAATCGTCGTTGCGTAGTAGTACTCCCCTTCGCATCGTCTGATTGCCTGGGTGCCTGCAGCTTATATTGTGCGAAATCCAGATATCAAGTCAATCGAATAATAAATAAGGAACATTTTCAACAACCGGACTTCAAAAACGACAAGTTTTTTCACCAAAAAAGCTAACCATCCTCATCCTCCCCATCTTCGTCGCTGTCATAAGTATTGAACCCCAAATCCCGCACCCCAGACACAGCAGCGAGCATTGAAGAATGATTAGGATCAAACGTCGCCAACATCTTCGCCTTATCCTCCAACGCAAAGTCCTCCATCTCCTCCACCAATGCCATCTCATCGCGATTGATCACCTGCATGTGACGCCGCCCTTGCGGCACGCACCTTGCGCTTATCAGCAAGGGACTGTAGCTGCCGTTTCGTCGCCTCGATAATTCCTTCGTGGAATTGCTGCGAGAGTGCTTCGGGCCCGCCGACGACGCGTAGGGATTCGGAGAAGTATTTGTAGAGGGAGGCGAGGAAGGTGGAGCCGTGTTCGGAGCTGATGCAGTTGATGGTGGATTCCATTTGCTTTCCGCAGGAAAGGAGCATCGGGATAAGTCTGCATTAAGGGAAGAAAATTAGTTGGAAAAAAGTTGGACGAAACGGCGAGAAACGTACATAGCGCATGATTCCCTCACACCCTCATGGAAGTAAAATCGCAAACAAGGGAGCATGACCTCTAGCGTCTGCGCCAGATAAGGAAAGAACCCAGCTCCGAGCGTAGAGCAAAAAATGACGAGTGTCTCAAAAGCCTGGCACTTTTCATCCATTATGGAAGTCTTAACGCAGCGTCTGCCCATCAAGAATGATAGTCTCCCATCCTTCGCGCTCCTCGGCCTTTTCCAGACCTTCTTCGTCTATTAGATTTGTATTGTGAGTAAACAAATGCGAGGATGGGCCAAGGAGCAAACGCACGATAGAGCGATAGATCAGCTTTAGCGCCTGCGGTCGCGAGCAGTGATGGCATCACCACTAGGAGGTAAGACTCGAACTCGGGTCCCATGCAAACTTTTGCCCAGGTTGTGATGAGGTAGTGGCCGAGCTGCGTATCGTTCGGATCTGGGGGGCTTTCTGCAAAGGTGGGTCCACAAGTGAGGGTTCGTTAATTGTCACGGTTCGCCAGCGGCCGAGGGAATCATAGGTGGAGGCAAATCACCGCTGGAGACCGTGTAACTGTCGTCTAGATTGGAGATGGCGGATTGAGGTAAAATGTGGACACCGTATTGGAGTTGGCGACAAAGCGAGGAGGGAAATTCGCGCCGCCAGGCCTACAGCGGTTATAGTGGATTCAGGCTGGATGGAGGTAGCAATAGCGGTGTTGGTGTCATCCCATGGGTCCTCTCCCACAATCCGCGCGACAGTCTCTGGAAACAGCAAGGCGTGGTGGGACGACATTTTGTGATCGCGAATTCGGATGATGACGTGGTCGCGTTTTCCGAAAGTTAGTATTCTTGATGAGAAAGCGATCTTGAGGAACTGGTTCGGCGGGGTCATCGATGTTTGGAGCGCACGAGTGGGACTAGATATCAATAAGTAAGTGTTTTTTTTGACAAATAACAGAGGCCAATAACGTACGGGAAATGTATGAGGTTTTTCCCAGAACTCAGGTAAGCGCTTATACTTGTGTTACTTACGACGTGTTTGAGGTATTCCTGAAGCAAAAGCCCAAAAACCCTTGCGTGGTTCCGCTCTTCGCATCTCGTAGGGGTTATCTTGTAGTTGGCTTGTTTACCTATCCCGCTCGTACAAAAGTGAACGTGGGATGGCGCTAGGGAAACAACTTGTTACGCTCCTCGGAAATCTGCCGCGTTTGTTCATAAGCCGAGAGTCCAACGCGACTGCATGAGGAGGCAATGAGGCGACGAACAGCTTGCGCGTGCTGGGATGGGCACAGGAGTTGCATGGATTGGGTGGATAGTATACAGGGGGTAACAAACGACTTGTATAGTGCAATAGACGTATTGGAAGTCTAGCCTGCACGTCGGTAGTAAGGCGTATCGTTCAAGACGGGAGCGAGAAAGGGATTCCGGATGATCATAGGTATTGATACGTCATCGCAGATTTCGGGATGAAAAGCGAGGCGTATAGAATTAGCGGAACGCCCCCTCCTCGTATGGTTGTCGACGTAGCTGATCAGCAGCCTGGGCGCTGAGAAATAAGCTTGGGGCGGACCGTGATCATCAACGAAGGTCCCAGTTGCAGGCAGAATCGCAGTCAGTGTCGAAGCCATAGTCCTGGAGGCCATGGATCAGAGCATGGTTGAATTACGGACGTGGTACTGCACCAGTACCAGCGAGATATGCCCCACGCCTTGCTGGACTGGTCCATGTCGCTATGAACCCACTGGCTTTGTCGGCCTTCTCTCTTCCTACCCATCACTCCACCCTCCCTCCCGCCCCTCGTTCGCACTATGCAATCACCCTAATTGGAAACCATCCACCCTACGCTTTGCATGGCAAATTTGATCCACAGTCTTCACCCGTTGCCGAGGTCAGTTATCGTGAGGGTGGGTCTGAGACCACAGGAACTAAACAACGATACGCATCTGACGCGTCTGACACATCCATTCATAGGCCAGGGTGACCAGATGAGGCCCATGAGGGGTGGAGCCAAAGGTTATGATCTTCAATTCCAATGTGCAAGCGATGCTACATCCTGGTTTCCCCCTTATATCCTAATTAAACAAACATGATTAGAAACAGGCACGAACGCATGAGAACATAGTTGTAATGCAAATGCGCATTGTTTGAGTGCAGGTGCAGAATGCAGGAGAGCGGTCTTGTGGAAAAGATAGTGAAAGGTTCTGAATGAGAAACTTCCGCATCGTCGCCATAGTGATTGCGGCAGACTGACAGAGTTGGGAGATGGAGTATCGATGATCGATGAACTCGATGAACATTCAAACATTCAAGGGGGAGTTTAGGGCTGTTGATCAAGGACATCCCGGCCCGTCCTATCACATTAACTTGATTAAGTAGTTTGACGCCAATTTGACGCCGTCCCGAATTTATCAAACATCTCCTACCTCTAAGTGTAGCCATAAAAAACAGCTGGAAGAACGATTTTTGAGCTCATTATAAAGTAACTATTATAATGCCGATAATGCCGAAAAGATAACACTGTGACGACATCCTTCGAGGTTTTGTTTCCGGCGCTCTCCTCCCTAGGTTGTTTCATAGGGAAGTCGATTGATCAATTTTAAGATAAAATATGTGGTTTGAATGGCCAGAACACGCCAGGAGCTTGCTCCAGGCGATATCAGCACATTTTTACGAGGCAAATGTGACATTTTACGTTATAAGGCACATTTCCTTTTTCCGACATTAAGCCTTTGGCACTGGGCCCTCTGTTGACGCTGACAGCCTTGAAACCAGTCCGCAAAGCATTGCAATCACTCTACTTCTGATAACGTATTTAGACACTGCCGTCCACGATTTTGCTGTATCCCGTTTCAGCGCTCATCTAGTATAGCTGAAAGTACAGCTTGAGTACAGCACAGCCCTCAAATTCCTTTGGATTCAGAACCCTAAGTCAGTTTTCTCATTCGTTGGGTTTTCCATTGGAGAGTATCTTGTTGGGACACAGCACTGACTTGGCACTGACCTTGGAAACACCTTGCTTTGCACATAGCCGGGCGCTCAAGTCACCGTAACTCTCGTGCGGTCACCAATCAATATATGTAGAGGGCCACCGGTAAGCATTTTGCCATCTCTCAACCCGCACTTTCCCTCTGCGTTATTCTTTTTTTCGTTCGGAACAAATCATCGTGATTGACAACCCCGGCGGCTTGTTGGTTACATTCATTTTGTCGTCATAAACCTCTCCTTCATTCAATAAACCACCAACGTTATTGCGCCATGCCAGTAGATGGTGGGATTACACTTGTGGTCGCAGCCCTGGTTCCATTTTTGGCCAAGTTTGTCGAGTCCTCCAAGTTTTCAGCGCGCCACGAGGCTTTCCATAGCGGGGAACAGGACAGCCGTAACAGTCGTTATACACGGTTCAACAATATCCAGACTACCACGCAGGATGATACTACAAAATTTGGAGACCTTTACAAAGAGTGAGTTGTTTCTCAAACGATTGAACGAATTCGATGGTTTGTTAACTTGGTGAATTTAAATTTAGGTCTACCACGAAACTTAAGGTCTACCACCAAGCTGTGATGGACTACAAAGGAATGGAGTGGCATATCAATCCTGGGGCTAAAGCCAGTCACAGGAACACAGTGCGAAAAGCGAAGAGAGCTGTACAGAGATCGGCAGGTGCAGAAGAGGAACTGGTCAGCGTGAGCATTGTCCGACACCTTCCTCATAACTTTGAGATCAAAAACCAAATGTTTTGTTCACAGAATCTAGAAATTAATTTTTTAAATGTAGCAGCTAAAGGCAGAAAACGCAAAAGATTCAGCGTCACCAAGATAATGAGAGGGATTAAGCGTGCGTCAACGTCGACGAAGCAAAAAGATTTATGAAGGTCGACACCATCATCCATATATTTATTATTAATTCAAAGTACCTACGATGAACTTTATTTTAATTTTGTGGTGTTACGTGCACGGTAGAATAGGTAATTTATTAGAAGAATTTGGGATCTTGTAACTATCGTCCTTTTTTCATTATCACTATGTAGATAGCTTCGAGCCTCAATCGAAAATACTAGAACATCAATGAACGGGAGTAGTTATCTCTTTTACATGTTATGTGCAGCCCAAGGATGGGAGAAATACGATGGGGAATAATAGATCGTCTGGAGATTGAGACCATTGCTACTAATGGTAGAGAACACCTGACGCTAATGAAGGTTAGTACGACTCCACCAAATCCCCTCTTTCTTCGGTGAGCTCCAGCCCGATTCAACAACACACTATACGATGCCATTACTAGCCCCTACCATTCCCCTAGCCGCCTTCGCTGCTTCTTGGCCACAACCTGAATGTGAATTTGTGTGCCAGGTTCTGCGATATCGGTTTATGCCCGAAAGAAGAAGGATGTAAGTTGGGATAAACCGGAAGTAGGTGAAACCGGAACGGCGGCATGTCGATGTCGAGTACCAGGTTGGCGCACTGATGCATATTCGATATACACGATTCAAACACAGATGACGGATGAGTAGGGCAAAGCTATAACAGGGCTTCATTCGCGAGTTGAGGAATCCAACAAACGCAGCCCAACTGACGAGACATTTAGGGCGGCAGTGGCCATGGGCAGTTCGCAGCATAAGTGTTGAGCCCAGTGCTAGTCTTCGGCGACTCCTCGCCGTCAACGCAAGCTCTTTTGCGCGTAGAAACGGTGAAGATGTTGGCGCAGCAACAGTAGCCGTTTCATACAGGTTGAGGTGGACCCACAGCACAGAGGACAAACCGAAGAGCCAAAAGCCGATGTGCGGGTTCGACCAGAGGAGAAAGAGCTGGGCATAAGGTCCTTCAGGATTCAGGTGGTATATATGTGGTGTTACACTGACAGACATCTGCTGGAGGTAAGCGGCAGCGGGGTGCGCCTCCTCGGCGGCGGCTGGCGAAGGTAAAAAGCACAGGCGAGAACTGGGTTGAACAGGCGGAAGCGCCATCGCAAGGCCCGTCACCATCATCTCAGTCGGAGATTGGGGTGGTTCTAGACAAAAGAAAAAGCGGGTGGGAGCGCTGGGCACCATAACGCGCGTAATGAGTGGGAGAAACGGTGGTATCGACGACGGGTAAGAGTGCATTTTGATGAGCGCCTTTGGATACCGCAAACGTATAACATGTGAACAGGGTGGTATCGACAACGGCTATGAGACATGGTAAGCCCGGAAGAACACCCCGATCGAGAACTAGTACTTACCAGTATTCATTGTCGTTGACCCATCCCCTCCTCTCTATCTTCCACGCGGTGGACGAAGCGACTTCACTGTGTGTGTACATCCGTCAGATAATATCACCATGAACTAGTAATAACTTACTGGGACAAATTGCGAGCAGTGAGAAATGAGAAGGACGGTATCAAACGGTTTCAATTGTCGCAAAAAGATATGTTGCCGCTGTTGGTGCCCATTCCTCTGCCAATCCTCCCAGCTCACGTTCATCCCTCTATTCGTGTCCGGATCTCTGGACATTGTCGTACGCAGCTCCCCAAAATCGATATGGCGGAGGTTGTCTCCCATGCCTTCGCGGGTATGCGGCGTTCGGATGGATGGGGGTGCATCGTATTCAACTATACATGGGTTCGGGTAAGAGTGAGCACATTTGGTCATCCTCGCCGTTCCATGCCAGTCTAAGCGACGAAACCTCCTTCCATCTTGGCCATACGCAGTAGTCGAGATCCCCAAATGTGCGACGCAAACTCCCAGCTGAGTTTGCGTCCGCTCCTGATTCGAGTCGTCGTGTTGAATGGATGGGTTAAAACTTGCTCTTCCTCGCCCAAAATGAAGTTTGGGGTGGAACACGTCCTCGGTGACTCGGAGAAGATTGAATGTATTGATGTGGAAATTAATGACCTTACGTTTATGAGTGCGATTCCACTCGTTGACCATCAAAATATGGGGTTCTCGGTGTTCTTGAGCACTACCACCAATATCGGCGTGTGAGGCAATCGACACAGTGCACGAGTCTCTCGGCCCTTTCGCCGATCTCGACACGGTGGCATAGTCATTGAAAGAGAGAGGGGCTCGGGGCGATCAGAGATCCGTAAGTTGTTCTATTATCTGTTCAGTTTCGATCTCTCGTTCAAGAGCACAAAAACATCGGCGCTGTTGGAGGTGTGAGGATCTACTACGGCGACGAGCGCAAGGACTGACCAGGTAAGGGCCTTTCTCGCTGTCAGAGTCAATCCTCTTCGCAATTGTTACTCTTCAAAAAAATTCGACATGATGTACAATGGGGCTGGGAGCAAGGGGGAGCGCATGTAATGAGAGATAATCATAACCCAAATCGAGTGATAAAAAACCCGCGACCGAGAGATCTCATTGTTGACCCACTCTACTGGTTCAAGTTTGAACAATGACCCGCCGGAAATCCTGCCGTCGTAAAGGTTTGGTTGACGACTAGACAAAAAGTGAACGAGAGGGAAACGGAATGTAAACGAAACAGGATGTTGATGAAGGAAGAAGGGAACGGGTTTCTCCATGGATTCTGCGCCCCGCAGAATTATGTTGAGTCAGATCTAGTTCGATCGGGCGGATGCCACTACATAAAAATTTGTAGGATTACTCTACTACGCATTTAAGTTCACCTTGCGAAATTCTGCATCTGGAAGCTCATCCTTTGAAGCGGAATTGAGGAAAGATTGATTT
>Ga0307517_10007008_pt1 | contig 16547 bp, 5 predicted proteins | sample 23_EM_MG_FD_194515 | JGI IMG/M metagenome (GOLD analysis project Ga0307517, IMG submission 194515) | Populus trichocarpa ectomycorrhiza microbial communities from riparian zone in the Pacific Northwest, United States - 23_EM | ecosystem: Host-associated > Plants > Roots > Unclassified | place... | reverse complement strand
TTTGTGGTCCAATATTAAAGCAGGAATTTGCTGTGAAGCGCGTGTGATTTAAGAGATTGTGATACATAGAGGATGCTTATTCATCGATCAATCATGTGGGGATCACAAGAGTTGATGAGGTGAAAAGCTACGATGATAAACTTGGGTATATCGCCTCTCCATATATATCATGGTTACCTTTATATATTAAAAAACAAAACCCAAAACAAGGGCCATTGTACATGTTAATATATAAATAATAATAATAAATAAATAAATAAAAACAAGGGCCATTGCACATGTTATATATTAATGCATGCAAGAGATAATATATATAAAGAGACCTTGTGTCGGAGATCTAGGGCTAAATGACAACCTTCTAGCTGGGCTTTTTCTATTTGTATTAGTATAGATGATGTAAATATGTTTCGTGGAAAAAGGAGCTTTTAAGGTTTTGGACTTTTCCCGCGATATTTGATCATCCCTATGCACACACACTCAAACTCGTACCAACTTGTGTGTATACTTTGACAACATGCCCTAACTAATTAGTTTACAATTAATTTCTTCCGAGTAATCTGAAGTGGTCAACAAAATACCTTCTAGCTGGGCTTTTTCGATTTATTTTAGTATAGTTTGTTTTTGTTTTTTAGTCTTTGATTAGAAGAGTGGAGATAAAAGTCACTGGATTTTATTTACAAAGAGAAAAAAGTGTTTTTGATATCAATATAGATAAAAAAAAATTGTGTTAAATAATTTCATCTGATAAGAAAAGTTTATATTATATATTATTTTTTACCTTTAAAGTTTGTAGAAACACATTTATGAGTTTTGGGTTGATTTTTTTTTGGGATGAATTTTTAACGCCACAATTAGGTTTATCACGACTCTTATAATGTTTTAGGTCAAAAACAGGTTTTTGAGTAAAAATACTCGAGCCTTAATTTTTTGACCATTACAACGGTTGAAATTTGAACAAAACAAACAACGCGATATCTGCCTCAGCAAGCGACACATCGGCTAAATTTTTTTAAAAAACATATGCAGGTAACATGTCATTTACCCTAATTATAAAAAAAAAAAAAAAAAACTTCAATCACACAGGCCTATCCCATGTATAGACCTTGACAAAACAGACGATTGTCATAGCCTTTGCTTCTTCGTTTTTCCTATTTCTTTTATGAAATTAATGTGTTGTTTTTTATGATTTTTTTTTTAAATTTATATTTAAATTAGGACCTTCCTGCCTTTCATTTTTCTTAGAAAGTATCTTTTAAATAACAATTATTGTTTTAGTTATGTATTTTTAAATTTAAAAAAGTCTTTTTTATTCATCTATAATTTTATTTTATCTTTTGCATGGATAAAGTTTATTTTTGAAAATAAAAAATAATATTTTCAATTAATATTTCTAATATGTGCAGCCCTACATGAATTTTTTTCCCTTTATTTTATTTGTGTTTCTAATTCTATTATCATTTACTTAAATAAAAAAAATCATTGTAATAAATAAATTTAGTAAACACAACTGGATAAATGTTAATTTACATATGTTTCTTGATTTTTCAAATTAAACAACACGTTTGAATATTTTTTTCAAAAACAATTTGGTGGACGACATGTCATCCACTTTAATTGTAAACAAAAACAATATTAGGTCCCACGGCGCCTAACATTTGATGTCTTTTTTTCAAATTTTTTTTTAAATTAATGGTTTTTTTCTCTATTTTTATATTTATATTTAAATTTCTACCTCTTCTCTTTTTCATTTTATTTGAAGAGCTTTTTTAAATAATGATTATTTTTTTAGTTATGAATTTAAATTTGAATGATGTTTTTTAATCTATAATTTTTTTCATCTTTTGCATTGATAAACTTTATTTTTTAAAATAAAAAAAATATTTTCAAAAAATATTTCTGATATGTGCAGCCTTGCATGATGCTTTTTTTCTCTTTTATTTTATTCAATCAATTTAATTTGTTTCTAATTCTATTATCATTTGCTTAAATAAAAAATTATTTTAATAAATAAATTTAGCAAACACAACCAGATTTACACATGTTTATTGATTTTTCAAGTTTTACTTTTAAATATACTTTTTATTTATTTATTTACTCACATAATTCTCAATTTATTTAATTACATATATACATAAAAAAATTTAATCTGAAATTAGATTTTTTAAATTAAAAAAAATACATTAAAAAAACATTTAAACCGCCACGGATCACGTAACTAAAGATGAGGGAGTCGTATTCATGACAGAAATATATTTTTATTACTTGCGGGGCCAATCAATCGCTTCAATCTGCTAGGCCCTTCATGGTAGTGGCCTCACTAAATTCCATACCTGTTTTTTAAAAGTTCCTGTACAGTAATAAAACAAATCAGAAAGCTACAAAATTACTATTGTCAATCACATGCCATGCACAGAAGAGAGGAGAGAGGAATATCAAAGGGCAAAAAAATTTATTAGATTATTATATCGATCAAAATCGGATACAAACACGCTTGAAAGGCCCCAAAGACCCTTCGTATTGTCGAGCCTAAACTCAGGCCCTGAAACAGGTATTAATTTTCCCATCTCAGACAAAAAAAAATATAAAAAATAAAAATAAAAAAGTGTACACGCGTGTAACGGCCACACACGTGTACAAAGTCTATGGTATGGTTAGGCCAAGGTGGATCGAGGCCATCAGAAGAGGCAATTCCCGCCAAAAAAGCACACACACACTTGTGTGGCATGCACCTAGCTAGAGCATGGACACACAAACCACTCTCTGAAAATCTATAAACATATCAACATGTGTCGGAAGTCATTTTGGGAGTCATGTTATTTCCTTCCATGCCATGCCATGCCATGCCATGCCATCAAAAGAAATGCATGCATCTCGTTGAAGCAAGGCAATAATTGCGGCCAAAGATGAGAGGTTCAGCTTCTATCCCTTCTTCTGCAAACCATTTTGATTTTTCTTTGCCTCCTTTTCCGCGAAGCTTAATGCCCAGGGCCCCGCCATCTCCTTCGCTTCCATTCAAAAATCAATGCTGCCATTGAATTTCGGCACCCCACTTCTTTAACACTCCATGACTCCACGATATAATATTAAACAGAAGCTTTTTATTTCTCTCTTTCCTTCCTTCATTCACTTTCTCACACAAAAATATTAATGTAACGAATTCCCTTCCCTTGGGAATCTGCAATGCCATTTAAATGATGAATGGCAAAGCCCACTAAAAAAATAAAAAATTCTCCATACCAAACTCTCCCATATCCAAACCTATATACACTAAATATATAATCTACATCACTCAAGTCAATTCTTTCTCCAACCCCTCGAAGAAAATATTTGAGGATTTCATATAAGTTGGACCACCTTTCTTTTATTTTAACATCCCCCCCACAACCACTATTCTTGGTTTTATTGCTCTCCCCCCTCACTCGGAATTTCCTTTGTCATCATCTACTACCCATAAGCAGTTATTTAGTTTTCTCTTTTTATAAGATGATGACGAAGAAGAGGATGACGAGTCACTGCCACTGGACCTCATTCTGGCCCGAATTGTTACTCGAAGTCGAGGTAGCAAGACTTTTGTGGATTTCCGCCGGCTATCGTCAAGCACAAGATCTTGCATTAGCCGGTAGCAGCTGATTATTTTATCCTGCAAAAAGTTTGATACGTTTGGGAGTTGGGATACTAGTTTGTACTTGTTCAAAAAACAACCAAACCGCAATCATAATCATTAATTCTTACTTTGCTTAGCCCATCACACCATGATTCAGCATGTTCAGGATTAACAAGAGACAAGTTTGGAATGTCATTGGCTGCACAAAGTATCGCTGCCGCAGCAATGCTGGATGGCCTATACTCAAGAAAGCTCGCCTCTGCTCACATTATAAACCAAAAAATATATATATACATACTAGTCAATATATGTACGGAAACGTATAAAATGTATGTCAGATATCATACTTGCATGTAGTATTTGTATCAATTACCTTTGATATTCGATAAAATGATTTCCGTAGCCCTTGAAATCAGAAACCCAGTATAGGCTCCTGCTGGATCGAGCTTGCATGCAAAGAAACCTGTAAAACTAAATGGCGTTATAGATCTTAGCCTCCAATCTAAAACGCCGAGAACCAGAAGTTCCATCCTCCGAATTGTTCTTGGTTCAAAGATATATTTGGCACCTTCAACCTACAAACCAATATAGTTCACATCACTCAATGCAGGAATTAACTTGGTTAATTATAGAGTCTCCTGAGTCATAATTGAGGACTACTCATATCACAGATGATCAGGCAAATACCTGGAGATCCAATAGAGAAGGAACCAGAGGTTCCTCCATTTTAGCAGCCAATGATAAGCAAGCAACAGATAAGAGCTGCAATGGCCACCCGTCGGTTTGCTGAAATGAAATAGTAAAAGCAACCAAAAACAATTACCAGGATGCATTTAATAATCATGGTTAAAAAAAAATAGTTATCACAAAAAAGGGGATAATGATAATGATAAATGTTTAATTATTATTCAACCGTTAATTTATTTATAAAGTAATACTTTATGATTACATTTTTAAAGCATACAATATACACACATGTTCCACGTACGGACAAAATGTGATAAAGTCTAAAACAGAATAACATACGGAGTACAAAACTTTACAAGAGCATAATAATAGATACAGAGCCTCATTGGGCGTCCAGGTTAGTTTAAAATATTATCTTTAAAGTGTTTGCATCTAAAAAAATATTAAAAAAATATTTTTTTAATTTTAATTTTTATAGTTAGTAAATCAAAACAAAACCAAAAAAATAAATTAATTTAAAACTTTATAAAAAATTCAAAAATATTAAACCACATTGCGCTCAAAGAAACAAAGTTATCCACTGTTAAAGTTTATGGCAAATTAAGCCTTGACACTAATTGTTTAGGTCGGTTCATGTTCAAAAGATGGACATCCATTCCCCGAGAAAAAAAAAATCACAATTTCCCCACTCCATCCGTAAATAATTCACCATAGCCCCTCTGGTTTTCTTTATTATGTGAGGTACTAACGCCTTTTTCATTGTTTGAAAAGTCAAGTGTATTTACCGACGTCAAAATCGTTTACTTTTAAGTCCCTCGATTTATAATGATAATTATTTTTATATTGCTTTATTATAATTTAAAAAAGTTTAACAAGTAATTACCGGTAATCGGCGAGAATACAGGAAGCGATCCAAGTAATTGACAGAGAGATACGCCGTTAATGGCTGGAATCCATAGCATGCTTGCACCTATGGTTAAAAAAAAAAGAATTAGTAAGCAGATGTTATTGAGTTAATCTAACGTGCGCCGCAAATCCATCTTTGAAAACAGTTCATCCAACGGCTGATAAATGGCTAGTTTCTCTGTACTGATCAGCTCGACGGCACAGATCTCTTTGAAATAGTTTGTTAAACATGATACAGTAAAATATCAGAAAAAGGTAGAGATTTTTTAAAAAACCTTGAGAATCCATGCAACAGATTGTTCTCGAGCGGAAGCATCGAGAGACTGGGATTGAAACCGAGAAAAATAATCGTAACCAGGCACGAAGTTCCTTTCATCTTCAATGAAACCAGCAATGGACGATTCTTCTACAAAGTCATGCGATTCAAGGTCCGACGAGCATTCCGGCGACTCGCCGGAGAATATATCGGAGGAGTCCTCGCCGCAGAGAAGGTCTGATAAGCAATCAGAGTAGGACATCGCAGCCTTTGATGATAATAGTTTCTCATTCTCCTCTCATCTTGCCGCGATGATGGCCGGAGACTCCACCGGGTAGTGATCGGGATGCTCTTGTGTAGTGAAGGGCTAAGCTAGAGAGGCTTTCGAAGTTGAGCTAGGAGAGAGATGGAGGAGGGATGTCCATCAGTGTTTGGTGTTGTAGCCATATAAATATCAAGGGATGCAAATTTTTTTTGCTTTTCTTTTTGTTTTTATATATTTTAGAGTGGAAGTAGATTAATGAAGGAAAGGGGAGAGAAGGTAAGACAGTGTGGGGTTCTTTGTTTTACCGGGAAAATTGATTTTCCATTTCAAGAACGGAGGTGAAGCGACCTGGTAGGGTGGCATATGATTTATCATTGCCTACTCCTTCCTAGCCCCTACTCTACTCCCTGTTTTTTTTTTAATTTATTTTTAACATCTAATCAAAGCGCTGTAGAGATTTTTCCAAATACTATTTTAAAGTGTTTTTTTTTATATATTAAAATAATATATTTTTTATTTTAAAAATTATAACATCAAAACAATTAAAAATAATTAAAAAATTAAATTTTAAAAAAATAATATTTTGTTCAGAGTCTTAAACCCGCTCTACATCCTTTTCCCGCTAATTTTAAATATATTATTTACAGTTGAATAATTTTTATTTGTTGAATGTATAATTTTTCATAGATATGATTTTTCGAAGTTTTCATTTTATGTTTGAGCCTTTCTATTTTTTCAGTAAAATTGATTTCCTTACAGTCTCAATCCTTGTGTTTCAAACGTGGTCGTTTATACAAAAATTTACAAAACTGGGTTAATTTGTCCCATCAATAAATGCCATAAGTTAGATGCTTAGAAATAGGCCAAATTGCAGTCTCAAGAAAGACGGTGACTGAATCGAACTTTTTATAATACTTCCAACAACCTCGACGCTGGGATCTTTCATGTCCGGCGCGCAACCTGGGAGATTTCGTTGCGGGAATGATTACGAGCCAACGAATAACCACGACACTGAGTGGACGGGGGAGTTTTTCGGAAAAAAAGAGCAAAATTCAATCAAGTACTCGTATTTTAAAATGTGCAATTTAGTCCTATTCTAACATGTTAACCTGTTAAACGCACTTATTAAAAGTAGTTAATTGACCAACATCTTACCAATTTTGGTGTAAGAGACCAAGTTCGAAAACACAAAGGACAAGACAGCTTTGATTTTAACAGAGGGAACAGTAAGGTTATTTCACCTCATAAAGTTGTGTGATCTTTAAAATATATTTTATTTGAAAAGTTATTAATATGTTAATATTAAAAATTAAAATTATTTTAATATATTTTTAAATAAAAAAATACTTTTAAAAAATATACATAAACTACGATACAGTACAATATCTGTAAAAATCTAACTTAAATGTATTATTTTATTTTATTGAAATAAAAAATACCATGAAAAAAAACATAATACATATCAAATCATGAAAAATAAATATTTAATGTGCATTACAATCAAAATTATTTTTTTAATGAGCTGTTTGCATGCAGAGGAGGACTGACTACTGTCCATGATTTAATAGGTGAGAAATGATAAATGATAATATAAAGGGAAAAAAGAGTAGAAAGATCTTCAAGAAGATTACGAATCTGTCCATGATTTTACTGTAAAATTCAATAATGAATCTCATTAATCAATCCAGTGGCTAAATAACGAAACCCAACAATAAATTCCTGACATGAAGAGACAGGAATTACTGTTCCTTTCCGAATTAAGACACCAGTACACGTAGCCATCATCATAGGCGTTACAGTTGTTTCTACTTGTAAGGATTCAAAAGTACATAGGAAAACTGTAAAATCAGTCTGCTAAGTCTCCACGAACGTGTTTCCGCTCCTATTCGCTATCTCGCAAAATCCAGAAATCAATTAGTGCTGATCACCACCACGGGATCACAAAATGTATCCATCAACGGTGGCTAATCTGCTTTCCGCTTTTTTTCTAGTCTCCGATTTCCCATCCGAGAGAGATTAATTAATGAAAAAGGAAAACACAGGGCATGCATTGGGAGGACTTTTCTCGCTAATTTTGGTGGTTTTTATACGCTGCTGGCAGCCATCTCTGTAATTATTTGCTGCTATGTATCTTCAAGATTACAGCTGAAAGACAGCCAATGTAAATAAACTTGACTAAATGAAAACTTGCCACCAAAAGAAATGCTGATGATCACATAATTCATGGACGCACATGTGTAGATGTCAAATCTGTGGGCTATCTCATTTGGCGTAGTCTTGCCAAACCTACTACTGAAAATTTAATAGGATTTTTTCCCCAATGATGGAAAAGCTACTGGGCATGGAAACGCATTCAGCACTTTGCATATGGAAGCCACAATAATGTGAAAAAGAATTTTCTATGCTGTCATTATTACTCAATCCAATGAAGGGAATTTTATGGCACGATAACAGGCAATATTTCGATAGTCTTCCGCCAATGAGATATATTTGTGGTGCGGGAAAATATTAAATGAAAACTTTTAGAACCTCTCGTGACGCTATAGGTCAAGAAGCTACCAATCCCATGGCTAGACGTGGCATATAATGACGCAATTTTTATTATCACCATGCCAGGGCTCATTTGGGCACCGTGGACTTCATTTCATCACCGTTGATTCCTTGTTCTTTTTCCCTCCAGAGACCTGTCGTAGGCTGTCAATATATATACTCCACTTGATTATCACTGTTTCATCTTTAAATTCTCGAGAGATTAATTATTAGGATATCCTGATGTATTGCTCTTCGTCTCCATGAAAGCACGACTTGTGCACAGTTATCGTGATAGAGTCAATATCTTTTTTTTTTTTAATGATAAATTACGAGTATTTTTCTTCAGATTTAATCCCTTTTCACCAGCGTTGAATCCATGGCTGGCAAGTGGCAATATAGCCCTGTTGCGTCACATAGCAAGTTTTTAATTTCTTAAAGGAACCGATTGTTACCGGTTGGATTTTTCTAGTCAATTTTTTTTAATTTTCATGCGGCAGTCTAGCTCTAGCCCCTGCTAGACTCAACCTTTATTTTTTCTTCCACTACTTCGAAAGAATATAAACAAGTCCATCTGTGTGTTCGCGCACAGCTTCCCATTTCTGTTTTTTTCCTTCTTTTTTATTTGAACATGATGTTGTATTATTGACATCAAGAGGATACAAATGATCAATGCTGAATAGTGCAGAGAAATTGAGAAGGGTTCAAGGTGTCAGAATCAATAGCTGCCCCTCATGAAGTGTCAATCATAACTTTTTTTCCTTGTCGATAATAAGAAAATGTCTTGTATATATTTGACTCCGAGTGTTAAAATAAAATTCATTTAATAGAATGTCCAGTAGCATTCATGAGCTGATGAAACTTGTCGGTCATCCCCAGGAGAGATACCTCCATCATTGAATCCCACTTGAAAGTTATTTAGCTCCAATGTCCTTGGATTTATGAACTTGGAGGTTTCATGAGGATCTAGTTATGCAATTTTACAGCACTCATCAATTTCTAAATATGATCAATGCCTTTTTCTTTCTTTTATTACTGACAGGTCGTGTGCACCGACGATAAGAAAGGATCTAATTTGGAACAGTTATTTCTCGAGTCAGCAGGACCTAAAGGCCCAGGCCAGTGCCCACAGGAATGGGGAAAGAAAACTCCTGCTGCAAAGGTAAGATTCGAACAAGTTTCAGCGAGTATAACATCAAAACGCAAGACTATTTTTTATTTACGCAAGCGTTTGTGTATTATTTATTAAAAGTATGCGCTAAAAAATTGGGCCAGAAGCTTGAAAACTCCGAATTAATGGAGCTTAATGTAAAAGGCTATCTTTTGTGACTAAACAGAATATAGTTACTCTCTTTGCTCCAATAAAGCCAAAAAAGAAGTCATGATAGATTCTATCTAACCATTTTAACAATTTATTTTCTTACACAAAGGCATATCTTTAACGCCATTGTTCGGAGAATTTCTTGACTAAAGCTGAAAAGACGACTAAAATCTAGTAAAAAAAAACGAAGAAAATGATGCTACAAACGATAATACATGAACGGAGATGACCACACTACAGGAAATCTCTCGTCGAGGGTCAGTAACATTGGTCCCTCAAGTTTCTAACGCCATCGCTGTTAATTTTTTCTTCAGGGATAGAATGAGAAACGTATATATATCGTAGAGGATATATAGATTTTACAGAAGGGAGTGGTAAATACAGCAAGCACTGCTAATAACTATATATGGAGGGGTAATTAACAACTGTATCGTAGTTTCCATTGTAAAGTGAAATATTTTATGAAAGGTGAAATGATAAAAGCTCACTCGAACTTCTCTCAATACTTTTGGCGAAACATTGGGCAATGATATCACATAGTGAACTCTTGAAAAGTTTCTGCACAGTCAGTGAAATGATATAAAGTAAACCATGCTGTTTAGCGCTGCCTCTCTCTCCTATCTTGGATGTGATTTAACATTTTGAACTCCCAATTAAAAGCTGCACGTAATCTATTTGAAATGATTAATTATCTACATGCCTCCGATATGCATTGAAATAATTGCACTGCCTTTCCTGATCGATGATTACAAAACTGTCCCATTCGTCATAATTATCGATTGAATCTCTTACTTATTTCTTGTATACTCATGAATCAAGGGTTAATTAGCAATGTTTTCCTCGCACGTCAAAATAAAACATGAGGGTCGTCAGCTCGTTGTTCTTTCAGAGTTTTTACGACTCTGTTCTCAATATTTCGGAAGATATTTTAGACATCTAGGGCATTTCACATCGCTTTAATTTAATCTGGGAACAGCCTGTTCGTCCTCTAATCCAACGTCTCATGCAAGACCTGAACACAGTATAAAAATTGATTTTTATCTGTATAGATACAATTTCAAGGAAGCTGCGCAAGTGTAGCTTTTATGCACCATGGATCAAGTGGCAGACACAATGAATAAACCCTTTTCTTCACATCACCTCACCTTTCTTTACGGCAAACCTCGCTTCCATTAAAGGAGATCTGCACTTGGGTACTGTGTTACGATGATATAATGAATTTAAATCCTTGTTTTTTGTATTGTGAGAATCAATCATTTATTACCAGAAGGATCTCTGGGGTAAACTTGAACAGCATGAATTAACAGGCCTGATTAATAATCAAATTAAAAACACAGCGCTAGTTAACAAATCAGAAAATCCAAGGCCTAATTGACCAAATTTAAAATATAGAGACCAGACTGAATAGTTGACAGGGATATAAGGATGAATATAAAGATTCTATCTTTATGTCTAACAGGTTGGTTTCTTGGACTTGTGATGACTCATCAACTCGGGTATATTTCTGTTACATGTTCCACCTAGAACAGGCAGAGCACGCCGAGCCTCTCCATCTCTGTCCTTGTATTTCGTGAGTGGAAATATCTTGTTTGTGTTGTTTTTTTGGGTAGCTTTTTATAAACGTAAGCGGTCGTGGGTGGACAGGGAACAGAATACACATTTTATATGGCTACGAGCACCTGTCCCTCTTTTCTTGTAATTATTTATCTCCATGCTGTTCTATCTTATCATAAATTGTCATCATCGAAAAAAATAAAAAATAAAAACAAAAAGGTTGTGATATGAATAACCTCTTGCTGGAATTTATTTATTTATTTACTATTTTTGAACGAATAATTACAAACTTTTTCATGTCAACAAACTAAAAATATTATCATTCTATAAACGGAATAACATGTGTTTAGAAATGAGATAGCAAATGTTTTTTTAAAGTGTTTTTTATTTAAAAATACATCAAATTACTATTTTTTTTAAAAAAATATGTTTGATACTAATACATCAAAACGATAAAAAATATAAAAAAATAATTTTAAATAAAAAAAATCAAAATGTAATGAAACACCTTTTGGAACACAGTTCCAAACGAAACGAACCATTAAAAAATTGAGAGTATTCAACCTTTATCAATATGTACATGTGCTCAGCTGCCTCCTCCGATGATGAGAAATTGGGTTATGTTGGGAGTGAAAACGTGGGGTTTTAATTTATTCTTTTTATGGTGGTATGATTTGTAATTGAACAACGTCATGCATTACTAGAAAATAAACAAATACACATAGACACATAGGCAGAAATATTTTATCGTTAAATTATTGTGAATTTTTTCGACTGAATATACCATCACAATAGCTACCGATAAACACCGACAAAAATATTCTGTCAGTATATATCGAAGGAATTATAATGAGAATAAAATGATTGAAAAAAGAAGAAGATAAAAGGCATGATGATATGTCATTTTACATACAGAATTGTTGACATGTCTAAATCCATCGGTAAATTCATTTGTAATATTTAATTTATGACCTGACAAACAATCATTCTTTCTCCCTCACTCATTTCTTTTTTTTTCCTCTATTTTTCTCTGCAACAAACACCACACGTACCCCCCTTTATTTTTATCACAAACCAACCTTCCACTACGAATCCAGTTATCCTAACACTCAATTTGTCAGCATTACTGTTCTGATTCAAATTTTATTGAGGATTCTCCACTTAAAGTAAACAAAACTATCCATTTTTTATTTGAACTCAATTTTAAAATGTTATTTTTTATTGCATATTTTTGTAGTGTATGCATTTTATCTGGGTGCTGACTTGTTTTATAGCTTTTTTTCATAGAAATTTATTGTATAAATGTATGATATGTATGTGTTAGGATTGTTTGAGATTTTGTAAAATTGTATTTGTTTGTAGAAATTTTCGGTTAATGTTTATAATTTTAAATTTATATAGGTAATTGATAATGAATTAGTTGTACTATTAAAATAGTTTAAATAAGTTTGAGATAAACCAATGTTCTATTATTTATTTAGTTTATGTAATTAATCAATACATGTTGTTATAAGTATTCTATATAGATTTGACACAAGCAATGGATGACCGTTCATGAATGTATCGAGATTCACTTGAAGGGTTGTGTAGGATGAATTATTATAATGGGGTTCAGGGTTTTATTAATTACACACTATCTAATCCGTGAAATATTAGTGAAGACGGTATTAAATGTCCATGTAAGAAGTGTAAAAATAAAAAAAGTTTCTCGATTTAGATGTTGTAGCGATGCATCTTCTACAAAAAAAGTTCATTAAGAGATACATATGTTGGTTTGCACATGGAGAACCATATGTTCCTCATGATACCATAGTATAAAGGATGGTTGGGTAAACTTTTAGTTTTAGCAATGTGTATAAAGTTGTAGATAACAATAGTAATCCTTATATGAATATGGTTATGGATGCGGTGAGAATGAATCAGGGTTATGTCGACCAATGTCAAATAGTAGATGAAGAACCTAATGCATGCACGATCAATTTTTTGATCTTATAAAAGACTTTGACTAACTATTATGGGATAAGTGCATAAAGCACAGTAAATTATCGGTCGTTTTACATGTGTTCACCATCAAGTTAGATTATGGGTTGAGCGAGGCCAGTTATGACAGAATTGTCGAATGAGAAAAAATCATTTTACCGAAAGAAAATAGGCCGAGACAAAACTTTTATGATGTTAAATCCATGATGAAACCCCTTAGCCTAGGATACCATAAAATTGACATGTGTCCAAACTTCTGCATGTTGTATTACCTTGAAACTACAGAGTTGACCGAGTGCAGAACATGTGAGCATGCTCATTATAAACCTAGAACTAGCAGGGAAATGATTTTTGTCGCACGTAGAAAACTTAGATACTTCTCAGTCACTTATATATTGTATAGGTTATTCATGTCACCAAAGACTGATGAGCACATGACATGACATCATTCACATGATGCGGTAAATAGAGTGATGATGCACCCCTTTCGATGGTAAAACCTAGAAATATTTTATATGGAGCATCCTCAGTTTTTAGTGGAGTTAAGGAATATGTCTCTTGGGTTATGTACAAACAGATTTAATCTATTCGAGTTATTTGTTGCTCTTTATTCTTGTTGGCCGGTAATACTCACGATTTACAACTTACCACCAAGGATATTTATGAGGTCGAAGTTCATGTTTTTATCTATAGTCAATCCCAACCCTAGTAGTCCAAGTAAGAATATATATGCTTGTCTTCGTCCATTGATTGATGAACTGAAGCAGTCGTGGTCTTCTATGGGCTTTAACATGTTATGTATCGAGGGAACATAGATTTCAGATGAAGACAGACAATCAATGATTTTCCTGCGCATGGAATGGTTTCGGAGTACAAGTGTTTGATTTTCAATCCAGTAAGCAGAAGTTTCCTGGTTTCTTCCGTCGGTAAATCCATCTACAAAATTATTATTGATAGACCACAAATCAATAACGAGAGTTTTTTCGACATATTATTTCTGTCCATAATCACATCAACAAGTTTATTGCTAACGAAACGTGAGTATAAACACCGATAGAAAATTTATAATATCAACAAATTTAAATATTCTAGTAGTGATGGGAGCTGAATCTTTAAATTTTGCAATCGCATCAACGTTGATTTCTTAAATACAAAGTGGAAACATCATTTTCATAACTGTTTTTCCCTTTCTATCTATTATTTGCCTCTCAAAGAGACTATCAAAAGTAGCTTAACATATTTTTTTTCCTCTTTCGGTTTTTTTATTCTTTCTTTCTCCTTTGGATAGACAAAGTGGAGGGGGGGGTTTTGAAGTGGCTCCCTAGATTGTGAAAATGAAATCAAACAAGTCTTGTTTTATTGGGCCTTGGGAAACTGGTATATGTTCCCATCCATCCCCAATGTTCACCAAACAAGCATGTATAATAGGACCCATAGGCAACTTTTGGACGTCGGCGGTGCGGTAGACACTCAACAAGTCTAGCCCCGTTGAATCGTGGTTTTGAACGTTAGGTTTTGGGCGGCTGTCTTGAATTTTCACAAATTCTCATGAAAAATAATCACGATCCTGGCAAAAGTATTGGAGTATAGTCAATTGCATATGATTCCACATTAGCCAGTCTTTTCTTTTTTTCTTTTGCTGTGATCATAGACATTCTAAAGTTAGTGTTTTCATGTCAAAATTAAGTTTCCTATTTATTTCAATCACAAACCACGTCAAAACTAAGAATTCATAAAAAAAAAAACTTGATCCTCCCAACGAGGTTTGAATTCCAGTGATTTTTTAACTATCAGCTAACCCTTTTAGCTTCCATATATGCTAGTTGTTTTCCTGATAATCTGTTTGTTTTTTATATTGTTTCTAAATTTTTTTATATATTTTAAAATTATTTTGACGTGATGATGTCAAAAGTGAATATAAAAAAATATTATTTCAATCTATTTTTAAATAAAAAAAATACTTTAAAAAATAATCGTTAACACAATATCAATATCAAAACATTAAATTTGAAATCAATACCGCAAATAACATATAATTACCGGTGTATCAGGTAAGCTTGTTATAACAAATTAATATTGCAAGTTTAATTTATGTTGAATTTTTTTTTGGTAAACTTCAGGTAACAAGTACTACAGTAATTTACAGTAGCTAAATAACTTCTCAATTTAAAAATGAATAATTTATTTGTTCCAGTTTAAGGATATTATAGCTTTTAGAGATAAGTTTCAAAATATTTAAACTGAGACCATATTAGTTAGTTATTCTTTAGCATGATTTAGTGCGTTTTTTATATTGTTATAAATAGTATTTTTTAAAAATATTTTTCACTTAAGAATATGTTAAATCATTACATATATATATATATATTTATTTATTTATTTATTTATTTATTTTTAATATCAACACATTAAAATTATTAAAAAATACTGAAAAAAATAAATTTAATTTTTTTAAAAAATAAACACATTTTTAAACAACAGCACCGAAAACAAAAGTTATCACTTTCTAGAACGACGGAGACAATTTTGATTTTTTTTTTAATGTTTTTAAATTTAGCTGATGTTAAAATTTTTTAAAAAATAAAAAATATTTTAAATTATTATCACTGCCAGAGTCTCAACTAATCTAACTGGGTAGCTTGTTAATATTTGGTTAAATTTAATTAGCATCGCTCGTGATAATTATTAAGTTGCCTAACAGTATGAATTTATTCTTGGAGGAGGCTGGAATTTGTCGATTCCTTCCACCTAAACCCCTATTCTGTGGCATGCATGTTGTCGTGGCGCTCTGATGATTATTAAATGCGTTGTCAAATTTCTAATCAATATTATCTCATGACTGGTCAATTTCTATTTTTCTTTATGTGCCTGTCAATTATTTGTCATTTAAGATGATGCCAACACAAGGACTAAGTACATGCTGTTGATTGTGATCTTCCAGCGCACGTGATAAGACGCGCAGGAAACAAATTAATAAATCAAGAAGCTATTGGGTTCTCAATTGGGTCTTGGGCCGCTTAACTGGGCCGTTTAAATGGGCCGTGATAACCGACTACACCACGACACCAAGGCCGCAAACGGATATGGATAGAAATCTAATAAAACAGAAGACGAAAGAGATATGTATGAGATAATAGATATGATAGCAGAACTATCAGCATAGGAGGAGGAGGGAGGAGAAGGAAATGTCGAGGATGGTGATGGGCTTGGGCAACCCAGTGTCTTCCATCCATTCTTCTTACTGTGTTTTAATCCCAAGAAATCCGAACAAAACTCTTCACACCCAACATCCAGTCTTCAAAATCAATCACGCCCATCATTCTCATTTCCACTATAAAATTTCTGCTACTAGTTTTACGTCTTGTCGTCTACATGCTCGACGAAAGGAAAGCATTGGTCCTCCAGCTGTCGTGAGCGATCTCGATGATGAATATGATGCTTTTGA
>Ga0307517_10007007_pt1 | contig 16547 bp, 21 predicted proteins | sample 23_EM_MG_FD_194515 | JGI IMG/M metagenome (GOLD analysis project Ga0307517, IMG submission 194515) | Populus trichocarpa ectomycorrhiza microbial communities from riparian zone in the Pacific Northwest, United States - 23_EM | ecosystem: Host-associated > Plants > Roots > Unclassified | place... | reverse complement strand
ATCTAGGGAATTTTGAAACCAAAGATCTTCGCTGGGCTCCTGATGGTAAGGGTCTAATCCTGATTGGCAAGGACAATTTTTGCTGTGCTTTCGAAGTTGAGGACGAAGAAGTCACTTCATGATTCGGCTGTCATCCGTGCATCTTAGTGGTTAGTTTACTTCTGCAGGTTAATATCGTGAATCCATAAAAGCGGGCCCTTCATGGTACTACCCCGCAAGTATCAACCTTGCTTTCAGCAGCAAGTACATAACAACTGTGTCTGTATGTTAAGCCGAAGCATTCTTTTCCTGTCAATGGGACCTAACCGACTGAGGTCCTTCTGGATCCTTCCCCGTCAAAGGTCATCCGATAACTTATTGAATGTCGCATGCCCAATGCTTTTAGCCGAATTTAAAGTCCCCAACTGTAAGTAAGAGGGTTGTTGTGAACTGCAAACGGGACTCCACCGCCAAACGATTTGTTGAATGTGAGAAAACGCCCCGTATGCGTACTTGATCATTTCCTGGAAATTTTCTCTCGAAACTTGATATTAGTGTGTACACAAAACATTTCTGCCGATTTTTGTGCAGTGTCCTTTTTCGCTCATTATGAATTTCGCTCATCTGCGACGGCGGAGGCTCTGGTCACTCAAAACGAGCCCCAGTGTTTTTTTTCTTATACTGAGGAGAATGTCCCAATGAATGATGTAATGTCTACATCTATGATAGTTTTGTCAAAATTCCACATTCTGAGTAATTATTCTTCTGAACAATGTCCGTCTTGTAGTGCGGGTTGCAATTGACTGTATCTTGTCCACGATCTACAAATTTTGAGATATCTGTTTCTGTCACTTGTCTGAATTTCGGCTATTTTTCTCTCTTGATTGTACGGATGGCGTTGCTCGAGTGCGAGAGGCAACAGGATATTATATGGCAACCATTCTGTACTAAATGCAAGCATTATAATGAATAGTAAGCTCAAGGGTCGAGGTAAATTCTTTCAGGTCGTTTCCGAGCGCTGTGAACCGCCTGGTAAGTTTGCAAAGGAAAGGAGGGGCCGCAGGTTGACTCCTCGCAGTCCTACAAAAGGATTTACTTTCAACCCTCCAAGGCGCCATTAACTTGTTGGTTCGGCGTGAGTTGGGGATTAGCGTGCTTGAGACGCTGGTACGATTACGTACAGTTGAAACTTGAAAGGGTTTTGTCACAGATGCATCTAACATTCTTTAGCAGGCGCCGATGGATCCCACGTTCTACAAGAATCTGAAAACCTCTCGTGGGATGCTTTATTCGTACTATCAGCGGGCTCCTACCGCTGATGTGCTCTCGTCTTTGGATCCAAACGATCCACCGCTTCCGGCGCTCCTGTTTCTTCACGGTTTCCCCACTAGTTCTCGTCTTTGGAAACGCCAAATCAGCTTTTTTCTTGAACGAGGTTTCGTTGTCTGTGCTCCTGACTTGCTTGGTTTTGGAAACACGTCGAAGCCTACAGAGACGGGCGCATACCGATCAAGTTTGATATGTAAAGACATTGTCGAAATACTGGATGCAGAGGATATGGATCGGATTATTGCCATTGGTCATGACCTGTTGAGTATACCCCTAACGATTTTCGTCACCTTTTGATCATCCAAATCTATCTGGTTGGTAGAGGCTCCAAAATTGTCTCCCGCATGGCCAATTTCTTTCCAGAGCGTTTTATTGCATATGCATTTTTGGCTGCACCTTACTCTGCACCACGTCCAATGTCAAAGATAGATTATACTCTCACAAGGGTGAGTCCTGGAACCACAACATTTCGGGCCGGTTGTCAAGTTTGCTTCCAGACCAAAAAGATGTGCGGGTATGAACTTTGTGGCCATATTCTATTTTATGCCGAAGATGACGCGGACAAGTTGATAGAGAATCGCGTGAGTATCATTTTATAGTTCGGCGAAAATTTCGTTCGATGCTCACTAATTTATGGGGAGTTGGATTCTTTTTTCAGTGCTATATTCCCCGGTGATCCCAAGATGGAGGTTACACAGGTTGCCCCAATTGGAGCGTTGAAGTCGTGGCTTGAGCGAGGCGACATGGCGAGGTTGGCCCCTTATATCGAACCAGAGGTAAACAGAAAAAGGTGTTAGACATTTCATTCTGTCCTCATTGTAATGCAGGACCTCTCTGTATGGCGCAATACGATCTCCCAGGAAGGCATTAGGGCTGCCCTTTGTTGGCACAGGGTGGCTTACTTATTTGCATGAATTCCTCGAGCCTTATTCAATCGCAATTCTATCCAGGCTTTAGTTACAGGGGTCAACGCCGACGACGACAAGCGTATGTTGAACAAGATCCACCCATATCACCCCAGGCTGATATGAAAACATTAGCCATCGCACTGGATCGATATCCTGTTGGTCAACCTGTTTTCTTTGGATCTGCAATTCAAGATTATATTTCTCCATCGGTACTAGGCATCGCGATAACGAATTATCATTGCCAGAATGCCACGATACGCGAGTTTCAGGATGGGCATTGGCTAATGTTGTCGTCTCCTAATGAAGTCAATATGGTGTTATTTTCATGGATTATGGATTGTATCTAGTGTAATAGGGGCCGACTACAGTCGGCTTAACACCTGGCTTGACTCCGAGTCAGATTAAACAGTGGAAATTTAAATTAAGCAGATCACTGGGAGGGTTCCCTTCATTACTATTCTACTGTGAAAACTACCTATAGAAATCAGGACAGTATTGACATAGGATTCGTTTCTTGCCCGGATAAAACTGCCTTCTATGTTGCTTCTAGCCTAATTATATCGACAATCATCGATTCCGGCACAATCGATACTAACACCAGTATTTCCAAGATCGTGAGGAGAGTGAATATACAGGACTAGATGAGGCCGCTGGCACAGCATAAACATGTCCTTCGTTGAAAGTGCCAGCACAAGCCCTTTGTCAACCTAGACATTTCGAGATAGGATAAATGGGGTCATCACTCTGCCGAAAACACAACTGAAGAACAGAGGGTTTTCAAAGAATAGAGGGGTAGGGACAGCGCCGATGAACGTTCAGATTCTGCGGGAGTTCCATGTCCTGAGTTCTATGTCCTTGGCGCATGGGTTCCGTATCTATTGCCAGGAAACGCACCAGTCTTCCGATAGGTGTTTTTATCCTAGGTAAATTCGTCCTCTTCGTCCGCTTTCCGACAGTTTTGACAGTATCGTTGCCCAGTTGTCGATGAGCGAAAATTTCGGGTTGGATATGAATGCGCTGAGTGGATGCCCTCGATCGCAACTTGACCTAGACAAGGCTTCTAAAAAATACATGCGCAAATTGTGGAACATCCTTAAAAGGGTTATTCCCGGACTTTTTCAAGTAAGGTGACGAATGAGATGCCGTGTTAGGTAAGCGAGGAAATGTTTGTGAGCCGTCGGAATGGGCAGCCCTGCTCTCCGCGACTCCCATGCTTTCCCGCTCACTCAAAGCAGCAGCGCTGCTCAGGCCCCGGAGAGTCCCTGTCGCCGCTGCAGTCCGTGCATTTGCAACGCCCTCAAGCACACCAAACGACAAGAAAGACCAGAAACAAGTCTCCAAGGAATCGGGTAAACCTCCGAAGCCTGAGCTACCAAAGGCCCTCGAGGGCTTCTTTCAGCAATATCAGCAATCGCAACGAAAGCAACAGCAGCAAGATCATTCCTCGCCATCAGAGAATGACCAGCAACGTCCCCGTAATCGTCGTAACAGCAACGAACCCCCGCCTCCAAATAACGGCTTCACCAACACTCAACTCGCCTGGGTTGTCGCTTCCGCAACAGCATATCTTATTTGGTCGAACTCTGGTGCTGGAAACTCGAAGGAGATCACATGGCAGGAGTTCAGAACAGCCTTCCTCGACAAAGGTCTTGTTGACGGTCTGACCGTCGTCAACAAGCACCAGGTCCGTGTCAAGCTCCATTCCAATGCGACGGGTACAATGCACCCTGGCCATGTTTCGGGTGGAGAGTATTATTTTTCAATAGGTAGCGTCGAGGCTTTCGAACGTAAGCTCGATGAGGCACAAGCAGAGCTCGGGATTCCAAGCACTGAGCGGATACCCGTGTACTACAAGGATGAAATTTCTTCTGTCGGCGCTCTCCTCAACTTTGCCCCTACCCTCCTTCTCATGGGTGTTCTCTATTGGTTCTCGAGGCGAGGTTCCGCAGGTTCGGGAGGTGGCATCTTCAACATTGGAAAGAGTCGTGCCAAACTTTTCAATAAAGATACCGACGTGAAAGTCAAGTTCAAAGATGTCGCGGGTATGGACGAAGCCAAGGAAGAAATCATGGAATTTGTCAAGTTCCTAAAGGAGCCCACAAAATACGAGAGGCTCGGAGCAAAAATTCCTCGAGGCGCAATCCTCTCTGGTCCTCCTGGGACAGGAAAAACTCTCCTTGCGAAGGCAACAGCAGGCGAGGCTTCTGTGCCCTTCTTATCAGTCTCTGGGTCGGAGTTCGTGGAAATGTTTGTTGGTGTTGGATCCTCCCGCGTCCGCGACCTCTTCGCCTCCGCGAAGAAAAATGCCCCTTGTATCATCTTTATCGATGAAATCGATGCCATCGGTAAATCAAGAGCCAAGGGTGGATCATTTGGAGGCAATGATGAGCGCGAGTCGACTTTGAATCAACTTCTCGTCGAAATGGATGGCTTCGGTACCAATGAACACATCGTCGTTCTGGCCGGTACCAATCGGCCTGACGTCCTTGATCCTGCTCTCCTGCGTCCAGGACGTTTCGACCGGCACATTTCTATCGATCGACCTGACGTTTCTGGTCGAAAGGGTATTTACCTTGTTCATTTAGGCCCACTTCGACTCGAAGAAATTCTGAAGGCCGACATCAGTTCTTTTGCGCAGAAGTTGGCTGTCCTTACACCTGGCTTCTCAGGTGCTGACATTGCCAACGTCTGCAATGAAGCTGCCCTCCATGCAGCCCGTAGGGGTTCTGATTACATCGAGTCTAAAGATTTTGACACTGCAATCGAACGAGTCATAGTCGGATTGGAGAAGAAGAGCAGGGTTCTGAGTCCAGAAGAGAAAAAAACGGTTGCATATCATGAGGCTGGCCATGCTATATGCGGATGGTTCTTGGAGCACGCCGACCCGCTGCTGAAGGTCAGCATCATCCCAAGGGGTGCAGGCGCGTTGGGTTATGCCCAAGTTAGTATTTTTTTCCTCTTTAAATCAACTCACCTAATAATCCATTCCTATCTAGTATCTTCCCCCTGACCGATATCTTCTATCCACGCCCCAAATGACTGATAGAATCTGCATGACGCTAGGTGGTCGTGTCTCAGAGGAGATTTTCTTTGGCGCAGAGAACATCACAACTGGTGCCCAAGACGATCTCCAAAAAATCACCCGTATGGCTTTTGAGGCATGTGCAAACTATGGCATGAACGACGTGATTGGGCCTGTTAGCTATGGAGGCGATCGGGCAGCCAAAGAGAGCTGGACAAAACCTTTCAGCGAGAAGACAGCAGAAATGCTCGACTTCGAGGTTCGCAAGATGATCACCAACGCGTATGATCGCACCCGCAATCTGCTCACAGAGCACAAGGAAGATGTTGAGAAGGTGGCCAAGTTACTCCTTGAAAAAGAGGTCATCACACGGTATGCTTCAGTGTTTGGTGGTTTGAACACTGTACTCATTCATGATAGTGAGGATATGATCAGCCTTCTTGGCAAGCGACCGTTTGTGGGCCGTTCTGATGACATGGACAAGTGGCTCGACGAAAATCGAGGCGAGAAGAGCGCTCCTCCCCCGCTTGAATCTCCGCCACCAACTGAGGACGATCCTATGCCAGCACCTGCTCCGATTTGCGCAAAAATAGAGGACAAATTTATGCTATGAAGGAATTGCATGTTGATACTACTGGTATTTTATCTAATAATTAGTACCACCGCAATCAAACCACTCATTACACTCGCCAACTGTAAGCATGAGCAATCAAAGAACGTATCTAAAACCACTCCATTTGTCACCTTTGGAAACCTTGGCTTCCTCCACACTATTGTAAGTCCCATTGCGCTCATGAGCTCGGTCACTGACCGCGCCACGAATGATTTCATCTCGTTCACCGCGTTCACGACGTGCATTTTCCCGCTTGAGTAGCACAGCAAATAGGACGGAACACACGAAGCCTGTCGCAATGTAGAATAGGACGATGGCATGGCCAAGACGATACCATGGTTGATCTTTTGCGCGATACTGACAAAGAATTATATCAGCTGAAATTGATGCTGATGAGTGTTGGGTGTCCTCACAATGTTTGCTGTGACTGCGCCATTGATGTTGCCGAATCCTATGGCCATGCCAAGGGTTACACTGCGTTTGTAAGACCCCTCGACATTACTAGCCACCCAAGCGACTGAATTGGCTTTTCGGTGAATAAGTATTCCCATGACATGGAATTTCATCATCGAGTGGAAGTATATTACTCACGTATGGTAGGGTAGATGGCGCTGTGGAAATAGGCTTTATCAACAACCTTGATGGTCAGAAGAGAAGAATGAGCCCACGAGACAGCCAAGTATACAGCGAAATAAGAAAGCGCTGGCGATCGAGAGATAATCAAGATGGTGTATGCGATCAACCCAACACCAAAGAGGGATCTGTAGGTGAGAAAGCTAGTATTTTTTCCATGATCCTGAAGTGGTGGGCTGAACGTACAGGTTAATATAGCTACGAGAGCCAATCCTATCTCCTAAGAATCCAATGATGCATGTCAGGAAGCAGCCCCATGCATACACAGGTACTGAAAGAAGGTTTGCCTCCGTCGCTCGAAAACCTGACATAAACCTCAGATAGAGAATATTTATTGGGTAGTATAAGTATCGGTACCTAGCTTAAGTCACGATCAGAATGCAACATTGTAAGCAGTGACGAATGAGGCGTTATAACATACCTGGTTAATGATCGACGGAGTGAATAGTGAGAACGCATACAACGGCCCATCACTGATGTTCAAGAGGTGAGCATCCGAATTACCTTGTGATTAAAGAGAACGAATAAGCTTACAAGCCCATGTATATTCCCACTTGAACATTTATATATTAGCGGAGTCATTGACCAATTTAAAAATAAATAGTGGCGCACTTGCGACCCAGGTTTTCCAGTCGGTCAAACTTTGCCAGATGTACTCCTTGCGGAATGATTCTCCACCCGCGCTGAGTTTCATGTCATCCGTGAGACGACGGACAACAAATGCGCCTACCCCATTTTAGATTGTTTGAAGTTGATTGATTTTAGTTTCTTACGCTCTTCCTCTGTCAGAAATGTCGCAGTATCTGGGAAGTCCTGAATAGCCCAATAAGATGCCATGGCAATTGCAATTGTGGCCAACCCTTCGAGAATGAAAATCCATTGCCACCCTTTATGAAAATATAAACAACATCGAACAGATGATAGAATACCTGCAAAATACATGCGAACCTGATCTTCCACCAACTCCGTCCATTTTAGAAATGGCAGCGGAAAGCAGACCGCCTTGGGAAAATTATGAGAAAATAGTGTTTCCCCACTGAAAGCAGTAAAAAACTGACTAAATGCACCAGCAACAGTTGCCGAGGAAAAAAATAAGGCAATGCGGGAGCCCATCTCTGAGCGTTTATACCAGCTATAAGGATGGTCCCGTCTCAGATGGACATCGAATAAGCTTGAGAACGTTGGAATGTACCTGGTGATGTAAAACACGATCCCTGGGTACAAGCCAGCTTCGGTGACACCAAGGAGTATCCTGACCGCTGAGAAGATATTTCCTTCCGTTAACACCAACATAAAAATGCTAGAAACGGATAGAATTACCGAGAAGGCCGCCGTAGTTTTCAATCACGCCGTGAAAGGTCTGGGGGCATCATGAAGGGGAAAAAAACCATTGGGGGTGGTCATACCATCACCATTCCCCACATCAACATCATGGTTGACAAATATATAGATGGTTTAAACCGCCGAAGGAGGACGTTGCTTGCAGGCTTTAAACGTTTTAATTAAATACACGTGGTAGGAAAGATGGAACAAACCTCAAGGATCGCGTAGGGGAAGAAAAATACAGTCAAAGCAATCAGATACTGTCGGTCATTGATCCCAATGTCGGCCTCTAGGTTGTACAACTGTGAAACCCCGGAAGATTGAATGTAAGCAAATGCGACGAACAGTTAGTAAACGACGAGAACCTCACCTTGGCATTGCCGATACTGCCCTTATCAAGGAAGTTGAGAAGGTATAAAAGCGCTAACCAGGGGATTATATGGAGATCGATTTTCTTGATGAGTTTCTTCTCGTCGATAGTATGCTCCGCAACATGAGAATCTTCTGAGCGTTGGCCGTCGATTTTCATTTCATGATCGGAAAGAGAGTAGATATTTGCCATGTCCATGCCTGGCAAAGGGATGCGGAGCTTTCAAAAGGTGGGCACTGAAAACATGAGTTCATATACCCTCCCCCAAGGTATTATTTTCTTTCCACGTCACCGGTGACAGGCCGTGGATTCCCTAGGCGCATATTGACATACTTGTTCATCGGATGAGAAGATGCTAAAGTTAGATTACTTACGATATTGTGCAGAATCCCTAGTGGCAATATCCGATGCATGCGCCGATAGATGCAGATGTCAGCAAGGGATTGTTCCGCGTGGTCCATGGTTTGACATATGTGAACTATCGGATAAATGGACCTAAGTTGGAATGAGACGGAGGGGCTGGCTTATAAACGCATCCTGGCCGTTGAACTACCGCGCTTTTGTAAAACAGTGTAGTTGATACCTAACGGAGGCCAGAAGCAATGATATCCACGTTCATGAGAGGGATAGCAAACAGAATAACTTGAGCTTCAGCTCAGGAGCATGAAAAAGCAAAATCACACACGCATAACCCTTTCGTTTACCATCCTACTAAGGAAATGCTCGTCGGTACACGTCTATTCCAATGATTGGTTCCAGATCACATAAGGCCTCCCTAAGCCATCCTTTCACCATTTCTGTTTCGATTCCCGCCACTCTAACCACGACTCCCTGATTTGTTGAGTCGATGGTGCTAAGGGACCATATAAGCGGGGCAGGCGTCCTTGCCTTAAAGATTGAAATTTTGTCGTATCGAGCACTGATAGCCGCGACGATAGATTGTACTTCGGGGCCAAAAAGGATGAGCATCGCATAACAGGAATAGGGTTGAAGTCGTTCTCGCAAAGATCGATTTGGAAGGAGATCCCCAAGTTCTTCCTTATCCAGTAGCATGGCGTCTTTCGCGATCCTGTTCTCGTCGTGAAAGACTTCATTCACGCTGTAATAGTGCGAAAACACCCATTCTTCGCCCAAAGATATACGACCAGATGTGATCCAATCCAGTATCACGACAGACCCATCGCCTTGAATGTAGAACTTTTGGTTTTGCTTGTAATGGGCATCCCGAAAGCACGTCACAGGCTCTGGCAACAATACGAGTATGCTTCGAGGTGCAATGTGAAAGTCGAGGTTTTGCCGCGTTGAAATGGTACGAGCACCATGATGTTGAGGACGTAATGTAAGAGGCGAAAAGTGATTACTTTTGACGGAAGCCAGCCTCTTTCCCGGACGCGCTTTGAAGACCTTTGTTGATCCCTAGGACACGTCGTCGGTAAAAGGACAGCCTAATGTGGGCTATGGGCTATTTGTACTTGCCTGGGATAACAAGATCAGGGTTGCACCAAGTTGAACATTTACAACAAGAGCGATTTCGTCCCCACTAACAAGACCTCCTCCGTATGTCAGTAAATATGCGACAGCCCTTGTATCTTGGATAAATGGTGAGAGGAGCTTCAGAGGATAGGTAGACGAGAGTTCCGAGAACACGGCTTTGTTACCATGAACGGAGACTGTAATGCAACCGCCTCCTGCGCGTAGTTTGGAAATATGGGAGGATTCGGGTTCTGGCATGTAAGACCAGGGAAATTGATGAGGGTTTAGGACTAAATCCAGGTCATCCCACCGATACCATTTGGTCAAAATTCTGTAAACGAATTCAGCAATCGTTGATTAGAAAGTTCAGCGGCACTACTAGCATTCCGGGTGAATAAGAATTACAAATGAGTGTGACAGTATACCAAGGCAAATCAAATACTTGGAGACGAAACGAGAGGTATGTAGAAAGAACAACAGGGAATGTGATGAGAGCCTAGCTACAGATGGGAAATAAGAAGTCATGGGAAGTTGACTGGAATTGGAAAGAGTGCATAAGCGTGGAATCTTGCCATTAATACTTGCGAGTAGCAAGTGCCCTGATTTCAAAGAGGTAAGATCGATCCGGAGCCACTGAAGCGTCCCGCCTAGAGAGAGAGGTTTTCCAACCTTTCATCTCTGTCCGATGACGCGCTTCGGCCCTGCGGCAACTCTGGATAAAGGCATCATCCACATCACGGACCACCATCGACGCTCGTGAACCTCGGTCACTGCCTGATTCTGATATGGAACGCGAATGACTGCCCGTGGGGCTCGAAGTAACTGTTCGACAATTGGAAGATGTGCTGCCATCCGAAACACGAGGAACGACGGCACGTATTGTACCACCTTTGGATTCCCAAGTAGGGACGTCTTCTTCATCGTCTGCTAAGTTTGCAAACACATCGGGCTCATCTTCCTCCGGCGGTAAAGTTGATACCCAACACATCCGTGCTGGATCAAAGACCATGTTGCCCACTATCCGTGCGCCAGACGTGAATGAACCCATTGGCGAGCCCATAGCAGACCCAGTGAGGTGTGTAATAAGAGCAGGTCGCGTTGATGTGCCAATAGCCACATCAAAATCGCGGAGGACATGGTCATTCCCTTCCCACCGAAGAGTTTGAGGATTCCATTTCATCTCACCAATAACTGCGCTAGTGTTAGTTGAAGGTGAAATTCAAATCAACGTGGTTATATACCTTTCGGAGCACTTGAACCCCCAAGATTTCGAATTAGGGTTGGTTTCCGTTTTGTCGTTGAAGATGTTGGGGAAGAGACGTATTTCTTCTTCTTGGGAAGAGCTTCGGATGCCAGGGAGGGCGGAGGGGGAAATTCAACGCGAGTTGTAGTTCGCCGTAGAGTATTTGTCAAGGGAGCAGATCCGAGATGATGTTCTGTCCAAGCATATTAGGTGCGTTATGAAGGAAAGAAACCGGAAAAAATGTACCTGACCCGTCTCGTTTGCCTTTTTTCCGTATTGTTCCTTTATCCGCTGGTTTGTCTTTTTCCGTAGGTTTGGGCGCGAATGACGATCCTGGGATACGATTGCCATAACCTTTTGGCTGCACTCGATAGCGGACTTCCTTTTCACGATCCGTTGGGAGGTCCTCAATGCCATCCAATTCCGTGCCATCACCATATGTTCGTGGTCGCTTAGGACGACGAAGAAGTTTTGGAGCAACGGAGGGCGGAAGAGTCGTGCTTCGAAGGGGGACAGACGCCCGCATAGAGGATGTTGAAGGCGGACGCGAAGGAATTGGAGAGGAGGACCGTGCAAAGGGCGATTCATGGGTGGGAGCTACTGAGCTTCCAAAAACTTGAGATAGCGCTGGTCGAGCTTTCAGACGAGATTGTGTGGGCATAGTAAGTCGGAGGGCCGCTGAATTAGAAGAGGGGGTGCATGGTCGGGTTGGGGGTACTTTGAAATCATGAATTCTGCTCAATGAAGTTTTATGCGATTTCGCTCGTGAAGCAGCTGTAGGTTCTTCATATCGGGCCAGTTTGGCTTGATCGAGTATCACAGTGGAACCAGAGCCTGATGCTTTCGCGTTATTTGGCTCGGTCAGAGACGAGAGAGATGCTTTGCGGGTAAGTGTGCGACCTGATGTGGGAGGTGTTGGTGGTTTGAGGCCTGAATGTGATTTTTGACCGCGCAAGCTTCCAGGTTTTACTGATAAAAAGTTGTTGGATGATGGAGGCGGCGGGGGTGTTGGGAAGCTTGAGATTAGAGATTGATAAGTCTGCGTCCGCGCAGGAGGGTAGAGAGGTGGCGAAGGTGAGAGTCGAAGTTTCTGCAATTGCCTGATAGAAGATGGTGGGGGGTTGGCAGGGGATTTGGAGCGTTCTAATTTCGGTCTTGATGGAGGGCGGAGTGTCGAAGGCCGTTGTGGGGGCATACTATTACTTCGGCTGAAATTGCGTTGCGTTTGGTGCTGGGTGTTATATATGAGTCGGCTGGGACTCAGATCAACGTCGTCGTCGATAACGAGACCCATCTCGAAATCATCCTCGGGATCTGGCCTTGCAAGCTTGACGGAATTAGTGGTGACTTGGGCCTTCTTCTTCATGTCGAGGATCTTCTTCAGTTGGCGGGCACTTTGCCCCGACGAAAACAAAGAATTGGGTAAAACCAGTCCTTCAAGTTCTTCCTCATCCTCTTCCGTTTCCGTGTCGGGAAGGGAAGGAGACGAAGTCGAGTTGGAGGAGGGAGAGGCTTCAGTAAAACCAAGACTGGAGTAGGCATCCGACGACTGAGATGATGAAGAGTTGTCTTTGTCACCCCATTCAAGGGAGTTCTTTGAAGCTCGATGGCTAAGGGATAAAGGGGCGAGCGAGAGTTGGGTCATGTCTGTGGGCAGAGCAAACGCATCTTCAAAGTCCTCCTCGATCGGCTTAACGGCTGGCTTCGCCGGTTTAAAGGTAAGAGAGGTGGAAAATGCTGCTGCCTTGATGGTGGAGACGCCTTCACCGTCCTCCTCGTCGGAGTCGGGGATGTGCAACGGAGGTCGGATGTTGATACCAGCTACAGAATGTGACATCGACGATCCAGTCGTTAGCCCGCCTTGGCCTTGGGTTTGGTCGATTTCCATATCCCAGTCCTCGTCTTCATCATCTTTGTCCGAAGGAGCATGGAGGGGAGCACCGTCGGGGAGGTCGAAATCGGCATCTGGCCACTCTTCACGGGGGAGAATAAGGGTAGGGGTTGGCATGTTTTGAAGGAGCGAAAATTAATAATTAGGAGAGCTAAGTAAGAAGAGCCAACCGAGCGTTTTTGAGCGCTGGCGACGAATTTTGTCCGAGCAATGAGCAGCAGTGTGTAAACAGTGTATCCAAAGTCACAGTCACGTCACAAATCCTAGTACGGCATTAACCGTCGAAGCTCCCTCGCATTGTGCTCGATCTCGTCTTCATCTCCCGACTCCTCTCTCTCCTCCTGTCTTCCTTCATATACCATGACCCCCACAACTTCGTCCAGACCCTGCCGCAGGCGGATGCCCCTTTCTACCATTGTGTCCGCGAGACCTTTCAGCTCGTGGACCTTAAATACACCCCGAAGAGGTCCAAAGGCCACTAGATACAGTTCTGTGAGATTTTCTTTAGTATTTATCTCCGACATTTGCTAGATTTACTTGGACTTGCCTTTCACCAATGGGCATTCCCCTATAGCACGGAAGAGAAGCTTCTTGGCGTGGTGCAGTGCACCTACCCGAATTTCAAATTCGATATAAATCCTCCAAATCACTGGACTAAATTTTGTCCTGAAATTTGCCATCAGCGGTCTGAAAACCTATAGTTGACTCAAATGACCCACCTCTCATGTTCGACAGCAGCTGCTAACCCATTTCGGGTTCGTTCAATCTCAGTGAGCCACCTCCCTTTCTCCCATCCCGCAATCCAGACATCCGCGACCCTTCTTGCAACTCCTTTTGGCTTCCCGTCATTTCCAGATAGCATCGCTCTAACATAACCCCAAATTCCTTGGCCCTTCTCAGCTTCTAATAAAATTCCTAGAATTATTGAATTATTCGGAAATTTTTCGAACGCTTTCCGAACACGTTCCCGAAGAATGTGTGGTTGCATAGGTTTCTTGAGAATAACACCATGGTAGTATATCATCAACAATGAAGCCGTCATCAGGCTCTCTTTGGATGATTCGTCTGGGCAGTGGGGGATATACGTGTCGAAGATGGTGAGTGCGGAGGTCGGCTGATTCCCAATCAACAGTTCAAGTAAAGCACAGAGTTTAATCCAGTATTCCTTCTCTTTCCATCCTAATGAGGGGCTGTCATACTCACCTTCCAGCGAACGTTTGGCGCGCAAGAATGTGACCCCAGAACCAGGGCCTTCCATCCCCACAGATTTGAGAATGACTGTCAATGCAGACTGATCATCTCCGGCCAACCATTCCATTTCTGCCCAGTTCCACCACAGACAGCTTGCTTTTTTCAACGTTTTGTGGGATCTGTTGAGTGTGAGCGTGGTTTGATAGATCTTGCGAGCCTCGTCTCGACGGCCACGCGATTCCTCAAGCTGAGCATGGGCATTCCAAAGAGCTAGAGATTCTCGATGCCGCGAGAGAAGGTTTTTTGACAACCCCACGGCACTGAAAGGAAATAAATCAGACAATAGGTCCTGATTCGAATGAGCGAAGCGACGTACGACTTCTGATTCACCGCTAGTACAAAAGCCAGCCCCAGAATATCCCATTCATGGTCATCAGCAGGGATCTTGAGCGCTGCAAACAGATGTTTCACAATTGCTTCATCAACGATCGACACATCGTCTGAAGTCCACATCCCCCTGTGCTTCATTTTTCCAGGTTCAGCGGACGAGATATCCAGGGGACCAGAAACATTCTTGCTCCAAGAGCGGACCGGACCAAATGGTGAGCTGTATTGTCTTTCTTGCCCGATCAAAGTTCCAGCTACTGAGTTTGACAGCGATTTATTTTCACCGAGGTCCGCTGGGAAAATTGCATTCAAATACGGTGGACTCGTCAAGTGGCCCAAATTCCACCTGTCGTCCCAGTCCAGGTCCCCAGAAGATGCCATTGAAAGGTCTGGAGTACGCAGTCCAAGAAATGATAGCCATGCCATCCGAAGTGCATGTTTAGCGCGTCGAGTTTTGATATTCAGTAAAGCAGGGCGAATATCCGAAAAGAAAACGGTGGAGTATGGATCTGGGGAATCAGAATCGGAACGCTGAGGAGTATATAACGTCCGATCCCATTGCAGTTCTTGCTTGGCCCATAAACGATACGGATCCAGGTCCATGACGAGGGTTGGTTGAATATCTTGTGAAGTAGCTGGTAGGTTCCCTTCTGACTTCGATGAGTGCCAGATGTCCCAGCCTTGAGCGCCAGCCTCCCCAACTCGCGGAACTTCGGCATCCCAGAAGTATTCAAGTTCGTTTAGCTGCACGTCAAAGGCCAGTTTGCTGACACTAGGTGGGATGAAAAAAGCTCTGTGTAGATAATATCAATTTGCGCGTCGATTCGTAAATAAGCAGAAATTCCTCACAATTCCGCTTGTGCCTGATAGATCGCCATTGCTCGCTCAGAATATCCTCAAGAAGGGAAGATTCGTAAGTATAAGGTCCATGATGCGTTCATGAACATACCTGCGCTTCGAATGGCCGTTGTCATTCGCCAAAATATTCTGACCTTAGCAACTTCGGAGTCGTCGTCATTTCCCAAACTCGCAATGGCTCTAACGGCAGATTCGACCACTCCGTCAATCCCATCATTTCCATTCCTTATCTTCCACTCTAACCACTCCATCTGAAGCTCGATTCCTCCAATCTTCAAAGCATCATTCCATTCTGACTTTAGTTTACTCTCATGCCAAATCCCCTCTCCGGCCCTGAGATAAGCGAGCCTGAGGACCACATTTCTCGAATTTTGTGGGTGGGCAGAAAGCGCGCGAGAAAGGATAGACACTGAAATTTCAGAGCGGGCTTTGTTGGCGTTCTTGGACGTTATTGGTATAATGGTCAAACTTTGGTTTAACAGCGAAAGCCAAGTGTCAACTGATTGGGGAGTTAGAACGAGGTCCTGTTCCAACTGTTTCAAGGTTTCTTGATGGGCAGTGAGCGCTGGGCGGTCGGCCTCGTTTTCTGAAGAGTCTGCATCGCTTTGGGGGTCGGACGACGAAGAGGAATCTGAATGGTCGAGTTTCCTGTCTTGCGTTATTGAACGGTAAGACCTTTCGATGTCTTTTCCACCGCGACGAGTGGGAAGACGAATAAAACCATCTATCTCTTGATATTTCGCACTGTCCGAAGGAAAAAGTCGCCGACAAGGAGGCTTCAATAGTAATGCACGTGAGGTTGAATCGGTCAAACTTGATGCCTATTGGAACTTCAACCATTGATGAAATCGTTTGGGGGTCATTCCTTACTTTTACATACTCCCGTGGCCCGATCTGTATACCTTTACCGTATCCTCGTAGCGCGACGAATCCCGCTGCAAGGCCTAGGATGCTCCTGCCACCTGATATAGTATTAGATGCCCTAAATAAAGTACAAGAAAGCACGTACCACCCATTGGTCGATACTTTGGAATATCACCAGAGTGCAATGCGCCATACTGAAGATTCATTTGATCGCCTTTTCGGTCAGAGTAGAATACATGCTGGATGCTTTCGACTGATTGGGCTTCCGGTAGTGGGAACCTCCTCTTCTCGTCATCTTCCACTCGCTTTATGTCCTTGTAAAATGCTGGATGATGCCGAGTTTTGTCGCGTTTTGTGGTTTGTTTACCAGTTCGATGTGGTTCCTTCGAACCTTCAGATTTCTTTGTTCGTTTTTCTCTTTGGTGTCTGCGCGAAGATTCGGGAATTGAAGAATTTTGGCTGG
>Ga0307517_10007006_pt1 | contig 16547 bp, 13 predicted proteins | sample 23_EM_MG_FD_194515 | JGI IMG/M metagenome (GOLD analysis project Ga0307517, IMG submission 194515) | Populus trichocarpa ectomycorrhiza microbial communities from riparian zone in the Pacific Northwest, United States - 23_EM | ecosystem: Host-associated > Plants > Roots > Unclassified | place... | reverse complement strand
TTTTTAAAATATTTATTAAAACATATTTTCTAGATTGTGAAGACGTTAAGATTTAGAATTCAAAATATATTTATTAAAAAATATTAATGTTCAGATAATTCCTTCGTTATAAAAAATAAGATGAATTAAAGCAATAAATGGTCTGATATATGACTGAATTCAGCCTGGATTATTGGAAAATAAATAAATTGGCCTATCATAATCATAAATGGTCTGATTGGATAAGAGCAAGCAAGCGCACAAATGGGAAAAGATTAGAAAACAAGATAAGCTAAATAAGTAAAGACCTGATAGGCCCATAAAGCAAAAATGAAAGCCAGAAAGAAATAATCTAGCACTTTAGATTGGCCCATTAAGGCCCATTAATATTACAAAAAGGCCCACCCATTCCTCAAAAACAAACTAAAACCCCCGCAAACTTCACTTCACAGAAGAAGGGGATAATCAGTCAGAAATGGCGACGGTGATGCAGTGGTGCGGCGCAGTAGCGAGGAGGGGGATGGTGGGTCATAGATCAGCATTATTCTCAACATCATCAGAAACATCAGTATCAAGCAGTGCAGCAGCGATGGCGCCAAACCTTTGTGGAAGAGGGGACAAGAAAACGAAGAGAGGGAAAAGATTTAAAGGAACGTATGGTAACGCGAGGCCAAAGAAGGAGAAGAAGATTGAAAGAATTAAAGATAAAGTTGAGGTGCCCAGGTCCACCCCTTGGCCTCTCCCTTTCAAGCTCATTTAATAAAAAGTATATAAATTGTTATTTCTAGCAGCTGCCCCCCTTTTCTTTTCAGGATTTGAGGTAGTTAGCATCGTGTACATTGGATGTGGGCTTTTGATGAAATTGTGTTTTGTAGTGTTTTTTCGAGAAAAAAAAATCTGTTTCTTTTGAGTTCGGTTCAAACGTTAAATTTGTCTTCTCTTTGGTATGTTTTGGAGGGTTTTTTCTTCAATTTTATTTGGATTCCTGTTAATTCGAGGGACTTGTAGAACTGGGATTTGAGGTTTTTCGGTGTAAGGAGAATTTATCTACAAGTGGATTGATCTGTTCTTTGTTTTAGAGATAGTTAAAGTGCCGAAGAGTCTGGTTGAGCACAAATGTAAGTCAATTTAGCCTGGAAAGAACAAAAAAAAAGGTGGTTATGTGGAGAACTGTAAAATGGACTTAATAAGATAGTTATCAGACAATTCAGTTTCTCCTTAAAACGAGTTTATTGTCTTGAAGATGAAATTGGATAGTTTTAGTGATGGTAAATATTAGTTTCTGATACTTATCAATGCAGATTCCTCTTAGTGTGAAAAACTTAAGTAACTTAGGTTCGAACTTTTTTGTGATTGAGAGAAAAATCTGATGACAAGAGGACTGAACTGATCATGCTCAGTAAGATTGTATCTGAGTGGATCTAGAATTCTAGATGTAGCATGTAGTAGTCACGTGGAACAGAACCTTGGCACCACTGCTTTAGCCTTGATGAATGCAAATTCCTTTTTTTTCTCTTTTGCAATTGGCTTAGTAAATCCAGTCCTAGCTCTGCTAGTGGAGCAACTCCAGTGGCGAAATAAATTAACTGCCCGCAGAGCGTGAGCAATTGTAATCTCTAGATTTTTCATTCTAGTGAGATGTGTCTAAGTCGGTGAGCATAGAAATGAAGGAGATTTAAGATAGGATGGTAGAACAAAATGACTAGATATACAAGTCTTAACAGAACCTCTCTTGATTTCATTGTTTTTGCGATTGAAGACAGTTTTTTGTATTCTGTTTACATGTCTCAACCATTCCCGTTGGCATGTATAATTGGATGGAATTAAGATAGAGTTCAATTGTGCAACCATCTGAATTAGATTTGCCCTTAGTAGAGTTCAATTGTGCAACCATCTGAATTAGATTTGCCCTTAGTTTGATAAGTTGTCAAGACTTGAAGTTTATTGTCTTATCCTGGACTAGGACGAACTAGTTGCATCAGAAGAAGCTACCCTCGGAGCAACTTTAAGAGAGCCTAACTAGACAAGATTCTTAATACAGGCTGCTTTTTTACCTTCATTACTTCCAGCTTCCTCCTGCAATTGCTCTGAGAGATTTAGAAATAAGTCCGCTACTATTGGTATCCCCAGTATCAGAAACAAGCAGGCGAAGAGCATAGTTAGAGTTCCCATACAAAAGGCCCAGTCGGCATCAGCAACATACCTGCTTGAATGTTTTGCGAGTTTGAATCCACTAAAGATTGCATATAGGAGCATTAAAATAGCAACAATCGACAGGGTTATTCGCATTATTGTTGCATGTACGGCAGCAGTACCCCAATGCTTCACCTTCCACATTCTTGCCCTTGCCTCTTCGTCATCCATAGGACAGGGCAATAGAAATAACTGACCCAGATGTAAGAAGGTTTGATAAAGGAGCTTGCCCAAATTTCAGCCTAGAGAAAAATGTTAGTATATGCATATAAAAAGCCTGTGTTTCTGTTTGATCCAACAGATAAGTAGATCATGCGTTCTTTACATTTTTCTGCAGCATTGCACATCCATTGCCTCTTGTGTCACCCAACAAATTGGAAAGCCATGTTCTTCTCATTTTATTTTTATGCCAACTCTCGAGACGCACCGACTTCTTTTGGTTCTTGTTTGATGCGTGACATGGCTAAATTTTTTGGCACCGACCTTGTGATGTAGTAATTCTTAGCTATCGCAAGTTATTTCCCTCTCATTGTTGGACAGTTTACAAGATTTCAAGGCATAATTCTTATTTTTTTTATGTTTTTATATTATTTTTATATGCTGTTATTGAAAATAAATTTTAAAAATTAAAAAATATTATTTTAATATATTTTTAAATAAAAAATACTTTAAAAAAACAAAATAACATTGATATCCCCTCCCCCCAAGCTCTCAGCTTTGAGCCTCTCCTTTGTAACAAAAAAACAAAAAACCTTTCCTAGGTCCCCTCCTCAAACTGCTGTTAGACCATCACTAACCAGTTTCAGACGATCCAGGGCCGCTAATGAGAATATTAACAATTACTACTGGCTTATCAGGAAGAGAGAATCGTGTTTTAACTAATGTACTGTTTGTTTTGAAAACGCCTGTCAGTAGGCTCAAGCAGAGCGTACGAGTTTTTCCAGATTCAGCAAGTTCACGCTCCATTCTAACCATACCAGGAATCCAGTTGCTGTCCTATGCTTCGGAGTTCAAACACGACAAAATATGAAAAAGAAACAAATTAAACAAGTTATTATTCACTTTAAGGATCCAATGCCTTAGCAATCCAGTTATGCACCATCTCATGAATGCTTGGTACTTCAAGAGCACATATCCTTTCTTCATAGAAAAAAGCCAAATACATAAAATGAAAAATGGGAACATGCATAATGTCCAATTTCTGCCTTGACTGAATAGCACAAAGCTGATGCTGGCTTCTATCACATTATCTCCGGCAGCAGTCATAGATCATCTCAATCTGCACAGGAGACAAAGTTGCAGTTGTTGTAAGAACAATAGAGCTCCTCCAACTTCAATGTTAGAGGAATGCCAAGGAGAAGACAACTCAATCCAATACTTAATGCTAGTTCTTCAAGAAGCAAAATGCCAAGTGAAAAAAAAAATTTAGGAGCCAGCAAGAGGAGTTACTATATACAATCTCCCAATTCATAAGCACATCACACCCGCGAGACTCCAAACAAAACCACATGCAGGTTGCCCAGCAAGCCTCATTGATCTCTTTTTTAATCTTTTGATCACTATGTTGCATAAAGTAATTGGAACAGATAAAAATTCCACCAATACTAATTTGGAGAACAAGAAGATGCCGATCCCAGATACATTACCATCAGACCAGATTGGGAATTGGATCAATATAGATACATCCAGGTGCAAGTTTCTTGAGAAACTAGAGCAGGCAATAACACTATATGTCAAGAGAATGATTAAAGTGCTAACCTTTATTTTTCGCCATGCAAAAAGAAGTGGGTTCTAGTCATTATCTTCTCGGCCATAGTTATACACTATCTCAATCTGCAATACTACCAAATTATTAGAAAGGGAAAAGGCACAAAGCACAAAAAGCATAGCTACTTTGATGAAGTTGTTAATGTTCATGCCAAATATCCACCAGTGATTGGTGCGATCACCTATCAAATATAAGCAACTGTTCAAAGATGCACTCAAAAAACAAAACAGTGGAATTCCTTCTGGAAGAAGCCCAGGCGAACCCAAGGAATGTGCATTTTTAAGAATATAGGTCAGCCTGATAAGATGATACCTAGCACCAAGGCATAATGTTATTCTTAAGAACCAAATACACCAGTCTTCCAGTTTTCTAATTTGGACCAATCTGTGTTCACTGGGCTTAACTTTTACTAGGGTCAATCACATATAAATCCCCAATACAAAGCTTGCAATGATGGACAATGTTCTTTACTTTTCACATTAATAGAATTTATCCAATTTAGCTACTAAACAAGAATGAGATATTAATGCTCAGCTATCCAAGATTTTATGTGCATGCATGTACTTACACGATGCAGATGCACAACACAAGAAGCCAACGAAAAGTAATTGACTACAAAAGTTCCATGTTGTCTGCCACATGAACTATAATAAATTAAATAATTAATCATGATCGTTACCCCTTCAGGTGGAGTCGGGTTCCGAGTGAACTTGCTGCCGCCAGGAGCCCAAGGTACTGTACACAAATAAGATCAGGACCTGAGAATGCTATCTATAAGCTTAAAAACTAAAGCATTACTGTCACAAAAAAGCTTCATAACTTCTCAAAACCACATGAATCAATTACGTCCACAAAGGGGAAAAAGTTATTCAATTAATTTAACACCTTGCAACTTCCCTCCCTTTAAAGTCCCCTCTTTTCACATTTTCATTGCACATTGGAACCTGTCATTCAAAAGCTGCGACTAGAGAAGATGCTACTCTTTCTTTTTGTTTAACTATCTGTTAAGACCCAAACTTGACGCTGTCCAAATCACCCTCTTTGCTCACACAATTTGCCCACCATTTTAACACTTGTCTTAATTCAACCCTACCTTCCCAGGAAACCACAAACCAGTAAACAAAAAAATTAAATACCAATATAAGGATCAGGGTGCCGCCACTTATTGTACTGCGCCTCGCCATCAGCTATCATTCTATCAATTGTATCCGGATCTTCCTACAATTCCAGTTACAATTCCAAGAGTAGGCAAAAAAAAACTCAGAATCCCTGAATAAAATGCCTAATTAAAGAGTTAAAAAAAAAATTAACAGTCTGAATTAAAAAAATATAAAACCAGATTAAGATGTCAAACATAATCCTAGGCATTCCAATTTCCAACGAACCACGTGTTTGCTTGTTTCGAACCTCGCGCGCAGAAGATCGGCCTGGTCACAGAAATTAAAACAAAATGGAGAGTTAATTAGTAAGAAAACAGAGCAGCAAGATGTAATCGAAGAATGAGTGTGAGCGATTAGAAATGGGTACGTCTTCGTAAAAGAGGTGGCGATGGACTGCCCAGTTAAGAGTGTCTTTGAGAGCACGGCGGTAGAGGATTCTCACTCTCTCCTTCTGTGCTGCTCTTCGACCCAGGTAGCCCGCTGCTGCTGCTGCTGCGACGCTCATCTCTCTCTCTCTCTCTCTCCCCTCCAAAGGCTTCTTAGTTTCTCTCTGCAGAAGCTATGAGGAGAATCAAATGTCAGGCAAGCGCTGTGAAAGTAAACCTACAAAACGGCATCGTTTTCTGAACAATTTAGAAGCTAGAAAGTACTCTACTTTCATTATTAGACCTGGGCCTCGAGATGAGACCTTGCAAGTTTTTGTATACTGCAGGACCACGTCCATCAAGAATTTTCTGAACTCAAGGATCCGGCCCACCCTATGAACAGATGCGACCGTTTGTTTATAATTTTACACGCATGTATTTACATATCTTTTTTCAGCATTTTAATCACATATCATGAGTGATTTTTGATACCTCAGTAAATTTTTGTATATATTCTTTTCAAAAAAATTCGATTGAGAAAAACACACGGGTATAGTTTTTCCAAACTCTTGGATGTGTTGGATTGTTAAATCCAGCGGAGTGGTCTGGTATTTTGTCAGGCCAACAAGATGGGGCTAGAATGCATCTCCTGTGGGTTCAAGCCCAAGGATTTTTGCAATCACACCTGGACGTGGTTGAGCGCTCCATCTTCATCTAGGTCTAACGTGTGGTCGGATCCACTACATTCATGGATTCAAATATTATGTATAAATCTAATGTCACAGCTCCATAGATTTTACATAATTTTAGAGGAATTATTTCTTAACAAATAGACTTAATTAAACAAGTCTACACTTCATCAATACCATTAGGTGTATTAAAATCTTTCATAACCCATCATGTCTCCATTTCTTAGCTTGATAAAATGGATGGAACACAATTCATAATATAAAATTGATTTATAAAGGTGAAATAACTTTTCAACTTCTCTACTCTAGCAAAATAACAAGATTTAAGAGCTGCAAATACCTCCTAAAACACTCAGGTAAAAGTTTCACGATCTATTCATTCTCAATATTTCTAGTACATATATTTTTAGAGTTTATCTCTCTAAAATATTATTATATTTTCTCTTTCTAAAAATTAATTTACTTAAGCATCGAGAATCTCTAAATCTATATAAAAAAAAAAAACATTTTACAAGCACCAGTTCTCAGCCACCTTAACTAGAAAAAATAGATTACATTGCTAGAATCAAGAGATTAACTAATTATCTAACACATAAGTTTTGCTTTATAACTGCTTAGATATTTTGAGACATCATTAAACGAGAAATCATTGGATAGGAGTAATTTCAAAATATTCATTTTGAGATTAATTTTTTAGAATAATGTATTATTTGTTGATGTTATTAAAATAACTCATTCGAAATGAACAATCTTTTCCATCCAATAATTACGAGATAATATGCTCCCATTCATTCATTTCATTCATGTGGAGCCACATTATCATTATCATTATTGATTTCATATGAATGTGAGATAGCGAGAGAATTACCTTGAAAATATTCAATAATTTTTACTTTCAATTTGCGAGGGCAATACAGTGACGATTGGAAAGCAAATCATTGATTTTTCCGTTGAATACGTTCCACCCAAAAAAGCTGTTGCTGAATTTTGCTCTAACCCTAACTAAATTATTCCTTCAAAGTTTCTGGTCGATCTTGAATCTCACGAGAAGGGATCAGCATTCCGAGAGTATATTTAAAAACTTGCTCTAGAAATTTTACCATCGACCAAGTTCAAGCGACAGGCCCAAGGCCGACACTTGACCTTCAGGAAATTATTTTTTTAAAATAGAAGGATTTCAAATGCACAAACATGAACAAAATGAGCAAAACAAAACCCGCTTCAACTTTTAACACGATTCAAACTCCTACAATTTTTACAACTCTAACAATCACAGAAGTTATTTGTTTATGATTTCATTCATGAAAACAATGATAAAGGGGCCTATCTAATTCAAGAAATCACAGCTCTCGGTGTAGTATATATATGTGGCACAAAAAGAAGCCTATAAAAGGGATGACTTGCTGTATGTCCATCCCAAAGACCTTCGCTTTGTGCTTGAGGTCGGGGGAGTAAAGCTAAGCCCAAACATCTCCTTGAGAGCTTGTCCCTGTTCTACAAATCTGACCAGCTTTGCAACAACGGCAGCACTTTCCATTACATGGTCAATGTCCTTTGTGTTGCTCCATATGCGGTTAGCCAACTGCAGCCTTCTTCGCTTTGAGCTCAGCCCAATACCCCACTTCTTGTAAAGTCTGTTTCTCTCTTCTTCTGAAAACCTCTTGTTCATCATCTTGCTTAGCATCCCTCTCTCACGATGAAGAGCCTTGATGCTGTCTCCCCGGATGAACATAGTTAGTGTTACAAAACTTAAAAGCAAATGTATATATAATTCACTAAGCAGCCTGAAAATTTCAGCTCTAATCAAACTGCTTTTCTGGTAGGGCAAGTAAAACAAAAGTTTGCATCCTTGAGCTATAAATTTGTAAGAAAATTACTTTCAAATCGAAATATGTCATGCTTCAGAAAAGGCAATGGAAGTTTCTTTTTTTCCTCCCCCCCATTTTGATTCTCTTGGTTTATTCACAGATCATGTGAAATATACATGCTTGATGCAAGTATATTTCACAATACAGGTGAAAACATATGTGGATATATGCATGCATGGATAAGAAAGAGAGATTACCTTGAAGCTAATGTGAGAGTCCGACCACCTCCCACACCCTGATTACCTTGAGAAAATGTTTCCTTGAGGAAGGAAAGTCTCCTAAGCTCCACTTCCATGTATATGGAATCAGTGGGATCGCCTTGAAAGAGCAAGAAAAAGTAAGTTCGGTGGACCAATGAGACATTGCAAGTTTGCCAGAGTTCCAGTATTGCTCTCTGCTGTCTCTCAAATTCAAGAGGCCAATTGCGAGGAGTTTCCAATGGTTCATGCATAGGATCCAACCCTACGTCCTTTGAACTTTTATCATATTCACCAGTCATTGCCTCTGTCTCCTGAACCTGCCACATGATCAAACCGAGCCAAAAGTGAATCTTGAGAGAAACTCGATCACTAAGAACTAAAGACACAACTTCAAGCAATGACAATGAAGACAGTAGTATATAAGGATGTTCTCACCTGAGCATCAACTAGTTGCTTCTCATACTCCTCCTGGGCCATCTCCTTCAATCCTGCAACAAAAGTGTGGATGCTAGGAATGTCCTCATCTGCAGAAGTTCTGATGCTCTGTGCTCTGAAGTCATCTGTGCAAGCACTTCCAAGAGATGACTGGGAATCATTTCTCGACAACATTGTACCACTGGTACCGAAATCCAGCGGGGGAATTTTCCTTCGAGATCCTGCTGGCCTCCCGGTAAATTTTTTCTCGAATCCATTTGGTGGTGTGCTCTCAATTTGTTCTGCCTTCTCAAATCCAGGAGAGGAGCCACTCATGAAATTCTCTCTACAACTCCTGCTCCTTGTTAAGTTGGGGCTTCTAGAAGTCGTCAAATCAGCTACTGACTGTGGAGATGATTCATCAGGGTAAGGACTCACAAGAGCATCAATTGTCCTTTGCACATGATGCAGTCTCTGCTCCAACACATCATATGTAAATCCATTTTGCATGTGACTTCCTTCTCTATCTCCATTAGCAGGAGTAGATATTCCTTGCCCTATGGCTCCTTCCCTGAATGCTGTCAACGTCAAAGTTCCTTCATTTTCACCATTTGATACCGAATCGTGTTCAAAATTGCTCCTGATCCTTGTTTCTTCCATTTCAATACACTGAACTTCCTTGCAGTAGTCATCAGCATCTTCTGCAGCATCCTCCAGACTCTGAGATGAATTGTATCTGACAATCTTCTTTCCTATTGACATTGGAGGAGAAGTGCCATCAGATAAACCATGGTCATCTGTATTGTCATGAAGGTAAGGTTCCTCATCATCATTGCTCCCAGTGTCACCATCATAACGAGCATTGTTGAACTTTCCAACACCTCCATTCAGATAATGAGGACCACCCATGCCTGATGATTCAGATACTGAACATTCATCTTCCCAAGCATCTCCTGTTTGTGGATTATGATGATGACTGATCCCATTCTGAATTGAGAGTATGGAGCAATATTTAGCAATTACCAATTGGAGTAATATCATCAAACATATAGTGACACTCTGATTAGGAAGTAAATATACCTCTTTTCTTGATTTTTGACCATTTCCAACCACTCGCAGCAAATCCTCTAAACGAGACTGAGCAAGATCCCTTTGCTTAGTCAACTCTTTTATCTCCTTCTCCATCTGCATGGAAGGAACCATTTAATCGGATGAAGTCAATGCATAACGTGGCACTCAGATAGATGATACAGCATCTTTCTACACTATACGTCATAAAATATCTTTAAGTCTTTTTCATCATATAAGCTCATTTATACAGCAGGGAGTAGGGCATGCTGACTAGGACCATCTATGCATTGAGAAAATTATATACTGGTTTGGGCCAAATGATAGCAATGGGTTGGGGTGGGTTCTTGTGTACCCCGCACCCGGAACTGCCCCCAACCATCAGATGTGCACTATAAAGAAGCTACCAACGCATTATTGATTGAGAGTTAATTGTCATACTTCTGCTGGTGGTAAAATTTATCTGCAAAGTTCAAAACTGAAATAATTGATTCTGAATTGAAAAATCAACAGCGTCTAGTGCCTAAAGACTTTGGTTACTGTTAAAACTTTTGTTCATCTTTCACATAATTACCTTTTGAATTTGAAGATCTCTCTTTCTCAGTAGTGATACATAATCACAAGTTGAGGAAGCAGGGGCAGGACTTCTTAACTCACTCTCCAACCTAGCCACTTCTTTTTGCAAATGCTTAACCAATGCCTTATCAGACATGACCACATTGACCTGTGCTTTTGTAGTAACTTCCTTTGCACAACAAGCAAACAAAAGAGTATTTCTAGATTGCTCAACATGGCTACGTGCAGGGCTCAATGTGCAGATGATGGCAGTTCTAGCATTGCCACCCAATGCAGGCTGCAATAACCGTGTCAGCTTAGAATCTCTGTAATTGATGTGTCCCTGTCTCCCCTTACTGCACAAATCATAGCACCAAATAGCTGAGATATGAATAGTATAAATCTATAAATTGAAAAGATTTCAACTTTCAATTTAGAACAGTGGCAGGGGAAAAGGAAAAGGCAACAAAGAAATCAGTGGGAATAGAGAAAGATAAGATAAAGGCAGCTCTGTCATGATTCATGAGCAGTTCAAATAAACAGACAACATTAACGAAATGGTCTGAAACCTGTCTGTTATCACTCGGTATAGTTCTAGAACAGCTCACTGTGAAATACATATGCCTCCATGTGCATGCATGTGCATGTGTGTGCATGTCTTTGTACTTTCATGATTTACCAACATGGTTAATAGCCTTCGAGTGCATGCATGAGACTAGCCCAATCTTCCTATATTCAATTTTAGCTATCTGCGTGACACTCTGCCATTTTAGTACTTTCATAAATGACTAGCAACATGGTTGATGTCAATATTTCAACACAAATCATCTAAACTTGTGAATTTTTATTGAAAAATATACCAATGTTAAGCATCTTCGGAAAAATATTCTTTAGTATCATGAATGACCATGACAGCAAATTGAGTCCTAAGCAAATGCTGAAAGGAACTAGATTTGATCCCAATGGCAATTAAAGATTAGTCAGTGAATATCAGCGGTGTCAGAAAATCTAGATGCAGATGAACAAAGTCAAATTAACCACCACAATGAAATAAGCATGCTTAACCCACGACTAATTTTGTCACAAACACAAAAGCTAAAGTTAAAAAGAAAATATGAAATAACAACCTTAGCTTGCGAATAACCGTTCCCAGAGTCAGTAAACTGCGGTTAATGTGGCACCCTTCTTTCAATCTTGCTCCAGTGGATAGTGCCTGAGATGCACGCTCACTTCCTGCCAAATCAACAAAATTCTGCACAAAAACAAGAACTCGTTATAACTTCTCATCTGTTATTAATATTTTATTCCTACTTTATTAATTTCAAGGGTATAAATGGTCCTTACAACAGTGGCAGAAAGAGTGGTCGAATTTTCCTTGCCTAAAAATTCACGAGCAGAACTTTCAATTGTCTGCAAAAATAAAAAATAAAAGAAATAATCTCAATAATTCCAATTCAAACTCTACACATTTTCATCTGCAACTAAATGCTTGTACATCTGTACTAGGGAAGATTTGAAAGGAAAGAGGCATACCAATCTAAGGATTTGATGGGATCTGGAGCTTTTCTCATTCAAGGAGGTCTCCCCTATCCGTCTTTGAGCTGTTATAAAACTTCAAGATAAGTAGATGTACAAAACCCAATAAAAGCACCAGGACTTTTTACAATGCTTTACCTTCACAAACAGAAAGAAGCTCCTTCAGATGATCCCAGTCCTTTAGTGTTTCCTCAGTGGCTTTTTCCACTACAGTCCCTTTCTGGCCAAAAAAAGAAGAAAACAAACAAATCAGACAAATTCGTCAACATATTTGTGGAAGCTAGACAGGGTAAAAGCGTTTTCACCTCTGGATCATCCAGCAGTCGAAGTGGGGTGTCATCTGTGCTAAGAAGATCTCTAATAGCTTCATTGTATATCTCAATTGCTGAGAACTTCAAAACAAATGCTCTTTCTTCATGCTGTAATAATAAAAATTGTTATATATAGGTAATAATTTAAAAGGGGAAAAAAAGCAAAGAGGAAACAAAAACAATTCTAAATTAGAAACTTTTATTACCCTATGCATGTAGTCAAATATATCTGCCACTGTATACTCAGTAATTCCCATCATCGTGTATGTTTTTCCACTGCTTGTTTGCCCATAAGCAAAGATACTTGCTGGAAAAAGCAAAAGTAGGTGAAATATCTTCAATTATTGGCAAATAAGGTGTTAAAAGATATACGACCGTCATACTTACAGTTAATACCACTGACAACTGAAAGGGCAACTTCCTTGGCTCCTGCCTCATACACTTCCCTTGTAGTGTCGTTACCTCGAAATACTCTGTCTATCCCCAGAGCATGGGTAAATGATAATGAGATGAAGCAATTAGGCAGGGAATTATGTTTCTGAAAGCTAGCTGTTAAAGTTTGATGCACTGAGATGTACAATAATGTAAAAAATGAGCTAATGGAAAAGGTTATGATCAAATGTATATGGAATAGATATGAACCAAAAATCAATGCTTTCTCGCATAGTGTACTTCCAGCACACCACTGTTCACAGTTCTCTAACTATCTGACAGTGGACTGCAACGAGAATACAGTTCAGCACTTCTAAGATCAGGGATTACTCAAAACCTTCAGCTTCCCAGAATGTTAACAAAAAACAAATGATTAGGCAGATGGTAAATGACATGCGAGGTAGAAAATCCACTATGGGTTTCCCTTTTGTTCATTGACAATTTGTATGAGCCTATAAGAAAATCGAATTGTTCCAGTCTTAAAAAGCATTGTAGCTTTTGTTATGCAAGCATTACAAAGCATGGGGAGCTGAAAAGCTCTCCAGGCTACCGTATTAAGAATATGCACAGGATTAGCTATATTTTGAGATAATGATCCTGAGATATTAAAGGCCACCTAAAATCTCAATCTTACCAAGCAAAATAATTGGCAGAAAACAGTGTTGCTCGGGCACAAAACATAACCTCATCAAGAGGGACACATATCTTCTCATTTTCAATTTTGACACCAAAAAAAAATCATGGAGCATCTCCTTACCAAAAGTACAAGCTGATGGAAAAGTGGAGCCTTCACGAAGGGTATTCCGGTACAAGATGGTGGTGTCATTGATGCATTCCCAATCTGCAACTTCATTTGCCAAAATCTCCTTGTCGCTCAAAGGCCTCAACCTCACCAAAACAAGAATCTTCTCCTCGCGGGCACTCGCCATTTGCATCTTCGCCATCTTCAGCAGCTCTTCCTTACTAATTGATCCCATTCTCCACTCCACACTTGTTCTTCTCAAGCCCACCAACAATTAAATCAAATAAGTCCCATGATTTTCAAATGTTCTGATTAAAAGGAAAATCTAAGTCAATGAGTAAAAAAAACTCACTGGTGCACTTGCTTTCCTGTAATGCAAGACGGTTTAGATGTTAAAAACAAGGTTGTTGTATTTGCCTAAAAGACAATAGGCCCATCATTTTACTCGACAGTCTCTGCAGCAAGATGGCAAATCATAGGTAAGAATCTAACAGACCCCAAAAATAAGCATAATACACGCTAATTATATGTCATATCAACAACAACAACAACAATTGCAACTAATCATCCTTTTTAACCATCCAACCACCCAAAAATACCTTTTAAAGTCACCTATAAATCTAAAAAAAAAAGAAAAAAGGAGAGAATGCCAACAAAAGATAAAGACTTTAAAACAACAACAATGCCAATCTTGGATTTCAATCTAAATCACCCTCCCAAATAGATTAAAAAAAATCATAGGCATTTTTTAAAAATTGTAAAAACAAACATAAAGGTAACTAACCTTAACAACCCATATCCGAATTTCTAGACCTTACCTTAAAAAATGGTTCCTAACCAACTTGAATGCTTGAAAACTAAGTAATAGAATTCCATATTTCTAAGAACTGAACATTCACAGCCCCAAAAAAAGCCCATATCAGCAGCGACTTAATCAGTGCATGGTCCCCCATTGACATATCATGTACATGCACATGTCAGTACATCCCCACGGTTAAAAATACATACATGTATGCGATATACTTACAAAGCATGGGTCATTGTCATGAAACGGTAAGTGAACACAGTCGAAGCAAGCAATGTAGCTCAGGTAAGATATCCTCTACATTTTCTCAAGCAAAACGCCATCGTTTCTAATTCTCTCTCTTACTCTCTGATCTGAAGGTGAGAGGGTGTTACCTTCTTCAAATCTCGAGCTCTCCAAGACTGCAACCGCAACACAGAAGCCAAAAAATTAGTACCGAAACACAGCTTTTAATAACACCACTTACTTGTCAGTTAAAAAATTATTTAAAATCCCCGAATTTCACGCATTTAACCGTTACCAATTAAAAAATACAACGGTAATAACAAATTTAATTAAACAAGAAAACAACCTCGAATGATTTAAAATTAGTTATTAAGCGTAAAAGAAATTAAGTGATTCGATTTAGCTTTGTGCTTGAACATGAACTGAAGCGTAGCTTTGAAGAGAAGAAAAATTGTGAATCTACTACTTTACGCGTCGAATAAAGCACGCAAAAACGGAAAATGTGAGTCAAAAGGAAGGGTAAAACTGGTACTGAAAGAACAAACCGAATACAACAGTAAAAATCGGCGAGGTTTTTCACTCTCCACACACAAGATCTCTTCAACAGAGAGGGGGAGAAGAGGGAGTTTTGTTCAGTTTTATTTGGCTTGGTTCTAGCCGTTAACGGCCAAATAAAAGGTGTACTTGCGTCTCCCTCTCTCTGCAGCTTCTCTGTCAGATGTCAGTGGAGAGCAAATCTGATGGAGCGTCACGCTAATGAAGCCTTGAAGGTTTATGCTGTGAAGGGCAAAAAAATTTTCTTCCACTTTTAGATTAGCAGTGTTACAATTTGGTCGATATGTTGATATTAGCTCCTTACTTTCCATAAGATTACGGTATAGTCCTTTACTGCCATTAAATAGCTTATGAAAGAGAATAGCGAGCTCACCTCTTGAATTTTACAAGTTTTTATCACCTGTGTGAGAGTTTGGAAGAAAAAAAATGAAAAATAAAATAAAATAAACTGAGAGAGGGTCCATCGTTAGATTTTGTTCTGTCAGCTATTTATAGATGGTCAGGCCGATCTTGTGGTTTTTCATAGCGTACAAGGGCATTATTGAAAAGATCTCAAGTATGAGTGTGTAAGTGAAATACTGGTGAGACTCCAAGGAGAAGTTGAAGTGACCCTTTTGGAAGGCTGGAAGGGAATCACGTGGGAAGAGGACTTTTTCTTGTTTGGCGCCACGTGGTACTTGTCGTTTTCGAGAGGCGCCATATCGTTTGGTCACAGTTGGAGTAGGACCACCGATTGATGTTTAGGTGAACGGTTGAGATGTTGAGGGAATAAATAGTTGAGGTGAACAGAAAGTGATGAGTTGGCTACTTAATCACGTTAATTAATACAACAGAAAAAATAGACTGCAATTAATTAAGCAATGAAGGAAACATCCCCTTCACTACTCTATCGTACTCGTGGTTGTGGGACTTCAACGAAAAGACATTTGCCTAGGTGTTTCTGTTAGTTGAGATTTAAGCTTTAGATTCTTGTTTTTCTATTTTAAAAGTATTTAAAAAAAAAATTAAATATTTTTTTTAGATTAATATTTTTTATATATTTTTAAATTATTTTGATGCGCTAATGTCAAAAATAATTTTTAAAAATAAAAAAATATTATTTTAATATATTTTCAAGTGAAAAACACTTTAGAAACCAACCTCGATCAAACTCCCAAATGAACTCTTATTATTGAAAGGTAACATTTTTTTGTATCGAGGTGTTTATCAAAACATTATTTGTTTAAAATTTAATTATTTTATCTTTAAAATTAATTTTTTAAATAATTTTTTTATTATTTTGATATTTTGATATTAAAAATAAATTTTAAAAAATAAAAAATATTGTGCTTGATGAATAATTATAAAATATTCTTTTTAGTGTGTGTGTATATATATATATATAATGGAAATATTGAAGATTTTCTCAATCGGGAATTAAGATTTATCTATTTTTTAATCTCCATGTGGATGATATAAAGGGGGATGGATGGAATCTTTTGGTGAGAGGGGACGAGAAATTTAATTTCAATAAATCGGGACTGTTTTACTAACAGCGCCGCACTAAAAAAAATAGTGTTGGGTGAGTTTTTCTTGACAATTAAATTAAAAAACTTAATTTTCTTAATAATAAAATTGTCTCTTGTTCATTAAATTTTTTATCTAGGCATTGGGGTAAAGTGGTTATTTCACCATGGCATGGC